>JAEIGA010003100.1_pt1 | contig 26159 bp, 23 predicted proteins | sample 9270691 | NCBI WGS metagenome assembly JAEIGA01 (sample SAMN17057246, study PRJNA624740) | gut metagenome | biome: biome; isolation source: fecal sample | host: Bos grunniens | place: China: Xizang | collected 2019 | reverse complement strand
TGGTGAATAGTTGAAAGGAGGTATTATGGATTATAAAGCAGTACTAAGACACCAACCATGGTTAAGGTTTGCTAATAAACATAATATCTCTTTTCGTTTTTTAAAGTATACGAATGGAGATATGTTTATAGCATACAACATCAAGACTGGAAACTATGAAGTCCATTCTGTAAATAGTTACAGATTAACTGATTCATCTTGTAACGGAGTCCTTGAAGAAAACCAAGTCAATGGCTTTGCATTTGAACATTTCAGAGAATCAGAACTAAAGAAATTTATGTTAGACATTATACATAACAACGCACACACAAATCATTTATATGATATGCAAGAGTCTAGAAGATCTAATACTCTTACTAGACAATTAAAACAAATAGAATTAACATTAGGAACGAGGGTATAAGTATGAAACTAATTGACTTTTATGAAAGAGTAATAGAAACAACTGGGTTAGATGTAATGACACTACCCTCCATTAAAGCTGCGATCAAAAACTGTATGGCAGACTTAACTTCAAGAGGGTATAGAATCTTCTGTGAGAAACAGCTTAAAGACTTTACTAATCCTTATGTAGATAAAACAATGATTGAAGTAGACTTACCAAAGAATGTTAGAAAGATTCTTTATTGTAAAGTATTCTTCAATAACAATGCAGTAGGTGCAACCAGATATTCTTTAAGTAATAAAAGAGTATCTTGTATGTTTATCAATGGAAGGTTTAGATCTCATCTACAATCTAATGAAGCTATCTTCTTTGTTAAAGGAGATAAGCTTATCATTGAATGGCATCCAGCATTTGGAGATGTTACCGACATTAGTTTCGGTTACTATGAAAAACTACAAGCACCTGATTTCAATGCAGATGTTTCAGATGTGCAACAACTTAAAGAAGTAGAAATAGATATTAGAGAAGAATTTGAAGATGCTTTAGTATTCTATGCAGCATATTTTTACTATTCTAGATATGTAAAAGACACAGATAAAATTCAATTATATCTATCTAACTATAAATATTATGTAGAAGATATAACACATGAGCTTGCCTATGAAGACGAGTTCTTTGAAGAGGATACAGTAATTAAAACTGAAGATGATGAATAGGAGGATACACCATGGCTAAATATAAAGACTACCCTGTGTATACCTATGATGAGCCAGCCACCTATAGGGACTTCTCTGGGGGTATAAACACAGATCCTAGTAATGAACATCTCCAAGCTAATGAGATGAGGGATTGTCTTAATATGCATTATAGTTCAGCAGCCTTAGTAAAGCGTAAGGGTGCTTCTTTGCTATGCAATATCCAATGTGAAGACGAATTATTTAATGTGCAAGGAGTGTTTCTATTTACATATCGTGTTACTTATATTATTATCGCAGCAGATGGTAAACTATATAAAGGTTTCTATTCACCTAATGCTACAATAACTTTAACACGACTTCCTATAGAAGTAGAGATTCCAGAGTCTTCTAACTTATATAATCCAATAGATTGTTCTGTAGGTTTGCCTGAGTATATCTATGAAAATATAAATATGCAACATGAAGGGTTTATATATAACTACTTAGTAGACTCTCAAAACTCTCGTATTCTTTTAGATGATGATAATTATCTAGGTGAATATCTAAATCTCCCTGAAAATTATTTAATCTCACCTAATCAAATAGTTCTATACAATAATAAGTACTATCAATTAACAGGTAATCCTATAAATAAAAAGTTAATTACTCCAACAGACACAGCCTATTGGGTATCTTTAGCTCAATACAATGAAACTTATAAACAAGAAATAGCAACTAGGTTAGACATTTTATCACGAAAAAAAGAATCTAATACTTTAAACTCAGGTTTATTATTAGATACCACACATAATACTTGGGTCTCTACAGCATTTCCTGGAAACTGGAAAGAAAAATATTCCCTTTGGTATGCTGGAGATATTGTTAATTATAATGGGGAAATTTATGTTTGCATACAGGATCACTCCAACCATGCTTATTCACCACAAACTTTAATCTCTGAGGGAGGATTCTGGTATCCACTAGTACAAAAGAAAGAATTAATATTCCAAAATAGTTCTTCTATCGAAGCAGCTACATATAATAATAAAATGTATTTTACTACAGGTACTCGTTTCATAGTTGTTGAACTTTCAGAAAATAAACTAATAGCTAGAATAGTAAAGCCTTATCAATGCAATACTGAAGAAATAATTAATATAGGTTATAATTATCTTTCACCTTATCCTGAGCTTTGTCGTACTTCTATGTATGACCAAGTAATAACCTCTATAGGGGGTGTTGTTGCTATTAAACAATTAGATGGGACTTACTTGTTACAACCACAAATGAATTTTGCTCAAGGAGAAACAGAGCAAGATTACTGTTTTAAATGGGAAAAATGTATTGATAAAGAGTGGATAGTTATTTATTCCTATAAAGATAATTATCTTACTGTTAATGATGCACAAGTAAAAAATAATTATTATACTATCACTGTACCAGATGCAGATAAATACCAATATCGTGTATCATTTGCTAAAGCATTTGAAAAAGCTCCAGATAATACAGAGAGTTGGAATTACTCTACTCCTATGTATTATAGAGGGGACTTAGTTCTTGTAACTAATGGAAACGGAACAACAGAATTATACAGATGTTTAATTGAACATTGTCCTAAAGAAGTTATCTGGGATAATATTGAATATGAATTAACACCAATAAGTTTAGATCCTTATGCTAACATATATTATCAAACCTATCAAAAAGATGCTATTGGACATTACCTAATAAAATCAGCTAACCCTATATTCAGTGCTTATACTACAACCAGAGCAGGTAACTCTATATATACAAAAACAGCTGATGGAGAATTTAAGTTAGACCGTTATGACACAAGGACTATTATAACAGGTAAGACATACTGGGAAAAAGTATATACCGAAGAAGCTATATTAAAAGAAGACGGAGTTAGCACAGATTGGATTGTAGATAAAATATCTGGAGATTATTTTGGTCAAGCTGTTTCAACTATATCAGTAGATTTATCACCAGAAGACAAGTTTAATGTAATACACTCATGTAAAAAGATACTATCAGACGGTAACAAATTCTTATTATATGATGATAAATATAACTCAGGTAGTTGGTATAAGACTGTAATAGATAATCCTGCATATATAACAGATAGAGGAGGGTTATCATTCAAGACCAATAAGAATGAGACACTAATAAAAGTTGTAGCCTTTAATGGAAACTTGATTGCTTTTGCAAATTCAGAAAATATTGGTGGAAGCATACACATGATTACTGGTAATGGGGATGACTGGGATGATCAAAGTGGTTATTACTCACCTTATAGAAGAAGTACAATAAATGCTACAGTGTCTTGTGATAATGCAAAAACTGTACAAGTATGTGAAAATATATTAGTGTTTAAATATTTTAATACATTGTATTACATTTCAGGATCAGAATTAAACAATGAGGTTGTGTCTGTTTATTCTTGTAATGACAAAATAAAACATAACAACAACTTCATCACAATACCTTGGGAAGACAATAGCTGTATCTCAGAGGTCACAGAAGATTATTATGCTTTAATATGGAAAGAGAAGTATATTATAGAAAATGAAGAATTGATTCTAGATAGGCCAGCTCTCAAAATTAAAATGTACTATAAACTTGGTGTACAGCAAAATGAAAAGATTGTGTATCCTTGGTTAAGAGATGAATCTGATTACTTCAATATAGATCATATTGTGTATGTTAAGGGTAAACCTATTTACTTATACAACAACACTCTTACTACATTCCATAATGAGAAGTATACAGACTTTAACAATGTATATAAATGCGAAGTTCACTTCAGAGGTGAAGACCTCAACTACCCTAAGATGTCTAAGCTAATTAACAATGTATTAGTTTATTATCATAGAAATCAATATTCTACTATTGATTTTGATTTACTAGTAAAGAATGAAGCAGGACATGTCTTACTAGATAGCACAATTAAACGAGTTAGTTTACAAGATTTAAGGGCACTAAGGGCTGAAGATAAAGTAATAGATGGGGAAATAAGATTAGATTCTACAATACTAGATTCTAAAGTATTTAATACTGCTTATAAATTCCCTTGTTTATTAGCTGATACAATTATAACTGCTGCTAATGATAAAGAATTTTCTATATCAAGTATTACTTATAATTACATAACATCAGAAACTCCAGATCAAACTGCCTATGATCTGTACTCAAACATACTAAGACCTAAGGAGGTAAAATAATATGTCAATAGAAAAAATTAGACATGGTGCTGAAATTACTAGTTCTAAATTGAATGAGATTATTGAGGCATTAAATAACACAAACAATGATCACCAAACAATTCGTGATTTAGGCGAATCAATTAAAACAACCATATCTGAAGTTTATAATAAACTAGATACTTATTCTGAACAAGTAGGAGAACACTTAGACTCATTACCAGAAATAAAAAATTTATATGCTGATATTCTATTAGCTCGTGATTCAGTAGATTGGTTAGATATTTCTAAAGAATCAGAAGATACCTTAGCACAAATCTCTAATTCTTTAGATGGTTATGATGGAGAAGTAGAAGAATCTGCTCAAAGATTAACTATTATTAGAGGTACTGACACAGAAATTACTCTTGATAAACCTACTAAAAAAGATAAACAAATACTTATAGCCTATAATAAAGATACAGGCAGAGGTATATTATACTTTGATTACTGTGATTCTAATGGGTTATTACATAGAATTCCAGTATCTGCTTCTGGAGATGTATCTATTGCTACAGAATCCCCTACTTTATCTTTTGTTAATTCAGATGATGGAGTACATTTAAAAATGTCTAACCCAGATGGTACAACAGAATTATCTGCAAACTTAAAAGGGGAAAAAGGTAACGAAGGAGCACAAGGTTTACCTGGTCCTAAAGGGGATAAAGGTGACACAGGCCCTCAAGGAGAACGAGGAGAAAAGGGAGATACAGGAAGTGCTGGTTCAACAGCAATGATAGCAATAAAGTTTGCTAATAATAATTACAATGAAAATGTTTCAGACACTTATGTCCCTGGATTCCATACATATATGGGTATTAAAACATATTTTAATACAGATGACTCTGGTACTATTGCAGCTAAACCTTATACTTGGATTAAACTAACTGGCGAAACCCTATACCCTAATTACGATTCAGAAACAGGAGAATTATATTTCTCTTTCAAACAACCTTCAGGGGAGTTAAGGTTTGATACTAGAGGACCTGTTGGCCCACAAGGACCTGAAGGTAAAACTCCTAACATTAAATTTAAAGTAAAAAATTCAGAGGGACAATCAGAGTTAGTTCCTGTAGAGTATACTTTAGATTCAGGAAATACTTATGTATATGATGCTTCTAGCTTTAGGGGTGAAAAGGGAGACAAAGGAGACCAGGGATCCCCTGGCCCAACTGGAGCAACAGGACCTAAACCTAAAATAGCTTTTAAAGCCCAAACTACAGATTCAGATCTAGCAGAATTAAAAGATACTACTCCTCCTAATAGTACTAATGATGCAGAATATACTATTATGATTCCTAAAGGAAAGAATGGTCTATCCATTGTAGGCACTGAGATTAATGCAAAGGGAGAGACGATGCTAATTCTTTCTAGAAATCCTGATACTTGGGTAGACTTAGAAACAAGTGGTGCAGATAGATTAATACCTTTAGGAAACTTAAAAGGAGATAAGGGTGAAAAGGGTGATGCTGGTGCTTTACAAATTAATGGAAAGTACGCATCAACTGATGAACTTCCTACAAATAAAGAGGACACTGAAAAAGTATTTATGGGAGCTGCTTATGCTATTACAAGTGTTAATGATGAAGGTAACTCTATATCTGAACTGTATATTATTACCGATATGAGCAAATCTACTTGGCAAGAAATGTATACAAACTTAGGTAATATTAAAGGAGAACAAGGAGATAAAGGTGAACCTGGTAAAGATGGACAACAGTGGTATGCAGGAGAAGAGGTTGATGATGAACACTTAATTATAAATACAACTAACTATAATCAAGGTGACTATTATATAAATAATAAAACAGGTAAAGTATATTATGTAGTAGGTACTACAACATCTACTAGAATATTTACTCCTGCTAACTTAACATTAAAAGGACCTAAAGGAGATACAGGTCCTACTGGTCCACAAGGAACTAGTGTATCATTATCTCATACCAAAGAAGATCTAACTCATACAATTACAGTAACTACTGTTACACAACAAAAATATGTAGAGGAAGACGGATCTATAGCATATAGTCCAATAACAAATACTGATACAATTACTTTTAATGATGGAGAAAGAGGTGACCAAATACAGCTAAGATCAACAGCAACTGAGATACAATGGAAGTACTCTTCAGAAGGAGACTCCTCTTATAGAACTTTAGAGTCTTTAGCAAATATACGAGGAAGAGATGGATCACAGATTATTGTAGGTACCACTAGTCCTACTGATATTGAAGGAGAAGTAGGGGATTGTTTTATTAATAAAACAACAGGGGCTTTATATAAAAAAGTATCGGACCTTGATTGGGGTAGTCCTATATTATCTTTATTAGGAAAAGATGGTGCAACATGGATACTTGGAACAGAGGTTACAGCAGCAGGCACTATTACTTTATCCTCAAAATATAAAGTAGGAGATTTATACTTTAATACCACATCAAATAAAGTATTTAAAGTAACTAGTGTTTCAGACTATTCACATACATTTGCTTATGTAGGAGCATTAAGAGGATCAAAAATCTCTTATATAGATTCTACAGCATTACCTGAAGCAAGTCTATATTTACAAGGAGATATTATATTATTAGCTAATTGGGATATATATGTACATAATGGAACAGGTTGGGGAACTAAAGTAGGTAATATAAAGGGGGATAAAGGAGATATTGGTACTATAGGTCCCACAGGTAGTTATATAAAAGCTAATAAGGTAACAGTATCTGAAGCTTCTACTACTGTTACTATGGCTCAATCTACTTATTACTATTGTACTAATTCAGCTATAACAAAACTCATATTAAAACCTACTGCACCTACTTCTGGTACAGTAGGAGAATATATTGTAGAATTTACCTATAATACGGGTAAAACAAAACCTTCTATTTCCTTTGATACTAGTTTATTATCTTCAGGAACTACTATAAAATATGCTAACGGATTTACTACTGAAGATTTCATCGAAGGTTATACTTATATATTATACATAATTAACAATATATGCTATGTATCTTGTGTGGAGGTTTAATATGTTATTTAATAAAACAAATCAAGGGTTCGTAGATATCAAAGGATGTGTAGGTAATCGTATAAAAAGAGTCCCTATTGGGCATCCTGTAATGTGTGCAAATGGTTTACAGAATTCTAATATTACTTCTGTAGAAGTTATGAAAGAAGGTACTATAACTTCTACAGATTCAAACCTTAAAGCACTCCTAAATAAGGACTTATCAAAATTAGCAGTACGAATACACCTTTACAACAGAGCCCCAAAAAATGCTAAAGAAGAAGCTGAAGAAGTATTTACAGCCTTTACTAAAGTAGTATTACATCCAACAATACGCAATAATAGTTTCTCTATTGAGACAAACGGCTGTAGCATAAAGGTATACTTAGATAATACTACTCCAAAAATACAAGTAAGATTAATAACCTACTACAAAATTAAAATAGACAGCATATTTATATTGCCTACTGAAGAAATATCATTACAGTGTGCAAAATCTTCTGCCTCTATATACAAAGATACCTCAGATCTTACTTTTACTGTAGCTACTACACCTAAAAAAAGAGAAGAATTTGTTGAAGTTATATATGCTGAGGGATTATATGTAGCAGCATCTGGAGGCAACTGTTCAAACGGCTTATTATACTCACTAGACGGAATAACTTGGGTACAAAGTAATATAGCCTCAGGGAGTACTAGATTCTTAAAATACCTAAATGGTCTATTCTTTGCAAGTACATATAGCTATACAAATGATGTCATTCATTTTAATACTTATTATTCTACTGACGGTAAAACTTGGTATAATATATCATTATCAAATATGCATGCACAAGATATACAGTATAATGGGAATATTTATGTAGGTTCCTTTTACAATACTGATAATGACGATAATAATCAGTATAGTTTATACTACTCTACAGATGGCAAAATATGGACAAAGACCTCTATATCATCAGAGTACATTAAAGTATGGTATACCAACGGCATATTTCATGCAAACTCCACAACCTATGACCCTTATTATTCCTATGCTTATTATTCTACTGATGGTAAGACTTGGACTCAAATAACTCTTTCTGATGAAGGCCGTCTGGGATATTCCTCTTCTGGCGTATCTATATCACAAATATTATACGCTAACGGTATATATATGCTAAATACTGGTAATAGTTTAGAATACTCCACAGATGGTATTATCTGGTATCAAAAAAATAGCTCCTCATCAAAAAAACTTGTTGAGGTGATGTATGCTGATGGTATGTGGTTATTAGCATGGGCAGATAATAGCTCTTATGGTTCTTCATATCTTCTATATTCCCTAGATGGTGTTAATTGGAACAACTGTAAAAAAGAGGGGTATGATGTTTGTGTGGGGGTATATAACACAAGGGGGGGTGGAATAGAAATGAGCTATGGTGATGGTATATGGATAGCTGCAGATAGAGATTCTTCTACTGGCACTCGTGGTATGCACTACTCTACTGATGGAATAAACTGGACACAAAGTGATACATCTAAAGAGCACCTAAGTGCAACATCAGTATATCATGGTGCAATATCTATACAGTATGTTAATGGTCGTTTTATAATAAATACTGGTTATGATTTACTTTATTCTTATGATGGAAACATCTGGACTTTAAGTTCAAGTGGTAAAGCTGGGTTTGGATATACCTATGTAAATGGTATGCATATCATGACAGCCTATGAAGCACCAGAGTATGAATTAACTATAAAAAGCAGAGCAGAAAACATAAAAGTATTTGGGGAATATAATAATTCCACAAAATAACATAGGAGGATAATTATGCTTAATTATAAAAACAATAACTTAACTATAGAATCTATTATAGATACAGCAGATTTTGTTCTAAAATTAGCTACAGATATAGAAGCTACTTACACTGGAGTTCTAACTCTATCTAATAAAACTTTTAAAACTATAAGTTTTATTAAAGATAAAAATATTTATAAAGCTAGACTACTAATAACGGAGGAAGATCTGCCTTATTTATCTTCTTGCACATTCCATCTATGCTTGGCAAATAGTGCTTTATTCGGAAGTACTAACTCTGAAAAGATAGTGTTTGATATACCTAAAGTAAAACAGACCATTAAGATGGCTAAATCACAAGACATTAAGGATATCAAGATAGAACTTTCAAAATTAACAAATACTGTTAATACGATTCTATCTCGTATTCCAACAATAGCTACAACAAATCTAGATATATCAAAAGAAAATATTAAACCTGGAATGATTCCAATAGCAATAGATGAAACAGGTAGATGTGTCTTCCAATACCCCTTCATTGATCATGTTACTGAAATCAATGGACAAAAGACAACTAATAGTGCTATACTACTTACAGCAAAGGATATTCCTATTGAGCAAACAGATGTTGAGTCTGCTATTAAAGCACATACAAGTGCAATAAAAGAACTTAATAGTTACTTAAACACTTTATCTTTAGGACTAAAGCAAGTAACAAATAAGGTTGCACAAATAGAACAGCAGCTACTTCAACATACTGATAGTTCAATTATATAAGGAGGTATAATATGGAAAGTGTTCAATCAATTATAGAAATTTTATTTGGGGGGCAAGTAACAATTCAAGGAATTATGAATTTACTTATGCCTATCTATGCGATAGTAGTTTCTATTGCAGAATGGAGAGCTAAAGTAAAACTTATTAGAGCAGATAAGCAACTAACTTCTGCTGATAAAAAGCTTGATGCTCAAAGAAAAGAGCTGGATAAAGTAAAGACAGGGCTAAAATATCTTGGGGATATTATATGTACTGCTTATCTAGCTAATGCAAATGTAGATGAAACAACTAAAAAGAAAATTGCAGTAGCTGCTAATAGTCTTGAAGCCGTAGCAGACATTAAACTATCTGAAGCAACTGAAGAATTAATCTCTACTGTAACTACATATCTTCCAGGAACAAACATTGAAGAAAAGAAAGAAGCTATTATAGCAGAGGTTAAAGCTGCAGAAGAACTTATTGACACAGCTTCTGAAACTGCTGATGATATTGTAAACAAACTGGAGGTGTAGTATGGCAAACACTACTAAGAAAATAGATATCAAACAAGCTAAACTATATCGTTTGATTCTAAGAATATTATTCTGCTTAGTAGACTTTGTTATACCTATAGTATTTATAGGAGTAAAATATAAATTATTTACACAGTTTAACGGAATCAAACTTACTATGATGGGAATGATATTACTTCTTCTAGTAGTTTTTAGATTCCGTGCTAAACTGTTAGCCTGGGTTAATAACTGGGAATATAGTATAATGAAATATATTATACTAGGTATTAATAAAATATTTGTATTCCTTCTTATATGGGTAATAGCAATGTTGGCTGAAGCACAAATTGGTAACCTTGCTTTCTGTCTTGGATGGATAGCAGTATGTAGTGCTATTGCATACCTTGCTATTAATCCTTTCATAGAAAAATATGATTACATAGTTAAGAAAGAAATTCGTAAGTCTGAAACAAAAGAAGCCTTACGAGAACTTAAGGAAGAGGAGGGATATTAATGGGCATCTTCAAAAGAATACAGTACATACTCATATATGTCTGTGGTTTCGTACTCATAGGAGTTACTTCTCTTATATCAGGAGATATAGGATGGAGAGGACTCAACGATTGGAAGTTCTATGTTGATACAGGACTTACATATACTGCTATTATATGTATTATAGTAGCAACACTACTTAAAATTATTGACGACTTCAAAGCAAAAGATAAAGAATATCTTGAAGCAGATAAGTCTATTAAAGACTTTGCTACTAAAACTTATAGGCCAAGTCTATTCTCTAGATTCTGTGATCATACTAATAAGAAAAGAAAACTTAAACAGTATGTACATGACATCAAGAGAAAGATATACCTTCTAGAAACTAAGGCTTCTGAAGAAGACTTATCTGTATGGGTTAATGGTAATAAGGAAGACAAAGAAAAGAATGAGTACTGTAAGAAAAGATTAAACCTTGAGAAGCAATTAACTGATGACTACATAAAAAAGAATATAGATACTACCAAAGTAGACTATGATAAAATATCTTCAGCTATTGCTTTAGGTGGTTACTACTCTAGAGAAGATAGTAAGTATGCCAATGAGTTTATTACTAAAAATAAAACTGGAAAGATGGCAAGAGAGCAAGCTCCTCACTTACTATTCGGCTTTGCAATGACATGTTTCTCTTCTTCTTTGATTATCTCTTTTGCCTTTGATGCAGCAAGTATCATACCTATTCTTGTGAAGTGTATAACCCTTCTATTCCAAGCATATACAACCATTCGTTATGCTAATGAATGGAACCAAACAGTTACACTTAAAGATATCAGATTCCGTAAAGGTGTAATTACAGAATATAATAACTGGATAAAACAAGAATATGAAAGACAACAAGCTGCAAAACAAGAAAACAAAAAGGACCCTAAGTCTATTGTAAATAGTTTAGAGGAACCTTTAGTTCTACCAGAAGAAGTTGAGACTGAAGCTCAACAATTAGTAGAAAATATAAACAAACAAAATGTAGAAATACAGGAGGTATAATATGAATAAAACAGATGCATTGCATGAAGGATTAAAGAAGATGCTTAACTATCTTCCAATGATATACAACCAACAGCCTATAGAACACGAAGGGGAATTCATTATTAAATACCCTTATGAGTCTATCCCAGAAAATGCAATACTATTTGTCTTACCTCTATATAACTCTGTTGCTAGTAACAACTTATTAAAAATAAAATTTGCAACAGTTGACCCTACTACAAAATTAGTAACTTACACAGTTACTAAAACATATAACATATATATAGAAGATGTAGAAGGTAGTCGTAGGGCTGCAACACAAGGAGATATAGTTGCTAATAGACTATGTATGTTTAGATTTATGTCACATAACTCTTCTGATATAATCTTATGTAATAACCCTACATATAACAATCTAAACTGTTCAACGCTATGTACTATAGGAACTGCTAAGTTTTATAAAACCCCAGAGGTTGTATATTACACTGGTACAGGTGAAGAAAAAACTACCCATGTAGCTCTTAACTATGACTTAGAAGCATTAGCTTCTAGAGTATTAGCATTAGAAAACAAAATAAAATTCGGTACTGAAACAGTTGATCAGTACTTAGAGAAAAATCCTAATACTCCTAAAGGTACAATATACATTCAAGTGGAGGAATAATATATGAAAATAAAAAACACGGATGGAGCCTACTGCAAGATTAAAGATATTAAAATATCAGGACTAAAAGCTTATGTGACTTTAGTTATATATTCCTCTGTCCCTCAAACATCTGCAGATTCACTAGGAAATACACACCGTGTTTTTTCCTTTTATTTGAGGGATAAAGGATCCACAAAACTTTATTCACTTTCTAAAAACAATTATTGGGTAGACAGAAACCATAATTACTCTATGGATTTATCCAACATAGATATAAATATGTATAAAGAAATAATCCTAGAAATAGATATTTCAAACTATGGTCAAGGGGATATGTTAAACACAAAGTGGGTACGACACTGCAATATTATAATACTAAACTCTTTAGACTCTTCAGAGGAACTATGGAGTAGTGAAGAATTAACTTTAATCTCCAAAGAGATTGTACTACCAGATATAACAAATATACATACACAGAATGATCAAGGTTATATAACAGTTTCTTTTAATTGTTCATATAAAACACAAGAGGATTTTAATTACAACAACTCTAATATAAAATATAAGATTAAAATCCTTGAACCTAATACTAACTTTATATATGAAGAACAAGAATTACTATTAACCAAAAGTGACTTTATTAATCTACACCCTGTTATAGTTTCTGTATCTGAAAAGACTTATTTTAGTCCTATAGTTGTATGTATAGAGATATTAAACATAAAAGAAGAAGTATTAAAATACTTTAAAACTTTTATGAACCCTATTATTGCACAACCTAAAATTTCTGTAGTATCAAATACTCCACTTAAATCAAAAGAGGCTTGTGTTTATAATTCAACATCATCCTCTATTATTAAAATAAATATTATATAGGAGGTAAATCATGGGATTTATAAACAAAATATGGACTGATCCTGTCACTTTAGATGCTTCTAATATTAATAGACTCGAGCAAGGAATTAAAAATTCCCATGACAACCTTGGAATTTTAAATGAGGAAATAGCTAACCTTCAAGCCAAACGAATTAATATAGAAGCAGAGATATCCAAGTTAATTAAACAAGGATCAGATCTAACTAGAGAACTAACTAATATAGTTTCTTCTAATACATCTACACCTTCTATACCTTCTAACAACTATCTTTCTACTTTAGAACAAATATTAACTCAAGATGAGTTAAATCAAGTATACTCAAACTTAAAATTAAATAACTTTTTAAAATTAACAGATGTTAAGATTAATGGTACAAGTATTGTTACAGGATCTATATTAGATATAGCTGTTCCAATTATTGATCAAAAGTTTAATGCTAATAGCCCTAATGCTATATCTAATAAAGCAGTAGCTGAAATACTTGCTAGCTTTAATCCTAAAGTAGAAGTGCCTACAAAACTTTCAGAGCTGACACAAGATGAAAATCACATGACTGTAACAGCAACTGAGAAAGCTAAATGGAATAAGGGGGGTGGAGGTATATCAAAAGAGGTAGACCCTACTGTACCTGCTTGGGCAAAAGAACCTAATAAGCCTTTCTATGCTTATTCAGAAATTATTGGTACACCTACAAAGTTAAGTGTTTTCACAAATGATATGGACTTTACTACTAATGCTTATGTAGATTCTGAAATAACTAAACTCAAGAATATACTACTAGGTCCTGATGGTGATGCTGCATTAGATACTATTACTGAATTAGCTTCTGCTATAGCAGGTAACTCTGATATTATAGATGTATTAAATCAAGCAATTACTACTAAAGCAAATAGCACTGATGTCAATGCTTCTTTTAAAGAAGTAAATGATTTACTTGAAACTAAAGCCGACACTACAGAATTATCTTCAGTGACGAATGCTACTTTATCAAGTGATAGTAAAACATTAACAGTCACTAAAAGAGATGGAACATCCTTTGACTTCCAAGGGGGTAGTGATTTAAGTAATTATGTTACTAAAGATGGGTTTACAATGCGTGCATCTTCTACAGCTGGTAAGTTTTACTATAATACAGGTGCTGGTGAAAAGTCAATTAGTGTAAAAATGCCTACTATACCTGTAACAAGTGTAAACGGATTAACTGGTGATGTGGTTATAGACACAAGTGGATTTGTACCAAATACAAGAACAGTTAATGGGAAAGCCTTATCATCTGATATTTCATTAGGAAACAAAGATGTTGGTGCTCTACCCGATTACACTATAACTATATCACATCAATCAGCAGGTAATCCTAGAATGATTAAGTTTGCTAGTGTGAACTATTCTAGTAGAGCAACTTGTTTCAAGATGGCAGCAATGACTTGCCACGACAATGGTGCATCATATCAATTCTTAACTGATATGTTAATTGCTGTTACTACAGCAGGAGAAGTTACTGCCAATATTTACAAGTTCGCACAATCAAGTGTAGGAAATGTAGATGGTGTTGCAAGATACACAGGTGATGTGTTCTATGTAAATGACACAACTAACAAGATAGTAGATTTCTATATTTTGTGTGGCCAATGGTCGGAGTCACAATTCACTCCTGTTACCAAAGTAGGTAGCACTACTATTGATTATGTGACTCAACATAGTGGAAATGCTAACGAAAAATCGCTTTATTATTCAAATGGGGATAAAACTTGGGTTAATGGATGTGGTACTACTTATGCTAAATTAAGTGATTTGTCGAACTATGTAACAACAAACACAGCACAAACAATTTCAGGCAAGAAAATATTTACAGGTACAGTAGATATAAGAAGTACTGCATCTACTATGCCTTTAAGAACTAGAGGTATAGTAGGTTCTGATGGGGCAGAAGCTCTAGGTGATTTATATTTACAGTATAATACAACTTATGCAGTATATTTTGGATCTACTGGACAAAGTAGATTATTAAATAATGGTGGTATATACTTAACGGGTTGGACAATAAACAAAGATTCAACTGGGAATCTAGTATTCACATATAGTTAAGAAGGAGGATAAAATATGAGTCTAATAGCACACTATCCCCTTAATGGGCATTGTAGAAACACCTTTCCAGAAGGTCAAGATGCAACTTCTAACTCAACAACTTACTACCAAACAACTAAAGTTGGCTCAATGGGACATGCAATGGGACAACCTTGGTCTCACCAAATGTACTTTAGAAATCCTTTTATAGGATTAAACGAATGGTCCTTATCTTTCTGGTTTAAGAATAATGGTTCAAATGATTGGGGAGATGTATTTACATTTAGTGGTGGGCTTGCTAGGATGGAGGTCCATGGTTCAAATGGTAGTTATACTTGGTATTGCAACACCCCAAGTTACGGAGATATATTTACTAGTGGCACAACAATTACTGGATCTGCAACAACAGGAAGATGGTATAATGTTATTATAACATTTAAAAATGGTACATCTGTATTTTATATAGATGGAGCTGAGAAGATTCGTCAAACAGGAAAGACGACATTTACTGCCAACTCAGAATATTTATATTTTAATTCCAGAGTAAACTCTGCCTATATGAATAGCGAAATTGTAGATATAAGATGCTACGACCATGCATTGTCAGCGTTAGAAATAAAAGACACAACAAGAGCACTAGTCCTTCATTATAATTTTGAGGAATTGTATAGACCTCTTGAATATATAGAGAGCACAGGAACACAATTCTTTAATACGAGCGTTACTATAGAAGCTGGAACAAGGGTTGAAACAAAAATTATCTTCAAAGGGTTTGGTTCCTACCCGATGGTTTATGGGGCATGGGATGTATTTTCTTTCTCTCCAAGAGATGATGGCACTCTCTGCGTTTCTGGTGGTGGAACAGCTATTCAACCATACCCTAATGCCTCTACAACCTTTGCTCTAAATACTCCTTATGAAATTGATCACAGACCAAATTATATAAAGATGAACACTACACAGTATTCACTTGGAGGCTCCTCAAATAGGACAGGGACTGGAAGACAGATACTCTTATTTGCTGCCTCAGATGCTAGTACAGGGAATAACCCCTATAACTGGAGTACTTATGCTAAAGTTAGAATGTTTTATTTTAAAATATATAATGGAAATACTCTTGTTAGAGATTTTATTCCTGTGTTAAGACAATATGATGGAAAAGTAGGTATGTTTGATAGAGTAAACGGAGTGTTTTATACTAATCAAGGAAGAGGAGACTTCACATATAAAGACTGCTTTAAAGCAGTTCATACAAAAAATGCTAGAGTAATTGCTGGAGAGCCAACAAATGGAAACACTGTTTACTTTTCTAAGTCTGCTGATGGATGGGGAGACTGTGGTATAACTTCAGTAGAAGCATTCGATAAAGGATATGTTGCAACAACTGTTAATCAAACAAATAAATACATAATGATTGGAGTAGCTCCAACAAACACATCTTTTAACTACACACAAGGATATTTTATGTATGCGTCAGCAGATGGAAATCTAGTATGGTATGATGCACAGAGTGGTTCTTCTGGAACCTATGGAGCCTATGCTGCTGGAGACCGATTTAGAGTAGCATTTAACGGTACTACAATTTATTATTATAAAAATGATGCATGTATAAGAACTTTAAATGTTAGATCCGAGCATCTAAATGTACCAATGTATATGAATATTACTAGCTATTTAGCAGCTGAGGGTTCTGTTAGAGACACTACATTTGGGCGTTTAGATCTTGTAAAAGATGTTAGTGGAAAACGAACAGATGGATGGTGTGAACTTTTTGCTGCAAAGAATGATGCAAAAACAGGGGAAACATCCTACGATACTGGAACAAATAATAGTTTCATAAAACTTCCTAGCCTATATTTAGATACAGCATTTACTATTACTGGTTGGGTAAAACATCTTAATCATACTACATGGGCTAGAATATTTGACTTTGGAACAGCTGCTGCAGGGGGAGATTATGCCATTGGCCTGGCAACATCTGATACAAATGGCTCTATCTGTCTTTTTGGAAGAACAGGAAGTGGTGCAGCCCTTCCAGATACAACTGTAGATACATGGGCAACAAACACATGGTATCATTTTGCAGTTGTAGTGAATGGAACCTCTATAAAATACTATGTTAATGGCTCTCTGAAAGCATCTTTTACATCAAATGCTGCAGTTGGAGGAAGAACCTATACTCTCAACTATATAGCAAAATCAAATTGGAGTGGAGATGGATACTCCAGAAAATATTTTAGTGATTTTAAAATATTTAATTCAGCATTAAGTGCTGAAGATATCGCTGCTTGTTATAATAATAAGTTGATGCTAGATACAGGAGGCAGTATTCACTGTGAAAAATTATCCTTAGGTAATAATTCTTTGGAATTCCCTACAACATCTGGTGTTATAAAATCAACAGACTTTATTGGGGGTACAAATATAGCACTTTATAGTGACACTTATGAGAGATTAGAATACATACAGTCAACAGGTGCTCAGGAAATAAATACTGGATATTACTTCGATACAAATGAAGACTGTTTTGAAATAAAATTCCAAGCAACAACAAGCAACCAGAATGGAATGATCTTTGCCTGCACAGGTAATAATTATCTTTGGTTCTATCATTATGTAAATTCAGGTTATATAGATATGTATATAGCTAGAGGAGGAAGCCATGCTAGAATGCTTGACACAAACGATCCAAAGTATACTTATGATATGCCAGCAGTGGATACCAACATACATATTGCAAGATATGAAAAAGGTAGGTTTTATTCTATAGATGGAAAAGTTGTTGGAGGAGATTCTAGAACAGGGTCAAATGTAGGAGGCTCTCCAATGTATTTATTTAGTTGGGGAAGCATGGGATATCCATATCAGGGAAGAATATACAGCTGTAAAATATGGAGAAAAGGAAGTCTTGTCAGAGACTTTATTCCAGTAAGAAAAAAGTCAAATGGTCTTGTTGGACTACTTGATAGAATAACTGGAGTATTCTATAGCAGCACTACTAGTACTAATTTTCAAGCTGGTGGGGTAGCAAAACCTATGAAACTAATAGGAGCAAAAAACATATACGAAGGAATAGGGTGTAATACAGTAAATAAAATTTCATCTTAAAATATTTTAAAGAAGTTAACAAAAACCGTTGACTTCTTTTTTAGTATAGTGTATAGTATATAGTGTACAAGGCAATAATCTACATAAGTCTTGTAACATTATTAGTCCAAAGGAGGTATAAGTATGGACATCAATGTTAATATCAAAAGAGACAAATCTAAAAAGGAAGAAAAGAAACCAGAAGTTAAAACTATATTTACTTTAGAATGTAAAGTAGATGAAGTAGCTAACACTAAAGAAGCAGAAGAATATAAATTCTCTGGTAAAGTTAAAGCAGACAAGATGGACTCTGATTTAATGGCTAGTATCTTCGCTAATCTTATTAAACAGTGTGTACCAGAACAAGCTATTGAAGAAGTTCTTAATTGCACTGCAGAAAAACTAGGTTTCACTGATGAAGATTGTGACTGTGATTGTTGTCACCCTCATCATGCTTCAAGAGAAGACTTCTTTGAGTTCATCAGACAAGCTATAAGAGGTTAATCTATGAGAGTGTATGAACTTAATGGCTTTTATTATATAAAAGATTGTGATGCATACTATGATTGGTTATCTGACCAAGATAATGTTCCTTACTTTATGCTTAATAATGTTACAAGACAAAAGTTCATACAAGATATTCTACCTTTAATTAAATCTGGACAGTGTGCTTGTGACAAATCTGTATTAGATAAAATAAGGTACTTTGTACAAGCACCTACCAGAGCTATTAAAGATGAATATCTAACAATAGTTGAACCAGATCCTATTAATAAACCTTTAATGCCTCACCAAATAGAGGCTGTAACAAGGATGCTTACTTATCCTAAGTATGGTTTCTTCCTAGGAACTGGTACTGGTAAGACATTAATCGCTATTAGTTTCCTAATGACCTTAGGTATAACTAATGCATTAATAGTAACACCAAAGAAAGTAATTGATCAATACAAGACTGAACTAGATAAATATATACCTAATAACACTTGTGTTGTAACAAACTATGAGCAAGTAATTAACTATATAGATCAAGACTTTGATGCTTTAATCTTAGATGAATCACACAGAGCAAAAAATTATTCTTCTAAACTATCAGAGAATATAAAACTAATATCAAAGAAGACACCTAATGTGTACTTGTTTACTGGTACACCACAAGATAAACAAAGACATGAGATTATGGCTCAACTATACTTACTATACGACCACTTCATGCCAGGTAAAACTAGATTCATTAATAGATATTTTAACTTAGACGATTACTATAAACCTAAAACTGAAAAGAGAGACTTCTCACATGAACTAACTAATATGATTGAATCAATATCATGGGGTAAAGAAACAGATGATGTAGTAGACTTATCTGCTTGCCCTGAGAATGATATAATCGTACAGTGTCCAAGACCTGATCCCCTATACTATCAACTAGGAGAATACAAGGTATTGGAATTTAAAGATGGCTCAGCCGTAGTAGCAGACGGTAAGGCTCTTCTAAAAATTAAACAAAGAGAAATGTGCTGTGGGTTTGTTAGAGTTGAACGAGGTACACAAAAAGGTACTAAAAGAATATTCAACCCTAAAGAACAAGTAGCACGAAACTTCTTACCTACTATAGAAAAAGCAATAATATATACAGAGTTTAAATGGGATATACAACAATTAACAAAGATATGTGAAGACTTAAAACTAAAGTATGCTATAGTAGATGGAAGTACTAGCAAAAAGAATGCAGATAGTTACATTAAAGGATTCAAGGATGGAACTATTCGATTCTTAATTATGCAAAGTAAAAGTGGTAATGCAGGCCTAGACCTTACCTGCACTAACAATGTAATCTTCTATACTCTACCTGAAAGTTATATTGTATTCAAACAATGTAAAGGTAGAATAAGAAGACCAGGACAAAATAAAGTATGTAACTATTATTACCTTATCTGTAAAGACTCATTAGAGCAAGACATGATGCAATCATTAAAGAGAAAGAAAAGCTTTACTACTCGTGTATTTAAAATATACAAATAAGGAGCCAACAACTATGGTAAATAATAATAGACCAACAATAAAAGATAGAATAGAAAAAGAATTTGGATCAATAAACAAATTCATTGATGCGAACTATACGAAACTTGGAATGTCTAGGACTTACTTATACTCCTTACTTAATAAAGAGGAGAGTAATCCTACCATAAACATTCTAATTAAACTATCACTAGTAACTAAAATACCAGTAGAGGAGATATTTGATGAATATAGTATGCGATATAGAAACGGAAAGCCTAGCGATCAATACGATAATTAACTATGTAGGATTCTACTGGGAGAAAGAGGGAAAAGAATTATTCAAATGCTTTGATCTTCCTCAAGACTTAGACTACTTAAAAGACTGGATTAAGAAAGCAGAAAGTAAAGGTGCTAAGTGGGCACTCCATAATGGTAAGTTTGATACAGTAAGACTACTATATAATCATGGTATAGACATGAAGATCTCTCATGACACTATGATACTTGCTTACCTTTGTTCCACAGTAGATGAACTAAAAGATAATCGTGGTAAATGGTTAGGACTTAAATATGCTGCACCTAGAATACTAGGAGTAGAAAACTGGGACATTGCTACATCTAAGAAGACTTCTAAAAACAGAGAAGATGTAGTACCTTACCTAGAAAAAGACTGTAAATACACATATAAGTTATTACAAAAACTTATGCAAGACTTACCAGTTAATAGAAGAAAGACTTATAAGTTAATTATTGAAGCTCTTAATGCCTATAAATATGTAGAAATCAATGGGTTACCTATTGACATGGATGCATTAGAAGAAACTTATAATGATTATAAAAAACAAAGTGAAGATATTGCCAAGCAATTAACTGCTTATGCAGATATAAATTACAACTCACCTATTCAATTACAAAAATTATTGTTTGAAGATTTACAATTACCTATTATATCTTACACTGATAAAGGTGCACCAAGCACTGGAGTATCAGAACTTAAAAGATTAAAAGACCAACACCCTATTGTGGATCTGCTATTAAAACATAGAGAAGTAGAGAAAGCACTAACATTTCTAGTATCTTGGAAAGAAAGTGCAGTGAAACATGATGATGGTTTCTACTATGTACACTCTAATTTTAATATGCATGGCACTGTTACTGGTAGAACTTCCAGTTCAGATGTTAATCTTCAACAAGTACCTAGAAATAAAAAACTTAAATCACTATTCAAAGCTACTATGCCAGGATGGGAACTAGCCTGCTTAGACTTTAGCCAGCTAGAACTTAGGTTTGCAGGTATAGTTGCTGATGTTACAGCTATTAAAGACTCTTATAGGAATGGTGTAGATCTTCATAAATTGATGGCTGCTAAGGTGGCAGGCTGTACAATGGATGAAGTTACCAAGGAAATGAGAACACAGGCTAAGGCCATCAATTTCGGCTTCATTTACGGTATGCAAGCAGCATCATTCGTAGATTATGCAAGAGATTCTTACGGAGTTAATGTATCTCTAGAAGAATCTACAATGATTAGACAAGCATTCTTCGATCTATACCCAGAGCTTAATGTTTATTATCAGAAAGTAGAAGATGATCTTCTTAACTACTGTAAACAAACATCAATAATGGGTAGAGATTATGAAATAAATGCACATAAACTTGCTAACCCCTTCAAAAGATCTAACTATATAAGAGCAGGAATTAATTTCCCAGTACAATCAGCTGGTTCAGACTATGTAATCTGTGGGTTAATTGAAGTAATCAACTCACCTGAACTTAAAGGAAAGATTAGAGGCTGTGCAACAGTGCATGACTCAATCATATTCCTAGTTAAGCAAGATGGAATAGCTGACACAGTAACTAAAGTACAACAAATAATGCAAAAGCCTAAGTTAGCTGAGCAACTATTAACTAAAAAGATAGATATACCTATCGTAGTTGACATAGAACTTGGACCATTAGGAAAGGGGGTGGACTTAGATGAGTATCTTAAACAACAATCAGCCTAGTGGCTCTGCTGGATCTAAAGATATCCACAGATATAGTTTTTCTAGGTTCAAAACCTTTCACACATGCCCAAGAAAGCACCACTACCAGTATGTAGAGCAGCTAGAAACTGAAGAAAGTGCTGTTACCATACCTGGTAAGCTGTTCCATAAGTGTATAGAACAATTCCTATGTGGTGAAGATATGGCTGACACAATAAATGAATTCAAATCTCTCTGCATGTCAGGTAAACTAGACATGGAGCCAGACCTTCTTGAATATATTGTTAGCAAATATCTACAATATTATGCAAAGGATTATACATCAGAGAAAAATTTATTGGTAGAAAAAGAATTTACTGAACCTTTAGAAGATGACGATTATATTACTTTAATAGTAGACCAAGCATTTGAGAAAACCAATCTTATTACTGTTAGAGATATAAAAACAACCACTAATAAATTAAAATACACTTATGATGATGTATACCACAATCAACAACTACTATTATATGTACCCTATGTAGAGAATGAATTAAATGTAAAGGTAGATATGATACAAATAGATGAAGTTCGTATGGCAAAACTACAAGATGTACCTATTAATAACAATGGTAAGCCTACAGCAGATAAGAGAAGACTAGATCTAGTATCCTATGAAGATTACCTAGATGTATTAACAAGTATGGGACTAGACACTGAGAAAGAATACCAACCAATACTAGACTATCTAAGAGAAAGAGGACACCCATTATTTAATAGAGTAACAGCTCAAGTATTAGATCAATCAGTGATAGACTCTAATGCAAAAGATATGCTAAACACATATAATGCAATTAGAAATAGGCAATCAGAACAGGATGGTTCGTATAGAGTTCGTGGACCTTTATGTAAATATTGTGCCTATCAAAGAGTATGTGAATATGATATGCACGGAATGACTATGGCTGAAAGAGAAATTATTGTTAATGAACTAGTAAAATAATTTTAAAAATATTTAAAAATCAGTTGACATTCTGTACAATATAGTGTATATTAAATAGTGTATAAAGGGTAGCAACCTTATGCAAATAAATTAAAAGGAGTAAACTATGAGTATATTAACTTCAAGAGCTAAATCTGTACAAGAGATGGACATAGATGGTGTATTCGTAATCTATGGTGACAGTGGTTCTGGTAAAACAGAGCTTGCATCTTCATTCCCTAAGACAAAAGAAAAGCCTATGCTTATTCTAGATATCTTAGAGGGAGGTACTGGATCTATTTCTGTTGGAAACAGAGATCATGTTCAAGTAGTAAACATTGATTCATTCCAAGAACTTGATGAAGTTCTAACAGACATTGAGAATGGCTATACTTTAGATGATCAAGGCAATAAAGTATCAGCAGAATTCAGTACCATTGTCTTTGACTCTGCTACACAACTAGAGTTCTTACTTAAGAAACATGTTATGGATAGCAATGGTAAAGACCAAATGAACTTGAACCTATGGGGACAAGCAAAGAATGGGCATGACCAAATCTGGAACCTTTGTAAGTATCTTCATAAGAAGACTGGTGCTTACATTGTGGTTATCTGTCTTCCAAAAGAGATCCAAGATGAGAATAACCCACAATTTAACAAGGTAATACCTAACCTAATGAGTTCAGCAGCCTATGGACTATGTGCTAAAGCCTCATTCGTTTGGTATACAAAGGTTGAAAAGGAATCTATTATAGATCCTAATACTCAAGAAGTAAAAGAGGAAAAGAAATTTATAACTTACATTGATGCACACCCTTATCTTCTTACTAAGTGTAGAAAACCTAAAGAAGTACAAATTCCAGAAAAAGTACAGAACTTAAACTTTGCTAAGTTCAAGAAAAATGTAATTGATAAAATTAAATAGGAGAAAACACATGACAAAAGAAGACAGAATTGGTATTCTAATAGAAACACTAGAGACTAAACTTGAAGAAGGGCTAGTAGAATTAGAAAAAGCAAACCCTAAGACTGAAGAGTTTACTACTTGCTTAAATAATACTTTAACTTGCTTTGATTTATTAAGTAAACTGACTTATAAACCAGAACCTAAGACTACACAACAAGCTAATATTATGCAAATGGAAAATAAAACAGAATAAATATAAATACGGAGGATGAAAAAATGAGTATAGTAACTAAAATTAAAAATGTATTTGGTATCAGTAAATATGATGTAGAAAAAGATAAGGAAATGGAACTTAAAGATAAAATCTTTGAGATCACAAACAAAACTAACTTTAAAATTTCTAAGATTGAGATTAAGTCTAAGCAAAAAGTAGAAAAACTTAACAATGCTAAGACTACAAGATTAGACAAACTTAATAGAAAGCTTACTCGTATTAGAATGAATAAATTCAACGAAGCTAAATACATTTGTGAAGACAGTTGTATCATAGATACACTAGAACTAACTGAACAAGAAGAAACTAAACCAACAACTAAATCAAGAACCAAAAAGGAGACTAAATAATATGTCATTAATTATTAATCAAGGAAAACAAGACACAACTCAAGACAATAAATTCAATCCAATCACTGAAAAGAATGTACTAGCACAAATCACTGAAATTAAACTAGCAACTAGCCAAACTAACACACTAGAAATCACCATGAGATTATTAAATGGTGCTAATAAAGGCAGATTCATATTCGATAGAGTAAACTATGACCCTAAGTCTGACTTCTCTTGGAAATATAGAGCAGTAAGAAAGGCAGCAGGATGCCCTTACAATGAAAATGAATCAGCACAAATTGACATCGAAAAACTCCTATTAAATAAAGCAGTAACTGTAGACCTTGGAGTAAGAAAAGGTAAGAATAGTGCTGGGGAAGAACAAGAATATCAAAACATTACTTATAAAGTAATTAAACAAGCAACTCCTGCACCTAGCCAAGCTCCTACTACAACACCTGCTGCTCCTGCACAAGAAAGTGCACAAGTTGCTACCCAAGAAACTACTCCAGTTGAGGCAGTAGAGGAACCTAGTGTTCCTAATCTAGCAGATGACACAATCTGGGACTAGGACATTAGAAAGAGATCTCCAACCAGAGATCATTAAATACCTTGAAAGTAAAGGAGCTTATGTACTTAAAACACATGTAAGTTCCTTTCAAAAACAAGGCGAGCCAGATGTAACATGTTGTTATATGGGTAGATATATAGCCTTTGAAATTAAAAGAGATGAAAAAGAAAAGGCTAAAAAACTACAGGAGTATAAGATGAAACTTATTCGTAGAGCTGGAGGTATAGCTTTACGAGTAGATAATATAAATCAAGTAGAAGAGGTGCTATATGAAATTTCCAGAATTCAACAGGGTAGTCAACCCTAATGATGAGAAATGTTATGTTGCATTTACAAGCAATAGCACTCCCACTGCATTATCATTTAATGAAGTAACAAAAATATCACAAAAAGATCCTACCTTAGAGATAGGATGGATCATGCCTAAAGGATTCTTTGTAATAGAAACAACTTGTAACAGTATATTACCTACTATCGTTAGTAGAAATGAAGAAGTTATGGTAGTATCTGATGGTAAAAAGTTACAAGTATATTGCAAAGGAGAGTTTGATAGAACAACTGAAAATAATGTACTCGCATGTGGGTT
>JAEIGA010003099.1_pt1 | contig 26160 bp, 14 predicted proteins | sample 9270691 | NCBI WGS metagenome assembly JAEIGA01 (sample SAMN17057246, study PRJNA624740) | gut metagenome | biome: biome; isolation source: fecal sample | host: Bos grunniens | place: China: Xizang | collected 2019 | reverse complement strand
GATCAAGCCGCAGACACCAGACCACTTGCCAGCGGAGCGGTTGAGCATACCGAAGGCGAAGACGGCGAAGATGCCAGGGGAGACGTAGCACTGGATTTCCTGGATGTAACCGAAGATGGTATCGGTGTTCAGCGCTGCTGCCACGACGCAACCCACCACAGCGAGAATCACCGTGATGACACGGCCGGTGAGCACGAGTGTGCCGGGCTTGGCATCAGGCTTGATGTAGCGCTGGAAGATGTCCATCGTGAAGAGGGTGGAGGTGGCATTGAGCACTGCCGCGAGGGAGGAGACGATTGCACCGAGGAGAGCAGCGAGCACGAAGCCGAGCACACCCTTGTTCTTCGGGAGCATATCCATCAAGTGGCCGAGTGCACCATCGTACTTGTAGGTGTTGCCAACGACCTTAATCACGGTGTTGTCCTTGAGGGCGATTTCGCCAGCCTTGCCCTGTTCAGAGAGCTTCTGGATGGTGGCGGGCTTCACCACATCTGCGAGGGCAATGCCCTGATCGGCGGCGATGCGCTTGTAGATGGGTTCGTTATGAGCGTTAATCTTCGCAACGACTTCGGGACCCACAGCCTTCGTGAGGGCGACGTTCGTCTGCGCGGCGGTGTCAGCATCAGCGCCCATGGCATAGAAGACCACCAAGTCATTCTGGGTGTATTCGCCCTTGTTGAACTTTTCAACCACAGCCTTCGCCGTGTCGCCAGCCATCTTCGGTGCGCAGAGGTTGAACGCGATGATGCCAGGGATCACGATGATGAAGGGGATGATGAGCTTGAGGGCTGCAGCGAACACGATACCCTTCTGACCGTCAGCGAGAGAGCCAGAGCCGAGGATGCGCTGGGTGATGTACTGGTTGAGACCCCAGTAGTAGAAGTTGGGGATCCAGATGCCCATGATGAGGATGGTCCAAGGCATTGCAGCGTCGGTAGCCGGACGGCCCATGTGCATCTTGGCAGCATTGAGGTCGTTGAAGCGTTCGAGGACGCCTGCGGCATCCGTGGTGGTAGCACCACCGAAGCCAGTGAGTTCTGCGGCGGGGGTTTCGCCGAGGTACTTGATGGCGAAGTAGGCAATCACGCCGCCACCCACGATGAGGGCTGCGCCCTGGATGAGGTCTGCCCATGCGCAGGCCTTGAGGCCACCGAAGAGCACGTAAGCACCCGCAATCACCGACATGATAATGCAGCAGGTGGTGAAGTCAATGCTAACGCCAAAGGAATTGAAGAGCTGGAACATCACGAGCGAACCTGCGTAGGTCACGCCGATGAGCGAAGCCACAATCAAGATGCCAATCATGGAGATGGTCATCAAGGTGCGAGCCACATGGTTGTAGCGCACTTCCAAGAATTCAGGCATCGTGGTGATGCCGGTCTTCAAGAAGTAGGGGAGCATGCAGAAGGCCACGACCACGAGCGTGATGGCAGCAATCCATTCCCAAGAGGCGCAAGAGATGCCTTCGAGACCAGCACCCTGGCCAGACATACCGACGAACTGTTCGGCGGAGATGTTGGCGGCGATCAACGAGAAGCCGATGAGCCACCAGCTCAGACCACGACCAGCGAGGAAGTAATCTTCGGCATTTTCTTCGCCTTCAGGCTTCTTGCCACTGCGGCCCTTAAAGAAGCCGACAAAGAGTACACACGCGATAAAGCCAAAGAAGACTAACGCGTCAACGATTAGGTTTCCCATAGTTTATTCCTTGTGAGTGAGTGTAGGGGAGGTGAAATTCCCGCGGCTTACGCCTTGGGGAAGCGGTATTCTGTGGTGGAGCGCAACGTTTCGCCGGGGCGAAGGATTACGCTGGGGAAGTCGGGGCGGTTCACGCTGTCAGCGAAATGCTGGGTTTCCAGCGCTACGCCTCCACGACGGACGGTGGGACCTTCGGGCGTGCTCATGCCATCGGGGATGTAATTTCCCGTGTAGACTTGCATGCCGGGTTGGTCTGTCCAGACTTCCATTGCCATGCCATCGGGAGCGGTCAAGACGCAAGCGCGTCCCAATTCTCCTTCAGGATGGTCCAACACAAAATTATGATCATATCCCGCGCCATACTGGATCTGGTCGTTGTCGGCATCAATATCTTCGCCGAGCGTACGGGGAGTGGTGAAATCAAAGGGGGTGCCCTTCACGGAGGCGAGTTCGCCTGTGGGGATGAGACCTGCATTCACAGGGGTGTAACGTGCCGCATCCACGAGCATCTTGTGGTCAAGGATGTCGCCCTGTGCGCAACCCTTTAAGTTGAAGTACGCATGCTGTGTCATGCTCACGGGGGTGGGTGCATCTGCGGTAATCTCGTAAGAGATGCGCCAAGTGTTTTCGGGTGTGAGCGCATAGACCACTTCTGCGTGCACAGCGCCGGGATAACCCTGGTCGCCATCGGGCGAGTCAAGCGTCATGCGGATGCACGCATCATTTCCTTCAAAGAAGGCCTTAATCTTCCACAAGCGAGCATTAAAGCCCTCCTCGCCACCATGCAGGGCGCAAGGGATGCCGCCGGGTGCATTATTCGTGGCGAGTTTGTAGGTTTTACCTTCAAGGGAAAAGACACCGTTAGCGATACGATTGCCCACACGGCCAATCAGGGCGCCATAGTAGGGATTTTCAATCCAACCCTCAAGCGTGTCGGGCCCAACAATGATATTGCGCAATGCGCCATCGGGGCCAGGCACTTTAAACGAGCGCACAGAGCCACCGTATTCCAGCACTTCCAACTCTGCACCGAGCCCATTTTTGAGCACGTATTTCAAGACTACCGTGTCATCGGGCAACTTTCCGAACTGAGTCACCTCAACGGTCGGATCGGGTTGTTTGGTTTCAGGGTCCATAGTAAATCCTCTGCAAGGGATAGAACGTCCTCTATCCTTGTCTATAAAGGATACGCTTATAGCGCGTAAAAATCAAGTTTAAAGTTGTGCTAACCGGGAGATAAATGCACTATTTTGCGATTGAATACGCTTTAAAATCGCAAATGGAGGGGTGTTTGGGAAAGTGGGGCGCGGGAGATAAAAATGACGCGCGAAGGGTGGAGTGTCACCTTTCGCGCGATGTTGGACGAGATAATCGTGTCAGTGGGGTTAATCGCCTTCGCTATCTTCGGGGTCAAAGTGGGACGCATGGCGATCGGTGGAGGAACGTAAGAGTTCGTCATCCAGCACGGCTTTAAGCACATCTTCCTGCGTAATGATGCCGATGGGATCTCTAAAGGCGGGACGGAAGGGTTCGGGTTTGCTCTGTGTCATCACAGTTTGCGCATAGGCTTCGGCCGCCTTTGCCACCTCAGCGAGTGCAGTGGCGTGACAGACGAGGAGTAATTTTGTATTGGAGGCACGCATCTTCGTGAGGAGGTTGTCGGCCTCTTCGCGTTTATCAATGGCGTGCGCTACGCGCGAAAGTGTGAGCGGAGGGGAGTTCTTTTCATCTCTCAGCAAGTCGGAGAGGTGGAGAATGCCCACGCATTGGGTGGAGTCCTCCTCAAAGAGGGGCAAGACACGCAGACGGGTTTTACGGAAGGTGTCGAGGATGTGCTCGCGACTATCGGTGGTGTAGATGCGCGTCGCCTTCTTAATTGGGGTCATCAATTGCGCGGCGCGTTTGAGTTGCAAGTCCAAGACGCGACTCACCATGAGACGTTCAAAGGCAGAAATCTGTCCATTTACCTCCGAATCGCGCATGAGGAAGGCGATGTTTTCGCGGGAGACAAAGGGGGAGCGCTTTTCTTTCTCCTTTCCTTCAACCAATCGAGTCAACACAATACAAAGTGTCGCGAGGGGGGCGAGGAGTTTTTGGAGGAAGCGGAAGATGGGCAACATCGGCAAGCAACGTTCAATAGGGCGTGCCGTAAACCACAACTTTGGCAAGAATTCGCCAATGATGAGGAGAAGCATCGCAACCAAGAAGGTGGCCAGCGCTTGCGCGATGGGCCCCTTTAATCCCATGGAGGCGGCCGCTGCAACGGCGAGTGCGGCGCTCAAGGTGGAGAGCGTCACATTACAGATGTTGTTGCCCACGAGGGTGGTCGCGAGGAGACGGTGGGTGTCGCGCAAGACCTGTGCGAGCGCCTTTGCCTTTTTGTCTCCATTACGCACCATGCGGACGAGGCGGTAGCGGTTAAGCGAGACCATGCCACTTTCAAAGCCAGAGAAGAACCAACTGCCGATGAAGAAGAGGCCAATCAGCGAGAGGTCAATGAAGAGCTCGGTCTGCGTCATCACAGGCGTTCCTCCTCAGTGACAGGGGTGAGTTCGTCGTCTTGGATTTCCGGTGTGTGCAAGTTTTGGGGCACATCGGTTTCTCGTGATTCGGGTTCCAAATCTTCTAAGAAGACGCTAATGATTTTGCGCTTACGCATCTTCTGGATGGTGACGCGATAACCGTCCGCAGTGATAATTTCACCCACCTTCGGAATGCGTCCTGAGTGGAAGGTGACCCATCCGCTCATGCGGTCGGAGTCATCTGCCTCTAAGTGGGTGCCGAGCATAAAATTGATTTGTTCCAAGGAGGCATCCCCCGAAATCATCCAACAATTCTCGCGGCATTTGCGGATTTCGGGTTCGTTATTTCCGTGCGTGGGGTCGCTTACTTCCAGTGCGAGCACTTCAAGAATGTCGCCACGCGAGACGATGCCTGCGGTGCCACCGTATTCGTCTGTGACCAATACCATTGGCAAGTTTTGACGATAGAGCATGATGAGCAAATCGTCTAAAGCAATATTTTCGGGCACGGCGAGGGTGTAATTACACTTTGCTGCATTGAGATCGTGTGCGGGGTCCAGGAGATATTTGGGCACATCGATGAAGTCAATGAAATTGTCTGCCGAGTCATCCCAAAGGGGCATCCAGACGAAGGTGGCGCGCTTCATCTGTTCGAGGTGCTTTTCGGGCGGGTCATTGATGTCTAACCCCGTGAGGTCCACACGTGGGGTCATCACGTCGGAGGCATTGAGTTCGCTCAAGCGGAAGATGCCGCGCACCATTGCGCCCTCCGCTTCATCAAGCGCTTTATGTTCTTCGCTCAGATTTACCACACTCACGAGCTCTTCATCGGTTGCCGAACGACGTTCTGGACGCAGGGTGTGGCGAATCGGATAGAGGAGCTTTTGGAGACACCAGGAGAGGGGATAGAGCAAGGGAATCGCCACTGTGAGCACGCGGATAATCCATGGGATCATCGTTTCGGCATGGCGGATGGCAAATTGTTTCGGGCTAATTTCACCGAAGAGCAACACTAAAAGCGTGACGATGAGAATGCTGGTGATTTCGGTATAAGCCTCTGGAATCCAACCGCTTAGTGTGATGAAGGAGAGCCCAATGCTGGCGAGTGCCGCATTAACAAAGGTGTTGCCGATGAGCAGCGTGGAGAGCATAATCTCTGGTTGCTTCAACATCTCCGAAAGGCGTTCGCCCAATTTCGGGTGAAATTCCTTAATGCGTTGAATCTGAAGCGGGGAGAGGGACAGCATTGCTGTCTCGCTGGCAGAGAAAAAGGCGGAGGCGAAGAAAAGCAGAATAAAAGCCGTAAGAAAGGCGGCAAATAGTAAGAGACTCATAATTCCTTTGCAAGGTCTTCAACCAACATACTGATACTATACCATAAAGCGCGTATTTGTGCACATCGTTGCGTGGAGATTCACGCGGTGGTACCGAGTGAGAGCAGGGGCAGATTTATGGTTTGAGCGGTGTGTCACACGCAAGAAGAAGGCGGGATTATTTCATCGAGGGCAGGACGATGCCGCGCAGAATGACACGTTGGCAGAGGAGGAAGACGAGTGCCGTGGGGATGGAAACCAGAACGAAGCCTGCCATGACCACCCAGGGCGTGCCGCCGAATTGTCGGCTCATTTGGTAGAGCCAAACGGAGAGGGTCCAGTGGCTTTGACGTTGGCAAACGAGCAGGGCCCACTCCCAAGAGTTGTAGGCGGCGATAAAGGCATTGAGTGCATTGACCGCAAGAATGGGCGTGGTCATGGGGAGGGTGATATGACGGAAGATTTGCCATTCGCTCGCACCATCAATGGTGGCCGCTTCATAAAGTTCACGGGGCAGCGCATCAAAGAAGCCCTTTAGGATGAAGATGGAGAGACCATTTGCCACGGTGGGGAGAACGAGCGCCGCAAAGGTATTTAAAAGGCCGAGTTCACGGATGAGCAAGAAGCCAGGGATTGCCGTAACAGCCGCAGGGAAGGCCATCGTAGCCAAAAGGAAGAGGAGGATGCCTTCGGTGTGACGGAGGCGAAAACGGGAGAGGGCGTAGGCGGCTAAGGGGTTGACCGTGAGGGTGGCAAGGATGGTGAGCACAACGAGGACAATGGTGTTCCACCACGCTTGTCCGCGGAGGAAGAGGACGTCGCCAACGGTTCGGTAGTTGGCAGTCATATCTTGTAAAAGGAGTGCAGTGCCGCGGTTGGCATAGGTAACGGCGAAGGCTTGCGCTAAGGGCATCGGAATCTCGCGCCAATCACGCACGGCATAAGGGTGCCCCAGACGGTCTTTATAGGTGCGATTGAGCGCCTCAAGCGAGGCGTAACGATCTTTTAGGAAGGTTTGCCACGCCGCTTCAGGGGAGGTGGTTTCGAGGAATTCAAAGGGGAGAGTCGCGACGAAGTTGCGCCAAAGTGCGCTATTTTCGTAGGGAAGGAGGGGGATTTCCGTGAGGGAGGTTGGCGCGGGACGTCCAGTGAGACGGGCATAGTTTGCCGGCGTCTTACAAGTTTTGAGGAGGTAGGCTTGCCAACGCTGATTGATCTCCTCGGTGCAGCGAATCCGTAAGAGACGTTTGGGATAAGCGGAGGTGACGAAGGTCTGCCAATGGGTGTCGGTGGCATCCCCTGGGAAGGGAGCGGGGGAGAGGCTCTGGCGGGCGCGCCATTTCTGCCAGAGGGGTGCGATGCAGTAGGGGCGTGTGCGCGGATAGGGCGTGGTTTCGGGGTCAATTTCGCGATAGTGTGCCTTGAAGGTGTGCCACAGCTCAGTTTTGGGATCGGTTGGCCAGTCCCAATCTGGGTAGTGCAAGGGGACGCGCTGTTGGGCGCGCATGCGGATGCTATAAAAACTATTGTAGCGGATATCCCACGTGCGATTGAGTTCGGCTAAGGCGACTTCAGGGCCTTGGTGGCCCGTCTTTTCTTCAAAGACGGCGCGGACATAGGGCGCGACATCACGTTCGTCAAAGTCGCAGATGCTATTGCGCACATCGTATGCGCGGTTGAAGTCGGAAAAATCTTTGGCCATTTGGCGCCAAGCGGTGGCGGTAGCCTCGTCACGCATGCCCTCAATCCACGGGCGGGTGAAGGTGGCGATGTCGGTCTCCTTCTCGGCGAGGGCGGACCAACTGCCCCATTGGGCGGGCGCTTCGGGGAAGACATCATTGGGGAAGCGCGCATGGAAGGAGGCGAGGACGCGCATAAAGCGGTCGTCTTCATCCCAGAGTGCTCGGACAACGGGGGAGTAACGATGGTAGTCAAAGCGTCCCGCGACAGATCCCGAAATCATCATTAAGAAGGGCCACACCATCGTGATAGCGCCTAATGAGAGGAACAAATAGAGGATGGAGAGCACAATGCGTGCCCGCCAGGTCTTGCGTTCTACGGGGAGGATAATCATTGTTATTCAAGCGGGGCGTCTTCAGCGAAGCGCAAATCGACAGGCGTGTCGGTGGCGGTGATGGCTTTGAGGTGCGCGCGATGATAGGCACTCTCAAGCGTTTTGCGAAAATCTTCCGTGCCACGCCAATAGGGAAGCGTGCCCAAACGACGCGGTACAGAGGCGGCGTCGGGGGTGGGATGAAGCCGTAAGATTTGTTCGGTAGAAAGGGTTTGCGGGGAGAGATTGGGAGCTTCTTCAGGGAAGACAATCCCACGAAACCGTAAAAGGAGCAGGGGGTCGGTCGCGATAGCATCCGTAAAGAGACAAAGTGCCGCTAAGAGGTGTTTGCAGGGGCGGGTCCAGTCTTTGCACGTGCAGTGGAACTGCATATCTTGGCGTGTCTCTGGGAAGAGGTGGAGGTCGTGCTGGAGGAGTGCCTCATTGAGCGAAACAGGGAGCGAACGTGCTGCCACTTGTGCCGCACAGATTGGCATATCGTGAAGGATGAGCCACACCTTTTCTGCATCCAAAACAGGCATCTTGGCAGAGAGTTGGTAGGGTTCTGCGTCGGCGCCTTGCACGGTGGCGGTGATTTCGCCAGGCATGACGATCATTTCGCGCACTTGTCCCTGTTGCGCATAGTTGCGCCCGCGTCCCAATCGGGCACCCAGATGCATCTCTTCCAACCACGAAATGAAGCGTTTTCGCCACCAAACATCACGATTACCGCCCTGCGGACGGAGCCCTCCTCGAACGGAGCGGGCAAAACGTGGTGCATAGTTCTTCTTTTTACTCATAGGAAGGGGCGGGCAGGTGGGCGATAGCGCTTGCGGGGTATTCGTTGAGACGCGGCGGTGGCGTTTTGAGAGATGTAAATCGGATGGCGTTTAGTGGATGGGAAGGGCGGCTGAATTAATCCTTGCCATCGCCAATGGAGGCGGTGCAAAGGAAGTCAACCGTAATGAGGTTACCCTCGCTATCAGGCACTTCGCTATCGTAGACGCGAAAGGTGAAGGGGCGCGTGGTACCATTTGCGCGGACGGTAATCGAGAAGGTTTCTTGTTTCTGTCGTTTGAGTTCGCCCGCTTCTGCATCTGCTTCGCCCGCGACTCTGCGTTCAAAATCCTTCTTGTCGCGATTGACACTCCGTCCAGTGGTAATGGAGTCGTCAAACGAAAGAAATTCAAAGCCAACGCCTTCGTAGTATTTGACGAGCCCAACGGCTTCAATGTCGCCGGCGGAGAGGGTGTTGCCTTTTTGTTTTTTGGCGTCCGATTGCGCGGTACTTTCGCTACTTGTCGTTGAGGCCTGAGCATCTGTGGGAGGCAATGCGGCGGGTGTGCTGGCGCCTTCATCAAAGGCGGAGTCAAGGGTGATGGAGCCGGGCGCGAAGGTGATGGTGACGGGTTGCTGCGTCTGCAGGGCCATATTGCGTGCATAACGCATAAGGCGCAGGGTGTCCTTTGAGGCCATGGCGAGTTGGGTCGCCGCTACAGTACCTGCCGAAACCACAATAATGGCCATCATCACTCCGAGGATGGCCATTACAATTAAGAGCTCAATGAGCGTGAAGCCGCGCCGCATAGCGTTTTGACTTAACCCAACAGTTTGACGGCGAGCAATGCAAAGAGCGCAATCACACCAATCACGGAGATCGTGATGATGAAGTTGAAGAGTTTCTTGCTTTCAGACTTCTTGGTGAATCCGTCCACCTGACGTGCTGCGCCACCCGTGGGACGCATGACGATGGTCGTGCGCGGAATGGATTCGTAGCTTTCCGTGGAGGTTTCAGTTTCAGGGACATCTTCACCGCGAATAGTGGCCACGATATCACCGAATGCGATAACATCATTACGATGGAGCATTGCCATCGTAATGCGCTGATCATTTAAGCGCGTGCCATTCGTGGAATCGTTGTCCTTGATGCGCCAACCGCCATCGCAAGGTTCAATAATGCAATGTTCGCCAGAGACGGAGGCATTGGCGATGACGAAGTCGTTGGCAGCGTTGCGGCCGATACGAATTCCGTTTTCCGAACTCCATTCATAGGTACGTCCGGTTTCTTCCCCATTCAGAATTGTGATTGTCGGCATATTGAAAACTCCTTAAGTCAATTCAAGGTAGAGTATAGACAAGCTGACGCATTCTGTCAATCAATTAAGTATTAGAAGTCAAGATTTTTCACGTTAAGTGCATTGTCTTCAATGAACTTACGACGCGGTTCAACATCTTCACCCATCAGCAAGCTAAAGGTGTGATCAGCCTCGCTGGCATCTTCAATTTTAACCTTGAGCATGCGGCGGGTCTCTGGATTCATGGTGGTTTCGAAGAGCTGTTCTGCGTCCATTTCACCGAGACCTTTGTAGCGCTGGATTTCAACGCCACGACGGCTGCGCTGACGGACTTCTGCGACCAATTGTTGCAACGACGTGATGGTCATCGGCGGACGATTGCCATCGCGCAGTTCACCGAGTGTCGAGCCATCGCCCAACCAGAGGGCAGGCGTTAGACCGAGGTTGAGCTCGGCCAGTTTGCGGAACTGATCACGCAGACGCTGAGCACGGAAGACTTCCATCCACTGGAAGGCATGCGATTGTTTCGGTGCATATTCAGAGACGCGATAGACCGAGAGGTCAATGCTGGTGCCCAATGCCTGTTCGCCTTCTTCGCGGGCGGTGGCAAGTTCGTTGTCATTGTGCGGGAAGCGGAACTGTGCCGCATCGCCATTACCAATGACGGCTATGTAGCGTGCGAAGGTGCCCTCGTCAGGACGATAGGTCGCCAAGTAGGCGGCCGGATCCACGCCACGCATGCGGATGCTGTTGAGCGTCGTTTCAATTTCGAGCGCCACTTCCAGCAACTGCGTGAACTGTTCGAGGTAGATGGTCGAACCATCCGGACGGACAAAGCTGAGGTTGTCGCAGCTCAAGAGGAGGCGACGTTCCAAGGCATCATCATTGGCCACGTATTCAGCCTTCTTACCGCGCTTGATTTGGTACAACGGAGGCTGTGCCAAGTACACGAAGCCATTTTCAATGAGCTGCGGCATCTTGCGGTAGAAGAAGGTGAGGAGCAACGTACGGATGTGCGCGCCGTCCACGTCAGCATCGGTCATGATGATAATCTTGTGGTAACGCACCTTCGCGAGGTCAAATTCGCCCGTCGCGAAGCCACCGCCGATGGCAGTGAAGAGCGCGCGAATTTCGGCGTTGTCCAACATCTTGTCCAGGCGTGCCTTTTCGACGTTTAAGACCTTACCACGCAGCGGGAGGATTGCCTGGGTGCGACGGTCACGACCATCCTTTGCCGTGCCACCTGCCGAGTCACCTTCTACGAGGAAGAGTTCGCTTTCAGACGGGTCACGGCTCGAGCAGTCGGCCAACTTACCTGGTAAGCCACCTCCTTCAAGAACGCCCTTCTTTTGAATCGTTTCGCGAGCCTTACGTGCCGCTTCACGGGCCTGGGAGGCCACGATAGCCTTGTCGATAATGCGACGAGCCACGGCGGGGTTTTCTGCGAAGAAATCTGCGAGACGGCTCGAGACGATGGACTGCACGAGGCCCGAGACATCCGAGCCGAGCTTTGTCTTGGTCTGACCTTCAAACTGCGGTTGTGGAATCTTGACCGAGACCACCACGGTGAGACCTTCACGAATATCTTCACCCGTGAGGACGGTGTCAGCCTTCTTGCCGAGCTTATTTTCTGCGATGTACTTATTCACCGTGGAGGTCAAAGCCGTGCGCAGACCGGTCAAGTGGGTGCCGCCTTCAATCGTGTTGATGTTGTTACAGTACGAGCACTCAATGGTGGAGTAGACGTCTGTGTACTGCATCGCCACTTCTACGGCGATTTCACCATGGCGATTGGTACCAGTGCCAGTGATGTAAATAACTTCGTGAAGCGCATTCTTGGTAGCATTAATGTGCTCCACGTACTGACGGATGCCGCCTTCGTAGTAGAAGGTCTCTTGGTGCTTATTGGCAGAGAATTCGTCGGTCAACGTAATACGCACACCGCCATTGAGGAAGGCGAGTTCGCGCAGACGGTGGGCCAAGGTTTCCCACTTAAAGCCATCGCGATAGGAGAAGATTTGCGAGTCTGGCATGAAGGTGACAGAGGTGCCCGTCGCGGAGGTGTCGCCCACCTGAGCCACAGGTGCGAGGGGTTTGCCGCGTTCATAGCTCTGACGGTAAATGTGGCCGTCACGCTTCACTTCCACGTCCATGCGTTCGGAGAGTGCGTTCACGCAGCTCACGCCCACGCCGTGCAAACCACCAGAGACCTTATAACCGCTGCCGCCGAACTTACCACCTGCGTGCAACACCGTCATGACCACTTCCAAAGTGGACTTCTTCATCTTCGGGTGTTCCGCCACAGGGATACCACGGCCATTGTCCTCTACGGTCAAAGAGCCATCGGTGTTAATGCGAACATTGATATCGGTGCAGTAGCCGGCGAGCGCTTCGTCGATCGAGTTGTCGACCACTTCGTAAACCAAGTGATGATAACCGCGTTCAATGGTGTCGCCGATGTACATGGCGGGGCGGACGCGGACCGCTTCAAGACCTTCCAAAACTTCAATGGAATCTGCGTTATAACTCTGTTCCGTGGCAGGTGCTGCCACATTCTCAATATCATCCGTCATGGAGAGCCTTCCTTAAAGGTAAAAATCTATACATTAATTATAACATAAATCTATGATTTTTGAAAGTAATCTTTCTAATGATTCGCTTACTGAAATACTACATTACAGGAACACTCGTTCACAAACTTCAAACGTTCTGCGCGGGGATGAAACTCGAACCTTAGAAGAAGCGTGAGCAGGGAAAACGTGGAAGGCTCATCACCCAAGTTTTCTATGATAGTAGGAGAGGGGCGGCAAGCGTATGGTGTAGGAGAAAAGAGGAGTAATCTCTGCGGTTGTGATGTGTAGCGGGAGAGAGTGCGTCGTTCTAAAGGGATGCTTTAGGGAGCATATTTCTGTCGTGTTTTAAATAAATTTTTCTCTGGATCGAATTCTAAATTTGTATCGTTGGCTATAGGATTCATGTAATAGCAAAGATTTAAATGACATAGGCCATCTTTTGTGATGGTAAACAACTTTTCTTCAGGAGACGGATAAATCTTTCCATAACGAGCACGAATAAGATTTCCTTGTTCATCAACTTGTGTCCGTGTTCGAAAAATATATCCAGTCCCAAAAGGTATATGTGTTTGATTAATTTGACGATAGACCTTATCAATAACAGGATCTTTTTTGAAAAAGATTGACTCAGTAAACGCAATATCAGGGTTGTATTGCGCTATTGGATTCGCATGATGTGGAGATTTTAAACATTGATAATTTCCATGTGAATCCTTGTCATATTGAAAGTCATAAACACCTGCGAGTGCATCAGGGAAATGAATTTTAATCGTAGAACCATTATATGATTCGCCATTAATCCCATCCCACTGATGAAAGACCTTAATATCTGCATATTCTCCGTTCCCATAAGGAGAAGTCCATGCATTTTTTTCCATGTCAAACCCTATCCATTGATTACGAACAGGGATTTTTATGCCATGTGTTGTAAACGAATATCCAGCGACATACATTGGAATTGGGTTGATTTTTTCTTTTAAAACCATTTTAAGTGTAGGGTTCCAAGGTTGCCATTTTCCATCTTTTGTATTTTTAGAAGGCGTATGAAATTTTTTACGGATTGTTGTGTGGTAATATTGTTTTATAGGCGTTTCCCCCTCGTATTCTTCATAGAACCGATTAGTAAAAAGAACATCTGTCACAGCAGGGCTTTCAAATGTCACATACCCATTTTTGTCCGGCCATCGCAACAAATCAGGGTTACAATAAGTAAAGTGAGCCTCTATTTCAGTATCTGTCACTGGTGCCCCATCTTGATTGACCACATGGAGCGTAAATTTTGCTTTAGGATATGGATACATATACGGAAACGCAGGTTGTGCTCCACATCCGACAATAAATAAAGCAATGCATGTTATGTGAATAAACAAATAATGTTTCATATGAGTTTACTCCATCAAGGGTGATTGATTAAAGACTTAAAATCGTCAAATAATGTTGAAATCTGTTGGTATGGCATATTTTTGATGTCACTGTGTAACCAACGTTCTTTAAAGGCATGTCCTTTTCTCCATTTAGATGGATTTATAGGATTTAGCATGTAATTCTCAAATTGTGGCTTGTTGACGGCACAACTTCCCATTGCGGGTGAGAGTGCGTTGTTCTAAAGGGATGCTTTAGGGAGCAATATTTCTATACAACCAGCGATTAGAAGGCTTTACCTTGTCCATAAAAAGATTCTTGCTTGGGTCAAACTCTAAGTTTGTGTCATTCTCTGTTGGATTTAAGTAATAACAAAGCGTAAGGAATCCGCTTCCTTCTCGGCTTCTTCTAAAAAGAGCGTCTGTCGTCGGGTAGATTTTCCCATAATGAGCTCCAATTAGATTACCATTCTCATCAAGGCGTGTTCGCGTTCGGAAAATGTACCCAATTCCTCTTTTCATATGATCAGACTTTATGCGTTGATACACGCGGTCTAAGACAGGATCTTTTTTAAGTACAAGCGTATCTGAAAAAGACATTTTTGGGGTAAATGTATTGGAGGGCTCTGCGTGATAAGGGGAAATAAATGAATGTTGAGGAGTGCCGTATTTGTTAAAGGGATATTGGAAAGTGTAATATCCAGCTTTTTCATCAGGGAAACGAATCTCTAACGTAGAACCATGATAAGACTCGCCATTAGCACCATCCCATTGATAGCAAACTTCAATATCGGCATGCGTTCCCTTTCCGTGAGGTGAAACCCAATCATTTAAGGTCATATCAAAGCCACACCATGTATTTAATAGTGGGATTTTTAATTTATTCAAACGTGACGTGGCATACATTGGAATCGGATTTACACGTTCTTTCAAGACAAATTCAATCGTAGGATTCCATGGCTGCCATTTTCCATCTATTACATTTTGGGAGGAGGTACGAAATTCTTTACGAATACGCGTAGCGTAATAATGATCAATTGCAGTAGGTGTCCTCCATGTTTTATATTGTCGATTGGCGAAAAGTACATCCGTTACAGCATCACTTTCAAAAGTGACATACCCATTTTCATCGGTTCTCTTACACAAATCATGATTACAATATGAAAAACTTGCTTCAATTTCAGTATTTGTCACTGGTGCCCCATCTTGATTGACCACATGGAGCGTAAATTTTGCTTTAGGATATGGATACATATACGGAAACGCAGGTTGTGCTCCACATCCGACAATAAATAAAGCAATGAATGTTATGTGAATAAACAAATAATGTTTCATATGAGCTACTCCATCAAGGGTGATTGATTAAAGACTTAAGATCATCAAATAATGTTGAAATCTGTGAATAAGACATATTCTTGATGTCACTGTGTAACCAACGTTCTTTAAAGGCATGTCCTTTTCTCCATTTAGATGGATTTATAGGATTTAGCATCTCTTCGGTGACACTAACGACGGGTTGCTTTCTTTTGCGTTGTAGATGAATGGGCTTTGTCTTGCACGGGAAGCGGTCGATCACTTGGGCGAAAGACTCCTGCGAGGGTGCGTGCGAAGGCGTGGAGGTTATTGAGTGGCGCATCGGTGTCATAGCCCCAAATCATGACGCCATATCCACCCTTTTTTAAGTCTTTCGCTTTCGCACGAATGGTCTTGATGGAGTTGTAGGAGTAGAGCATCCCATTCTCTTTGAAGACGTCCTTGGTCTGCAAATCCTTCAAATGACTTCCCACGAGCCAACTGTAACCATTTTGCTTCCACGTGAGTCGTCCATCCAAGTGGTGCTCATTGGTATAACACGGCATGCCAATATTGATTTTACAGGGTGGTAATCCAGCATAACGCGTTGCGAAATCCTTACTCTGATGGTGGAGCCAAAAGGGTGAATGGCCATCGGTACTCGCCGCGTCATAGGTCATGGTATTGAGCATGTCAAGTTGTTGATGCAACCCTTTTAATTCATCCAACCCTAAGCCGTAGTGATTTACTGCTTCAGGGAATTTATAATTTGACATCGCAGAGGAGATCATCTTGCCTCCACCCAATGCAAATAACTTGGGTTTTAGGTCTGCCACCAATGCTTCAAATCCACGCCAATCCGCTGCTGATCCGGGATATTCCCAGTCAATGTCTACGCCATCTAAGTCGTACTTTTTAACTGCATCAAGAATGTGTTGGGCAAGTTTTTCGCGTAATGCTGGATTTTGCGTAACACGTGATAATTCCCCCGCACAGTGTGCAATTCCAAGTAGGATTCGCACAGGTCGACTGCCACGCCCTTGCTTTAATTGATTGAGTGCTTCTTGAAAACTCGTCTCATCATATTGCTTCCCGCAGTCCCATCCATGCCCAAGGGTGCCATCATTATTCACGCGCATGTAGAAAAAGACGACTTCAGAGACGTAATTGTAGTAGTTTTTATTCCAATTTTGAATAAATCCCATTCGATAATACGGCACGACATGGCGATCAAATTCATAGACGACGCCTTCACCAATCGGCGCCTCATTTTCAACCATACACACAATGCCATTCACGTGGGCATGCGTAATGGCGGCGTCAAGCGTGGCCCCTCTGGGCATAGAGGGCTGCACTTGTGCCGTGAGCCAGAGGTGTTCATTGGGCTTAATGATAATTTCGGGGCCTTTGCCATTATTCCAAAAGTCAAAATGAATCTCGCGGCCCTCTACGACGGTTGCTTTCGCACCTTTTAATTCAGTGGCACGCGCCGGCGAGAAATAATTGACAGATGTTTTATACAGCTTAAGCTTGCGGAGCGACTTAAGATTTGTTTTGTCAGAAAATCGAAAGCCAATTCGCCAAAAGCGATGCTCGCCTGTTAATAAGAACTTCGCCCCAATAATGGGTTGGTCAAAAGAGGCATCGCGATAATAAAGCCCTTGCGTTTGAACCCCCTCAACGCGATAATTCGTATCCCCATCCCCAGGCAACGCTGCGAATGCTTCGGTAAAAAGTCCAATAAGGGATACAATTAAAAGGAGCCGTCTCATACGCCACACAACGTATCACAATTTTTCGATTGAAACAACCCTTATTGGAATTCGCACACCTGCTAAAATGCATGCGTTGATTGAAAAAGTAAGTGGGCAGGTGGAATGGGATTGTCAGTTCACTTACTTTTTCAAACAACATATGGAAATATTGCGTTGTACACATGAGGAGGCACTTGGTGTGTTTGCCTGTACTGTAGGACTAAAGGACCGCGCAAAGGGTGCGATGTTTAAGGGGCGAAGTGGGGTTTCTGCTGTGTCGTGTTTGAATCGTCGGGGTGAATCGGAGGAGTGTGGAAGCAGATAGGACGTTTTCCTCTGACGATAGCAGTCAATTCACACGAGAATTGTGGCCTTTTGAATCTTCAACTCCAATGGATTTCATTTTCAACTCCAATGGATTTCATTTTCAACTCCAATGGATTTCACTTTTAAATCCAATGGATTTTACCACTGAAACGGATTTAACTTGCTTTGAGGATGGCGTGGGTTTATAATGAAGGGTATCGTTATGGTTATGTCTAAAAAACTGGTTAAAGAAAAGGAGAATGTGATGTTAAAGGCAACCTCAACGGAACGAGAACAGGCAAAAATTCGCTATACGTTACAAGCGGTGCCTCCAAAGGCGCGAAAGGACGCAACGTTGGAGGGTCCGTATGCAGCGCACGTCGAAATTCGCCCTGCTTCGCTGAAATCGATTGCAGCGCAGATGGTGCGCGAGGGGTCAAAGTATTCGGAGGCTGAAATCCTCGCGATTACGACCCAACTTATGGAGACGGTCGCCTATCGTTTGGCGAATGGCGAGTCGGTGAATTTGGGGTCAACGGTGCGATTAAAGCCTGCGATTCGGGGTGTTTTTCCCACGTTGGATACACCCTTTGATGCAAGCCAACACAAGGTGGTGGTTTCTGCAACGATTGGTGCGAACTTGCGTAAGGTAATTCAGCAGGCGAGTGTGGTGCAAGTTGATCGGGTGGTTTTCCCGAAACTTACCCAAGTGTTGCCTTTTGATATGGCAAGTGCCAAGGGAGCGACCTTCAATTTTATTGTGCGAGGGAAGCGTTTGGCCCATTCTGTCAAAGGGGGCTCTTTAGAATGGTTTATTCGCACGGCGAAGCAGGAGAGGGTCATTCAACCGGTGGATTGCGATCAGCAGAAGGCGCTTTTCCAATTAAAACTCAAAGATTATCCGTTAGATACTGTCTTTCAAATCGGTTTACGCATTCACTTGCAAGATAAGGCTCCTATCGAAATCCTTTATCCGAAAGAGATTGTCGTGAAATAAAGGGCGAGTCGGCCCTCCAAAGACAATCCCACATGCGGCTTCACCGTAGAATCAAACGCGCGCAAAACCTTTTGTGCGCGTTTGATTACTTGACATTTAGTCGAGGATTTGTAACCCTATTGAACAGTTGAAGGGATTCGGAATATTCGCGGGGATTGGGCCCGCCAAGAAGTGTCCGAATCCCTTCAACCTTTTTAGAACGCAGAGGCGTCATTGAAATAGACTACGTTCTAATTAAAAGGTTATCTTTGGGAGTGTTTTGATAATGCGGAGACTTTCCAAAGAGAGTGTCACTAACCGCTTAATCAAGTCGGGGATGTAACGTGGGTTCTCGGGAGCCCAAAGATTGGGGTCATTGGTAATGCCACTGACTTTGTCCGTCTTCACTTGATAACGATCCAGGACCCACTCAATGGGACTACGCCCATTCACCACGTAATCATGCGCTTCTAATGGAATGCCTTCCAACATCAACGTGCCATTGACCAAGACACGAGTCTTATCCTTTTTAGGGAAAGACATCTTTTCAATTCGCTTGTCAAAGAAGTCGCCAACCTCTGTAAGTGGATAAGGCTCTAACGTCTCATAGTTGAGATGAAGTGTGGCTAATTGTCTACCTGCATCACTAAATGCTTTAAACTCTTCAAACCGCTCTACCAAGGGTAATCTCGGCAAGGTTTTCTTTAAGTCTGCAGCAAAGGTGGTGCGATAGTCGGCTTGATGTAAGAAACCATAGACATAGTAGAAGATGTCTTCCTTTGTAATGGTCGCCGTGCGGTAACGATTGCGTGCTTCTTTCAGAATGAAGTCGCTAATCCCATCATGCCTAACAAGCGTCTTATTGCCAAATAAATCCGCATCCTTCTCTTCGTACCAATACAAGGGGAAGCATTGAGTTCCAGCATCTAACATGTTTAAGTCTGGTGTCATATTGACGATCAAGCAGGTGCGCTCTTTAGTGCTTCCAAGGCCACCCGTACATATCACCAAATTCTCGCCCGCTTTACCCGTGGGGAAGAATTCAAACCATTGACCACATCGATGCGTGAGTATTTTGTCTTTACAAAGCCATTCTTTTACAAAAGGACGGTAAATCGCAGGTTGATAAACGGAAATAGGTGGGCGGTAATCAGATTTAAGCGAAGAAGAGTTGGTTTGAACTTCATTCGTGGAGAAGTTATACATCCAAGGGTCTTTAGCCGTTTCATATCCTCGACTATTTACAACAAAAACTGATTGAGATTTTGTGTCAAATTTCTTTTTGGATTCAATTGGGATAAAGGAACTAAAGGCGTCGTTACGCTGATTAATCCAGTCACCGTGGGCGTTGGGGGTGATTTCAGTGTCGACCCAGGTAGGATTGAAGAAAGAGGCTTCAAGGTCGAGGGTGTGGAGTTTTTCATCTCGGTCTTTGTAGTCGCCGATGTCGCGATAATGAATGGTGGCGTTGCCGTGGTGTTCGGACGCAGGAAGGCGAACTAAGCAGAGGATGGTGATGGGACAACGGCATCCGGAATCAAAGATTTTTCCACCCTCTTTACGCGAAAGCTCGCCTTGGGTCAGCTGATTTCCACGCAAGTTGTAGCAATAAATCTCATCAAATTCTGCTTGGAGGCATTTGCGGAAGCCTGCGGCAGCGTTGGAGTCAAGCCAACCGCCATTGGTGACATAGCAGAGTACACCTCCCGTAGCAGCATCTAACCGATCAGAGGACCAACGGAAGGCTTTGATGTAGGAGTCGTAAAGCGAATTCTTGTTGGTTGCGCTTGATCCTGAAACATAGGTTGATTCAATGCGTTTGTCAAGCGTTGGATAGCTTTCGCCTTTGCTAACAGAATACGGTGGGTTGCCAACAATGACTGAGATGGGTGTTTTATTTTGTGTGAGGATGCGCTCAGAGTTTGCCATAAAGACACCATCATCAAGCGTATCTTCAGGTTTAACCTCTAACATTCTAAAGGTGTCACCGAGGATAATGCCAGGGAAGGCGGTGTATTTCTCTTTACGCCCTTGGCGGTCATGGAAGACATTCTCAATATTGATAGCCGCAATGTAGTAGGAGAGTAGGACAATTTCGTTGGCATGGAGTTCGCGCGTGTACTTGCGATAGAGGTCTTCTTGACGAATGAGTTCCACATCTTTTTGCAATAAGCGTGCGATAAAGGTGCCTGTTCCCGTGAAGGGGTCGAGAATATTAACGCCTTCATCAGAGAGGCGTTTCCCAAAATGTTTGCGTAAGGCTCCATCGGCAGAGCGCAGAATAAAATCAACGACTTCAATAGGCGTAAAGACAATGCCGAGCTTTTCGGCTGTACGCTTAAAGGCTACGGCAAAGAAGGTGTCATACAGCGTGCGAATGATTTCCAATTTTGCATCCGCACTTTGGATGCCCTCTACGCGACGACGCACGGATTCATAGAAACGATTGAGTTTTAGGCGGTCTTCTTCACTCTCCAAACGGAGAAGCAGGTCGGTGGCATGGTCAATCGCTTCAGAAACAGGGTTGTGCTGGGTAAAACGATTATCGCCAAAAAGGGCGTCAAAAATCGGGGCGGTAATGCGCTGTTGCGCGAGCATCACGCGGGCATCTTCTTCGCTAACTGTGGTGTAGACCGCGGTTTGTAAGAAGGCGTAGTAACGATTAAAAGCGTCTCTGGCTCGAACATCTTCGGCGCAGAGGCGTTTGAGTTGGGCGATGTGACGTTCGGCGATAGCGGCTACATCTGCAGCCCAGCGTTGGAAATAGAGGCGGTCTCCACACTTTTCAACGATGCGTCCATAGAGGAGTGTGCGATATTTCTCCATCTGAAGGGGAAAACGCAGGTCAAATTCGTCTTGAATTGCGGTATCACCATCACTTCCACCGCCGTTGTTTGGCATACCTGTGTCAATGATAATGCGTCCAACAGAGTCACTTTCTGAATTCTTGAAGCGTAATTTGTTAATCTCTGACTCAAAGCGGTCGTCATGTGAGCGCAATGCATTGAGCACCGTCCAGACAACACCAAAAGTGTCGCTATTGGCTAATTCCTGGGCTGGGTCTTTCCCTTCTGGAATGACTACGGGGATGATGATATAGCCGAAGCGTTTTCCAGGAGCGCGACGCATGACACGCCCTACGCTCTGCACGACATCAATCTCTGAGTTGCGCTTTGAAAGGAAGAGTGCGGCATCCAAACTCGGTACATCGACACCTTCTGAAAGGCAGCGGACATTGGTGAGAAGGTGACAATCACTGGACGTACCATCAGCTTTCAACCATGCGATATGATTATTTCGCTCCAAGGCACTCATACTGCCATCTACATGCTGTGCTTCTACGCGTAAATCGCGGTTATAGCGTTCGTCATTGGCAAATTTGTTAAAGAGTTTGGTGATAGCTTTTGAGGAGGCGATGGTACGGCAGAATGCCACTGCACGCCGTGCAGGAATGCGGTCGTGCTCGTCTAAGAGCGCAGAGTCGGTGAGATGTTTGGCGAGAGCATTAATACATCCCATCAATTTGATTGGTGTATTACGACCATCGTCATCTTTACTCTCTAACGCTTTCCTCTCTGCGGCATCTAAGGTGTCATAGAGTTCGACTCCGTCACAATCATGTTCGGGGATGGTGAGAACGAAAACTTTATAGTCAGAAAGACATCCTTTTTCAACCGCCGTTCCAAAACCAATATGATAAAACTCCTCTCCATAGGTTTCAGGATCATCCATTGAGCAGAGGATGAGATCCTTTTCTTGCGCCTTGACCTTATCGGAGGCACGATAGAGGCGTGGCGTTGCGGTCATGTAAAGGCGCTTTTGGGTAAGGATATGGTCGTCAGAATGAATGTAGGTAAAGGCGGGCTCACTCTTTGTTTTGGTGTCAATCACACCTGTGGTACGATGTGCTTCGTCGCAGATGGCGTAGTTAAAGATGAAGCTTTCTCGCCCTAATTGGCGCTGTGCTTCTTCAACCATGGCAATGGATTGATAGGTTGAAAAGACAATCGTAAGGTCATTGGGGAAGCGTTCACGATAGTAGCGAATGCGTCGAGCAATTTCGGGGGCATATGTCGTGGGAGGGAGGGCTAAACTATTGGGGTTTTCTTCAGGCGCATCCTCGTCTTGATTCGCCTTTCGATTAGCCTTAATATCGGAGCAAACGCAAATGGCGTGAATGGGTACATGGGCATCTTCACTCCACGCAATGAGCGTTTGGTTAAGGAGTGCGATGGAGGGAACTAAGAAGAGTGCTAATCCTTTACCCTCTGTTTGCTGTTCCAATATGCGGAGCGAGGTGAGCGTTTTACCCGTGCCACAGGCCATGATGAGTTTGCCACGGTCATATGTAGCATAATGGCGTTGAGCTGCGGCTAACGCTTCTATTTGGTAATCACGCAATTCTTTTTCGGCAACAACAGCCCCCACTTTTGAGCCAGAGAGGACATCCCAGTCAACTTCCCATGTTTCCATCAAGGCGCGTGAGATGAGTTGGCAGGGTGTTTTTTGCCCTTGCAATGTTTCAATCGCAGTACTGCTCCACTTATTGGTTGTGGAGAAAATCATGCCTTTCGTGAAGAAAGTGGGGGTGCCTTGGTAAGGAAAGGCTTTATTGAGTGTGGCAATGAATGTGTTAATGTCGTCTTTAGAGACTTGATATTGGGGGTCGTAACACTTCGCTTGGATACCAATAAGATTGTTGAATTCATCGACGGCCACGAGGTCAATGCCGCTGTCATGCCCCCAATTCAATTCATTCCAAAGCCATACGTGTTTAAATTGTCCACGATAGACAGGGGCGTGAAGCAAGATGTTCTTTACGAGGATTTCAAAGGCTGTGCCATAGGCAGTGGTGATGCCGCAAGCAGTCGCGTGAAAATGAGCAAGGACATCAGCGAATGTCGTCATAAATGGGGCCTTTCCTGCAGACGACGCACAGGAAAAGAAATAAAAAAGCACACCTTCCTGCGTGTACTTTAACTGAGGCCCTAGGATAGCCTTACCCGAATACACGTCAAGAAGGCGTGCCGATACGGCACACCTTACAGGACATATTGCTCGGGTGAAATTTCCTAGGTTTCAGTTAAAGCAACTATGTCTGCAAAATGCAGAAAATCGTTTGCTATGGCTCATCCCATAGCGTGCCAACAGTATAGCAGAGTATTGCGAGGAAAAGAAACAAAAAACCTCCGTTTATTCAAATTACAATCGAATATTGCACAATATAACCGCGGGGGTGAGAAGATCTCCGTGGGGGCTGTGAGGTGGAGAAGATTAAATAAAAAACAGCGTCCCGTGGGGGACGCTGTTTTGTTTATGAAGGGAGTGGACGGGATTAGTCCAACTTCTTCTTGCTTTCAAAGAAAGCTTCGATTTCTTCGAGGGTGCGGCCCTTGGTTTCGGGCAGGAAGAAGACAGCGGTGATCCAGTAGATCACAGTGCAGCCTGCGCAGAAGAAGAAGATCGAGGAGTAGCCCCAAGCGCCCACGACGGGGAGGAAGGTGGCGGCAATCACCGTGGAGACACCCTGGTTGATGAGGAGTGCCACGGACATGCCGACAGCGCGGATGCGGTTGGGCATGAGTTCGGAGAGGGCCAACCACACGCACACGCCAGGACCCACCGCGAAGGAGGCGATGAAGAGTGCGAAGAAGATGGTCACGAGCCAGCCGTTCGTGGCGGAAGGCAAGGGGCCGACTTCAACAGCTTCGAGCGTGAAGGGAAGCACTTCCTTACCTTCCACGTCCTTAGCCTGCTTCACCTTGAAGGTGGCGTCTTCAATCTTGGTGTCTTCCTTAGCGATGATGGTCTTGATGACCTTTTCTTCGCCCTGGGTGTAGACGACCTTGACCTGGTAGTCCTTCACATTCTGGATGCCAGTGAGCTCACCGAGTGCAGCAGCAGGGAAGGGGATGATGGCTTCGTAAGTGACGTCTTCCTTGACTTCCTTACCATTTTCATCAACGATTGCGATGCCGAGCTTTTCGTTCATCTTCGTTTCCACGATGGTGCGCTGCTGAGCGACGACCTTCGAGGAGACGTCGACCATCTTGGATTCAGCGCGGAAGAAGAGAATTGCCACGCCGAGGAGGCCGATGATGATACCAGAGGTGCCGATGGTGAGGAGGGACTTGCGGCCGAGGCGGTCGACGAGAATCATAGCGATGATGGTCATACCGCAGTTGAGGCACTTCACGATGAGGTCACCCCAGTTGGCGAGTGCGCCTTCGAGACCTGCCTGAGAGAGCACGTCCACGATGTAAGCGAGCACGGAGTTCACGCCAGTAGCCTGGTTGCAAGCGAGGATGACGACGGCGAGCACGAAGGGCACGATGTACTTCTTCTGGAAGAGGGAATCCTTCTTCACAGGAGCGGCTTCTTCGGTGGTGGTTTCTGCCACAGGTTCTGCGGCCATTTCGTCATATTCCTTCTTGCCAGCTTCTTCGCCACGGGAGCGAACGATAGCAGCGAGGGCTTCGTCCTTCTTGCCGCGCTTGTAGAGCCAACGGGCAGATTCGGAGATGACGACTGCGCCGAGGGAGAAGATCACGCCAGGGATAGCGCAAATCCAGAAGATTGCCTTCCATGCGAAGTCCTTAGCAGCGAAGATAGCTGCACCCTTTTCAGCGAGGGAGGCGTATTCCACTGCTTCAATCTTGCCCACGTAGCTGGCGCAAGCGATACCTGCGAGAGCCGCGAAGACGAGACCGATGGTGAGCATGAACTGGAACATACCCGTGCCGAAGCCGCGCTTTTCAGCGGGGAGACATTCAGCGAGATAGAGGGGCACGACCACGCCGATGAAACCACCAGCAGCGCCCTGGAGGATACGACCTGCCACGAGCCATGCGAAGCCCGTAGGAATGCAGATCACGGGCACGGAGAGCACGAAGCAGATACCAGAGAGGATCATGATCTTCTTGCGGCCGAAAATGTCGGCGAGCGAACCTGCGAAGAGCGAGGAGAGCACGGAGCCGAGCAACACAGCTGCCACCACGAAGGAGATCTGAGAGGCGCTGTAGTCGGTGGTAGCCTGGAGGTAGGGGAGTGCGCCAGCGATCACGCCGACGTCAATACCGTAGAGCAAACCACCGAGACCGGCGATAAAGAGGAGGTACTTGTTGTAAAAAGCGGTTGTCATAACTTTTCCTTGTTTGAGAAATGGTACACGCGCCGTGGGGTACACGGCGCGTGAGACGCATCACATCATTAGCATTCAGGCAAGGACGCTGCGGCGGCAGACTGGCCGAGGCGGCGGACCTGTTCATCGGGCATAAAGATGTCGATGTTGTATTCCGGGAACTCTTCGGTGAGGACCTTCTTGGCGGTGGCGAGGATAAGGTCGCCGCCCTTACCAGAAGACACACGGCCGAGGAGCATGAGGGAGGTGTAATCGTAGAATTCTGCGTACCAGGGGAGCGTGTAGCCGAGATAGATACCGATGTCTTCGTAAATCTTAACAGCGGTAGGATCGTCAGCTTCCATTGCCTTCTGAACTTCCTTCAGGCGCAGGGGGAGGGTTTCTTCCTTGAAGGGGAAACCTGCTGCGAGACCGAGCTTGTTGACGGCCTGCTGAGAGAAGTAGAGAGCGCCCACGCCAGCGTCGCCCGACCAGGGGTCAACAGCGGCGTCGCAGTTCACGTCTACAGGAGCGAAGGCGAGTTCGGAGATGCGGCCAGTGAGCACGCCCTTTTCGGAGTTGTCGATGTAACCGACAGCTTCGGAGGTGCCCATTGCGAGGCCGATGATACCCTTCTTGCCGAGTGCGAGGCGGCCGACGAGTGCGGAGACGTCACCGTCGTTAGCCACTTCCATCGGAACGCCGTAGTCAGCCTTGAGGCGCTTGAAGAGGAGCTGGGCCTGACGGTACTGGTCAGGATCCTTGATGCCCTTGATGAGACCAGCGTGGCGGAGTTCGTTGTCCACGATCACACCAGCGGAGGAACCACCGATTGCGTCAACCTTGCCACCAGGGAGGTGAGAAAGGGTTTCTTCGAAGCCTGCCTTGATGTGGTCATAGTGGTAAGCGGCGTCGGTAGCATTGTAGGGATCCCACGGAACTTCCTTCTGCCAGACGCTTTCGCCATTAACCATAGCGGTCAACTTGAAGTCAGAGCCGCCGAGGTCGAAACCGATGCGGTTGCCATTCATGTTGCCACCGAGGGAGATTGCGAGGTCGTGGCCAGCAGGGATTTCTGCTGCGGGCATTGCGATGACTTCGATCGGACGACCATAG
>JAEIGA010003098.1_pt1 | contig 26160 bp, 19 predicted proteins | sample 9270691 | NCBI WGS metagenome assembly JAEIGA01 (sample SAMN17057246, study PRJNA624740) | gut metagenome | biome: biome; isolation source: fecal sample | host: Bos grunniens | place: China: Xizang | collected 2019 | reverse complement strand
TAAAAGAGAGCGTAAAAGCCTCGTGTCCTCCTCGCCCGACAGCGTGAAATACGTTCTTAAAGCCGCGCCGCCGAGAAGCGATGCGCCGATAGCCGAAAGCGAGATTATTATCGCTATCTTAAGGACAGCCTTGATGTCGTATTTTAGAAGCCGTGAGAACATCTGAACACCTCCTTAAAGAGCTCGTCGAGGGTGGTATTTTTCTTTTCGCAGACCTCGCGCCTGTCACCCGAGAGTAAAATTTTGCCGCCGTAGCCCATAAAGTAGAACTCGTCGAGAACACTCTCTACGTCGTGTATCAGGTGGGTGGTGATAAGAACGGTTGCCTCGGGGTTATAATTTCTGATAATTGTATTCAGAATGTATTCGCGCGCCGCGGGGTCAACGCCCGCTATCGGCTCGTCGAGCAGATACAGCTTTGCGTGTCTTGACATAACCATAATTAGCTGAACCTTTTCTTTGTTTCCCTTTGAGAGCGTACGCAGGGAGCTGCCCGCTTTTATGCCGAGCTCCCGGAGCATTTTTCTCGCTCTCTCGGGCTCAAAATCCAAGTAAAAATCAGAAAAATATCTGATAAGCTCCTCTACCGTCATTGACGGGCTAAGATAGGTGCGCTCGGGGAGATATGATACAAGGGAATTTGTCAGCGAGCTTCTGTATCTGCCCGAAACCTTGATGGTGCCGAGGTCGGCTGTAAGAAGCCCCATGATAAGCTTCATAAGAGTGGATTTGCCGCAACCGTTAGGTCCGAGAAGTCCTACTATTTTGCCGCTCTCGATTGATATCGAGAAGTTGTCAAGTGCCGGCGGCTCGCCGCGCTTATAGCTTTTTGTAAGCCTCTCGCATACCAGGGCGGGTGCGTTTTTGTTTTCGTTCATAAAAGCTTCTTTCCTTTCTTTATATAATAAACGCTTCTATTATAATAATAAAGCATTTTACCGCATATGTCAAGCCTTTTGTCGCGCCGTGACACGCCGAGCGGAAATTACATATACTGAAGGTGACACTTGATTTCACTTTCTGAGGTATTATGTTAATTGTTTTATTATGCGCTCTCGGTGTCGGGGGTGCGACTATGATAGGCGGTGTGCTCGGCTTTTTGTTTCGAGGCATAACGCATAAGGCGTCCGATGCCGTCCTGTCCTTTGCCGCAGGCGTGAGTATTGCTGCCGCCGTGCTCGGACTTATACTGCCTTCTATCGAATATGGTGGAGATTTGGGAATAATTGTTTGCATTTTGGGCATTTTTGCGGGTGCTCTGTGCGTAAATCTGCTTGATAAGGCCGTTCCGTTTGCGTACAAGTTTGCAGGAGTTAGTGCTGTCGGGCAGGGTGAAAGATGCAGTAAAATAATGGTTTTCGTTATGGCCATAGCGATACACAATCTGCCCGAAGGGATTGCGGCCGGTGTGGGATTTGGCTCGGGAGATGCTGAGGCGGGTCTTCTTATCGCTCTCGGTATAGCTATACAGAATATTCCCGAGGGAATGGTGATTATAGCGCCTATGCTGAGCGCGGGAATATCTCCCGTTCGTGCGCTTCTTATTGCTTTGGCGACGGGGCTCGTTGAGGTGCTCGGAACGTTTGTCGGATATTTTGCCGTGTCGATATCCTCTGCCATTCTGCCGTTTTCGCTCGCATTTGCCGGCGGAACTATGCTGTACGTCGTAAGTGACGAGGTGATACCCGAAACTCACGGTGACGGAAGCGAGCACGTGGCTACCTATTTTCTACTTTCAGGCTTCTCTCTGATGCTGTTTTTCAGCGTGGTTTTGTAGGGCGGATTTCGTCTTGGGCGTGTTTTTCAGGCTTTAATCGCGGAACTGTAATCCTACTCTTTGGGCGGCAGACCTGCCGCCTTTTTTATTTTGCTTGCTGCATACTAATAGAGAATTTTTATATTGATAAGTAATTTGTTTTCAATCGAGCGAGGATTTTGGGCGTGTCTCGTTACAAAAAATAACGTAAATTCTCAAAGTAAATGCAACAGTGCAATTTAGAGTTGCATTTAGTCTGAGAAATTTACTTTACAAAAAATAATTTAATAAAAGAGGGAAAACTTATTGACAAAGGTAGTCTTTAATGCTAATATAAAGGTAACGGCTTGCGTGCGCACGCGACGTGTGTTGTGCGCGATATAGCCAAAACACAGAACTTGGGAGAATAAAATGAACGCTTTGAACGATGCAAAGTTTTTGAACGCCAGAGATTTCGGCGCGCTTGGCTCAGACTATGAAACGGTTGTTGTTGCTACGGCAGGCTCGAATGCATTTGTTGTAGATGACATAGGAGACTTCAAGGTTGGCGAGGAGGTGCTTATTGTTGGCTGTAATCCTCATTTTGCGGCAAAGGAGATTTTTAACAGACGCGACCCCTCACCCGTAAATCCCCGTCCGTTCCGCCATCATATGCCCTTTGAAAACAGAGTTGAGGTAGAGGGCGCGACGAGCGAAAACTGGGTGGTTTATATGATAGATATTGCCCCCGACAGACCCGGATATTTCCGCTGGACCAAGGACTTTTGCAAGACCTGGAGTGAGGAAATAGAGATAGTAGACGGAGAGTTTGCCGAGCTTGACGGCGATATCCGTGTTAAGATAAACGAGTTTGAGGAGAGGCAATACGGCTGCACCGCTGTAGCTATCGCTTCGGCGAGAATGACGGCTCTTATTGAGAAAATCGAAGGAAACACCGTCTATCTTTCAAAGAGCGCGACGGCATCGGGAAAATTCGTAGTACAGCACTCCGACACTTACCACATTCAGCAGGCTATCAACGCGGCTCTTAAGGAGAAAAAGAGCGTTTATCTTCCTAACGGAAAATACAGACTTACAAGCTCTCTTTATATAGAAAATGCGACGAGCTTTACCTTTGAGGGTGAGAGCGGCGTTGACACAATTCTCGTGAACGAGCTCGGCCACCTTGGTATTGAGCGTCCCGAGGGCTCCTGCTTCATTATCCGCGGCGGTACTGAGGTAAACGTCAAGAACGTATTTATGACGGGTAACGTTGGATGTGACGAAAGATATAAGTCCGGTCCTCAGCCCGTAAGAGGCGCCTCGAGCTTGTGGGGCTTCTATCTCAATAAGTCGAACGCGACCTATGTGCACAATACCGAAAGAGTATATATCGAGAACTGCCACGCAAGACGTATGTCGGCAGAGTGCTTCTATGCCCAGAGCTCCTGGAGAAAGGCAGAGGAAGAGCCCGAAGAGTACGGCAGGCAGATAACCTATATGAGATGCTCTGTCGAGGACTGCGCGAGAAACGCGTTCAACAACAACGACCTTGCGGAATGTACCTCTATCCTTTACTGCCGTATCAAAAACGTTGCGGGCAACTCCTGGGAGGGCGCTTCGAGGTTCGTTAAGATTATCGGCTGCTATATAAGAGATGCGGGCTGTCTTGCCTTCGGTAACGTGCGCTGGCGCTCGCCCGAGAACGAAAAGCTCTGCACGGGTCAGCACATAGTGTCGGATAACTACTTTGAGGGCACCTGCATTTATGACCAGTCTATGATAAGAGTAGGCTCTGCGGCAACTCAGGTTATTATTAAGAATAACGTCTTCATTAACTTTAAATCTCCTGCCGTTGAGGTCTTTGGAGAGGGCGGAAAGAACGATATACCCTCCGAGAACGTTATCGTTACTGGCAACAGCTTCGACCTTTCTGCTATTGCGGGCCCGTCCGAGCCGAGATACGCCGTGAGAGTTACCACAAGCTTCGTTACCGTATCCGATAACCAGATATTCGTCAGAGGCGACAGGGACGATAACGTGACGGGAATTATCGTCAGCGACGACGCCGAGAGGGTTGTAATTCACGACAACACCATCGTTGGCGCGGGCGTTGGTATAAAGACGGAAATCGTCGAGGGCGAGGTTGGTTACGTGGTTGACGACAGAACCTTCTACCGCGAGGAAAAGCTCTCTACCTCATACACGGGGGTGGGCATAATACCCTGCAAGCCTATGCTGCTTCGCCACAGATCCCACCGTTATCACGGCTGGAATATCGTGTGGGCTGACGGTACGGAGTCTGAAATTCTTGATTTCGACCCCGCAAAGCTGACCTTCACTCTCAAAGAAGCGCGCGAGCTAAAGACGGGCGATAGCTTCAAGATATACCGTCCCGCAGGCGTGAAGTGGAGCATCCATCATAATATGATTGATAACTGCACGACACCCGAGAGCCTTGACAGCTTTGGCGGACGTATGACGAAAATGGATAATATTATAATGTAATTGAATACAAGCGACAAAGGGCGGCGAGGCATTACGAGACAGCTTTGCCGTCCTTTAAATATTTTTATTGATTTTTCGCGTAAAATATGATAGTATATATTTAGAGGATATGTTTGAAAATTTGCGTCTTTAAAAGCGCGGCGCGCCTGTATTTTTCGCTAAATACTAAAAATGCCATAAAATCCGAAAATGCGCAAAGGGCGCGATGTAGGCATTGCGGCAGGACTTTCGGCTGCTGCTTAAAGACGAGCTTTAATATTTCAAGGTCTCAAGGGAGAGGATATTATATGCAAGGTGTTATAAAGAAATTTTTAGCGGCTGTTCTGGTAATGGCTTTGACCCTCAGCTTTGTTAGCTGCTCGGCTATTTTCGATAAGCTTATAAGCGCGGGGAATCCCGGCGATGAGGGTGGCGGCGACGACTCCGGCGGAGTTGATTTTCCCGGTCAGGAGGAGAGCGTTGAGCCTGACGAGTGGGGGGGCGTGTCAGACTTTTCCGATACGGTTCACCTCAGGATAATGCGCGGGGATACAGTAAATCTTATGGAATACGCGGACGGACTTTCGGATATCGAAAGCCTCGTGTGGAGCTCTCGGTGCGATGCGATAGCCACTGTCAAGGACGGTAGCGCGAGCGGCGTGAAGGCGGGTAAAACTCTGATAACCGCGAGCCTTGACGGAGAGGTTCTCGTGTCCTTTTCAGTGACGGTCGAGTTTATGGTTTCGCAGAACAACGGATTTAATATAGTGAGCGACGTCAAGGACAGTACGGTTTACGAGGCGGCATCGCTTTACGAGGCAAACAGAATTCTCGACCGCGCGATAGCGAGAAGAGTAAACGAGGTGAAAATAGATTTTTCCCCACTGTCAAAGGACTTTAGTATACAGACGGATTTCGACCTTGATTCGGAGTTTGGAAATCACACCTCTATCAGAATGTCGCAGATACCGGGAAATCCCACGGTGACCTTTGAGATAGTTTACAAAACCGACGCCGCGAGCGAGGCAACACCCCTCACCGCGGAAAACACGTATCATTCGGTAACAAACGCGAACGCTCTCATTCGCAGAGTATTCGAGGCTCGCGAGGGTGGTGTGCGCGCTGATGATTTTGACGGATTTGCAATCAATACAAAAAATAAAGGCGAGATGGACGTTTACAACAGCGAGGAGCTGTGGTGGGCGGTAGAGCACGGATATAAGCCGAGCTTCCCTGTTGAAACAAAGGCGGCGCTCTTTTACGAGAGGGCGAAAATGATTCTCAGAGAGATAATCACCGACAAAATGACCGATTACGAGAAGGTTGTCGCTATCTATGAATATCTCGTGGAGGCGGTGTCGTACGACTACGATGCGTATTACCTCGGCGCGGGCAAGGAGAACACCTGCTATTATCTTGAGGGTGTGTTTGAGCGCGGAAGAGCGGTGTGCGACGGCAAAACGAAGGCGTTCGTTCTTTTGTGCGGAATAGAGGGAATCGAATGCGTGAGGGGGTTTGGAGATTCGCTTGACGGAGGAACCGGACACGCCTGGAACTACGTCAAAATTTCGGACAGGTGGTACCTCGTTGACACGACCGAGGGCGACGTCAAGTACGCGGGCGGAGCTATTGAGCAGTTCGTGGGTAAACAGATCGAGACCGTCGGATACGATGCGCTTCTGAAGCCTGTGGATTATCATAACGCAAAATACGTATATACCGAGATGTGGGAGAGTATTTCGGATTCTCCTTATTACGAGATCGACTACTACAAAGCGCCGCTTGGACTTAGCGATTATGATTTTACCCTTGATTCATCAGATGAGCTTCTCAGTATGTTCGGGGCGATTTATGAGGGGGGAGTATCCGATTGCTTTATTATCACGTTTGTTCCCACTGACAGTGATTCGTTCTGGGATTACTTTAAGAGCGCGGAGAAAAAATACGACTTTGAAAAGCAAATTTTCACGGTGAGCTACGATACCGTCAAGGTGTATATCGCCATTTGCGTGGTAAAGTAATGCCGTTTTGCGCTTGTGAGAAAGAAAAAGCGAAATAATAAAATAGAAAACAAAGAAAAAGGCGAAAAATAAGAAAATAGTGAATTATAGGAAAATAAAAAATACCGATAAAAGATGAAAAACACAAAATAAAATTTAAGGTGAAAAATGAAAAGGTTTGAGGTTAGGGGCATGAGCTGCGCCGCCTGCTCGGCAAGAGTTGAGGGGAGTGTCAGAGCACTTCCCGGCGTCAGCTCCTGCTCGGTAAATCTGCTTACGGGCTCTATGACGGTTGAGGGAGATGTATCATCAAGTGATATAATTTCTGCCGTTACAAAAGCCGGATATGGCATTACTGAAGTAGATAAAACAGCAAAAAAAGACAATAATAGTTTACAAAAACACGATAAAACAGCGACGGTGCGTCGTCTTATCGCTTCGGTGGCGATACTGATACCGCTGATGTATATCTCTATGGGATACGTTATGTGGGGCGCGCCTGCTCCTGCCGTTTTCGACAGGAGTCCTATACTTGTTGCTCTTATAGAGATGGTTTTGACGGGCACAGTTCTTATAATAAACCGCCACTTTTTTATAAACGGAGTGAAGGCAGCCTTTAGCCTTTCGCCCAATATGGATACGCTTGTTTCGCTCGGGTCAGGCGCGTCGTTTGTGTACAGCGTAGGGATAGTTTTCCTTATGATTACAGGCGGTGACGCAGCGCACAGCGCGCATTATCTTCACGAGCTGTATTTTGAGTCGGCGGCTATGATTGTTACGCTTATCAGCGTCGGAAAAATGCTTGAGAGTCGCGCAAAGGGCAAAACGACCGATGCCATAGGCTCGCTCCTCTCACTCTCGCCAAAGAAAGCTGTGGTGGTGCGATCGGGCAGGGAAATAACTATCCCTGCAGATGAGGTTCTCGTCGGCGATGTGTTTATTCTGCGTCCGGGCGATGCCGTGCCGTGTGACGGTGTGGTGTTGAGAGGAGAGAGCAGTATTTACGAGGCGGCTCTGACGGGTGAATCTATCCCCTCTGACAAGTCGGTGGGAGATAAGGTTATGGCGGCAACGGTGAACGGCTCGGGATATCTCGAATGCCGCGCGGAGAAGGTCGGCGCGGATACCGTCATAGCCGAGGTTATAAGGCTGGTAGACGAGGCGTCCTCGAGCAAGGCGCCGATAGCCAAGGCGGCGGACCGCGTGTCCGGATTTTTTGTTCCCGCGGTGCGTTTGATAGCGGTTATTTCATTTATTATATGGCTTGTTTCGGGGGCAAATATAGGATACGCTCTCGGCAGAGCAATATCGGTTCTGGTTATCAGCTGTCCGTGCGCTCTCGGTTTAGCAACGCCGGTTGCCATAATGGTTGGCGTCGGAGTCGGAGCAAAGCGCGGTATTTTATATAAGAGCGCGGAGGCAATAGAGGCTGTCGGCAGAGCGAGGACTGTAGCGTTTGATAAAACGGGCACTCTGACCGAGGGCAGACCGACAGTTACCGACGTCGTTTTGGTTTCGGGCACGGAGGAGGAAATTATCTCCGTCGCACTCACTCTCGAAGAAAAAAGTGAGCAGCCCTTGGCGCGCGCTATCGTGGAATACGGCGAGCGGCTTGGTGTCGGGCGGCTTATCCTCGAGAGCTTTGAGTCGCTTTCCGGCTCGGGCGTCAGAGGTGTGATTTCGGGTGAGGTTTGCACCGCCGGAAAATACAGCTTCGTATCGGAGCGTGACGAAAACCCCAATGAAAAGAATATATATGAAGCCCTCGCAAGGAACGGAAAAACCCCTGTTTTCGTGACACGTGGGGATACTCTTCTCGGTGTTATCGGAATATCCGACAAGGTCAGAGAGGGAGCGCCGTCACTTATAAAAAGACTCTCCCGCATGGGACTTAAAACCGTTATGTTGACGGGCGATAATTCATACACGGGTGCGGCTATTGGCTCACAGCTTGGCATTGACGAGGTGCTGTGTGAGCTTCTGCCCGCGGATAAGGAGAGAGAGATTCGCCGTCTTAGGCGAGGCGGCGGTGTAATTATGGTTGGCGACGGTATAAACGACGCGCCCTCGCTCACCTCGGCAGATGCCGGAATAGCCGTCGGCGGCGGTACGGATATAGCTATCGAATCGGCCAGCGTTGTTTTGATGAGAAATGATTTATCCGAGGTTTATCACGCTGTAAGGCTCGGTCGTAAAACACTTAAAAATATCTATGAAAACCTGTTCTGGGCATTTATATACAACGCTGTGGGCATACCTCTTGCGGCGGGCGCGTTCGTGGGGCTTTTCGGCTGGGAGCTGAGCCCTATGATAGGCGCTCTGGCTATGAGCTTATCCAGCTTTTCGGTCGTAATGAATGCGCTCAGGTTGAATTTCTACGGCGGTGAAGAGAGAACGGGGGACGACTCTCACGTCTCTTGTAAAGAGGGCGCGGGGGAAAGCGGTGAAAACGAAGAAATCAAAGAGGAAGCAAAAGAAAAAATCAAGGAAGAAAACGAAAAAGAATTCACGAATGAAATCGAAGAAGAATTAAAAGAAGAGGAGAGCACCGTGAAATATAAATTAAAGATTGAAGGAATGATGTGCCCGCACTGTGAGGCGAGGGTTAAAAATACGCTCATTTCCGTAGAGGGCGTTGTGTCCGCTGAGGTCAGTCACGAAAGAGGCGAGGCAGAGGTTTTATGCAAAGAAGCTCTCGAAAAGACGCTCTCGGACGCGGTAACCGAGCAGGGATATACCGTGACGTCTGTAGAAAAAATGTAAAAAATATACAAATAATACGGCTTGGTGGCAGATTTTTTTGCTTCCTTCGTGTATTGACAGATAAAAGCGCCGTATGTTAAAATATTTGTTGTGAAGCAGCAAATTCTGTCTAAAAACATCATAACAGATGCATTTATCACAATAAGAAACATTTTAAAGGAGTTTTCAATGGAATTTTTCGACATTCTGACTCTGGTGCTTGGCCTTGCTCTTTTCCTTTACGGTATGGACGTAATGGGAGAGTCGCTCAAAAAGAGCGCGGGCTCAAGTCTTAAAACAACGCTCGGTAAAATGACCTCTAATCCCGTAAGCGGATTTTTGCTAGGTCTTATAGTTACCTGTATTATCCAGTCCTCATCCGCAACTACGGTTATGGTAGTCGGTTTTGTTAACTCCGGCACTATGACGCTTCTTCAGGCCATCGGCGTTATTATGGGCGCTAACGTAGGTACCGCTATCACGGCTTGGCTTACAGCCTTAGCCGGTATTGAGGGAGGCTCGGAGGTAGTCGGTATTCTCGAATGGCTCAAGCCCGATGCGTGGATGCCTATACTTGCTCTTATCGGTATTTGTCTCATTCTCTTCGTTAAAAGGGGCAGAAAAAAGGATATAGGCGCGGTTCTTCTCGGGTTTGCGGTGCTTATGACGGGTATGGATTTGATGTCGGGCGCTGTTGGCGGTCTGAGCAAGGATCCCGCGTTTGCCACGGCGTTTGGAGAGATAGTTATAGCCTTTGAAAAGAACCCATTGCTCGGTATTATGGCAGGACTTATCCTGACCGCGATTGTCCAGTCCTCGTCGGCATCGGTAGGTATTTTGCAGTCGCTCACCGTGACAGGCGCTATCACCTACGGCGCGGCAATTCCGATAGTTATGGGACAGAATATCGGTACCTGCGTTACAGCCATGCTCTCGTCTATAGGCGCGAATAAAAACGGCAAGCGCGCGGCAGTGGCGCACCTTTCCTTTAATATCATAGGTGTAGCTATCTGGATGGTGCTGTTCTATGTCTTTAACGCTATCTTCTCTTTCCCGTTCGTGCAGAATATAACGAACATGTGGGATATAGCAATTATACACACGGTATTCAAGATTTTGTCGGTTGCGGCAATCGCTCCCTTCTACAAGCTTCTCGCAAAGCTCTCCTGTCTTATTGTTAAGGATAAGAAGGGTGAGGCTGAGGAGCACGTAAATCTTCTTGACGACAGACTTCTCGCAACACCCTCGGTTGCTGTCGCCAGAGCCACAGAGGTCACAGCGGCAATGGCTGATATTTCCTGCCGCGCTCTCCATTCGGCGCTCGGTATGTTCGATAGCTACGATGCAAAAATCGCAGAGGAAATCCGCATTCTCGAGGAAAAGGCTGATATGTACGAGGACGCGCTCGGAACCTATCTTGTAAAGATTTCCGCAGAGGAGCTTGATACCTCCGACTCAAAGCAGGTAACAAAGCTTCTGCATATGATAGGCGATTTTGAGCGTATATCAGATCACGCGGTGAATATACTCGAATCGGCTGAGGAGATGAGAGAAAAGAAGATAGAATTTTCCTCTGAGGCAAAGCGCGAAATTTTGGTAATGCGCGAGGCGGTAGACGAGATACTTAATCTCGCGGAGCGCGCCTATGCCGAAAACGACGTTTCTCTCGCTGCTGAAATTGAGCCGCTTGAGCAGGTTGTTGACGACCTGAAGGACAAAATCAAATCAAATCACATAGTGAGACTTCAGAAAAGCGAATGCACCATAGAGCACGGCTTTGTGCTTGCGGATCTTCTTAACGATTTCGAGCGCGTATCCGACCATTGCTCCAACATTGGCGGATGCGTTATTGAGATTGCATCTTATGATGCGCTTGATATGCATAAGTATCTCGCAGGCGTTAAGCACGGCAGCGAAACGTACGAGGAGAAATACAGCTCTTACAAGAAGAAATATAGCTTAGATGTAAATTAAAGCTTGCAAAACGCGCAAAAACTGCAGCTTTATTAAACAAAAAACAAGTCTTGCTTTAAGGGAATAAGAAAAAAACACGCATACTTATCAAGAGCTTTCAGAGCTCAAAACAAAGAAGGGGAGATGGCGGATGTCGGTCGCTATTTCCTCTTTTTTGCTTTTTTATTGGTTTAGGGAGCGATGCGTGGTACATTTCATTATTTTCGGGAGCGGTGCGGACATAAAGGCTTTCGCTGTGCAAGGATAAGTATTTAAGCTGTGCCGGCATAAATATTTTATTTGAGGGGCATAAATATTTTATTTGAGAGGGCGTAAATATTTTCGCCGTGTGAAACAAATATTTTGTGTGCGTATTTTTATATTAAATATTATAAATCTATTGACAAATCGGCGTAATATATGTTAAAATCTTGGTATAAGGCGATGACGGAAAAACCGAGAGCGCTTTTTCTTTTTATTTATGAAGAAGAGACGGCGGCAGGGTTGTATAGCATAGCTTCGTTGCGTGCGGTATAGAACGCCCCTTCCCGTGATAAGCTTTTGGTGTTTGTGATATCGTATTTTCGAAATATGACGCGAATACGAGCGGGATATGCATAGCGATGCTGTCGTAAAGAAAGGAAAAATGAAAATGGAAAAGAAGAACTTAAGAATTGAAACGAAATGCGTGCAGGGCGGATACGCTCCCGGAAACGGCGAGCCTCGTCAGATACCGATTATTCAGAGCACGACATTCAAATATGCGACGAGCGAGGATATGGGAAAGCTGTTTGATCTTGAGGCTTCGGGATATTTCTATTCAAGACTTCAGAACCCTACCTGCGATACGGTAGCGGCGAGAATCTGCGAGCTCGAGGGCGGTACGGCGGCTATGCTTACCTCGTCGGGTCAGGCGGCAAACTTCTTTGCCGTGTTTAATATTGCATCCTGCGGAGACCACGTTGTAGCTTCGAGCGCAATATACGGCGGAACTTATAATCTCTTCGCCGTTACTATGAAGCGTATGGGCGTTGATTTCACTTTCGTTTCCCCCGACGCTACCGAAGAAGAGATACAGGCGGCTATCCGTCCTAATACCAAGGCGGTGTTTGGCGAGACTATAGCAAACCCCGCGCTCAGCGTCCTTGATATAGAGCTTTTTGCCAAGGTTGCTCACGCAAACGGCGTTCCGCTTATCATAGACAACACCTTTGCTACTCCCATCAACTGCAGACCTATTGAATGGGGTGCTGATATCGTTACTCACTCTACCACCAAGTATATGGACGGACACGGAAGCGCTGTTGGCGGCTGTATCGTTGACTCGGGCAAGTTCGACTGGAAAAAGTCCGGAAAGTTTGACTGCCTATGCACACCCGACGAGAGCTACCACGGAGTAAATTACTACGAGAGATTTGGTATGGCGGGCGCGTATATAACCAAGGCTACCGCTCAGCTGATGCGTGATTTCGGCTGTACTCAGTCGCCGCAGTCCGCGTTTCTTCTCGGACTTGGACTTGAGAGCCTGCACGTGCGCATGCAGCGCCACTGCGAGAACGGACTGAGGGTTGCAAAATTCCTCGCATCTCACCCGAACGTTACCTGGGTAAGATATCCCGGACTTGAGGGTGACAAGTATTACGCTCTTGCAGAAAAGTATATGCCGGGCGGAACCTCCGGCGTTGTATCCTTTGGAGTTAAGGGCGGACGCGCGGCAGCCGAGAAATTTATGAAGAATATGAAGCTTGGCGCGATAGAGACACATGTTGCAGACGCCAGAACCTGTTGTCTGCACCCCGCGAGCGCAACTCATCGTCAGATGAACGACGAGGAGCTTGTTGCGGCGGGCGTATCCCCGGACCTTATCAGATATTCCTGCGGAATTGAGTCCGCAGAGGACCTTATCGAGGATCTTGACGCAGCGCTTAATTCTATAGATTAACATTGTGACCGGGGTTGGGCTGTAAAATGATTTGAGTTTGCAAAATAACCGGAAATTATAATAAAACTTTACAAAAGACTTAGCTTTATCAAAAACAACCCCGAAAAATACGCAAAAAGGACGGTATAAATTTTTATGCCAATTAAAATTCCAAACGAGCTTCCTGCCGTAAAGGTGCTCGAAAACGAGAATATTTTCGTAATGACCGAAACACGAGCTATTACTCAGGATATAAGGCCTCTGAAAATACTTATTCTTAACCTGATGCCAACGAAGATTGATACCGAGACGCAGCTTTCGCGCCTGCTCGGTAACACACCGCTTCAGGTGGAGATAGAGCTTTTGCACACCTCTATGCACAAATCAAAGAATACCTCGGAGGAGCATCTTCTTGCCTTTTATAAGGAATTTTCTGACGTGCGTGACAGATATTTTGACGGAATGATTATCACCGGCGCGCCGGTTGAGAAGATGGCGTTTGAGGAGGTTGACTACTGGTCGGAGCTGTGCGAGATTATGGAGTGGTCGAAAACTCACGTACAGAGCACGCTTCATATCTGCTGGGGCGCTCAGGCGGGACTTTACTACCACTTCGGCATCAAAAAATATATGCTCCCGGAGAAGCTCTCGGGCGTTTACGAGCATAAGGTTGATTACAAAAACTCTATTCTTTTCCGCGGCTTTGACGACGTTTTCTACGTTCCTCACTCACGCTACACCACCGTATCGCGTGAGGAGATAGAGAATACTGAGGGGCTTAAAATCCTATCAAGCTCCGACAAGGCAGGTGTATATACCGTTACGACGAAGAACGGCAGACAGATTTTCATCACCGGTCACTCGGAGTATGACAGGGAAACTCTGAACAAGGAATATACGCGCGACAAAAACGCGGGCATAAATCCGAAAATTCCGGAGAACTATTTTCCGGGTGACGACGATACCAAGCCCCCTGTTATCAGGTGGCGCGGACACGCAACGCTTTTATTTACCAACTGGCTTAACTATTTCGTTTATCAGACGACGCCTTACGATATCAAGAAGATAAAGGATATAGGTGAAAGTTAAAAATTGAAAGTGGAAAATGAAGCGCGGTGCGCCAAAATTAAGACGGACAACAAAAATAAAAAATAAAACATTTGCAGGGGGGAAGACTATATGAAATACTATCTCGCTATTGATATCGGAGCGTCAAGCGGCAGACACATCGTCGGCTGGAACGAGGGCGGCGAAATTATGACGGAGGAAATTTACCGTTTCCCGAACGGAATGGACAAGCTTGACGGACATCTCGTGTGGGATACGGAGCGCCTTTTTAAAGAGGTCAAGGAGGGTATAAGACGCTCGCTTGTTAAATACCCTAAAATCGAGAGCCTCTCGATTGACACCTGGGGCGTTGACTACGTTCTTATGAAGGGCGACAGTGAGGTTTATCCTACCTACGCATACCGCGACTCGAGAACCGAGGAGCCGATTAAGCTCGTTCACGAAATTATACCCTTCGAGGAGCTTTACAGAGCTACGGGTATTCAGTTCAACAGCTTTAACACTATATATCAGCTCTACGCGGATAAGCTTGCGAAAAGGCTTGACGGAGTTACCGACTTTCTTATGATACCCGAGTATCTTATGTATAAGCTTACCGGGGTTAAAATGAAGGAGTCCACCGATGCCTCTACCACGGGACTTGTAAACGTAAATAGCCGCGAGTTTGACCGTGATATTTTTGAAAAGCTTGGTCTTCCCACCGAAATTATAGCACCCTTACACGCCCCCGGCACGCTTGTCGGACCTCTTACGGATGCTGTTGAAGCAGAGGTTGGCGGAAAGATAAACGTTGTTTTGGCTCCCACGCACGATACCGCAAGCGCCGTTGAGGCGATAGATATGAACACGGATGCTCCGTATATTTCCTCGGGCACCTGGTCGCTTCTCGGAGTAAAGCTCGAGGAGGCGCTGACCGACGATAAGAGCAGATGCTCGGGATATTCAAATGAGGGCGGTGTAGGTTATTTCAGATATCTTAAAAACATCACCGGAATGTGGATAATACAGAGCCTGCGCGCAGAGCTTTGCCCCGATACGTCCTACGGAGATATTGCCGCTATGGCGAAGAACTCCCGCTACGACGAGCTTTTTGATGTAAACGACGCGTCGTTTATGGCGCCGAAAAGCATGAAGGGCGCGATAGATGCATACATAAGCGCAAAGGGCAAGGCGATTCCCAAGAGTGACGCGGATTATTTCAACTGCGCCTATCACAGCCTCGCAGCCTGCTACGACGGGGCAATACGCGACCTTGAAGCTAATATCGGCAGGGAATATTCCGAAATTTATATCGTTGGCGGCGGCGCAAAGAACACCTATCTCAACGAGCTCACCGAGCGCTACACCAGCAAGCGCGTTATAGCTCTGCCTATTGAGGCTACCGCTATCGGAAACCTCAAGGTTCAGATGAGAATGGTTGCAAAGTAAGTCTTAAAGCCATATTCATAAACAAAGAATAAAACTGTAAAGCTATATTACAAAGCGAAAGATAAGGCTTAAAGCTATGTTCACAAACAAAGAATAAAGCTGCAAAGTAAGAAAAGAGAAAAACAAAAAAACAGCGAGCCTTGACACCATAGTCAAGGCTCAACTTGAAAGAGAAAAATATGAAAAAACTTAACACGGATCAGGCCTTTTCACGCTCCGGCTGGCTGATACTCATACTTTTTGGCACTATCGGACAGCTTGCGTGGTCGGTTGAAAATATGTATTTCAATCTTTTCGTTTTTGATACTGTAGCGCCAAATCTCGATACTATAACCCTTATGGTACAGCTGAGCGGTATCGTTGCGACGGTCACCACTCTTGTCGCGGGCGTAATATCGGATAAAATCGGCAACAGGCGCACATTTATATCGGTGGGATATGCGATATGGGGCGTAACGGTTGCGCTGTTCGGCTGTCTCTCGCCCGAGCTTGTCGGTGGACTTTTTGCGCTAGACGAGCTTAGAGCTGTAAGTGTAACACTTGTGCTTGTCGTTGTGGGTGACTGCGTTATGACCGTTTTCGGCTCGAGCGCAAACGACGCGGCATTTAACGCGTGGGTTACCGATAATACCCACCCTTCGTTCAGAGGAAAGGTTGAGGGGGTTGTCGCGATTTTACCGCTTGTTGCTATGCTCGTCGTTGCCGGTGGATTTGGAATTTTAGTGGAGCTTGTAGGATACAGGTCGCTTTTTATCGGCCTTGGCGCGGTTATATCCTTGTCGGGTATTGTCGGTATATTTATCGTTAAGGACAGCCCCAAGATAAAGCGCTCGGGTACACTGCGTGACATTCTTTACGGCTTCCGCCCGAGTGTTATAAGAAACAATCTTCCGCTCTATATAACCTTTATAATTGTGCTCGTATATGGCATAGCGTGTCAGATTTTTATGCCTTACCTGATCATTTATATGAAAACTTATCTTTCGTTCAGCGTTATTGAGTACAGCATAGTTTTCGGCGCGGCAATAGCGCTTGGCGCTGTGATAAACGTATTTCTTGGCGCTATTTCGGATAAACACGATAAAACGAAGCTTCTCTATCTTGCGGCGGGGGTTATGGCGCTTGGACTTCTCGGAATGTATTTCGCACCCGCAGACAACAAGACTGCATCTCTTATAATCTTTGGAATATTCGGCTTTGTTATGATAACCGGATACATTTTCGTCAGCGCGCTTTGCGGCTCGACGATGCGTGACTTCACCCCCGAGGGGGCGGCAGGTAAGCTTCAGGGCGTCCGAATGGTGTTCAGCGTTCTCATTCCGATGCTCGTAGGCCCTGAAATAGGCAACGCGATAAATCGCGCGCAGGGACTTAAGCTCGAGAACGCGGGAGCTGATATTATGACCACCGACTATATTCCCGCTCCCGAGATTTTCCTCGCGGCAGCTATCGCTACGCTTATAGTCCTTGCGGTTATACCGCTGCTTTCGCGGGTAAAGAAGAAGTGTGGCACACCCGAGATTGAGTGAGGACTCTCGGATTAATAAATAAAGCCTCAAATTTTTGATTTTCACAAAGCTTAAAATAAAAAAATAATAGCCAAGACTCAAATCTTCTCTGGGAAGTATAAGGGTCTTGGTTACAATTTTTTATAACTATTATTTACTTTTTGGGGGTTTATACAGGTTAATAGAGCTTTGTAAACTCAAAATCCTCTTCTATTCCCAGCGCCTTGAGAGCGTTCTTTTTGTTCTCGGCGATTTTCTCATCCAGGTTATCAAAAAGATTATTTCCCTCAGAGTCTATATCAACGACGAACGGGCCGAGCTCGTTTATCTTAAAAAACCACGCGGCTTCTATCGAGCCAAGCTCTTTGAAAAGATGAACGTCTTCAACCTCGATTGAATCCACCCACAGATTAGGGCTTACCGAGGTGGGAGATGCGTGTACACACTTTCTTTTCTTCATCATTTCGGCTGTTTTTTTACCCATCGTGGTTTTGCCGATTATCATTTTGAGCCCCCATTCGTTTACGCTCTTTGCACCCCATTTTTCAAATCTTATGCTTGAGGTAGGCATAAATGATACGAGCTTCCACTTCCCGTCCTCTTTTATGACTATCGGGCCGTTATGTATAAGCACGTTTCTGTTTTCCGTGGAGAAGGGGAGAATGTTATTTTCGTCAAAAATATACTTTTGAAGCCTTGAACGGCAGGTGAAAACAGGGCCGCTTATGTAAACGATGTCACCAAGCTTCAATTTTGTTACGTCCTCGTCCTTCAGAGGAGAGGTAAGATGATATTCTGCCATATTATCTCCTTATCTGTCACCGAACCACATCGGGCTTTTCATTTTCTCGACACTGCCGTCTGCATTTATTCTGCTTGATGCACGTCTTGCAACCATACAGTTGGTGCTTGTGGCACATGCTATACCCGCTATATGAGTATAGGCGTACTCTACGTTTACGGCGAGAACGGAAGTCGTGCCGCCTGAGCCGAGTATTCCAATACCGAGGCTGTTTAGAGCTTCGTAAAGATCCTCTTCAATTTTTCTGAACATAGGATCGGGGTGGCGCGAGCCTACGGTTCTAAGACACGCCGCCTCCTTTGCAAGATTTGCGGCTACGTTTGCCGTTCCGCCGATGCCGATACCGAGAACTGACGGGGGGCATACAGCTCCTGCTCTTGCTGATGCGACGAAGGAGTCTATAACGAATTTTTCTATTCCCTTGATACCGTCGGCAAAGGCGACTATTCTGTGGCGTGTTCCGCCGAAGCATTCGCTTCCGCCGCCCTTTGCTGCATAAGAAATTTCAACAGAGTCACCGTCGACGAATTTATAAGTAAAGTCGGGAATATTCATTCCGATATTATCACCCGGGTCGTATCCGGTCAAGGGGTGCTTCATAGTCGCTCTTAAATATCCAAGCCTTGTTGCCCTTGCAACAGCGCGTCTTGCCGCGTTTTCAAGCTCTACAAATCCTCCCTCAAGCTCGCACCTGTTTCCTACCTTGAAGTAGAAAATGGGCCACCCCGTGTCAACGCAAAGAGGGTTTTGACGCTCCTTTGACATATCCATACTTGAAAGCGTTGCCATAAGTCCGCGCTTTGCGTTTGGGTTTTCTTCCTTTTCGATTGCCGAAACGAAGGCATCTCTTACGTCGTCGGATATTTCCGTAGCGCCTCTTTTTATAGTTTCAAAAATAACCTTTTCATATACTTCTGTTTTAATCATTTGGCTTACCTTTATTTCCTTTCGTCAGAAAACAGCATCTTTTCTGCGTCAATACCGCACATATTGTCAAGAACGAACTGCACGCAGGTATCGCTGCCGAAAACGAGCGCGTCCTCGTCTATCATAAAGTCGTTGTTGTGGGGGAGAGTGGTACAGCCCTTTTCTTCGTTTCGCGTTCCCAGTCGGAAAAATACGCCCGGCTTCTTTTGAAGATAGAACGAAAAATCCTCGGAGCTTAGCTTTTTCGGCATATTGACGATGCGGTCCTTTCCGACCACCTTTTCGGCGGACGCCAAAACCAAATCCGAAACGTAAGGATTGTTATATACGACGGAGTCAAGGAGTGTGCTTTGTACCGCGGCTACAACGCCCATCTCTCCCGAGGTGCTTTGAGCGATTTCGCAAAGTCGCTTATTCAAAAAGGCGTCGAGCTTCATATCAAAGGTGCGTATCGTGCCGAGCATTTCTGCGCTGTCGGCAATTACGTTTTGAGAGGTTCCGCCGGAAAGTCTACCAACAGAAAAGGCGTAATTTGCAAACGGGTCTATCTCCCTTGATAGCATATACTGGAGATTGTTGTAGGTGCGAACCGCCGCGGCGAGCGCATCCTTGCCGGTGTGCGGAAGGGTGGCGTGTGCCGTAGCGCCTTTAAAATCAATTCTGAAATTGCGGCAGGACGCCATTGACGCTCCCTTGCAAACGCCTATTGTTCCCGATTCGAGCCAATTCTCGACGTGCAGGCCGATTATGACGTCGATTTCATTCATTACGCCGCCGCGTACAAGCTCCTCTGCGCCGCTGCGAACGCCTTCCTCGCTTGGCTGGAATACCAGCATAACTCTGCAAGCAAGCTTGTCTTCCATTGATTTAAGAGCCTTGGCCGTTCCGAGAAGCATCGCCGTATGAGCATCGTGTCCGCATGCATGCATTTGTCCTTCGATTTTGGATTTGTAAGGGACGTCGTTCGTTTCGTTTATAAGAAGCGCATCCATATCGGCGCGTATTCCTATTGTGAAATGTGATTTTTCGGGATTTATGATTGCAACGACACTGCTCTCGCCGTATTTTTCGGTATGTTCAATACCCATTTTTTCAAGCTCGGATTTCACAAGCGCAATAGTTTTCGGCAAATCGAAGTCCACCTCGGGATATTCGTGAAGCTTTCTTCTTATTGAGATTACGTATTCCTTATCTGCGTACATATCATATCTCCGTTTCTATTTCAATATTTCCAAGAGGGATATGCTGCTGACAGCCGTAGATATCGTCGTCGTAAATGCTTCCGCTCACGTATTTTCTCGGCATAGTTACCTTGATAGAATTTACTATTTCGTAAACGATAATATCAACGGAGCGTGCGTCTGTGCCGTATGCCTTTGCAACCGCTTCCTTTGTTAATCCGCTGACTGCCGCGCTCATTTTTTCCTTTGAGTCGAACATTATATCAAAGGTGATGTAAAGAGGGCCTGCGTTTTTGCTTCTCAAAATTTTCGCAAGTTTTATAAGCTTCATTTTTGCACCTCCAAAATTTCTGTATTTGCCGTTTCCGAGAGTGAGTCCACCTCGGCAAGATGAAATACCGAAAATTCATACACGGGTCCCACGTGTATATCCGAGGGGGAGAAGGGGAAAGCAAGATTTCCCGCGCTGCTCTTTCGTCCGTTGTAATCGCAATGGAGCATTCTGGAGCGCGCAAGCGAGCAGACGGTATCCGCAATCTGTTGCGTTTTGCCGACGCAGTCGATAACAACCGAGAGCGAGGAATCGGCAGAGCCGTACTTTCTGAAATTCAGAGTGTAGCTATTTTCGGGCAAGGACGAATTTTTGAGGACGAAATTACTCACTACACCCTCTATATAGTCTATATTGCGTATCGTCAAGGGGTCGTAAATGCCCGCGATGCATACCGTTCTGTAGCCGACGCACTTAACACCCTCAAGCTTCAGAGTCTTCTTTTTTGCTTCCTTGAATTTCGCTCCGCTGATTCTGACGGTTCTCTTGTCAATCTGCTCGAATTTTGAGTCTTCAAGATTTATCTCACCGTCGGGCTCGTATATCATATAGGGATTGGTCTGCTCGTACATAGTGTGCGCGGCGGCACGCTCGACAAGACATCTTCTTTCGGGGGCGGCAGGACGCAAATCAAAATAATCCTTATTCATATAGGCCTGCATAACGTCAGCTGCGGCAACGGGCTCGCAGCACATTGCTCCGCACTCCATAATCTTTGCCATGTGGAAGCTGAGCGCTTCGTCGTATCCCTCGAATATACAGGGCGCGGCGTATATTGCGGTGTCGCACGCTCTGCCCGCCACGATAACGTCAACCTTTTTCTCTAGCAGGTCTATGATGGGGGCAACTCCAATCTGAGATACTATCTTTTCAGAAGAGAGAATATTTTCCTCGGTGAGAGGGAAGGTGTCGCACAAAGAAACGATTTTTCCTGAGCGCAGCTTGTTTATAACGTAGTCCTTGTCGACGTCGCTGTATATTTTGCCGAGAGTGAAGGACAAATTCTTTTCTCTTGCAATCTCAAAAATAATGTCAATAAGCCAATCGGTGTGCTCGCGCGAGCCTGCGCCGCCGGCTGTGCCGATTATAAAGGGAGCCTTTTGCTTAAGAGCCTTGGGAAGCGCGAGAGAGAGGTCTCTTTTTACAGCGGCTCTGTCTGTAAACGATTTGCCGCTTCCAAGATAATAGGGGCCGGGATCGGTTGAGCCCGCGTCTACTCCAACGTAATCCACTTTTTCAGAGAAGGCAGCCTCAAGTGCCTCTTCGCTGTATCCGTATCCTAAAAGCCCACACAGTGCAACAATTTTCATACCGTTACTCCTTTCAATATGTTTTATTATATCATAATAAAAGGGACGGAAAAATTGCATATTTTACATTTTATATTGCAAATCTTCTCTAAATATGTTATTATAAGGATACAAAAGGAGAGAGGTATGAGTATTAAAAAGTTTCAGCTGGAGTATTACAACGACGCAACCGAGGATTTTCATATACAGTGTGTCAAAAACGCGAATTTGGCAAGCAAGCCGCATACGCACGGTTATTTTCAGATATACTACGTGATAACGGGAGGTCTATATCATTACGTGGGAGAGGAATCGGCGCGTATGTCAAGAGGGGATATGTTTATCGTTCCGCCTGACGTGGTGCATTACATATCGGTGGAAGAAGGCACGACCTTTTATTCGTTTTCTTTTGCACCCTCGTTTCTTATTAACTCGTCGAGAACACCGAGATTTGTGACTAATTTTTTGCAAAGTCTTGTGAAAAAAGAGGGTCTTGAGCTTCGCGCTACGGTATCGTTGCCTCCCTCGGAGCTGCTCTATACCGAGAGCCTTATGGCTCATATACAAAAGGAATTTGAACTGAAGCCGTTAGGTTATTACGACACGGTGAGAACGCTTGCGATTTTGGTTACGGGTTATCTTGCGAGAAGCTACTGCGAGAAGCATAATTTGAAAGAGCATCTCAAAGAGAACAAGGAAATTATCCGTCACTCCGTGGAGTATATCGAGGAATGTTATTTTGAGAATATTACAATAGACAAAATTGCAAGGCAATTTAATATGTCTAAAAGCAATTTTTGCAAGCTGTTTCTCTCCGAAACGGGTCATACCTTCAATAATTATCTTAACCGCCGACGTGTAGAAAAGGCGTGCGGATATATATCCTCGGGCTACAAGCTGACGGCTCTGTATTCTTACGTTGGGTATAACGACTTTTCCACCTTTTACCGAAATTTCAAAAAGCACATAGGAGTATCGCCTGCTAAATACAAGGCTAAAAACGATAAAAAATAAAAATCGAGAGCCAAGGCTTAGATCTTCTTTATGAAGATAGGGGATTTGGCTTTTGTCATTTTTATTTATATTTCATATAATGAAATCAAGGCGATGCAGCCGGGAAAGGCTGTGCGCCGGGAGGATTTTGTTTTATGGAAATTCTTGTTTTTGGTAATAGCGGCAGGCAGGCGGCGTGCAGGGAGTGTCTTGAAAAGGCGCTTTCCGAATATCCCGCCTGTGAAATTACAAGGATAATCGTGTTGCCAATACCAACGACCAAGGACGAAAAAACTGTAAACGGCACGGACGTTACCTTGTCAGCTGCCATAGAGAGCGCCGGGCGCGGCACACTTGTCGCGGGATACGGAATATCCGAGGAGTGCGCGGAAAAAATAGAAAATACGGGAGCGGTTATATACGACGCGCTTTATGACGAGGCGCTGCAGGAGGAGAATGCCTATCTTACGGCGCTTGGGGCGAGCTCGAGTATTCTGACGAGTGAAGGACGCGCGCCAAGGGATATCTCGCTCGGTATCGTCGGATACGGGAGAATAGGAAGAGAAATTGCGAAAATCTGGTTTTTCCTCGGAGGTGTGCCGCATATATACAGCGGAAGAGGTGAGGTTGTAGAGTCGCTTATAAGTGCGGGAATGTCCGCCTCTCTTTATGGAGAAGGTATGGAGCTTTCGGGGCTTGATATACTTATAAACACAGCCCCGGCGAGTATTATAAAGCCTGACACAAGAGGGATTTCGGAAGTAGGGCGTATAATTGATTTGGCATCGGGTGATTACCTGTATGGTATACCCCGTGTAGAGAAAATGCCCTCCATACCTGCGGCAATGTATCCCGAAAGCGCGGGTAAGCTGTATGCCGACTCTATAATACGGCATCTTGGAGGTGTGAAATGATAGGTTATGCTTTTTCGGGCTCGTTTTGCACTATGGGAGAGTCGCTCAAGGTGCTCTCGCATCTTTTAGGCTTGGGCTATGAGGTTCAGCCCATAATGAGCGAGTGCGCATACTCGACCGACACGAGATTTCACTTAGCTGAGGATTTCAGACGGGAGCTTTCTTCTTTGTGTGGGCGGGATATAATACACACTATAAAGGACGCAGAGCCCTTAGGGCCGAGCTCGCCGCTTGAGGCGCTCATAATTGCGCCCTGTACAGGCAACACTCTCGCAAAAATTCGACACGGTATCACCGATACGCCTGTAACTATGGCGGCAAAGGCGCATCTGAGACAGGACAGACCCCTGCTTTTAGCCCTCGCGTCAAACGATGCTATGTCTCAGAATTTAGCTAACATCGGGGCGCTTCTGACGCGCAAATCGACGTTTTTCGTGCCGCTAAGGCAGGACGATCCGATAAAGAAGCCGTACTCGCTGATAGCTCGTATGGATATGATACCTGAGGCTCTCGAGGCAGCGATGCGAGGTGAGCAGCTGCGGCCGTTATTTACGGTATAAGGGGGTCTAAAATGTGTTTGTGAAAATTAACCTTATAAAAATTTTTCGAAATACTATTGACAAAACTTAAATAAGGTAGTATAATTTTCACATAACCTATGAGAAAGAATAGTAACCATTTTAAGTTATTACAGAGAGCCGCCGTCGGTGGGAGTGCGGTATAACAGACATTGGTGAATGGGCTTTCGAGGGCGGACCGAAATCATAGTAGGCTCCGACGGGTGGCGACCGTTATCCGCACAACGCATTGTAGTGCGTGAGAAGGCACAGCCTTGAAATCGGGTGGCACCGCGATATATTCGCCCCGAGCTTTATGCTCGGGGCTTTTTTGTTTATTTATGGCAAAAAGCCAAAGCTTTATCCGAGAGGACAAGCCTTCAAGAAGGAGAAATTTATGAAAATACTTGATTTTCGATGGCGTGATTTACGTTAATAAGCAACCAACAACAAACCGCAAGCACCAAAACCAAAATACAGAAAACACAAATTTCGATGAAGTACGAGGGTGAGCTAATAACAACCCAAATGGAACACGCCTATAGCGACGAAAATTCGCGCCGCTTACCAAAGCCTCACTAGCAAAGTCCGCACTTGGTATCGTTCGCCGTTGAAAACCGTCATTGGATTTTCGAGGCTTTAGGTAAGAATTATTTTAGGTGAGCGTATTTTTCGCAGAAAGAGTCAAACAAGCGCAGTAATATGCGATATTACAAGCTTTTTTGGCGAATTTATGCGCAAAATACGCATCCTAAAACGTATTCAATTTGAGTTGTTATTAGCTCTGCGCGAAGGGCGTATATATTATACGTCGAGCATCAGCTACCCGAAGTAATTCGCGAAATTTCAAAAGGAGAAATATGAAATTTAACGGAATTGATTTCACCACCTATTTCAAAAACTACCCCTCAGCCGACGGCTTCTTCGGTAAGTACGGCGGAGCGTATGTTACAGAGGACTTAAAGCGCGCTATGACCGAGATAAACGAGGCGTACTTTACCATATGCAAGTCCTCGAAATTCATAGCAGAGCTCAGAAAAATAAGGCGCGAGTTCCAGGGACGTCCGACGCCTATATCCTATCTCGAGAGACTCTCGTCAAAGCTTGGAAACGCGCAGATTTACGTAAAGCGCGAGGACCTAAACCACACCGGCGCGCACAAGTTAAATCACTGCATGGGCGAGGCGCTTCTCGCGAAGTATATGGGCAAAAAGAAGGTTATCGCAGAGACCGGCGCAGGTCAGCACGGTGTGGCTCTCGCTACCGCGGCGGCGTATTTCGGACTTGAATGCGACATATATATGGGCTCTGTCGATATTAAGAAGCAAGCGCCGAACGTTGCGAGAATGAAAATCCTCGGCGCGAACGTCGTAGAGGTAAAGCACGGACTTGCAACTCTTAAAGAGGCGGTTGACGCAGCGTTTGAGGCATACTGCCGTGAGTATAAGGACGCTATTTATTGCATCGGCTCGGTGCTTGGACCGCACCCATTCCCTATGATGGTCAGAGATTTCCAGAGCGTTGTGGGAATTGAGGCGAGAGAGCAGTTTACATCTATGACGGGCGAGCTTCCCGATGCTGTAGTTGCTTGCGTTGGCGGCGGCTCGAACGCTATGGGTATGTTCTCCGGATTCCTTAACGACCCCGTTGATATATACGGAGTTGAGCCTCTCGGAAGGGGCGCAAAGCTTGGTGACCACGCCGCAAGCCTTACCTACGGTACTGAGGGAATTATGCACGGCTTTAACAGTATAATGCTCAAGGACGAGAATGGCGAGCCCGCTCCCGTATACTCTGTGGCAAGCGGACTTGACTACCCCTCCTCGGGCCCCGAGCACGCGTTCCTTCGCGACCTCGGCAGGGTTAAGTACGACGTCGTTGACGACGAGGAAACCATTGATGCGTTCTTCACTCTCGCAAGATGCGAGGGCATTATCCCCGCGATAGAGAGCTCGCACGCCGTAGCCTACGCTATGAAGCTCGCAAGGAAGATGTCCCACGGCTCAATACTCGTTTGCCTCTCCGGCAGAGGTGACAAGGATATGGACTACGTCCTCGAAAACTATCCTATCCCCGAAAAGCTGAGCATTGATAAGTAAAGCTTAATAAAGCGAAACTCGATATTATTTTTTGTTAAATAAAGCACGAATTTGCCATTATTTTTCGTTAAGTAAAGCGCGAATTGATGTAGCTTTTTAAAAGCGCGTACTTAAAGGCACTAAAACAAAAAACATAAAAACCGCAGAAATGTAAAGCTTGTTTTACAAATCTGCGGTTTTTAATATAAAATTGAAAGTATAAGCTATTTATATCTTTTTGGATTG
>JAEIGA010003097.1_pt1 | contig 26163 bp, 40 predicted proteins | sample 9270691 | NCBI WGS metagenome assembly JAEIGA01 (sample SAMN17057246, study PRJNA624740) | gut metagenome | biome: biome; isolation source: fecal sample | host: Bos grunniens | place: China: Xizang | collected 2019 | reverse complement strand
TCGTGGTAGCTATTGGGAAGCAAGACAGAAGATGGTAGAAAGGTACGGTCTTAATTGGGCTTTTCAATATTCGGAAGAACAGTGGAATACTTGGTTAAAGGAAAAACCATTCTATATTCCGGCAGAAACAGAACTTGGCGTAATCGAATAAAAGGGGGAAGAGAAATGATGTCTACAATTATTTTCGTAGCAGGCGTTCTTATCGGTGGCTGCCTTGGAGCAGGGATCATGGCATTCATTCATGGGCAGGATGATCCGGCAGAAGATGATATGCCTAACATCTGTGAAGGCTGTATCCACAAAAGCGTGAGACCCTGGGACGAACCTTGCAACTCCTGCGATGGATATGCGAGTAACTACTACCCAAAAGAAGAATAAGAAAAGAACGTACCGCATTACGTAAAAAACATAATAGCCATAATACACAGATACTTCTTTCATGATTCACAATATTGCAAGCTTTTACTATCCACTTTAAGTCTATTGCATATCTTGACCCCTTTGCCTGATGCGGCAGGCATGGGGGCATCTCTTAAAAAGGACAGAAACAATTATGCGAGATCAGAAGGAAATAAATAAGGAGATGTACGACAAACGCAGGGCAGAGAAGCTATGCCTCTGGTGCGGTAAGCCATTGGACAGGGACGGTGTACTATGCCAAGCCTGTGCCGAGAAAAGCCGTACACGATACAGATTAAATAGAGAATACTATCTAAAGATGGGGGTTTGCCCATATTGTCGGAAACGCAAGGTAACTCCGGGACGCAAGTCCTGCCTTCCGTGCAGAGAGAATGCTGCGATGAAACACGGCAGCAGAAGCCACCCTGATCTGGCGAAGCAGAAGAGCATATACCGTAAGTCGAAGCGGATCGAACGGCTTGAGAAGGGCTTGTGTACCGTCTGTGGAAAGAGAGAAGCCGAACCAGGATTCAAGACCTGTGCCGATTGCAGAAGAAGGCAGAAGAAGTACAGACATATCTTTGTATCAAAGTATCAGCTTTCTGACAGATCCTTATGGGTATCACAGGGAAGATGTGAACGCTGCGGAAGCTATGATCTTCAGGAAGGCACAAAACTGTGCAAGGAGCATTATAAGCAGGTCTGTGAAGCCTTGGAGAAGGGAAGAGAAGTAAGCCTTGGCAATAAAGCTGCAGCAAGGGCAGCACAGGAAGCTGCTGAACTTCAGAAGTCGCACGAACTGCGGATACAGTATAGACCACGTACAATGGCAGAGAGAAACCAGTTAAAAGAACAGAAGGAGAGACAAAAGAATGAATAAGAGGTATAATATTACAGACAAGGAAACGCTTGAAGAGTTAGAAGATTACTACAATCTTATGGTCGAGAACGGATTTGCTCGGATGACAGCGAAAGCCTATATGAATTCAGCTGCTAAATATGTCGAGGATAACCTTCCTTTAGACAGGGATTCGGCAATTACGTATTTCAGAAGTCTGACAACTGCTCCGGGCGTTACGAAAAGTCAGCGAAGCCATATATATGCAAAGAAGGCAGGAGTAATGAGATACATTGATTACCTTGAAGGAGCGGATCTGACCCCAGTCGCAGCGAAGAGCAGTAGGACATCGAGGAAGTCCTGTAACAAGGATTGCTTCAACTGTATATACCCCGACTGTATCTATGCGTAATTTTGGGAAGAACCCACCACCTGTTTCGAGACGGAAAACCCTTGGTGCAGTTTGGTGCAATTTGGAGCGAAATATACTGATATTTATAGATGATATGTGAGAAACATCGCAAGACCGTGAGATACAGAAAGTACTATGAAATAGGCAAAAACGAAGGGAGATAGCTGTTTTAGCTATCCCCCAAAATCATGCAGGAGATGGGATTTGAACCCATCGACAATTTGCCATACGTAACATATATATATGTGAAAATCGAAAATTGCTTGGTGCAGTTTGGTGCAGGGATATGCGTCAGGCAAAGAAATCCTTCAGGGCAGAGACCTTCTCTGCTCTGTCTTTTTCTGCGATTTGGATGTATATCTTCCTCATGGTAGAGATATCTGACCACCCACCCCACTCCATTGTCTGTGCTTCAGATACTTTAAGGTGATAGCACAAACTGGCATAGCTCCTGCGTAATCCGTGGAGACCGATATCAGGCAAGCCAAGCTGTTTGCATACCGTGGTCAGCGGTTTCGATATCGTAGACGGATGCCAAGGGCAGAGCCTTTCCGTTTCGCAGGCTTTCACCAGTGTATTAACACGAGGCATCATTATCGGTACATTCCTTTGAGAGGAATAATTCTTGTTCTCTTCTTTCAGTATCAGCTTTCCATCCATGTCGGTAACGACAGCACCGTGGACATGGATCATATCCTTACTGATATCTTCTTTTGTAAGGGCAAGCATCTCGCTCCTGCGTAACCCATGAAGACAGAGCAGATACGGCAGTTCATACTTATGCCCTTCTATGGCTTTGACGAATGCGGTGATCTCTTCCGGCTGAAGAAATGGTCTGATATGCTTTATCAACTGCGGTAAGCGTATATTATCGACTCGTATGCCGTTCTCCTTCAGAACAGCCCCTATCAAGCCCCAACAGTTCTTTAACGTCTTTGCGGAGACTTCTTCTGCTTCGCTGTTGACTATTGCCTGCCAGTCCACCTTTTCAGATAAAGGCAGATCCATGACATCCTGGAAGCGGTTCTCCTGTATCGACTTGTAACTGCGGAGCGTAGCAGGGGAAAGGATGTTCACCCTTTTAGATATGTAAGCATCGACAGCAGAACGGAGCGTGATCTTTGACAAAGCCTTCTGCCGTTCCGCTTCATCACTATTCGATCCGAGCATGGCGAGTAAGGCAGCGTTGACCGCTTCCTCTTCCGTATCCCTTGTGAAAGACATGCGTCTTCCATTGACGGTCACCTGGGTTCGCCATGAGCCGCCTCTTTTAACTGCGGTAGGTATCTTCATTGTGGCTCTAACCATTTCCTTTCCGCTTCAGCATAGAAATCATAGCCACGAGACATAAGCCGTTTGATCTGCCGTTCTTTCTTGGCAAGCCTTAATCTGTTCTTTCTGCGTTTCTCTCGCAGACGGGCAATTTCTTCTGTCCATCTTGGGTCTGGTACAGAGATACCGTGAGCCAGTGCTTCTATTTCCTGTACGGTCTTCAGATTGTCGATATCGAAGTCTCCGTTCTCGATATGTTTCAGTGCGTGTTCATACGCTCTCTGCCTGTGTGCATCGTCAAGTCTGGAAGATATAAGAACCGTGTATCCTTCAGGGCATGGGGAAACCAACTCACCCACACTTGCAGGGATATCATCACACAAGTATACGAAGATATCATCAGCCTTCCGCATAGCTTTTCAGTCTCCGTAAAAGGTCGGCAGCCATCTGCAGGTCTTCTGGCTTCGAGTTTCGTGCGGCATCGAAGAGAATCCTCATGTCAGGGTTCTCAAACAGTTCCTGGGCTTTATCACCCGTTTCTTTATCAAAGTAGTAGGCTTTCTTTCGATGGGGGTCATACGGCTTCATGATGTCCTCACGGTCACAACCAAAATATTTGCAAAGGGCATCAATCGAATCCATCTTTGGCGTTCTGATCCCATTAAACCAACAGGTGACGGTCGATCTTGCCACGCCAAGTGCTTTGGCTATATCCTGCTGTGTTTTACCTCTTTCATAAGAGAGCCGTTTCAAATTAGTGGCTACAAGCTGCGAATACTCCTCATTCGTCATAGTGTACACCATCCTTTCGTCATCTATTATAAATGTAGTCGAAAAAATTTTCAATTAAATGTTGCGAAAAGTGTTGACAAGTTGCAAAACGCAACGTATAATACAAAGCAGTAGGGGAGTTATTTGCACTGCCCAGAAAGGAGAAAACGCATGGCACAGATTACACTCGCAGGGGCAAGAACATCTGCAGGATTCACGCAAGAAAGCCTTGCCAAGACGCTCGGAGTATCACGCAACCTGATTACTAACATGGAAGCAGGCAAGATACGGATCAAACCGTATTACGTATATGCCATCTGTCAGGTCACGGGATTTGAACCGAGCGATATTTTATTGCCCGAAAGGGTTGCATTTAGCAACCAAACGCAATCAAGTGCAACGGATGATTAAAAAACTATGTATAACGAACTCGCCGCTATAAGGCAACGAAGAATCAAGGAAGCCTACATCACCCTCAATGAAGCATTAACAGCGATCAACGCTGCTATCAGTGACGAATACGAACAGGTTGAGGTAGTCGCTCTTGGGCTGATCGCAGACTCAATATCCGAAGCGATAGAGGGATGCCTTAACTACTTTGAAGAGATGTCTGACGAGGCGAAAGCAGACGAGTTCTTATACGGACGCATGGAATGAGAAAGGAAGCAAAAGTATGCCGTACAAAAAGCCGGAGCGAGTACCGTTCCAAGGGTTCAGCGAATTTTTGAGGGGGAAAGGGTTCACATCCCCAAAACTGGCAGAAGTGCTTGGATGTTGCCCCAACACCGCTATGAAGAAACTTAAGAACCCAAGGCTGTTCAACCTCAATGATATTGAACGGCTGTACAGGAAAGGACACGTACCGCTGACAGAGTTAAGAGAGGCGATAAGAGAATGAGCCTAATCAGGGAACACCATGAAGGGAGAGAAGAATGGTTGCAGGCACGAGCCAACCGGGGAGTAGGTGGATCAGAAGCCGCCGCAATCGTCAATATGTCACCGTACATGACCGTAAGGGATCTGTGGAACAGAAAGGTGCTTAACAAGAAAGCCACAGACCTGTCTGACAACGAGTACGTGGCAAAGGGAGTCAGAGTAGAGCCTGTACTCCGAGAACTATATCGAGCTAACAATCCAAACATCAAAATTGAATATTACCCATACGACCTGCTGTATCAAGAAGACCGACCCTGGCTCTTCGCAACATTAGACGGAGAGATATTGAGACCCGATGGCACTCACGGAATCCTTGAGATCAAGACCGCCACACCAAACGGCAAGGAAGGCTGGAAGAAGTGGGAAGGGCAGATACCAAGCCATTACTACTGTCAGCTCCTTCATCAGCTTATCGCTACAGGCTTCGAGTTCGCAGTGCTGTATGCAGGGCTGTATGGGCAGGACGGAACGATGACCATCCGTGAATACGAGATAAACAGGTCTGAAGCATCCGGGGACATGGAATGGCTGTTGGTTGAAGAAGAGAACTTTTGGATATCGGTTAAGGAAGCAAAGCTGCCACCGCTGACCGTGGTGTTTTAAGAAGGGAGAGAGCCATGAGAGGAGATATAACAGTATGCCTAATCATCTGCATCATCTTCATCTGGTTCGTGGGATGCGGTAGTTGCGGTTGAAAGGGGAGAAGAAAATGAGACCGAGAGGAAACGATAACAACGATCTGTTACTACTGTCAATATTAGCACTGATGTTCATCATGCTGATGACTGCAAGCCTATTAAGGTGAAAGGAGAGAAGAAATTGATAGTTAAAGTCAAATACTTCAATGAGGAAGTAGGTGGCTACGGTGGTCAGGAGTACACGTACAAGACGAAGCTGCCGTTAGTGCCGTACACGAAGGTGATCGCCCCCACTTATAAAGGTGATAACAAAGCATTAGTGACACAGGTAGACTTGCCGGAAAGCACGATAGATCCTGCTTGGGCAGACAGAGTTCAGTGGATTAAGGAGTATGACAATGGCTAAAGATAAAACATCGAAGATAGTCGAATATATGAAGACACACGGCAGCATCACACCGATGGATGCACTGAATAAGTTCCATGTGTTCCGGCTCGCAAGCATCATCTATAACCTGCGTGAACATCACGGCTGTGATATCGACACGCTCATGGAAGAGGGAAAGGACGCAGACGGGAACAAGGTCGAATACGCACGATACATTTGGAAAGGAGTAACTGCAAATGGCTGAAATCAGATTCTCTGTGGACGAGAACGCACTCCAGGTTCTGTCTTCCACGGAAATAAAAGCGAACTTTGAAGAGACAAAGGCACAGCTTGAAGAGTTGGTAAAACCGTATAAGGGAGTGATCGTAGACGCTTCCAATCTGCGTGAGAGCAAGGCTGATATCGCTCGTATCCGCAAAGTCGAGAAAAGCATTGACGAATACAGGAAAATGGTCAAGAAGTACGTTACCGTGCCTCTGACAGCATTCGAGGATAAGTGCAAGGAACTGAAAGCCGTATGCACCGAAGCTGTCACCGCAATGGATGAGCAGGTCAAGGCTATCGAGCAGAAGCAGAAGGACGAGAAGATCGAGTCGCTCCGTCTGTACTTCGATGCACAGGAGAAGAAGTATCCCGATTATGTTTCATTCGACCAGGTATTTGATGATTCGTGGGAGAACAAGACCTGCTCAATAGAGAAATGTCAGCAGGACATCCTGTCGTATCTCGCAGAAGTCGAGAAGGACATCGACATCATCAAGTCGCTTCAGAGCGATGACGAAGTAGCACTGCTCATTAAGTACAGCGAGACATACGATCTGCGTGAAGTCATGGAATACAACAGCATCCTTGAGAAGAGACGCAAACAGGCAGAACAGGAACGGCTGATTGCAGAAGAGAAAGCAAGGGAAGCTGCCGAGCGTGAACAGGCAGAAGCAGAAGCAAGAGCGAAGGAAGCGTTTGGGGAAGAACTGACATTACCGTTTGGTATGCCTGAAGTACTTCCGAAAGAACAGCAGAATTTAATTCCGACTAAAACAGTACAGATTACTTTTAAGTTCTGCGGAACACCGTCCGAGATAGCACGGCTGGAAGACAGGCTTATAGGAATCGGCATCAGCAACTACAGAATGATCATCGAATAATCAGACAAACAATCAATTATGGCATTCAACTTATCCGACCTTCCACCTCGTATGCAGATGCAGGTATTAGCGAAACTGAAGGAAGAAGAAAAAGAGAAAGATACGACATCGAAGGAAGAAGAACCGGGAATGAAGAAGCGAAGCAAGTACCGTTCCGAAAAGATCACAGTAACATTGCCTGACGGATCAGAGCATACATTTGATTCTCGGAAGGAAGCGAAGCGGTATGACGAGCTGCTTATACGGTTGAAAGCAGGGGAGATATCCGACCTGCGTCTTCAAGTGAAGTATGTGCTGATACCTGCACAATACGAGCCGAACACCATCGGTAAGCGAGGCGGTATTAAGAAGGGCAAGCTGATCGAACGAGAAGCATCTTACTGGGCAGACTTCACTTACATCGAAGATGGGAAGGTCGTAGTCGAAGATGTTAAGTCACCGATAACGAGGACTCCCGTGTACAAGCTGAAGAAGAAGCTCCTTCTCTATGTACACGGGATACGGATAGTCGAGGTGTGAGAAATGGACAGAAGGGAAGAAGAAATGCTTGTAAGGGCAGCTATGTCGGCAAGATTGCCGTGGTTAAGCCCTGACGCAGAGCCGGAGTATACGTACACCGTTGACCCACCAGAGCTGATAGAACAATGCTGTCATTGTTCGAAGGCAGTATGCGTGAACTGTATAGCCGGGGAAAAACAGGAACGCAAAGGTGGCTCACAGAAAAAAGCAGACCTGTCAGTATTTACACAGCTTGTAAGAGATGGCTTCTCTGCCAAGCAGGTATGCATGACTTTGGGGATAGGAAAACGAACATTTTACAATTACAGGAATCAGCTAATTATGAAAGGAGCATTAGCATGAAACTTAACAATTCAATCGCACAGAAGAAACAGGAGCAAACATTCAGCATGGCAGTAAGGTCGGACGCTCTTCAATCGCTGATGAACGATGCTTTAACAGACAAGGAAACGGTCAAAGACCTTACGTCTGACCTTATCTCATTGGTTGCAGGGAACACTCTGTTACAGAAATGCAAGCCTGACAGTATCGTTGCAGCCGCCTTACGAGGAGCAACGATGAAGTTAAGTCTTCCTCTGCAGCATTACAGCATTGTCCCGTATGGAGAGTACGCACAGTTCGTAATCTCCTACAAGGGATATTGTGCGCTTGCAATGGATACCAAACTGTATGCCAAATTAGGGTCGAAGGAAGTAAGAGAGGGAGAGTACAAGGGCATTGATCCATTAACCGGGCAGCCAGAAATTGATTGGATCAAAAACGGGGCTGAAAGGGCGAAGAAGCCTATCATTGGGTACTACGCTTATTACCTCTTGAAAGATGGGTTCTCAAATTCCTTGTATTGGACATACGATGAGATTCTTAACCATGCCGACACTTACGTACCTGCGTTCAGCCGCAAAAAGTGGGAAGACTTTGTGGCAGGGAAAATATCCAAAACAGATAGCGGTATGGGGTCTCCCTGGTATGGACTTCCTACTTCCATAGGTCATCAAAAAATGTGCAAAAAGACAGTGATTAAACAGCTCCTTAATGATGGAATAGCACCCATGTCTACAAAGCTGATGAGGGCTATTCGGATGGATGACCTTCAGGAAAAGGGTGGCGAGATTATTTACGCAAATGACAGCAGAATTGTTAACGTATCTACTGGCGAAGTCGTTGCAGATGTTAATGCTAAAGAAATAGAATCCGAGATTGTCGAGGAAGAAATAGTAGTTGACCCAGAACAGTCTACTCCGAAGAAAGAAGCTGCCCCGGCAAAGAAGAAAGAAGCACAGCCGAAAGCAGAACAGCCTGCGGTAGAACAGATGACTCTTGAAGGAATGAAAGGATAAAGAGATATGAACGGTGGATTTATTGGGGGCGAGTGGTACAGACCCGAAAACGCCCCCGAATCCCTGTTAGGGGAACGGGATGTAATTACTTGGGGATACGTGGTCGCAGATAAGCACGGTGATGTGGTAAAGCAGACCATGTATCGCACACTCTGCACGACATTCACGATCTGTTACAACACGAAGAAATCGGATAAAAGCTATATCACCTGCAAGATTTGGGGCGATGAAGATGCTGCACATATTGCCACTACCCTTGAAAGAGGCGATTGGGTAGGCATAGCCGGGAAGCTGCAGAAGACAAAGTTTACCGTTCGCCAGGGAGCGGAAGAGGGGAAAGTAAAGACCGTTATGTATCTTACTCCGGCAATACTTTTGCCTATGCCCTTGATCGAAGGTCTTATGGCTGTCGCAGGTTCAGAGAAGATTGCGAGGCTGATAAAAGCGGAAGAGGATGCAAAAGGATCTGACGCTGTCGAGAGCGCAGATGACTACGAAGAAATCCTGGAGATACCGCAAGGCAGCACACCTTTTGACGATGACTACGAATTGAGCATATAAGGAGCGTTTGGTATGGCTGAAGATGGAATGAAAGCAAAAGATAAGAAGTTCTTTTGGCTTCGTCTGAAGAGAGACTTTTTCAAGAGACATGACATCCGGGTGATCGAATCCATGCCAAACGGAAAAGACTATATCCTCTTTTACCTGAAGCTGTTATGCGAGAGCGTTGATCATGAGGGGCGGCTGCGGTTCAGCGAGGAAATCCCTTATAACGCAGATATGCTTGCCACTATTACGAATACAAATGTTGACATAGTAAAGAGCGCAATTAAAGTATTCACGCAGCTTCATATGATGGAACTTCTTGACGATGGAACATTCTTCATGCAGGAAGTTCAGAAGATGATAGGATCTGAAACATACTGGGCAGAACGCAAGCGCATACAAAGGGCAAAAGAAGAGGGACAGCTGCTGATAACAGATGGACAGATGAAGACAGTAGATGATGAGATTGGACAAATTCCAACGGAGTCCAACGAAAGTCCAACGTGTCCAAGTAAGAGTAAGAGTAATATAAAGAGTAAGAGCTATATAGAGAGTAATATATATAATCCCCCCTATAATCCCCCCACGGAATTTGACGAGTTCTGGTCTGCATATCCGAAGAAGGTAGGGAAGAAGGATGCTCTTAAAGCATTTGATAAGGCAATCAAGAACGTAGACCTTGATACCATGCTGCAGGCGATAGAGGTACAGAAGGAAAGCGATCAATGGTCGAGGGATAATGGCAAGTATATTCCGAATCCTTCCACATGGCTGAACCAAGGGAGATGGGATGACGAGTTAGCACCGAAGGGGGTCACCACCAAAAATGGACGAGCGGTAAGGGATGATGCTTTTTGGGACAGGATGGCGAAAGGAGAAGGTTTGTAAATGAGCTATGGAAGTGAATTCGCAGAGGAAGCGGACATAGAACTCTGCCTTTGGGAAGAAAAGATTGCAAGAGAAGCCAAAAGCGGAATATGGACAATGAAGGACGGAACACGGATTGACATTAAGGATATGACCGACAGGCATCTGAACAATACGATAGCAATGCTTGAAAGGAGCAACGAGATGGATTTCTACCTTCCGTGGATAATAAGGCTCAAAGAAGAGAAGAAAAGAAGGATAAGGCTATGACAAAAGAAGAAACGATCAGCATTTTAAAGAATGCCGCATGGCTTGGCACGAACGAGGACAGGCAGAAGACCGAAGAAGCTGTCCGCAAAGCGGTAGTGTGCATCATGGCATTCGACAGTATAAAGTCCTATCTCGATGGATTTGCAAAAGGACTTTCGGCATTTAAAGGATACGAGAAAGAAATAGCAACCATCAATCAGGTAAAAGAGTACGTGATGGGATATGAGAAGGGAACATTCAAAGATGACGAAGAATGATACGATCAGCAGACAGGCGGCGATTGATGCGGTAGAGTACATAACATCCAGTATGTCGGTTTGCGTGAACTCTGATGAGTGTCACGGCATGAAGAGGATGCAGAGACAAGCTGTTATAGAATTAGCGAACTTGCCCTCCGCACAGCCAGAAGTCATACGGTGTAAGGATTGCCGATGGTGGGATAAATTCGGAAATTATGATAATGGCTATTGTCTGGCGGTGAAACATTCTTATTTGTCTGAACATTTGGAAATAAGAATAAGGCGAATATGCAAAGGAGATTTCTATTGTGCTGACGCAGAGCCGAAGGGGGAACAGGAATGAAAGGAATATTTATACCAGAGATAACGGTGGAAATGTTTAGGGATGGATGCCTTGAGAGTATCGAGGCACTTATGGCAGAAGGTCAGATATACGACATTGAATATGATCCTAAATCCGAAGAGCAATATGTTCCAGACAGGAATGTCGGAGACACTATATACAGACGAGCGGCGCTTGAAATCTGCGCTGATGAGCTTTTACACGCAGAGGATTATTCACCGATAAGGACATGGAATAGAATTCAGCAGTTGCCATCCGCACAGCCAGAACAGCGTCCATTAACAGAAGATAATTACGCTTACTGTGCAGAGTGCGACCCAGAAGTGAAGTGCCTTTCCTGTGGGCATCACATAGCAGAGAGACCGTTCGAGGTTTATTGCAACATTATGTGTAAGTGGGTTAACGAAAAAGACTATTGCACAATGTTTGAACCCGGACAGGAGAAGATGAGAAAAACGGAGACGCAAATATGAAAGATGACTTAATCAGCCGAAAAGCAATGCGAGAAGCAATGTACCACGAGGCGATGGAAAAAGACAGCGATGAGCAGAAGTGGGACGGTGGCTGTTGGATACGATACAAGATGTTTGAGCGAGTCGTTGAGGCTTTGCCGTCCGCACCGCAGTGGATTCCAGTCAAGACAAGACCGATGACACAGGAAGAGAGAGAATACTACGAAACCGATTGGGGCGTAGTTCTTAAAGATGAAGAAGCAGTGCTTTTTGACTGCCCCATGCCGGAAGACAACCAGACGATATGGGTAACGACAAAAAACGGATATTTGTTCCGAGATACCTGCGAGAACGATGACGGATATATCGGGCTTGAAGGGAATGGAGATTGGAATGACATAGTAGCATGGATGCCTGTTCTTGTTCCAGAGCCATATAAGGAGAACAAAGAATGACGAGAGAGGATGCAACAAGGATCATCAGAATAATCTGTGCTGCTTATCCGAACACATACTCAACAGACGAAGTGCTGATGGATGCGATATCCGTATGGTCGGTAGTATTCGCAGCAGATCCGTCAAAACTGGTAGAGTCAGCGGTATATACCTACGTGAACGAGGAAAGGTTCAAAGCACCGAACCCTGGGCAGATACGAGCAATCATGCAGAGGATAGCGAATCCGAACGAGCTTTCTGAAGCAGATGCGTGGAATCTTGTACAGAGAGCGTTAAGCAATGGTCTGTACGGAGCGCAGGAAGAATTTGACAAGCTGCCGGAAGATGTGCAGAGGGCTGTTGGATCACCGCAGTGGATTCATGCAGTAGCTTCTGACGAGGATGCGAACATGAGCGTGGAGTCAAGCAACTTCTACAGACGATACAGACAGGTAATGGCAGACAGAAGAGAAAAAGAATGTATGCCGCCTGCGGTAAGGGAGATTGTCGCACAACTGACAGCCAACATGGAAAAGTCAGAGGTGCAGATGCTTGAAGACAAACGAGCAGCTTCCGCATTCGAGTACGAGGAACGCAGGCAGAAAGCCGTAGAAGAGTTCCTTTCACCGAAGGAAGAGCCGATGAGCGATAAAACGATAACATCAATCGAGATGCTGAAGGAAAGATTAGCAGATGGAAGATTCAACGATTAAAACACTTAACACGAGATACATACAGCTTTTGGATGTACTTGACCCACAGCTTGCCCTGTTCTGCATCTGTGCCACCATGAATCTGAAGTATGACCCAGAGATAGATTTCGTATCATTCGAGGACTACAAGGAACAGATGGAACGGAAGCACAACAGGACACGGTTCAAGGACGGTATTCTCCAGGCAGAAGTAGCACCAGTAGACCCTGTTCAGCAGATGGAGCATTGGAAGAGAGTGTGGGGAGCAGGGAACGAGAACAACCCCTACACGGAAGAAGACTATCAGAGGTTGGATGAGACCTTCTCCGCATACTCATCAAGGCTTGAAAGAGCAGGCGGTATGGATGCCCTTCAGGAAGATACCCTTCGGAAGTGTTCCAAGATGAGGCTTCACGCAGACAAGCTTTTAGAGCGAGGCGGTAAAGACCATATCGCTATGGCAGCGACACTGAACAAGATGATTCAGGAAGACCTGAAGTCGGAGCAGTTAAGGAAGGCAGATGCGAAGCCGATAGAGACCGCAAGGATAGACGGCATCGTGGAAGCACTCACCAAGAAATATGGCATATCAATCGAATGCACCTACGAAGAAGCCGTAGCCGCCTGTTCAAAATGGCTTGCAAGCCACAGATATCCGATGACAACCGATGCGGCGAACTTCATGCTTGAAGCGATCATCAACTGCACAAGGGAGAACAATGATTTAGCACCGATAGCTTTGCCGAAACAGGCAAGGATAACCGATGAGATGGGGTTCGAGTTTGCGGAAGACCCCAACGAAACCGAAGAAGAAGTTTTTGAATACCTTAAACTTGACAGAAGGAAAGGCATATCAGAGTAAATGTTTAAACGAGACACCCTTGAATGGGTAGACGGTTCAGGATGGGTGGATAAACGCCTTGACGTAGCCGCAAATTATCAGAACCTTGGGAAAGGATGGGGGTTTATCATATCTTTCATGCGGTATTTTCCTGACATGATACAGGACTTGCTCCGCAGCGAAGATGCTGACTATGAACTGTCGTTGGTACAGCGGATCATATTCAGAGCGAAGGCAAGAAACCAGTATGTTGATATCACAGGATGCCGAGGGCTGACAAAATCTTTCTGCTCTATCAATGAAGAGGGAGACGAAATGCTGACGTTCCCAGGTATCAAAACTGCATATTTCGGACCATCCTATAAACAGACAGCGAAGATAGCATCACAGACATGGCGGCAAATACAGAAGGATTATCCTGCATTTGCCGACCATTTTATTGTTGTCGCTGATTCATTTGACCGATTCGAGATAGTAACACATTCAAAGTCAAACCTTGCGATCACCGCTTTCCGAGGGAACAACGTACACAAGGTGGTAGCAGAGGAAACAGCACAGGAGAATCCACCGAGATTTGATGAGAACGATTATAAGACGGTCGTTCTTCCTGCCGTAAGACTTCGATATCTTGTCAAAGGCAAGAAAGACCCACAGTACATAAACTTTAAACAGCATACGATAACATCAGCAGGAAGACGGCAGAACTTCTCTTACGAGGTTCGATGCCGCCATTTTCAGATGATGTGCAGGGGAGAGAGCGCATTTGTAATGGATGTACCTTTTGACGTTCCCCTTCTGTGCCAGATGCGACCTGTGTCATGGGCAGAGACTTTGAGAAACGAACTCACCCCTGATGAGTGGGCAAGAGAAATGGAATCACGGTATACTGGGGCAGACCAGAACCCACTTATACCAGACTCTACGCTTACGGACTGCCGTACCTTATTGACGATGGAAGACCACCACTGCTGTAAAGACCTGTACAACAAGATTCCGATAGACGATGTGTTCTACATCGTAGCGTATGACGTTTCTTACGCAGACGGAGCGATCAATGCGAAGTGTGCCTGTGCGGTAATCAAATGCACAAAGCAGAAGGAATGGATGAAAAGGGATAAATACTTAAAGCAGGTCGTGTGGGTGGATGACTGGCTTCCGAAGACTGCTATGGAACAGGCACAGAAACTGAAACAGATATGGTATCGCTACTGCTACCAGGGGCATCACGCATATATCGCAATAGATGCTTGGCAGTATGGCTCTGCGGTATTACAGGCACTGATGATGGACTTGGGCGATGGGTTAGATCCGTTATGTACGATGAATCATTCGACATATCCTGAATACGAACTGCGGAACGCTTTGCCTGTCATTTATCCTGTCAAAGCAGGCGGTGCAGGAACGACCGACCCTGATGCCGAGATGATCCGAAACGCAGAAGTACAGTTCGATAACCGAAACGTAGAGCTACTGACGGGCAATTATACGGCAGGGATAGAAGCATACAAGCGTTTACACAGAATAAAGGACGATGCATCCGATTACGCAATCTATGTGCCGTATAAGAAGACGAATGAACTGGTAGGACAGATACAGAACCTGAAAAAAGTACCGACCGCAGGCGGTGTATCCGAGAAGCGTATATCGAAACGTATTCAGCGAGACTCGTGGTCAGCGGTCAAGTATGGATTAAGGCTTGCCCAGATCCTGGAACGGACATTCCTTGTGAAGGAGCGGTACACTTCCGATTGGGACGATGTGCTGAAACAGTATGATGACAGCAACACGGACACGCCAAATGACAACAGTATCGGTCAGCCGATAAATTCACGCATACCTATCAAACGAACAGGGGGAAGAATACAATGAGCGAAGAAAAGAACGAGAAAATAGTTTATAAACTATACGCTGCGAGGACGAATAACGAGATCATCCGCAGGGCAGAGAGCGAAAAATTCACTCGTGTGACTGCCGAATACACGCTGATTTATTCCAACAGCGACAAAATAATAGAGAATACCCTTCACGGTATTGATTATACTATCATAGAGGGCGAAGATGCAAAACGGCTCTCGGCAGCAGACAAAGACTGGCTGATGAATTGCAACTTCGCAATTATAGCCGAAGAAGCGATCAGGAACAAAGAACTTATCATTCAGAACATGGCAGATGCTCTTACGGCACTTGAAGAGGAACTGGAGAAGAGCAAAGCTGCCGACAACGGTTCGGAAGATACGGAAGAGAATTAAAGTTCATGGACGATATAAACATCACAAGCGAATTACAGAACGCACAGTTTGATACCTTCTCAAACATGATGGGGAAGGTAAGGGATTTAGCGAATCAGTATGGGACAATCCCCTTTGAAACGGTAGTACATGCATTCGGAGACCCGAATCCCTATGTGCAGAACAGGCGTGTGAAGCATATATCCTCTGCAGCGAGGAAGTTTACCAAGCCCCAGGTAGAGGAAATGATCGGCAACATAGCTGCCAACGAACAGCCTTTGCGTGAGACGGAGAAACAGCTTGAAGGATCAGCGTATCCGCTCTTTCATATCCGCACGGTCTATCAGAATCTGCTGACATACCACAGTTATGTCGCACCGTTCCTCGTTGAGGAAGGAGAGATGGACAAGCCGGAGTTCTGGAGAGAGTGGAAGGTTCTTGAGAAACTCCGCAAAGAGTTCCAGATAAAGCAGATTGCTCACGAGATAACAGGGCAGTGCCTTCAGGAAGGCAAAGTATTCTACTATCCGAGATACAGCGTAGATAAGGCTCATAACAAAGTCAATTACGCTTTCATGCAGCAGATGCCTTCCGACTGGATCAAAATCGTAGGCTTCAACAACAAGTCGAAGTACACGTTAGCGTTTAACCTGATGTACTTCTGCGAAGCAGGAACAGACTACAGGCAGTTCGGATCACTGTTTGAACCTTACATGGACGAGTTCACCAAGGCACTGAATCCATATCCTACCGCAGGAGTGGATGGAAAGATCATATACGCATCCAAGAGCCGTATAGACCTGTCAAGGGTATCCGATAACCCAAGCATTGAAGCTTACATGCAGAACGGCAGATGGTTTTACTGGGTAATGCTCCCGGTAACGGAAGTCTTCACCTTTGAACTGGATGAAGTAACAAGGAACGTAGTACCGCCTTTTACAGGATTGCTTCTCGACATGCTTCAGCTTTCAAGCCTGGAAGCCCTTCAGCTCGAACTGTTGAGCAATCCGTTAGTAGCCATTTTAACAGGCGAGATTCCGTACTTTGAAACCAAGGATACGAACATAGCAGACCAGTACAAGCTGTCAAACGCAGGAAGGAAGTTCTTCGAGGCACTCTGGTATCAGATGACAGCACGTACTAACACGGGCGGTATCGGTCTGTTTGCTGCTCCGTTCCAGGATATGAAGCTTGAGACACTGCCGGAAGCACCGAACGCAACGAATATCGTTACGAACGGCTACAGGGATGTAATGAACAAGGGCGGTCTTTCAGGAATCATGCCTGTATCGGACGATGCAAGGGCAGGCGTGGCACAGATCTCCTTCATGATCGAATCACAGTTCCCGAAGCCGATATACAGATGCTTCGAGAGAATGATGAACGTCATAATCGAGAGCCTGAATCTGAAGAACGAGTTCCGCTTCTATATGTTCGGAGACCTTGCAACAGATAAAGACGTTAGGGAAGAGTCGAAGAAAGAAATGCAGCTTGGCATTCTTCCTGCAACGATTATATACAATGCTATGCATGACAGAAGCATAATAGAAGACATAGCATGGAGTCAGGCAATCAGAAACAGCAAAGTGCTTGACAACAGGATACCGTTAGTAACGAGTTATACGATGTCACCCGATGCAGGGTTACCGCCCACAGGTGGAAGGCCGTCAGGAGATGGAACTTCATCAGACGGGTCAGAAGCAGAAGTTGATGCAAAAGGCGAAACGAGGTTCACTACATGACAAAGCGTTATATCAATAACGGATGCGGTTATATAACACAGAGTGACTTGATAGCCATTAACGCTGCCCTTCAGGAAGGTGCAAATGTACGGATTTATTCCTTGCCGAACGGGGCAAAGATAGTGAAGGAAAAAACGGAAGTCATAAAGACAAAGACAGGTCAGGGCATCCGATAGATAGAACTTAAACCTACGAATACGTCCTTCGTGTAAAAGAGCATGAAGCAGAAGCAAAGAGCTTAATCGCCTGATATTTCAGACGGTTAGGCTCTTCGTACTTTAAAAGGATAAATCCATTGGGGATAGGGTAGCTCCCGAAAAGCGGAAAGCCTTGCCGCCTTCCCCAGTGAGATATAACAAGGCGATTACATAAAAGGCAGGTAATCAATATGGGCAAACTCATCGACCTTACAGGACAAAGATTTGGACGATTGACAGCAGTAGAATATGCAGGGCAAGGAAAAACCAACGGTTATCTTTGGAAATGCAAATGCGATTGCGGAAACGAAACTATTGTTTATGGGTACGCACTTAAAAGCGGAAATACAAAAAGTTGCGGCTGCCTATGGAAAGAGGTAACAAGAGCAAAAAGCACAACGCACGGAATGAAACATACCAAGCTTTACAATGTTTGGTGCGGAATAAAAAAACGATGCTATTACGAAAAAAACGCAAACTACAAAGATTATGGAGCAAGGGGCATTTGCGTATGCGATGAGTGGCAAAAGTTTGAACCGTTTATGGAATGGGCTTTAGCAAACGGCTATAAGGAAGAACTAACCATTGACAGGATTGACACAAACGGGAACTACTGCCCTGAAAATTGCAGATGGGTAGATCGCTATACCCAAGCAAATAATAAAACAAACAACAAATATTTAACTTTTAATGGCGAGACCCACACCTTTGCAGAGTGGAGCAGGATTACCTCAATACCGTATGAAACATTAAGGTGGAGAACTATCCGAGGATGGTCATCGCAGAGAGCGTTAACAGAACCAATACATAGAACAAGGAAATCCAAATAGTTATGGCAAGAGAATTCGGAGAATTAAGAGTACTTGAAAAAATCAACGATTATGAGTTCGCAGTATCCTTGCGGATAATGCGATCAGGGTTGAATCGAAATCTTTGGGATTACCAAAACGTAGACAAATACTATCAGACTTTTTCAGGGCAGCCAATCTTATGCGCTTTTCCGAATGGACGCATAGGCGATGGACACACGATGGAAGAGAAGATAGATGAAAATGGCGAGCCGTATTACTCATTTGTTGGAGCGAACAGCGAAAAAATAGTTGGAACAATAAGCGAAAACAAATCAGATTTGCAGCTTGTCGAAGAAAACGGTGAAACATGGGTCGTTGCGAAGGGCAGACTGTTTGCCTTTTACGCAAAGGAACTCGTGGACTACATCGTAAACCAAGGCTCAATGGAAGTCAGCGCAGAGACCGAAGTGTACGAATCCCACATGAACGGAGACATCGAAGTGTTTACCAAATGGGTCGGTCTTGGCGTCACATGCCTCGGGTCAGGAGTTGCTCCTGCTATCCCTGGCGCACGAATTCAGGAGTTCGCTGCTCTGTCAGATGAGTTTAAACGAGTATGTCTGAAAGCAGCAAGCTACATAAAAGGCAACGGTGTTCAGGAAGAAGAAAAGATAGCCGAACCCGAAGCCACCGAAACTAACAATAAGCCGCACGATTCAAAAAATAATGCAAAGGAGTCAAACATGACCAAGTTCAGTAAAAAACAGGTAGCTGAATTAGCTTCAAAGTTTGAAGGCTATACAGTTCTTGCAGCAGGCTCTGACGAGACAGGCATCCACGTTTGTCTTATGAGTGCTGACGGAGTCACAGCTACCTATACGATGGACAGTCTTGAAGACACCGTTGCACCTGAAAAGATTATCAAGGTCAATGCACAGGTAGCTTTTTCAGGAGCAGACTGGGAGATGGCTGTTGATGCTTATGAAGTCATTGACGGCATTCTGGCAGACAAAGCCAGGGCAAATGCTTCCCTCGATAAAGCAACGGCAGACCTTCAGGAAGCCAACGACAAAATTACGAAGATGGTCGAGAACGAAATGAACCGCAGAGTATCAGCCGCAAAAGCGACTGCAGAAGATACCCTTGCGAAGTTCAATGCGAACCGCATGAACCCGGTAGCTGAATCCGTACTCGAACCGATCATGGCATCTATAGACAATGGCGAGTTCTCCGGCTTTGAGAATGAAAAAGGAGAATGGCTTGGCGAAGAAGAAGTCAGGACAAAGGTTCTTGCTTCCTGTGCCGCTGACGTAATGCAGAAAGACGCAGCGGAAGCTAACTCTCGCAAAAAACAGTTTATTTGGGAAGGACTGAAGAACGAAAGCCACATGGATCGTGGCGATGTTGCTTCTCTTCTCAACCAGATTAACATCTAAAACTTTCAGTAAGGAGTGAACAGATATGTCATTTACAGCTAATACGGCTTTCGAAGCACGTATCACAAATAATGAGTTCAACGATCTGTGCAACATCACTGGCAAGTACTATGTATCCACCACTGCAACGGACTGCTCCGCAGGCTTCCTTTGCAAGAGGGATTCACTGCTTGACTGCGAAGGTTTCACTGGCGTAAAGAACGAAAACGCTTGGAAGATGGTTGCTGCAGCGGCTACTGACACGATTGATGAGCCTATCTATGCTTGCAACACCTATGAATCCAAACTTATCCCCGATGGTGACGGACATAGCTACTTCATCGGATCAGAGACACTCGGTCTCGGAGTTCCGGCAGGACGTTATGGCACATTCACCAACATCGTATTCGATGGACAGCACTTCTATCGTTTCGGCGCAGGCAACATTGACGGCACTGTTTCCACGAACCAGTACTTCAAGATCAAAGCAGGTCTTCTTGAGCCTGCAGCTTCCGCACCGACAACCACGGGTGCTATTTACTTCAAACTTATGGGAACTGGCAAATTCGTAGAAGGCACTTCCGAGTCATTCACATACTATGATGTACTGGCTTGCAAAGTATCTACGGTAGCAGGTTGAGAAAGGAGATGAGATAAGATGGCTAAACTTTCACTTAACAGCATTCCCAACAGCGTATTTAAAGTAAACGCTAACGAAGTTGCTGATAAGAACGCTACTCGTGCATCTATCGTCTCCGCTGGACGCTTACTTGCAGCCGAGTATGCTAAAAAGGGCGTAGCAAAACTTCGTCAGGCTTCCAACAGAGCAGACGTAGTTGACGCTCCTGTTCTTGATGGCAATATGTACAAAGAACTTAACGAGAGATTCCAGGCAGATCATATGCTCTATGCAGCTCACAGAGTATGTGACTTCACAGGCGAGGAAGCTCCCTCGAACTTTGACGAGTTCAAACGCAATTCCCTTCGTTTCTACGGAAACAAACAGTTCTATGCTGTGCTTCAGGGAATCTACCAGGAAATCATCACCCCGATCCTTCCGGCAGTATACAGCGAGGCTGTTGATGTATTCGCAGAAGTTGTATCCGTAGGATTCGGTGAGACCTGCCAGATCACTATCGACTCCAACGATATCCCGATCTTCCAGGATACCGCCTGGGGCGCACAGAGAAGCATTCCGAGAAACAGATTCTACAGCAAAGACATCACTCTTAATCCGCAGCCGAAAGCAGCTATGATCACTGCGAAGTGGACACAGCTTGTCAGCAACGGCTATGATTTCGGACGTTTCTTCGCAAACATCACCGCAGGTATGTATGCAAAGACCATGGGTATGTGGAATGCCGTTATGACAGCGGCTGCTTCCGATACCTCTCTTGTTCCGAGTGGACTTACCAATACCTTCTCAAGCGTAAACTGGGTAGCACTCGCCAACAAGCTTGCGGCTCTGCACAACACAAGCATCAGCAACATCGTAGCATTCGGTGGCGCAGTTGCTCTGTCCAAGGTTCTTCCGACACAGGCTACTGGTGCTTCCAACACCGCTATGGACGCTGCTATTGCGACTCTGCTTGGTGCTGATTACCTTCGTTCTGGATACCTTGGTGAGTACATGGGCGTTCGCCTTATGCCGCTTACCGATGCTGTTATCCCCGGAACGCAGAACGGCAACGTATCCACTGTCCTGTCCACAAGCAACATCTGGCTGATGGCAGGCAACGGCAGAAAACCGCTCACCATCGCTTACAATGCTGAAACCCCGATCACCTTCGAGATGGATCCGACCAAGACTGGCGATTTCGAGATCGGTATCAACATGACGATGGCACTCGAGTGTGCTGCGGTATTTTCGAATCGAGCCGGAATTATTACGATTTAATAGGTAAGCCAATGAAACAATACGTAGGTGAAGGCTATACGATATACAAGCATACCAACAAGACGAATGGTAAATGTTATATCGGACAGACGAAGCAAACTGACCTGACTCGCCGATGGACTGGCGGTCATGGATACAGGGAGACTCCCCACTTCAGCCGTGCCATTAAGAAGTACGGTTGGGGTGGGTTCACCCACGAAATACTCGAAACAGGGCTGACGAAAGAACAGGCTGATGAAAAAGAAATATATTACATAAAGCTGTACAAATCGACCGAACAAGACCATGGCTACAACATCAGAGAAGGTGGTCACAACTGTGGGACATTAAGTCCTGAAGGTCGAGAAAAAATCATTAGGTGCAGTAGCGGAGCGAACGCTCCTGTAGCAAAAGCTATAGACATATATGATTTGAACGGCAACCTCGTAATGACAACAGGCACATTAAAAGATGCGAGCGAGTTTTTGAAAACCAGTAATGGGGCAATAGCCTCACACTGCAAGAAAAATACTGGCACTTTAAAAGGGCATATATGCCATTACCATGAAGAGACAAAGGGACGTAAAACACTACCAAAGGGAATGGTTTACAAACCTGAAGAACGCAGAAAAGCCTATAGACCTGTTGCACAATATGACCTCGATGGAAACTTAATAAAAATACATCCATCAGTAACACACGCAGCATCAGAGACAGGAGCAAATCGGACAGAGATTGTTGTCTGTACGCACAATGAAAACAGGATATCCGCAGGCGGTTATATGTGGCGAGACGGCAAAGATGCTCCGAAGAAAATTGAACCTTGTAGATATGGAAATTTTTCAGAAGCAAGATGGCACTGCAAACCTGTACTGCGGATCAATAAATTTGACAACAAGGACGTAACGAGATTTGAGTCGCTGAAAGCAGCGGCACAAGCGGAGAACGTAAGCATGACTTCAATAAAGAGGTATATCCGCAACGAAGGAAAGCGAACCCAATACATTTGGGCATACGCTTGACAAGTTAGTTTCGTAACTGCCTGCCCTCTTTCTCTACCTCACCTTTCAAGGGCAGGCAGTTGGCAAAGAGTTCCTTTCATGTTTTCCTCTTTAGCCATCCCACTGGGGCGTTTCCTTTCCGTCCCAGTGGGAATCCTCAAATAGAAAAGGAATTCCTTTGGAAAAATAAACCAGTCTGAATCGGTGCGAATCCGAGCAAAGGGTTACTGCTGAAAAGAAAAATAAAAAGGAGATTAAGCAGATATGCCGAGAAAAAAAACAACGGACACAAATACAACAGAAACGAAAGAAACCAAGACCGCTAAAGCTAAAAAGCCTGCGACAAAGGCAGCCGAAGTGAAAGAAGAAGCGGTAGAAGCTGTATCGGAGATCGAACTTTTAAAAGAACAGCTTAAACAGCTTCAGGCAGAACTTACTGAAGCGAAAAAGGTTCAGCCACAGATCGTGGTAGCAGCCCCTGACAATGGAGAAAGAGTACATTTCCTGTGGCAGGCAGAGGTCGCTGATGACAACATCGTTGAGTTTGGAGACGGTGGTATGTACGGAAGAATCGTAGGCAAGACAGGAAGCTTCTACGTTCCGAAGAATGACCTCTCCAGAGTATTAAGTGCGCTTAACAGATTGTTTCTCGAAAAACGGTGGCTCATCATTCTTTCCGGCTTGACCGATGAAGAGAGAGAAGCCCTTGGAGTGGATTACAGGGACGGAGAAATCCTTGATAAGAAAGCATTCCAGAAAATTGTCGAACTATCCAAAGACGAGCTGGTTGAGATATACCCCGAACTTTGCGACTCACACAAAGAGATGGTAGCCAAGAGGTTCTTTGAGGCATATTCAAACGGTGTGAAAGTAGACAGGGAGACAATCGTAGCCCTCAACAATATTGCCCCCGTAGAAGCGTTTAAGGAAATTATAAACGAGATGAACGAAGCAGACCTGGGCGATAGATAATTTCGCTTAAAGACAAGGAGACCAACGTAAATGGAGTGGACGGTAGTAACAGTCATAATTGCCCTTGTGGGATTATTCGCAGTTGTGATACCGCCAATAACCAAACTGACGAAAAGCATGACAGAGTTGACGGTAGGCATCAAAGAGCTGACGAACGACCTGCAAAAGCTTGAGTCGGGCAACAAGGACGCACACCGCAGAATATGGGAGCATGAGCAGAAGCAGGACGATACTCTCGGTGACCATGAAAAGCGGATCGTAGTTCTTGAACATGACAAATGAAGGAGATTTAACAAATGATATCTTACATTGATGGTTCATACAGGGGGACATCTGCGGATAAAACGGCTATGACCGATACAAATATCCCAAACATGGCTTCCTTTATAGAAGTAGACACAGGCAAATTATATTTCTATGACGCAGAGAATTCCCAGTGGGTAGAGTTCGCACCGAGCGGTTCATCTTCTGATGGTGATACCCTTGCATCTGCGGCACAGGGCGAGGGCTAAAGCTATGAGTGTATTAGATTATGTAATGGGTATGAAAAGTGCCGGAGCAAGTGGCGGTGGCTCAACTCCGTTAGTTGTTACCATCTCGTTTGATGAATCTGACTCTATGTGGTACTTCGACAAAACATGGAAAGAGGTTCACGATGCTATAGCGATAGAACGTAAGCCTGTTTATTTTCATATGGTATCAGAAGGGACTCCAACGTATACATATGATGGACTGATACTCTATGTGCAAAGCAGCGACACTGGGCCTTACATCGTAGAAATAATGGGTAACCAGACAGGCGTTATATATCAAACAGATACAGAGACTGGATATCCTTGCTTGGAAGACTAACAAAGGAGAACAACACATGATTAACTGGAAAGTAAGAATCAAGAATAAAATGTTTTGGATTACGATGATACCTCTGGCTTTTCTGTTGGTACATCGTGTGCTTATCATTTTCGGAATTGACTTTGATTTCACAGCATTGCAGAGTCAGATACTCGATGTTGTTGAGGTTGCCTTTGCGATTCTTGCAGGTCTCGGCATAGTCACAGACCTTACCACCGAAGGAGTTGCCGACAGCACACTCGCAATGACATACGAGATACCGAAAACAAAGGACGGAGTAAGCAAAAAGGAAGGTGAGTAATCCATGTTAAGTAACAGTGGGCACGATGAGAGAGGCTTGTACTCTGGTGGTACAGCAGGCGATCAGACAGGCGGTGAGTGGTCGATAATTCCGTGGTATCAGTACCCTTGGGATGGCGGTTGGCACTGCGTTCTGCATCATCCGAACGCAAATGTCCGTAAGATGATAGCACAGCTTGCGAGAGAAGCTGCCGAAAACAACAACATCGGATACGATCAGGCAGAGAGATACACCTACTGGCTTGCCCTTTCCAAAGCAGGATACTATCCGAGACAGATAAACACACCGTGTGAAGCGGATTGCTCCGCAGGAGTGCTTGCCAATGTAAAGGCGGTAGGATATCTGCTGAATGATGAGAAGCTGAAGGCAGTATCCATTTACGGCTACACAGGGACAGAGAAACAGATCCTTACAAATGCCGGATTCGAGTGCAGGACAGACGCAAAGTATCTTGTCAATGACGATTATCTGTATGCAGGGGACATTCTGCTGAATGTATACGACCACACTTGCACCTGCATCACGGATGGCGCAAAGGTAACGACTCCTGAAGACAAGAGAAACACCTACAAATTCAAGCACGAGTTCCTTAAAAAAGGATCGGAAGGCAAGGAAGTATTCCGTGTAAAGTGCATCCTTAAAGCGAGAGGCTTCTACAAGAATTCCATCAACACAAAGTATGGGAAGAAAGCCAAAGAAGCGATGAAGCTGTTCCAAGCGGCAGCAGGCAGGAAGCAGACAGGCAACTTCAACCTCGGCACAAGAAGGACTCTGTACGGTCTTGCAGAAGACGGAGAGTACTTCATCGTAAAAGAGTGCAAATCAGGCGATGTGAATACATCTGTACTGCTCTTACAGGAAATGCTGATGGCTCTTGGATATTACAAGGACAAACTGGACAGAAGCTTCGGCAAACAGACGAAGACCGCCCTTATAGCATTCCAGAAGGAAGCCAACAAGAACGGAGCAGGGCTGCCTACCAACGGTGTTTGGGACGTTAAGACGATTCAGTACATGATAGGTTAAGAAAATATGGCAACAACATTTTCAGAAATTGTAAAAGCGGCAACGGTAATCATAGATGATGTTCGTGACAGGGAACAGTTATCTCTGAACCCTGCCGTTTTTTACCGCAGATACGCAGGATACGTGGAAACCGCCCTGCCACTGCTTTCAAGACCGCCCGAATTGTACGCATATCTGCGAGATAACATCGTATTTTCTGCGTATGACGATTTTACATGGACGAGTACAGAAGCAAGCACGGAAGCACAGACGGAAGTGTACACAGGGAAGATCGGCTTTGATTTATGCAGTATCGTGACCGTGGATTCGGACGGATATGCGACTCCGTATACCGATTTTACCTACGATTCCGAGACAGGATACATCACATTCGGCATTCAGGAGCAGAGTGGGGTCATTTATGACATTGATTTTTACACGGAT
>JAEIGA010003096.1_pt1 | contig 26166 bp, 23 predicted proteins | sample 9270691 | NCBI WGS metagenome assembly JAEIGA01 (sample SAMN17057246, study PRJNA624740) | gut metagenome | biome: biome; isolation source: fecal sample | host: Bos grunniens | place: China: Xizang | collected 2019 | reverse complement strand
GAAGAAAGATAAATTCTTCAGGATCATGAGCCGAGAGCAGTTGCTTCTGAAAGTTTCAGATCCGGAAAATCTGATCTTGGTATATCTTGCATTCAAGGCTTTTATCCTGGTCTTTTCCCGTTATTTCATGGCGACTGCCCCGGTATAGCCACATTGCCTGTTTCCCATTTCAAATGTCTTGAATTCCATGTGGACTCAGGCCCTTTGAGAATAGATATTGATATGATGATAAATATTAAATTGCGAAGTATATGAAAATAAGTGACAGAATATATCATGTAGGAGTAAATGACGTGGTTAAGGATCTATTTGAGGGCCTATGGCCTCTTCCTTACGGTGTCAGTTATAACTCCTATATCATTGTAGATGAGAAGATTGCTCTCATAGATACTGTGGAAGCCGGCTACGAGGATGAGTTCCTTGATGAAATCAAGGCTTCGATAGGAGAGAGGGATATAGACTATCTTGTGGTCAATCATATGGAGCCGGATCATTCGTCTCTTGTGGCTTATATGCTGGAGACTTACCCTTCATTGAAGATAGTGGCGAACGCCAAGACTGTGCCGATGCTGAAGGGATATCATAACACTCCTGAGGACAGGATTGTTGTAGTCGCTGATGGCGAGTCCATGAGTCTTGGTGCATGCACTTTGCACTTCCATATGATCCCTATGGTACACTGGCCGGAGACTATGGTGACCTATCTCGAAGAGGAGCAGACACTCTTTTCCGGTGATGCATTCGGAACTTTCGGTGCGGTCAATGAAATGGTTGTGGATGAACCGGATACATTCGAGAATTATCAAGATGAAATGATACGATATTACTCCAATATTGTAGGCAAATATGGGGCTCCGGTACAGGCCGCTTTGAAGAAGTTGGCTGGCCTGCAGATAGGAAGAATATGCAGTACTCACGGACCCGTATGGGAGAAGAACGTCTCGCAGGTCGTGTCCTTGTATGACAAGTTGAGCCGCTATGAGGTAGAGAGGGGAGTATGTATAGTCTACGGTTCAATGTACGGAAACACTGCCGCCGCGGCAGATGCCCTTGCAGAGGAACTTGAGGCAAGGGGAATACCTTATGCGATTCATGATCTTGCGGGCAACAACGAGGAGGGACTAGGCCTCTCGGGGGCATTGAGGGACGTCTTCAAGTATGATACTATAGTTGTAGGCTCACCTACATATAACGGTGCCATCTATCCGCCAGTAGAGACCTTCATGCGCGCTCTTTCTTCACGTATGATAAAGGGAAGAAGATTCTATGCCTTCGGCTCATATACCTGGGCTGCGGCGAGTGTGAAACTTCTCAACGTTATGGCAAATGAAATGAATTTCAATATTCTAGGTGATGGCCTCGCTTTCCCTCAAGCTTATACTCAGGAAAAATGTGACATGGCTGTGGTAGCGGACCTCATTCAGGGCATTTAGGCGGTCATATTTAAAAATTTTTCCTTCCGCAATCAAGGAAATACACCAAATTTGTATAGGGCGTTTCATGCCACAATTTAATTGTACAGGTTATGAAACGTCTTTATTTTATGGGAGCAATTGCTCTCGCGTCAGCCCTTCTGGCTGGCACTCCTGAGGCTTATGCACAGGAAAATTCAAACAGGGATGAGTATGGAAAGGTCGTAAGAGGTCCATACCAGACTAACCGCTTCTGTGATAACTGGTTCGTAGGTGCCGGAGGCGGTATAAACACTCTTTTGGGCAAGGGCTATGAAATGGCAATTGCGCCAAGCATAGATGCTAATGTAGGCAAATGGTTCACGCCGTCAGTCGGTATGAGGATGGGATACCAGGGCTTTAAGTCAAAAGTATGGGCAGATGATCCTTCATTACTTGGAGATGTCCGCGACGTCGGCAAAAACAAGTACGGCAGAAGCGTGGGCTATATGTATTTCCATGGTGATTTCCTTATGAACATGTCGAATGCCATAAGCGGATACAAGGAAACTCGATTCTGGAACATGATACCTTATGCTCATGCGGGATATTTAAGAGCGTATGGACTTGATGGGGTTGATTTTTCTGAAGATCAGATAGCAGCCTGTATCGGCACGCTCCATAATCTGCGTCTTACTAACAGATTGGACCTCATTATAGATATGAGGACTACGGCTGTCAGCGGAAGAATAATGGATGGGGGAGGAACATCTTTTCTCTGCTCTGTGACTGCAGGAATGGCGGTGGATTTGGGATATCCGTCTTTTGTCAGGACTGCTTCCGTAATGGCTGACACTGAGATGGCTTGGGCACAGCGGGTCGAGACTCTGGAGCTGGCTGCAGTTGCCTTGGAGGCCGCTAATTCTTCTCTGCTACATTCCAATAAGCAGCTTTCGGCAAGAAACAAATACCTTACTTCAGAGATAGATGACCTAGTTGAGAGGCTCGCTGAAGAAGGAGATATCTATGGATTCTATGATGGAATGTCTCCGGCTGTGTATTTCGAGATCGGAAAGGCCGAACTATCTCCATTCGAACTGAAGCATCTTGAATTCATCGCTGGTGATATACTCTCAAAAGCAGATGATCACTCGCAGATTCTCATTACTGTGATGGGGCTCGCCGACAGCAATACCGGCAGCGCAAGACGCAATTGCCATCTCAGCCATGCGAGAGGAAAGTATGTATTTGATATTCTCGTCAATAAGTATGGTATAGACAAGGAACGCATAGTGCTTGAATCTCAGGTAGTAGAGTCTGAAAATGACCCTGTATTCGATAGGGCAGTGGTGATTTCCTTCTGAAGTTGAAAATGAAATGATGATATTCCCGAATGAAACTGTAAAGAATTCTTTCGGGAATATTTGATTATTTTCTTTTTTTAATTACCTTTGTATTTGATATTGTCAATTGTGTAATTGTCAATTTGAAAGAGAAAACTAATATTTTAATTAATATCAAATTATGAAGACAGTAAAATTTTTCTTGGGAGCTCTTGCTCTCGCAGCTGTTTCAATGATTGCCGCTCCTGCTGTTAACGCACAGGAGAATGGAAACAGAGATGAGAATGGAAAGGTTGTACGTGGCCCTTACTTGACCAACGGCTTTGGCGATAATTGGTTCGTTAGTGCTGCAGGTGGTGTTAACCTTCTCATAGATAACGGATTCAAGGCTGCTCCAGCTTTGGCAGTTGACGTAAACGTAGGTAAGTGGGTAACTCCTTCAGTTGGTCTCAGACTCGGATACTCTGGTGTTAAGGGTGCTTGCTGGGCAAACGATCCAACATGGCTCGGTCAGGAGCTCAACAGAGAGAACTGCATGTACAAGCAGCAGTACAACTCTACATATATCCACGGTGATGTAATGTGGAATGTATCAAACGCTTGGGGTGGTTACAAGGAGACTCGTTTCTGGAGCTTTATCCCTTACGTTCATGGTGGTTTCCTTAGCTTCTGTGCAAATGGCCAGGGTGGTGACGAGGAGTTCGCAGCAGGTTTCGGTCTCTTGAACGCTCTCCGTCTTACTAACAGACTCGACCTTACTCTCGATCTTCGCGCAACTGCAGTTAACGCAAGAATCCACGGTGGTGTGAAGTATGCTACTCTCTTTACTCCAACCCTCGGTCTTTCTGTTGACCTTGGCAAGTACAACTGGGTACGCGCTTCTAACTGGCACAACCCATCTGACGTAGACGCTATCTCTGCTGCTGAGGCTAGTGCTGCTGCTCTCGCTGCTGCAAACGCTGCTCTTGCTGCTGACAAGAAGGGTCTTGAGGATGAGAACGCAGCCCTCGCTGCTAAGAATAAGGCTCTTGCTGCTGAGAATGCAGAACTTGCTAAGAACCAGGGTCTTGAGAACGTTGCTCCAGCAGCATTCTTCTTCGAGATCGGTCAGACTAAGCTTAGCGTTAAGGAGCTTGAGCACCTCGATTACTTCATGAACAACGTTCTTCCTTACGTTAAGGGTAAGAAGGCAACTATCCTCACTGGTAGCGCTGACAAGAAGACTGGTACTGCAAGACGTAACCAGCAGCTTTGCGAGAAGCGTGCAGAGTACCTCAAGAAGATTCTTGCTGAGAAGTACGGTGTTGACACAGGTGACTTCGTTGTTAATACTAACATCTCTGCTGAGGGTAACCCTGAGCTTCAGAGAGCAGCTATCATTTCTTTCGAGTAATATAGCACTAACTCAAAATATTGATGCCCTGAGTTTTCAGGGCATCTTTTTTTTGTTATCTTTGTGAAATAAACCCGTGAAATTATGGCTAAAATAGGAACAACATTTACAAATTCAGGTAAAAAGGCTGTCCTTTGCGGTTCTGGTGAACTCGGTAAGGAAGTAGCATTGGAACTTCAGCGTTATGGAGTAGAAGTGGTAGCGTTGGATAAATATGAAAATGCCCCTGCTATGCATGTGGCACAAAGGAACCACGTTCTTTCAATGCTCGACGGAGATAACCTTAAGAGAATCATTGAGGAAGAGAAACCTGATTATATCATTCCAGAGATCGAGGCTATCGCTACAGATAAACTCGTAGAACTTGAAGAGGCAGGATTCAATGTTGTTCCGACAGCTATGGCCACTCGTCTGACAATGAACAGAGAGGGTATCAGAAGACTTGCTGCTGAGACACTTGGCATCCCTACATCTCCATATAGATTTGCAGAAACCAAGGAAGAATTTGATGCTGCAGTTGCAGAGATCGGTCTGCCGTGTGTGGTGAAGCCTGTAATGAGCTCATCTGGTCATGGTCAGAGCACAATCAAGAAGGCTGAGGATATAGAGAATGCGTGGACTGTTTCTCAGGAAGGTGGTCGCGCCGGCAGCGGAAAGGTTATAGTAGAGGGCTTCGTGAAATTCGATTATGAAATCACTCTCCTTACTGTACGTCATTGTTCCGGCACTACTTTCCTCAAGCCGGTAGGACATCATCAGGTAGATGGCGATTATAGAGAGTCTTGGCAGCCGCAGCCGATGGCCCCATCAGCAATCGAGAAGGCTGAGGCTATCGCAAAGTCAATCACTGATGCTCTTGGAGGTTATGGTATCTTTGGTGTTGAACTCTTTGTAAAGGGTGACGAGGTTATCTTCAGTGAGGTATCACCACGTCCGCACGACACCGGTATGGTGACAATGATCTCACAGGATATGTCTGAGTTCTCGCTTCATGCTCGTGCTATTCTCGGACTTCCTGTTCCGGAGGTGAGATTCTATGGTCCTTCCGCATCAAAAGCCATTGTGGTAGAAGGACATACAAAGGAATATGAATTCTGCAACCTTGAGAAAGTCCTTGAGGAGCCTGGAGTGCAGATCCGTCTTTTTGGTAAGCCTGAGATCGCAGGACACCGCAGAGTCGGCGTCATTCTCGCGACCGCAGATACAGTAGAAGAGGCCCTTGCCAAAGCGGAAAGAGCCTACGAAAAACTGGAAGTAAAAGTATACTAGTCTATTTGATTTTTGAGAGATAGGCAAGATCGAAGTCCGCTTTGATCTTGTCTATTATTGCACATACCACATTGTATGCGCGGCTCTCCTTTGTGTAATTGGCTGGAGTGATGAAGTTGACACGCTGCTGACGCAGGAGTTTTCTTGCCACATTTACTTTCTTTTTGATGTCCGGGTTATATACACCGATTGAATTTCCTCCGAACATCTTGACGATCTTCATGCAAGGTACATCTGTTTCTCCGTCACCGAAATAAATCATATGAGGAAAAGGAATTCTCTTGTTGTCCTCTGCCTTGCTCTCATTGACTTTCTTGTTGTCCCTTACGCTAAGAATACCTTTGTTGATCTTGAACAGGAACTGTGTCTTCGCTGTATAGTCTACTGCAACGCCAGGCCACTCAGCCTCTCCTTCATTGTTGTAAAGGAAAGAGCAGGCGAAGATGCGCTTGAATTCCTTGGCAATCGAAGTTCCCTCAATCATTTCTGCAAGACCTGAAGAGTTGATGTAGTGTTCTACCTTGACCCCTTTACTCTTGCCGTAGTCATTGATAAGTTTGAACCATTCGGTCACGCCTGGGAAAAGTTCGACAGACGCTCCGAAACTCTTGAAGTCTTCGCGACGAAGTTTGATTCCGGCCTTCTTGGCTTCGTCAAACATGAGTTTCATATAACTCAAGATGTTGCTTGCATCCTGGCCGAGTGCTATCTCGTCACTTTCCTGCCAGAACTCCTGAGGCTTTTTTCCGATGGCCTGTATGAAGCCGAATTCCTGCATGTTGCCGGGAGAGAGTGTGCCGTCAAAATCATAGATCAGCGCCACGATAGGACTTTTTCTCATTTTTCAGGTCTAAATTTGTACTAAAAATACCACAATAATTCACCTTTCGCCACAAATATAATAAATATAGTATGCGTGCGTATATTATTTAATACTTTTGTGACTGAAAAATCTTACACAAACACACAAAAAATCTAAAATCTAAACATACGAGATGATACATTACTTTACAAGACTTGAGGGTGCCATCAAGGCAAACTGGGAACGTCCTGCATTGGGAAATTTCAGAGGAGAAACTTTTACTTTCGGCGATTTGGCGAAACAGATTGCAAAGTTCCATATCTTCTTCGATGCAATTGGAATAAAGAAAGGTGATAAGGTTGCTCTTTGTGCAAAGAACTCTGCTCGTTGGGGTGTGACTTTCTTCGCTGCAAATACTTATGAGGCAGTCCTCGTTCCTATTCTCGCGGATTTCCATCCGGATAGTGTAAATTCATTGGTCGATCATTCCGAGAGCCTCGTGCTCCTTACCGATACAGATATCTGGACAAAACTTGATATCACCAAGATGCCTACAATCAAGGCTGTCATTTCATCAAGCGATTTCTCGCTTCTTTATGCTGCTGATGAGACAGTCCAGGCCGCAAATGATAATCTCGACAAGATGTTTGAAGCAAAATATCCTGACGGATTCTCTGCTGCTGATGTGAATTATCCAACAGATAACGATAAGGAACTTGCTATCATCAACTATACATCAGGTACAACAAGCGCCCCTAAGGGTGTGATGCTCCGTTATGAGTGTCTTTCTGCAAATGTTGCCTTCGGTCAGAAGAGACTTCCTTCATATCCTGGTGACAAGATCGTTTCAATGCTCCCTATGGCACATATGTACGGTATGATGTTCGAGCTTATCTACCCGCTTTGCGGTGGCTCGTCTATCTACTATCTTGGCAAGACTCCGACACCGGCTCTCCTTCTTGGTGCAATGGCAGAAGTCAAGCCTTATCTCGTAGTGACAGTTCCACTTGTGATGGAGAAGATCTTCAAGAACAAGGTCGCTCCTGTCGTGAACAAGCCAATCATGAAGGTCATCACTGCAATCCCTGGCCTTAATCAGGTGATTTTCAAGAAGGTTCGTAATACGCTTCTTGCTGCATTCGGAGGTAATGTACGTGAGATCGTGATGGGTGGTGCCGCTCTTAATCCTGATGTGGAGAAGTGGTTCAGAAAGTTCAAACTTCCTTTCACCGTAGGTTATGGTATGACAGAGGCTGCACCTCTGCTCGCATACGAGGATTGGTACGATTTCGCTCCAAAGTCATGCGGAAAGTGTGTTGACAGCGTAGAAGTAAGAATCGATTCTGACGATCCATGCAATAAGGTAGGTGAAATTCAGGCTAGGGGATACAGCCTCATGAGCGGATACTATAAGAATGAGGAGGCAACCAAGGCGTCTTTCACTGAAGATGGCTGGATGCGCACAGGTGACCTCGGTCTTATCGATGCAAAGGGTAATATCTTCATCAAGGGACGTAGCAAGAACATGATTCTTTCTGCAAATGGCCAGAACATCTATCCGGAGGAGATCGAGGCAGTAGTGAACAATCAGCCATATGTGGTAGAGTCTGTAGTTGTTGACAGAGGTGCAAGATTGGTGGCACTCGTTTATATGGATGCTGATAAGGCTAAGTCCGAGGGTGTTGATCTTGAGGCATACAAGTCTACAATAGCAACTGAGGTGAATAAATCTATGCCGGCATACAGCAAGATCAACCTCGTTGAATATATGGATCAGCCATTTGAGAAGACTCCTAAGATGAGTATCAAGAGATTCATGTATAAGTAATCTATATAAAACCTAAACCTGAATAAGCCTTGATGTCGGTACTTCCGCATCAAGGCTTATTTCATATGACGCAATTCCATTCATCCCCTGAATCGTGCAGTCTGTCTCCTAAATCCTGCAGTTCGTCATAATATGGATTGTCATCTCTTGCAGATGTCAAAAAAAGCAGTATCTTTGCGCCCGAGTTGATCAGAGAGGTGTTCTGAAACTCTGACAACTCGATGGTTATTAGTTTTAGTGTTATTAATTATGTGGTTAGTATGAGGTTCCCCACGTGAGTGGCGAGTCTCATTTTTTTATATCTTCACAGGTCTATCTGGTCTTCATCCACTCACCTATAACTTCCACATAATGAGGATTATGCATGTCGGTTCCATATAAAGAGACAATGCCCTCATCGATGATGCTCCTTGCATTCTGCTGCGCTGTTTCTCCATATAGTCCGGCAAGGGAGCCATAGTTGCACTGTATAGCTACGCCTGCCTCCGCGAATTCAAGCAGTTCACTGCGGTTCAGGTAAAAATATCTTTCAGGATGGGGAAGTACCGGGGTAAGTCCCATTGAAAGAATCTTCCGGAACTCATCCATAGGGTTGATGCCCTTCATCTCCTCTCTCTTGGAAATAGGAAGTTCCATAAGAATGTACTTCTCCTCCATAGGCATAAGCCAGTTCTTTTCGAGTACTTCCGGCCATGTCTCCGGCACGAGACGATATTCGGCTGACATTCTCAGGTCAATCTCGATGCCCTTTTCCTTCAAGGCTTCCTGCATTTTCTCAAAAACAGGTCTGATTGTATCCGGTGTATTTCTGTAGAGAGCATTTATGTGTGGAGTACAGTATATTCGCTCAAAGCCCCAATCCTTCATTGAAGAAGTAAGGAAAAGAGCCTCTTCCATTGTTTTTGCACCGTCGTCAAGACCTGGCAATATATGGCTGTGGATATCTGTCATCATAGTTCTATGAATTTATTCAGTTCCTGATATACAAGGTGTACAGGGAGTCCCATTATAGTGAAATATGAGCCTTCGATCTTGCTGATACCAATATAACCTATCCATTCCTGAATTCCGTATGCTCCAGCCTTATCAAAAGGTTTATATTTGTTGACGTAATATTCTATTTCGCTATTAGTCAAATGTTTAAAATGGACAGTTGCAGTATCGCTTGAAGTGATATGGTGAGTAGAATCTCTCAATGTGACAGCAGTGATGACCTTGTGTTCGCGTCCGGAAAGCCAACGGAGCATATCGAAGGCCTCTTCCGCTGAATGAGGTTTTCCCATTACACGTCCGTCGCAGAGAACGAGTGTATCTGAGGTGATCAGGATCTCGTCATCGGCGAGTTCCCTGTGAAAACCGTAGGATTTTCCCTCAGAAAGGACTTCGGGAATACGTTCCATAGGGGTGCTTTCGTCGTAGACTTCCTCAAAAGTATTTCGTGTGTCAACCTCAAACAATATATCTAACCCCGCGAGAAGTTCTTTTCTGCGGGGTGAGTTGCTGCCCAATATGATCTTTTTGTTCTTTGTATTCATAGTGGGCACAAAATTAAGACCTTTATTGAAATAATTTAAAGTATCTTCTTGACAAGTCCGAAGAGATTATACGGCATGTATCTGAAAGGGAGGTCCAGCCATGTGCCTGTCGCTATAATTGAACGGGTGTGACTGAAGGCATCGAAACTTTCCCTGCCGTGGTATCTGCCCATTCCGGAATTGCCGACTCCACCGAACGGCACATTCTCATTCGCGATATGCATGATCACGTCATTGATGCATCCGCCACCAGATGATGTCCTTCTGACAAGGTCCCATCCGTCAGACTCCTTTCCAAAATAGTAGAATGCGAGAGGTTTTTCCCTAGATGTGACAAATTCCCGTGCTTTCTCTATGAACGGAGTACCTTCATCATCTAAAGTCACGACCGGGAATACCGGGCCGAAGATTTCCTCAGTCATGATAGGGGAATCCATATCTGTGACTTCCACCATTGTAGGTTCTATGAAACGTGCAGCGCCGTCGAATTTGCCTCCGCTGATGATTTTTCCGTCCTTGAAATAGCCTGTGACCCTCTCGAATGCTCTCTGGTTGACCATTCGCACATAATGCTTGTCAGCCTGAATGTCTTCACCGTGAAGTTCGACGACGCATTTCTCGAATTCATTTACAAATGCCTCCTTTATGTCCTTGTGTATCAGGATGTAATCCGGTGCAATGCAGGTCTGGCCGCTGTTGAGAGTCTTGCCCCAGGCAAGGCGTTTTGAGGTAGTCTTCAGGTCTGCTGTCTTGTCTATGATGCACGGACTCTTGCCTCCAAGTTCGAGAATGACAGGGGTAAGGTGCTTTGCCGCCGCTGCCATCACAGTCTTTGCAAGTGCAGGACTTCCTGTGAAGAATATAAGATCCCAGCGATGAGCGAGCAGTTCCGCATTCACCTCCCTGTTGCCCTGTACGGTAGCGATGTAGTTCTCTTCGAAGGTGTCCTTGATCATATCCTCGATGGCCTTGGATACGGCAGGTACATATGGCGAAGGCTTCAGCACCGCTGTACATCCGGCCGAAATCGCTCCGACAAGGGGATTGAGCAGCAACTGCACCGGATAGTTCCAAGGTGAGATGATCAGAGTGTTGCCCAGAGGTTCCTTTACAACATAACTGCGCGAAGGAAAAAGTTTCAGGGGGCTGGACTTGCGCTTGCGTGATGCCCAGCATGAAATATGTCTGAGATGCTTCCTGATCTCACCCTTAACGATGCTTATCTCAGTAAGATACGCTTCTTCGTATGATTTATGAAGGTCTTTCCACAGAGCCTTGCTCAGTTCAGGTTCCCACTTGTCAAGAGCAACAAGGAGTTTATTCAGCATCTTCTTGCGGAATGCTATCTCTAGAGTCGCGCCTGTCTTGAAAAAGGCTTTCTGTGCTTCAGATATGCTTGATATCTTTTCTTTTGGTGTGTTTTCGAGTGTCATTGTCGTAAAAAATTCAGACGATGTGCCAAAATTAAGGAATTTTCAGCACATCGTCATTAATTATGAAGCTTTTGTCATTGACTTGTCAGCCGGTTTGCGTCCGGTAAAGTTGTCCATGGCGTGGTAGATACCGAACACTTCTCCAAACAGCCAGTCGAAAATCTTGGTAGGGAGGAGGGCCTGCCAGAATCTGATGAAATGGAAGCCGAATGGGATACCTCTGAATCGCCTGTTGCGCTCGATGGCATTAAGTGTTGTCTTGGCAACATATTCCGGCTTCAGAATAGGGATGATTCTTGACTTTACTCCATTGAACATGCCGGTGTTGATGAAATATGGAGCTATTGTAGTGACTTTCACCTTGCTCTTCATATCCTGAAGTTCGATTCTCACTGAATCTGACCAGCCTGTAGCGCCCCATTTGCTGGCCGCATATACGGACATCTTAGGATTTGAAAGCATGCCACCTGCAGATGTGATGTTGCAGATGTGTCCTTTATTTCTGCGGATCATGTCAGGAAGCATGGCTCTTGCGACCAACATTGGCGCGATCGTGTTGATGTTGATGGTTCTGACGATTTCATCGTTTGTCATCTGATCGAATGTCTTGTTGCTTGTGACGATGCCGGCGCAATTTATGAGGATGTCGATTTCGCCGTATTCTGCTTTCACTCTCTGGTAAGCTTCAATAACGAGTTCGTTTCTGGACACATCTACAATGTAGCCCTTGACCTTTCCGTATTTGTTGAGTTCTGCTTCTGTATCTGCTATGTTCTGTGGGTTGATGTCCCAGATGATGAGGGTCGATGCGCCTCTTTCAAGAGCCATACGGCCCATCAATTTGCCGATTCCGGATGCACCTCCGGTGATAAGTACGTTGCTGTATTTGAATTTCATAACCACTTTTGTTTGCTGCAAAGGTAAGGTTATAAAAATGCCGATTGCAAGATGCAATCGGCAATGACGTAAAACCCTATGATTAGTTGTGAACACAGGGGGCCTGTGGCGAAATATATGTCTTGAGTGGTGAAATCAGGTGCTGTTTCCGGCCTGTTTTCCTGATATCAGAACTTCTTTTTATAATCGTCAACATCAAGTTCCCAGACTCCGTGCATTTTCATGACTTTCTCCAGGGACTCTCTCACACAGCCTTTTCCGCCAGGTCTAGAACTTATGTAGTCGGCGGCTGAAATGACTTCTTCCACAGCATCCGAAGGGCATGCTCCGCATCCGCAGGCCAGCATTACCGGGATGTCCGGGAGGTCGTCGCCGAAGTACATTACCTGATCCGGGGTCAGAGAGTGACGGCTGCAGAAATCATTCAGGTCCTCGATCTTTGCCCTGCTGCCCAGATAAACGTCGTTTTCTGAAACTCCGCAGGTGCGGAATCTTTTCCTGATGCTTTCCGACACTCCTCCCGTTATTACCCCAAGGCAATAACCTTTCATATAGGCCATCCTTAGTGCAAATGCATCCTTTGCGTCAAATGTTCTTAGAAGGTCTCCATCCGGAGTGGCAAGGATGCCTCCATCGGTAAAGACTCCATCCACATCAAAAACGAAGGCCTTTATATTGCTGAATCTGTCGCTCATCTTATGGATTTCTTTGATAATGATCTGATATTCCGATAATTATGACTTAGCACCGTTTCCGCCGAAGCCACCCATAGGGAATGTGCCTTTTGTCTCTTCCGGTAGAACGATAGGGCCATTCTGGCTCTCGTATTTCATGACATTATCCTGGAGGGCAAGAAGGAGCCTCTTTGCATGTTCAGGGTTCATGATGATCCTGTTATGCACCTCAGGCTTTGAAAGTCCAGGGAGCATGCTTGCGAAATCAAGGATGAATTCAGTGTGCGAGTGGGTTATGATAGCAAGGTTCGAATAGTCTCCCTTAGCCACTTCAGGCTTTACATCTATCTTGATGCCGTTGTCGTTTGCCATATATCAGTATTTTATTGGTTTATATAGTATCCTATGAATGCAAAGTTAGTGAAAATTTGCTATCTTTGTACGATTTTGCGATTATAATGACTTAATCGCTCTAAAGGGTTGAAATATAAAATAATAAGATATAGATATGGAACTTCCAGCAAAGTATGATCCTGCCTTGACGGAGGATAAATGGTATGCCTATTGGCTTGAAAACAAGTTTTTTCACTCTGAACCGGATGAGAGAGAACCATATACAGTGGTGATCCCGCCACCTAACGTGACCGGAATTCTTCATATGGGTCATGTTCTTAACAATACCTTGAACGACGTGCTTGTGCGTAAGGCAAGAATGGACGGCAAGAATGCCTGCTGGGTGCCTGGTACAGACCACGCGTCTATCGCTACGGAGAACAAGGTCGTTCAGAAACTTGCAGCTGAGGGAATCAAGAAGGAGGACCTTACTCGTGAGCAGTTCCTCGAGCACGCTTGGGAGTGGAAGGAGAAGCACGGTGGCATCATCCTCAGTCAGCTCCGCAAGCTCGGCGCTTCTTGCGACTGGGACAGAACAAAGTTCACAATGGATCCTGATCTCAGCGATGCGGTAATCAATACTTTCGTTCATTTCTACAACAAAGGATATATCTACCGTGGCGTACGTATGGTGAACTGGGACCCTGTAGGTCTTACAGCTGTCAGCGATGAGGAGGTAATCCACAAGGATACAGTCAGCAAGTTCTACCATCTCAGATATTTCATTTCTGACGGAAACGGTAATCCTACAGATAAGTACATCATCATTGCGACAACCCGCCCAGAGACTATCATGGCGGATGCCGCTATCTGTATCAATCCTGAAGATGAGCGCTATCAGTGGCTTAAGGGTCAGAAGGTTCTGATTCCTCTCATTAACAAGGAGATTCCTATCATCGAGGACAGCTACGTTGCGATGGATTTCGGTACAGGCTGTCTTAAGGTGACTCCTGCTCATGACGTGAACGACTATGAAATCGGTATGCGTCACAACCTTCCGGTGCTCGATATCATTGATGACCACGGCCGTCTCAATGAGAAGGCTCAGATTCTCGTAGGCGAGGACCGCTTCGATGCTCGCAAGAAGATCGTGAAGATGCTCGAAGAGGCCGGAAACCTTGAGAAGATGGAGGACTATACTTCGCCTATCGGATACTCGGAGAGAACAAATGCTGTGATCGAGCCAAGACTTTCTATGCAGTGGTTCCTCAAGATGGAGGAGCTTGCAAAGGATGCTCTCGAGTCAGTTGAAAGCGGTGCTGTAAAGCTTATTCCAGACAAATATCGTAACACATACCGCCATTGGATGGAGAATGTACGTGACTGGTGCATCTCTCGACAGCTTTGGTGGGGTCAGCGTATTCCTGCATACTATCTCCCTGATGGACAGGTGGTAGTAGCTTCTACTGAAAGTGAAGCTTTAGCTATGGCTCAGAAGATTGATGCCAATATTACTGCTGCGGATCTCCGTCAGGACGAGGATGTTCTCGATACCTGGTTCTCATCTTGGTTGTGGCCTATCTCTGTATTCGATACAAACAAGGCAGGTCATCCTGAGGCTGAGGCTAACAAGGATCTTTCATACTATTACCCTACAAATGATCTCGTGACAGGACCGGATATCCTCTTCTTCTGGGTCGCACGTATGATCATGGCTGGAAACGAGTTCATGAACGATGTTCCTTTCCGTAACGTATATCTTACAGGTATCGTTCGCGACAAGTTGGGCCGCAAGATGTCTAAGACTCTGGGAAATTCTCCGGATCCGCTCGACCTTATCGCCAAGTATGGCGCTGATGCTGTACGTCTGGGAATGCTTCTGTGCAGTTCGGCAGGAAACGACATTCTGTACGATGAGTCGCAGATCGAGCAGGGTAGAAACTTTAATAATAAGGTATGGAACGCATTCCGTCTCGTGACAGGCTGGAATGTAGATGAGGCTGCACAGCAGCCGGAGGCTTCTGCAGTAGCAGTGAAGTGGTTTGACAACAAGCTCAGTCAGGTTATTGAGACTGTAGAGGACCATTTCAGCAAGTTCCGTATCTCAGATGCCCTGATGACCATCTACAAGTTCTTCTGGGATGATTTCTGCGCTTGGTATCTCGAGGCTGTCAAGCCGGCTTATGGTGCAGGTATCGACAAGGCTACATATGAGTCGACAATCGGTTTCTTCGATGCACTTCTCAAGATGATTCATCCTATCATGCCGTTCATCACCGAGGAACTTTGGCAGAATATGGCTGAACGTAAGCCGGGTGAGACCATCATGAACCAGAGATATCCACAGGCCAAGGCATATGACGCCGAGTTCATCACATCATTCGAGATGGCGTGCGAGGCAGTTGCCGGCGTACGTAACCTCCGTCAGAGCAAGAATCTTTCTCCAAGAGAGGCGCTTGAACTCAAGATCAAGGGCGCTTTCCCTGCAGAGGTTCTTCCTGTAGTCGTTAAACTTGCCAACGTTACAGTAGGCGAGGCTGAAGGCGACATGTCTACTGCTCAGCGTTTCATGGTAAGGACTGTAGAGATGTTCGTTCCTATGACGGGACTTATCAATGTGGAGGAAGAGGTCGCTAAGCTCGAGGCTGAGCTTGCATACCAGCAGAAATTCCTCGACAGCGTACGCAAGAAACTCTCAAATGAGCGTTTTGTCGCTAACGCACCTGAGGCTGTCGTTGCTGTAGAGCGTAAAAAGGAGGCTGATTCGCTCTCAAAGATCGAAAGTATCACAGCTTCGCTCAATGCGCTGAAAAACAATTAGTGTAACACAAAAGTTTTAGGTGATAACATTTTTGTTAACCCTTGATTCATGCGTACTGAACTCACTTTAGACGTAAGATATTACGAAACTGACCAGATGGGGATAGTCCACCACTCGAACTATATCAGATATTTCGAGTGTGGACGTCTTGATCTGCTTGAGAAGATAGGTCTGCCTATCCACCTCATTGAAAAGGAAGGTGTGATGCTCCCGGTGATCTCGGTTGAATCCAAGTACAGGACTCCGGCAAAATTGGGAGACAGACTTACGGTAGTGTCTGTCATAGATACTCTTCCTATGGCGAAACTCACAATCAAGAATGAGATCTACAATCAGGATGGTGTCCTGCTCAATGAGGGTAAAGTCGTTCTCGGTTTCATCGATGCGCAGACCAGGCGTCCGGTACGTTGTCCTAAGATTCTTTCTGACATAATTGAAAACAATCTTTAAGCATAATATATAATATGGTATTCCCACTCATCATCAACTTTGGTTTCTGGGAGATTTTTATTGTGCTCCTCATAATTCTTCTTCTTTTCGGCGGAAAAAGAATTCCGGCGCTCATGAAGGGTATCGGTCAGGGCATAAGCAACTTCAAGAAAGGAATAAAGGGAGACGATAATGATATCGATCAATAGTCTTACTGTAGCATACGGCGGCTTCGTCCTTCTCAACGACATAAATTTTCATATCAGTGAAAATGATAAGATAGGTCTGGTTGGAAAAAACGGAGCAGGCAAGTCCACCATCCTTAAACTGATCTGCGGATATCAGAATCCCACTTCAGGCAAGGTCGCTGTGCCTTCCGGAATGAAGATAGGTTATCTTCCTCAGATAATGGAGCATCATAAGGGAAGGACCGTCATAGATGAAGCTATGACGGCTTTTGCCGATATGTTTGCCCTGGAGAAGGAACTTGAGGCCATAGCAACTGAACTTGGTGAGAGAACCGATTATGAATCAAAGGCTTATCAGGATCTGATAGTGAGGATGAACGAGGTAAATGACAGACTCTCCTTCACTCGTTCCGATAATCCTCAGGTACAGGCAGAGAGAACTCTGATAGGTCTGGGATTCAAGTACGAAGAACTTTCTAGGCCAACTGAGACTTTCAGCCAGGGATGGAACATGCGAATTGAACTGGCGAAGATCCTGCTCTCGAAACCTGATGTGCTTCTTCTTGATGAGCCTACCAACCACCTTGACATTGAATCAATAGAATGGCTTGAGGGTTATCTCAAGGATTATCGTGGTTCTCTTGTTCTCATTTCACACGACAGGAAATTCCTCGACAATGTGACCAACAGGACAGTCGAGATCATGGTAGGTAGAATCCATGATTACAAGGTGCCATATAGTAAGTATCTGGAACTCAGGAAGGAACGTCTCGCTCAGCAGCAGGCTGCATATGAGAATCAGCAGCGTATGATCGAGAAGACTGAGGAATTCATCGAACGCTTCAGATACAAGCCGACAAAATCCAACCAGGTACAGTCCCGTGTCAAGCAACTGGAAAAACTGGACAGGATCGAGGTCGATCTTGAAGATAAATCTACTCTTGCAGTTAAATTCCCTCCTGCACCGCGATCAGGTGACATAGCCTACAAGGCTGTAGACATGAAGGTGGGATATGGAGAGAAGGTAGTCTTCTCTGATGCCCAGATTGAGGTCCGTAGAGGAGAAAAGGTCGCACTGGTAGGAAGAAACGGTGAAGGTAAGACCACTTTGATGAGAGTCATCATGAAGGAACTTGATCCTATGGATGGCGATTCAAAGGTGGGTTACAATGTCAATATAGGATATTACGCTCAGAATCAGGAAGATATACTTGACAAGGAAGATACGGTCTTCGGAACTTTGGACAGAGTCGCAGTCGGTGATATCCGTCTCAAATTACGAGATATTCTTGGAGCCTTCCTCTTCAAGGGCGAAGATATAGACAAGAAGGTAGCGGTCTTGAGTGGAGGAGAGAGAGCCAGACTAGCCATGGCAAAGCTTATCCTCAAACCATATAATCTTCTGGCGCTTGACGAGCCTACCAACCATATGGACATCAGATCCAAGGATATTCTCAAGCAGGCCCTCAAGAACTATGACGGAACCCTCATAATCGTCTCGCATGACCGTGACTTCCTAGACGGACTTGTAGATAAGTTGTACGAGTTCAGGGATGGCAAGGTGAAGGAGCATCTTGGTGGAGTACAGGATTTCCTCGAGCGCAGAAAACTTGAGAATCTCAGTGAGCTTGAGAGACATTACAAGGTGGTGGAGGAGAAGCCTGCGGAGGTCGTCCAGAAGAAGGAAGAGGCTAAGCAGGAGTATCAAGCTAAGAAGTTTGTATCTAAAGAAGAACGTAAGATAAGGAACCGTATATCATTCTTGGAGAAGGGGATAGAGGAGATTGAGGCTAAGATGAATGAGATTGAGGCAGTGCTTTGCAACCCTGGTCCGGAGGACGATGTGATGGATCTTACAAGGGCATATCTTGAGAATAAGAGAGAACTCGATTTCAAGATGGCTGAATGGGAAAAATTGAATGAATCATTGGAGGATTAAATATGGAAGAGAAGAAAATGCAGTATCTGTTCGGTATGCATCCTGTATTGGAGGCAGTAAAGGCAGGAAAGAAGTTTGATAAGGTTCTTTTGAAGCAGGGCCTTGAAGGTCCGCAGTTCCGTGAACTCATGGAGTTGCTCAAGGAAAACGAAATTCCTTTCCAGTTTGTGCCGGGAGAGAGATTGAACAAGGCGGTCAAAGGCTCGCATCAGGGCGTACTTGCCTATATCTCGCAGATAGATTACGTTGATATTGAACAGCTTGTCAACAATGCTCTCGGTAGAAGCGAGAATCCTCTTCTTGTAATTCTCGATGGTGTAAGCGATGTGCGCAACCTTGGTGCAATTGCACGTAGCCTTGAGTGTGCAGGTGGTTTCGGTATCATAGTACCTGCAAAGGGAGGTGCCGCTATCAATGCAGATGCAGTCAAGGCATCAGCAGGAGCACTCCTGAGAATCGATACCTGCAAGGTTTCTAACCTCCGTGTTGCAGCATATTACCTCAAGCAGTCAGGATTCAAGCTTGTTGCTGCGACAGAGAAGACAGAGAACCTTATCTATGACGTGGATATGACAGGTCCATGCGCGATCATCATGGGTTCCGAGGGTAAGGGCATCTCACAGTCCATGCTTGACCTTGCAGACGAAAAAGCTGCAATTCCTATGGCTGGAGAGATCACTTCATTGAATGTATCTGTTGCTTCAGCTGTGCTTATGTATGAGGCTGTAAGACAGAGAGTTGCAAAATAAGAATGTTCGTACTTGATTCCCATTGCGATACCCCGTCACAGATCCTTCGTCTGAGGGATCTGTCCTTGGATAATGACCATGCTCATGTGGACTTTCCTAAGTTGAAAAGGGGTGGTGTGGACGGAGCTTTCTTCGCTCTGTATGTGCCTGCGTCTCTTGATGCTGACGCAGATGCCGCAATGAGATATGCCGAGTCACTGTTTTCCGCTGTCCAAAATTCACTTGAAAGTAATGCCGACAAGGCTGTATTGACCAAATCATATCAGGAGGCTCTTGCAAACAAGAAAAACGGTCTGTTCTCAGTGTTTCTAGGCTTGGAAAACGGCTCTCCTATAGGCACATGCCTTGAAAACATAGGAAGCCTGTATGAGCGTGGAGTCAGATATATGACCTTGTGCCACAGTGGAAACAACGAAATCTGTGATTCCTGTGCTCCAAAAGTCAAGAGATGGAACGGTTTAAGCCCGTTCGGAAGGGAAGTGGTTGCAGAAATGAACAGACTGGGAATGTTGATAGACGTTTCCCATGTGTCCGATGACACTTTCTATGACGTAATGAAGTATTCCACCAGACCGGTTGTGGCTACACATTCATGCTGCAGGGCCCTTGCGGATCATCCCAGGAATATGACTGACGATATGATCAGGGCATTGGCAGCTAATGGAGGCGTCATACAGATTAATTTCTATCCGCTCTTCCTGGATTCGGACTTCTCCCGGATTCTTAAGGAATCCGGCATCATGGAAAGGGGAGAAGTTATTGAAAATCAATTCATAAACAATCCTGCTGATCCTGTGAGCAGGGAGGCTTGGAATAAGGTGCAGGACGAGTTGATGGCCTTGAAGAGACCGTCATATAAGCGTATTGCTGACCATATTGACCACGTAAGGAATCTCGTGGGCGTAGATCACATTGGCCTGGGTTCTGATTTCGACGGCATAGAAGTCACACCGGAAGGAATGGATAATGCCTCTCTATTCTATAAGATATTCGATGAATTACGCCTTAGAGGATATTCTGAGGCCGATCTTGAAAAGATTGCCGGAGGTAATTTCTTCAGGCTTTTTTAGTGTTCTGATGCGTCACCACGATGCATACGGCGATCATTGTTATGATGATGCCCACTATGCTTCTGACTCCAAGATGCTCATCCAGGAAGCAGACTCCTAAAATTACTGCAGTGAGGGGCTGAAGAGCGCCAAAGATGGATGTAAGCGTAGGTCCGATTCGTCGTACCGCCTTGACTGCAGTGAAATTCGATACCATAGTAGCCCATAAGCCGAGTCCCGCTATATATAACCACGATCTTGCATCTGTGACCAGAGTCAGATTTCCGTCAAAAACATATGCGCAGGCAATGAAATACAGTGCGCTCAGCATCATGATCCATGTCGTGAACTTCACGACTTCTATCTTATCAGCCTTGAGTCTCTTCATCAGGATATAATATGCCGCGAAAGAAAAGGCTGAAATGATGGAGCAGGCGAGTCCAAGGGCAGTATTTCCACCATCTGTTATCAGTCCGTCGCTTGATGCGAGCAGATATACTCCTATAATGGAAAGTATGATCGCTAAAATATTGATCGGAGATTTCTGCTCCCCGAAGAAAAGCATCATACACAGGGCCACTATCACAGGGTACATGAAGTTGATGGTGGATGCTATGCCTGTGGCAATATTTGCATATCCGATAAGCAGGGTTACTGAGGTTATCGCTCTAAGAGCACTCAGCAGAACCATCTTCCATACCTCGCTGAAAGAGTTAGGTCGAAGCGTCTTCTTCTTGCATGTCGCATATATCATAAGGACTATTCCGGCAACTAGCCAACGGTAGGAAAGTATGTCGAAATTTGACAGTCCTGTTGCCAGAAGATAGAGACTGAAAAGGGGAGAAAAGCCGAATGAGCCAGAAGATAAGGCGGCGTAAAACATGCCGTTTATCCTCAATCTTCGGTGCTTTTTATCGTATCTGCTAAGAATTCCTCCCATTTTGTCCTTATTTTATATAACTTACTGATAATTAAGTGTTTGTGATGAGTTATAATTGAATCTTATTGTTTACAAATATAATGTAACAAAAATGTTATACGCTTAAACAAAAATGTTTCATTGATTGATTATCAATCAAATAACTCTTTTTCTAACTTTTTACGTAAGTGACTCATTGCAGCAGCTGCAAAACGCTCGATATTGCGTTTTCTGTCGTTTTTGAAGACATGGCTGAAGGTTTCTGTGCCCATCTCTGAACTCACCGCGATCCATACAAGACCTACCGGCTTCTCTGCACTTCCGCCTCCTGGACCTGCTATTCCGGAAGTAGCTACCGAGTAGTCGCTGCCTGTGAGTTTTCGGACTCCTTCGGCCATTGCGGCTACGCATTCTCTGCTGACTGCACCGTGCTCGGCGATTATTTCCTGAGGTACATTCAGCACATTAGTCTTGACAGAGTTGGCATATGATGTCACGGAGCCGAGATAATACTCGGATGAGCCGGAAACGGAGGTAATCAGCGATGAAATGGTACCTCCGGTGCATGATTCTGCCGCGCTGAGAGTCTTTCCTGCTCCTTTAAGCATACGGCCTATGCAGGCCTCGAAGGTGTCGTCCTGGTATGACCATATATATTCGCCTGCAAAATGCTTCAGACGGGCGATTTCGGCCTCTATACGGGCCTTCTGCTCATTTTCCTCGCCTCCATATATGGACAGTCTCAATCTCACTCCTGTGAGGGCGTTTGGAAGGTAGGCAAGGTGCATGTCTTCCGGCAGGGAGTCCTCCCATGGTGCTATAAGTTCTGAAAGAGCGGATTCAGCTATGCCATAAGTCATTATGGTCTTATGATAAATGGCTGATATATTGTAATTCAGGCAGATATCGGACATGACGTCGGGAAGTGCTCCCAAGGCTTCGAAAGGGACTCCGGGGAGTGAAAACAGGGTAGCCTTATGGCCGAATTCCTCCTCAGGGAATCTGAATACCATGACAGGGGCTGTTCCGAGACGGTTAGGGATAACCTCGCAAGTATCCGGAACATCAGCCTGTGCACGGTTGATTTCCAACATGTCGAGGCCTCTGGAACTCAGTATGTTGCGTACAATTTCAAGCTGCCTTTCGTCAGTCTTTATTCCTTTGGCTCCAGAGAGATCTGCAAGTGCCTTTTTGGTGATGTCATCCTTCGTCGGTCCCAGTCCTCCCGTCACGATTACGATGTCACTTCTTTTTAGTTCTTCTGATAGGGCAGTGACTATAGTTCCGTGCTCATCCCCTATGGACAACATGCGGGAAGTCTTGACTCCCAATGAGTTAAGAGCTCGTGATATGTGTGCTGAATTTGTATCTGTGATCTGCCCGATGAGGATCTCATCGCCTATGGTGCAAATTGAGGCCTGCGTCATTTAACGTGATTTTCAAGATGTTTGATGATCTTCTTTACCAAAGCCGGGCCTTCATAGATGAAGCCTGAATAGATCTCAACGAGTGAGGCTCCAGCATCGATCATAGCCTGGGCATCCTCGGCAGACATGATACCTCCTACGCCGATAATAGGCAATTTGCCCTCTGTACGTGTGTGTATATATCTGACAAGTTCGAGGTTTTTCTTGTGAACAGGGGCTCCTGACATACCTCCATTGCCGATTTTCTCGATCTTTTCCTGTGAAATTGTAAGTCCGTCCCTGCTTCTTGTGGTATTTCCTGCAACAAGACCGTCGATACCAGACCTGAGACAGTAGTCGATGATATCGTCAAGCTGTTCCTTGGCAAGATCCGGAGAAACCTTGAGGAGAATAGGACGGTATTCGTCATAGTACATTCTCAGATCAAGAAGCTTGTCCACGATTTCAGAAAGGAAGCTGATATCCTGTAAAGAGGTGAGTCCCACCACGTTAGGGCAAGATACATTTACGACAAACATATCAACGAAGTCGTAAAGAAGAGCAAAAGCTGATTCATAGTCCTTTGCTGCATCCTCATTGATGCTGGTTGTATTCTTTGAGATATTGGCGGCTACGATAACGTTAGGACGCTCATTCTTGAGATGCTCTACAGCGTTTCTTACGCCCTTGTTATTGATACCGAATCTGTTGATGATAGCCTTATCCTGAGGGACTCTGAAGCATCTTGGCTTAGGATTTCCGTCCTGAGGCTGGGGAGTGAGGGATCCGATCTCAACGAAACCGAATCCGAAGTTTGCCATATCGTTGTAGAATTCTCCGTTCTTGTCGAGTCCACCGGCAAGACCTACAGGGTTAGGGAAAGTGATGCCGAAGACTTCCTTCTTGAGTGAAGGGGCTTCTCTTTTGTAGATTGCACGGATAATGGAGCGTGCGAATGGGACGTGTCTCAGAAAAGCGAGTCCTGAGAATAAAAGATTGTGTGCCGTTTCAGGATTGAATCTGAAGAGTATCGGCTTGAGTATGTGCTTATACATAATACGATTGCTATAACTATACAAATATAGCAAAAGTACTCGTATTTTCTACATTTCCTGAAATGTTCCGTCATCAAAAAGAATGATGATTTTCTTTACATTTCTTTGTTTAGCAGAGAGTTGCAATGCGTTACCTAAACTCTCTATTTCATTCGAGATTTTATTTTTTATTTCTACCTGTGGCTCCGGTAGGGTATTATCGGCTTCTGGAGTAGGAGCAGCATGCTCTTCGAAGAGATCATAGTCATTGAAGAGGAGACTTGGTTCGTTCTGCTTCTCTCGCTCCTGTGCAGGGGCTTCATTCTTGTACATCTTTCCCTTGCCGAACATGAGCCATTCAATATTCAACTGGGGGAATCTCTGCATAAGGGAAGTGAGGAAGTCGTAACTAGGTTTGTTTCTTCCTGCCAGGATATGTGATATACCAGCTCTCGCTACCTGAAGAGTGTCCGCTAGCTGTGCCTGAGAGATGTTCTCTGCTGCAATAAACTGTTGAAGCCTTGTATTCATATCTGTAACCTAACTTTTTACAAAAGTAATAATAATTTATGTAAAATCAAAGCCGGATGTGATGTTAGATTTGTAAATCACGTCAACAAATGAGCTAGATAAATATTATATCGTTACAATAGGTAAAAAGAGATAAAACACTGATTATTATTATATTAACTATGTATATAATCTTCAAATATCTGTAATTTTCGATTAAAATGCCCCTAAAAGCGGACCGTTACTTATCAATAATGGATAATAACTATAGATAAAATATCATAAATACTTGATTTATCATATATTAGCGCATCGTGAAAATAATGATAAGATTTCCTTATATTACAATAATGGCACGTTACAAAATATTTCGGCACGGTGTAAATCGGAGGTGATAAATTTACAAAAGTAATGTAAATTGTAACCATTTGTTGACAAGATTATATGTTACAAATGTAATTTTACGAGATTTCCATAATATAGAGGAAATGATTATTTTTGCAGAAATATTACAAAGACGATGATAAACGAAATTAGAATAGAAGATTACAATTATCCCCTTCCTGATGACAGGATAGCTAAATATCCTCTTGCTGAAAGGGATGGATCTAAACTTCTTTGCTATAAGGACCAGACAGTTCATGAACATCGCTTCACTGAGCTTGATGCTCTCCTCCCCGAGGGTGCGATTATGGTCTTCAATGATACTAAGGTCGTACCGGCAAGACTGCATTTCCAGAGAGACACCGGGGCTCATATCGAGATATTCTGCCTTGAGCCAGTGCTTCCTACTGAATATGTAAGTATGTTCGCCGTTACTGACAGATGCAGATGGAGATGTATAGTTGGAAATGTGAAGAGATGGAAGGCGGATCTCCTCTCATTATATAACCCAGAGTCAAATGAGGCCCTTACTTCAATGGCCCTTAGGGCGGAATTGATTGAAAGACAGGGAGAAACCTCCATTGTGGAGTTCTCATGGAAGCAGGGGCTTCCTTTCTCTAAAGTCCTCGAAATGGCCGGTTCTGTGCCTATTCCACCATATCTTAACAGAGATACCGAGGATATAGACCTTGAGAGATATCAGACCCTATATGCGAGATACAGAGGTTCGGTGGCTGCTCCTACAGCCGGTCTTCATTTCACTGAAGAGGTCCTGGGAAAGGTAAGGGCAAAAGGCATTGATACCGACACTGTCTGTCTTCATGTAGGTGCCGGAACCTTCCTTCCGGTCAAGAGTTCACTGGTTTCAGAGCATAATATGCATCGTGAACCTTTCACTGTGACCTTATCCCTTCTGGAGAAACTCCTCAGGAGAGACAGGAAACTCATTGCTGTAGGCACTACTTCAGTCAGAACATTGGAGTCCCTTTACTATGTGGGCGTGAAGTGCATCGAGGAAGGCAGAATCGCTGATGTCGGCCAGTGGGATCCATATGCAAGAGAGTATCCGTATTCATTGGAAGAATCTCTTGGGGCAATTGTCAAGTATTTGAAGGATAATGATTTAGAAGAGGTTAATGTAGGTACAAGAATAATTATTGTGCCCGGCTTCAGATTCAGGCTTGTAGATGTCCTTGTGACTAATTTCCATCAGCCTCAGAGTACCCTTCTTTTGCTGATCTCTGCTTTTGTCGACGGTGACTGGCACAGGATTTATGACTATGCTCTGGAAAACAATTTCCGCTTCCTGAGTTATGGTGATAGTTCCGTGCTTTTCCGTAACTCTCAGTAGGCTTAAGATTTACTTGATTTATTTGCATATTTTTCATAAATTTGCATTTAAGACTAAACTTTTTTAGACCACACTATTATGGTTGATCTATCTGAATTCTCAAACATCAGTCCATATACTGATGCGGAAGCATCTGAAGCATTGAGCAAACTTGCGGAATATCCTGCAGTCGGCATTGCTTCAAAGCATTTCTTTCCGGACGAGTCTCCGGATTTTCTCAAGAATGTCCTTAAGAGCATAAATACTATCGACGAGTTCCAGGTTATGGTGATGCAGAAGTTCGTACGTTGGGTCATTGACCACACGGCGAAGAATTTCTCGTATGACGGCATCTCCAATATAGATCCGAACAAGAAGTTCCTTGCTCTTTCGAATCATAGAGACATCATCCTTGACCCTGCAATCACTCAGCTTGTACTTTACAACAATGGTTTTCCGATGACGGAAATTGCTGTGGGTGACAACCTTATAACACATCAGGCAATTGAG
>JAEIGA010003095.1_pt1 | contig 26172 bp, 28 predicted proteins | sample 9270691 | NCBI WGS metagenome assembly JAEIGA01 (sample SAMN17057246, study PRJNA624740) | gut metagenome | biome: biome; isolation source: fecal sample | host: Bos grunniens | place: China: Xizang | collected 2019 | reverse complement strand
GTGATGGTTAAGCAACGCTCTTTTGGTGCTTTGAAATCTTTGATATCTCCAACAGCCGCCTTAACGTATTTTTCAACCCCTGCCTTTTTGGCATTTGCAAGGGTAAGTTCAACGCAAGCAGGGTCTATATCAAATCCATGAGCCTCAAAATCAATATTTTGCCTGATATTATCCTGAGCCCTCATTCTCTCCTCTTGCCAAACCTTTTTATCTATAAAATTAAAACGCTCAGCAGCAAAATATCTTCTAAGACCAGGAGCTATGTTTTTAGCCATCAAAGCTGATTCAATAAGCAAGGTTCCGCTTCCGCAAAAAGGGTCAAAAAATAAAGTATCAGGATAAATTCTTGCTAAATCACACATAGCAGCACCTAAGGTTTCCTTAATCGGTGCATCGTTTGAATTTCTGCGGTATCCCCTCTTATGAAGACCATCGCCCGAGGTATCTATCATCATAGTAACCTCATTTTTATGAATGGAAAATCGAACCTTATACTCAGGTCCTGTTTCGGCAAAACGAGTAACCGCATATTTTGTTTTAAGCCTTTCAACTATAGCCTTTTTAACAATCGACTGACAATCAGGAATACTGAAAAGTTGAGAATTTATGCTCCAACCGTTAACGGGAAAGGCATCATCCTTGCCTATATAGTTTTCCCAAGGAAGCGCTTTGACACCATCAAAAAGCTCGGTAAATGTAACCGCATTAAAAACTCCAACATTTATAAGTATTCTCTCGGCAAATCTTGAGCAAATGTTAGCTCTTGCCAACATATTCATATCGCCCGAAAGCAAAACTCTGCCATTTTCGGTTATAACATCCTCAAAGCCCATACGGCGAAATTCATCGGCCGCAACACTTTCAATACCGAAAATACAGGGTGCTACCAAATTTATTTTATCCATTATTTTACCTCACAAACTTTATGTCGGTTAACATAGCAACCGATATTAACAGCAACCGGAAGACCTGCTATATGGGTTGGCATAGTTTCAATATTAACTGCTATTGCAGTTGTATCCCCGCCAAAGCCTTGAGGACCGATTCCCAACGCATTTATTCTTCCCAGCAATTCCTTTTCCAACTCATTATAATAAGGATTTTGATTTTCCCCTTCTCTAACCAATGCTTTTTTTGAAAGCAAAGCACATTCTTCAAAATCTCCGCCAACACCAACGCCAACAACAATAGGTGGGCAAGGGTTATTAGATGCCTTCTTAACTATTTCAAGCACCGCTTCAATTACTCCCTCTCTCTCAGCCGAAGGATTGAGCATTTTAACACCGCTCATATTTTCGCTGCCAAAACCCTTAGGAGCAACAGTTATCTTAACCGAACTGCCGCCAACAATCTCGGTATGAATAATAGCAGGGGTATTATCATTGGTATTAACTCTCAAAAGTGGGTCAGATACTACTGATTTTCTCAAAAATCCCCTTTGATAGCCTCTTCTAACTCCCTCATTAACCGCTTCATACAATGAACCATCAACAAGGTGAACATCTTGTCCTATCTCCAAAAAAATAACCGCCATACCGGTATCCTGACAAATAGGTAAATCTTGCTCTTTTGCAATCTTTATATTAAGCTCAATTTCCTCTAAAACACTTTTTGCAAGGCAATTGCTCTCATTACATTTAGCATCGCAAAGCTTACAAACAACATCTTTAGGCAGGTCTTTATTAGCCTCAATGCAAAGCCTTTCAACAGCATCACGAATTTTCAAAACCGAAATTTCATTTATCATAACAAAACCTCAAAAAAAGGGCGGAAGCGCCGAAAGGCGTTTCCACCCGAAGAATTAATTTATTTTACCGCGCCGCGTTTTGAACGCTTGGCTTCGGGATTTTTTCTCTTTAAATCGGAGAATTTTTCATCGCTTGTTTGCTTAAAGCGGCTCATCATTTCTTCAAAACTTGCGGGCTCAGCTTTTTTAGGAGTCCAGGTATAAGAACTATCTATCTTAGCAGAAGTCGGCCTTCTATCCCTTTTCTCTTTTCTTTGCTTGTTTTCTTCCCCTTCAAGCGCTTTTTTGATACTAAGAGAAATCTTGCCATCATCACCAATTGTTAAAACCTTCATTTTAACAACATCGCCGATTTTAAAATGTTCCTTAATATCACTAACATATGTTCTGGCAACCTCGGAAATATGAACAAGCCCCGATTTGCCATCACCTAAATCAACAAAAACACCAAAATTGGTGATACCTGTTATTTTGCCTTCAACAATCTGTCCCACAGTTATTTGCATAGAAAAAGAGTTCCTCCCAAAATAAAACGAAAATCAACTTCCTGAAATATCGATAAATACCTGCTCATTGGAATAAATATACCCAAGCCTTTCCCTTGCAGCTTTTTCGATAATCTTAGAATCATCCTCAGCATTTAAAAGGGCTTTTAACTCGGCTATTGTATTCTCTTTTTGTTCATACTCAAGTTTAAGCTCTTGAAGCTTAGCCTTGCTCTCATTAAGCTTGCCTAACAAACCGCCGAGAGTTACAAGAAAATAAGCACAAACGCCGAGTATGAAAATCCGCAGGAAAATACTTTTTTTTCGTTTTGGCTTCCGTTTCATATCAATACCCCGAATTTCAAAGAAAACCTTTGAATATCATATATTATGTTTTAGTATACAACAAAAGCTACTGCTTTTTCAAGCCTTTTTTAAAACAATTTTTAATTATTACCAATTTTTTTTGCCAAAACTTAATAAATGCCAAGCCCCAGCTGAAAATCAGTTTATAAAGCCTATCCAAAATCCATCTTATTAAGCGGTAGAATTTTAAAATTAGCTTTAGTAATGTTTCTAAAACAGGCAGCCAAATCCTTGAAAATGTTAGCCTTGTTATAAAAAAACCAACACTCGCCAAAATAAAAACATAGCCTCTGATTTCCCCATTCGTAACACTTAACAAAAAGCAAAATGTTAAGGGAGAAATTATTGCAAAATATATAATATCCTGAAAAAATATTGCTTTTGCATTAAGATTTATAGTTAGTCTTATTGCTTTAAATAAATCATAAAACAAACAATAAAAAACGCCGAGACCTAACGATTGCAAGAGTGATAAAATTTGAAGCTTATTATCTATTTCCCACATATTATCTAAATAAGCGTGATATAAAACTGCCGTTTTTTTCTTCGGCAGTATAAATCACTGCATGTATTCTCCCCTCGCCGGAAAGGTCTGTTGTTCCATTATCGAAACCTGAAATTTTCAATCCGTTTCCTTTTATTGCAAGTCTTCCAAGCTCGGTTTCAAGCATAATGGTTTCGTCATCGAAAGATAAAACATCCTTAACTCCTGTAAAGGTAAACTTTTTGCGGTTTTCTATTATTAGATTATGACTTTTTGTGCGGATTTCTTCCAAAATAAAACACTCCAAAATATTTTCTTAATAAAATATATTTTTGGAGTGCTATTCTTATTCAATTATTTTATACATCAAAGCCGCATCATCCTTGCGAACAGTTTCTTGAACTGCCTCTACCTGAGCTTTGAATAGCCTTGTGCCAAAAGATATTTCAATAATATCACCTATTTTAATATCATAGGAAGCACGAGCAACTTTACCGTTAACCAAAACTCTGCCTGCATCGCATGCTTCGTTCGCAACGGTTCTACGTTTAATAATTCTTGAAACCTTTAAATATTTATCTAATCTCATAAAACACCTAAAAACAAAGCCGCCCTAAAGGACGGCTTAAGTTTAATCGCTATTATTTTATAGCATCTTTTAAAGCTTTACCAGCCTTAAATACGGGATTCTTAGAAGCAGCAATCTCAATCTGCTTACCGGTTTGAGGATTGATACCGGTTCTTGCAGCACGCTCACGAACCTCAAAAGTTCCGAAACCAACGAGCTGAATTTTTCCGCCAGCCTTGAGCTCAGCAGCAACGGTATCAACCAATGCAGCTACAGCCTTTTCAGCATCCTTCTTAGCGATGCCTGCTTTTGCAGCGATAGAAGCAACTAATTCTGTTTTGTTCATGACAAAAACCTCCAAAAAAATTTTTACGAATTTAATAAAAAATAAATTAAAAACATATTCGCTTGTATATTTATACCATACTTTTGCTAAAAAATCAATAGATTTTAGTAATTTTTTTGCCAAAAAGTGAATATATTTTAATTTTTATCGGATTTTTTTAAAAATTTAAGTTTTTTTGCTATTTTCAAAAGTTTTTCTCCCATTGGGAAAGCCAAAATATCTTCATCATTAAAGGCTTTTGTTGCAATTAATATAGCAAAATATACCATCGCACCTAAAACTATTGAAAGCACAGTTACTATTGAATTTAAGCTTAATTGCGAAACCAAAAAGGCTGTAACTGAGCAAAGAATAGATGCCAACAACGGTTTCAAAAGAATGTTCTTTAAATCTTTTAATTTTCCATATGCCATAATCAAGGTTAAAAGATGCAAAACCAAGATAACAGCATAACAGGCAACAGTGGCATAAACCGAGCCAAAAACATTTATTTCAGGAATACTGCAAAGCCAAAGATTTAATATTATTTTAACCCCTATACCAATGGCAACATTAACAAGTGCTCTATTTTGCAAATTAAGGGCTTGAAGACAACTGCCAAGCGGAATTGCTATTCCCGAGAAAATAAGGGCAATTCCAAATAGAGAAAGCATTTTTCCGCCGATTTGGGAAGAAGCATCTGCACCGAAAAGCAAAGCCATAATTCTCTCGCCAAGGCTTATAAAGCCTGCGGCAGCAGGAAGAGTTATAAGAGCCGAAAGTTTAAAAACAGAGCCTATTCCCTCTTTAAGCTCTTCAGTCTCATTTTTATTAAATGCTTCAGCTAAAACGGGTATCGCACCAACGCCAACAACCATTGTTAAGGTTGGAACCAGATTATAAAGAGTGAAAGCCTTGCTTCTGATACCATACAGAAGTGTTGGCAGTTCCTCCAAATTCATTACAAACTCCGGATAAAACCGAGCCAGTCTCATAATCTCCCCCGATAGCTGCCACCTAACAGTTATAGCATCAACCAAGGTTACAACACTTGAAGCAACAGAAGATAAAACTATAGGTATTGAAACCAGAACCAGAGATTTGATTATTTCATTATCCTTCTTTTGCGGGGTTGATTTTTTAAGCTCAGCATTAGTTATTCCGCCCGAAATCTTATATTTTATATGAAAATAAATAAGCGATAGCAATGCACCAAATGTGATACCGAGTGTTGCTGCTGCGGCGGCAAAGGCAAATTTATTAGTTATTTTAACAACAATAAGCGCTGAGCCAAAGCCTAAAACAAGCTTCGCCAAGGCTTCGATAATATTGGTTACTGCCGCAGGATTCATATTGCCAAGGCCTTCATAATATCCTCTATAAGCCGAAGCAATAAAACAAAATATAACACAAGGAATCATAGCAAAATAGCTATAAATACTTTGACCCGTTATATCGGTCGCCTTAACAAAGGGCACAATAACAATGGTTAGAATAATAGCAAATGCAATACTAAACCATAAAAGCAGTTTTCTCGAAAGCTTAAAGGCTTTTTCGGCATCCTTAAAACCGTTAACCGCAGTATAATCGGCAACAACCTTTGAAACGGCAACCGAGAAACCTGATATTGCCATCATATGAAACGGTGTGAAAAAATCATGAGCCGCTGAAAAATAACCAAAACCGATATCACCAAGGCAAGCATTAGAGGAAAGCGGAATTTTAAAAATTGCACTTATAATCTTAGCCAGCACAGTTGAAATCAGCAAAACCGAAGCACCCTCATAAAGAGTTTGCTTTTTTCTTTCGTTCATCATATTTTCTTACCGCCGATAGCCTTAACTATCCAAATTATATAGTCGGAAAGCAAGGTGGCATTTGAAGTGTTCATCTCTCTATAAGAGGTTTCGGCATCATTACCCGCATCATCCGAAATTCTTCTAAGCGCTAAGAAAGGCACTTTAGAAAAAGAGCATACATAAGCAATAGCGGCAGTTTCCATATCACAGGACATAGCGCCGAAGTTTTCCTTAAGGCTATTTCTCAAAGCCTCATCGCAAACAAAACAGTCCCCCGAAACAGCAGTTCCGCATTTAGCCTCAGGCAATAGTCTTAAAGCAATATCGCAAAGAGCCTTATCAGCATCATAAATATACTCCTGAGCAGGTTTTTCACAAGGCTTATAGCCAATGCCGGTTAAATCAAAATCATGTTCTAAAAACCTTGAGGGGACAGATATATCGCCACGTCTTACTCCGCTTATACCGCCCGACAAACCAAAGTTTAAAATATAATCACATCCGATATCAACCAAATGCATTGCGGCAGCAGTTGCATTCACCTTACCGATTCCGCAAAGAATAGATATAACCTCGGCTTCATTTATGAAAAACTTATGGCCCTTTCTGCCTAAGAAAGAATATTCCTCAAAATCCGTTTTTTCAATATAATCGGCAAACGGCTTATATTCATCAATATCGGCGACAATAATTCCTATCTTCACTTTTATCACTTCCGTTTAAAGTTTATTTCCGCAAGCACTGCAAAAAATAGCGGTTTCATCGTTGAGAGCCGAACAATTTTCACAAACAACCTTATTTTTTGCTGAATTTATTTCTTCTTTCAGCTTGTTAATTTTCTCATTATTTTCTTTAATTTCCTCAACCAAGGCTCTTATTTCATCGTTTTCGATATTCTCATCCTTAACAAATTCGAAATAGAGCTTTCCAAGAGCCTCAAAAGATTTATTTCGTTTATTTTTAAGTGAAGCAATATCAAACTTTTGCTTTTGAGAATTAACCAATTCCCCTGTTTTCTTATAAGCGATATCAAATGCCTCTCTTGCGGTATTAACTGCGTTATCTAAAAAATCCATAAAATTACCTCCTGATTATTTTTTATATAAGCTATAAAATTGCTTTATTCCCTCTTTGCGAGCCATCAACTCATCAAAGCGGTTAATATACTCATAAGGATATTTAAAGTTGAAAATTCTATCTATAAAACTGCCACCAGGTTCTCTAAGCTTTGTAACAGCTGAGGCGCCGCAGGCTAAAATAGAATGGGTTTCATCCATTATGTAAACATTATAAAGGCATTCAAACCCCTTTTTAGAATAGCCAACATTTTCGAGATTTCCAACAGTTTTGCTTTGGCGATACATATAGTAAGGCACAATTCCGTTCTTACTTAATTCCTCTCGGGCAAAATCCACCATCATAGATGCAGTTTTTCCCATTTCGGTTTCAGGAAGAATCCCATACTTAGAAAGATTTGAAGAACGCTTCATTGAAAGTGAATGAACTGTAACACTTTCGGGATTAAGGTTTAAAATTTTAGAAATAGTTTCTTTGAAACTTTCAAATGTATCATCAGGCAGCCCTGCAATTAAATCCATATTTATATTATCGAAGCCTTGGCTTCGAGCAAGTAAAAAGGCTTTAACGGTATCTTCGGCTGTATGTTTTCTTCCAATCCCCTCTAAAACCTTATCATTCATAGTTTGCGGATTTATGCTGATTCTCGTAGCGCCATATTCCTTAATAACCTTTAACTTTTCCTTAGTTATGGTATCAGGTCTTCCTGCCTCAACAGTGTATTCCCTAAGATTTGCAAGGTTAAAATTATCCGCTACAGTTTTCATTATTTTCTCAATATCAGAAGCCTCTAGCGAGGTTGGAGTGCCACCGCCGATATAAATTGTTTCAAGCCTTAGCGCTAATTCTTTTGCAATTTTTGCAGTTTCTCTAAGCTCGGCACACAAAAGTTCAATATACTGAGGTATCAGCTTTTTAGCCTGAGCTACAGAATGAGAAACAAAGGAGCAATAAGAACACCTTGTTGGGCAAAAAGGAATTGAAATATAAAGACTAAAAGAATCTCCTTTAGAAAGGCTGGTGATTTTTTCCTCGCCCTCAAAGGTTTCCTTACAAAGAGAAAGCTTTTTATCACTAACCTTAAGAATGTTTTTGAAATAATCATCTGGGCTCTTGCCCATAGTTTTCGAAAGCCTTGAATAAAGCTTTGCAGGGCGAACGCCTGTTAAAATACCCCAACTTGGAATATATCCAAAGGCTTCAACAAAGCATTCAAAAAGAGCTGTTGCCAGCTTTAACTCGCATTCCTTATCATAATCATCGGTTTCTTCAATAGAAAGTTCCTTTGAAAACTCTTTGCCGAATATAAAAAGCTTTGCTTTGGCAGTATCAGAAAGAAAAGTAACCGCAGTATTATCAGCAGTTTCTTCTATCTTGGAAAACTCGATTTTTTCAAAGGGTAAAAATATTCTTATCAGTTTTTCAAGCTCATACCGAAAAGAATGGTTAATCATACATAGTTTCATAATTTAACCTTTAACAAATGGGTTGTAAAGTTTTTCGTGGGCAATGGTGGTTTGCTCGCCGTGTCCCGAAAGAACTACTGTATCCCCATCTAACTCATAAAGTTTTTGAATAGAATTTTTTATAGCATTAAAATCTCCGTTTATGAAATCGGTTCTACCAACCGACTCATAAAAAAGCGTGTCCCCCGAAAAGAGAATATCATCACTATGAAGGCAAATAGAACCTAAGGTATGACCTGGAGTTAAGATTACCTTAAACTCAATATCTCCAACCTTTAAAATTTCGCCATCCTTTAGCAAAATATCGGCCGAAAAGGGTTCTAGATGAGCCCTGAATTTATAAGAAAGGTTAACCTCGGGATTTGATAAATCCGCCCCATCAATCTCACCGATAGCGATTTTTACCCCCGTATTCTTTCTTAAAATATCAGCACCGCCGATATGGTCAAAATGATTATGGGTTAAAAGAATCAATCTTTCCTTGCCTTCATTTCCCTTTAAGAAATCTTCAGTTTCGTTTGAAATAAAACCCGGGTCTATAACAATTGCCGCCTTATCGGTTGAAACCAAATAACAGTTTGTCCTTATAAGTCCTAATCTTAAAACCTTAATTTCCATTTTTTCTCCAAATATCAGTATCATAAAGTATGGTAACAGGGCCATCGTTTAAAAGTTCAACCTTCATATCGGCACCGAAAACTCCCTTATCAACCTTTTTAACTCCATTTTCGAGGAGTTTATCGCAATAAACCTCATAAAGCTCATTTGCCTTATCTGGAGCCATAGCGCCGATAAAAGACGGCCTGTTTCCCTTTTTAACATCGGCACAAAGGGTGAACTGAGAAATTGCTAAAATTTCGCCATCTATATCAAGTATAGATAGATTCATTTTTTCATTTTCATCCTCGAAAACCCTTAAATTAGCGGTTTTCTTAGCCAAAAGCTCAGCCTCGGCCTCGGTATCCCCCTCGGCAACTCCCAAAAGCACCATATAGCCCTTTTCGCAGTTGCCAACAGTAACGCCATCAACCTTAACCGAAGCATATTTAACTCTTTGAATAACAGCCTTCATTACTGATTAATCCTTTCAACACTATAAGCACCCGGTATTTTTTCAATTCTTGCAATAATACTGCGAAGATGCTCAACACTTTCGGCACTTATTGTTATAATAACCGAAGAATTTCCGTTTTTCATTTCCTTTGCGTTTATGCTATGAACAGGAACTCGCATATTATTAACAGCATTCATAACATCAATAACAATGCCATCTCGGTTTATAAACATAGCCTGCAAGGTTGAGGTGAAGGATTCGGTTTTACCGCTATCCCAATAAGCATTTATCCAACGCTCAGGCTCATCATCATCCATAATATTTTTAGGAACATTATTGCAATCTCTCTTATGAATTGAAACACCATGGCCCCTTGTTATAAAGCCAATAATATCATCCCCAGGTAGCGGAGCACAGCACTTTGAAAGCTTAATAAGGCAGTTATCAATTCCCTCAACGATAACGCCTTCCGAAGATTTTGCCGCCTTGCTTCTTTCAATCGGCACAATCTCTGGGATTTTATTAGCATTTGCCTTTTTGCTGAAATCATCCTTAATTCGAGGAAGCACCTTTGAAAGCAAAATTCCGCCATAACCGATAGCAGCAAAAAATTCCTCGCCATTTTCAAAACGATATTTCTTGGCAAGCTCATCAAGGTATGTTTCATATTCCTCATCAGGAATTTCGATTCCGTTTCTTCTAAGTTCTTTTTCAAATTCGAGCTTACCTGTTGCAATATTTTCAGGTCTTCTCTCCTTCTTAAACCAAGAACGGATTTTAGCCTTTGCCTGAGATGTAACGGCAATACTAAGCCAATCTCGGCTTGGTCCATGGCCTGCCTGATTGGTAGTCAGTATCTCAATAACCTCGCCTGTTTTAATTTCGTGGGTTATTTGGGCTATCTTTCCGTTAACCTTGGCGCCAACCATTCTGGTTCCTACAGCCGAATGGATAGCAAAAGCAAAGTCAATAATAGTTGCACCAACAGGAAGATTAATAACATCGCCCTTCGGAGTTACGGCAAAAACATCCTCTTGAGATAAATCAACCTTAATCGTTCTAACAATATCGGTAGCATCAGGTGCAGTTGCCTGAGTATCAAGGATTTGGCGAATCCAAGCAAGTCTATCCTCAAGGCTCTTATCGTTATCTGTTATTCCCTCTTTGTATTTCCAGTGCGCCGCAATACCAAATTCGGCTGTATGGTGCATTTCAAAGGTTCTGATTTGAATTTCAAAGGGTATTCCCGCACGGCTCAAAACAGTTGTATGAAGTGATTGATACATATTGGGCTTAGGGGTTGAAATATAGTCCTTAAAGCGATTAGGAATCGGGCGGAACATATCATGCATAATTCCCAATATATTATAGCAGTTTGCAACGGTATCGGTAATTATACGGATTGCATAAACATCATAAATCTCATCAAAATCACGGTTTTGAACATACATTTTGCGGTATATTCCGTGAATAGACTTAACCCTGCCCTGAAAGGTCATTTCAACACCGGGCATTTCCTCTTTAAGACGCTCGGCAATCTTATTCTTAATCTCATCTAAGATTTGCTCTCTGTGTCTTTTATGAAGGGTTAGAGAGCTTTCAATCTCTTCATAAGCTATTGGGTCGAGGTGCTTAATCGCCAAGTCCTCAAGCTCTTCCTTAACGGGTCTGATACCAAGTCTATGGGCAATCGGAGCATAAATTTCAAGGGTTTCAACCGATTTTTCTCTTTGCTTATGTTCGGGCATAGCATCAATTGTTCGCATATTATGAAGTCTATCAGCAAGTTTTATAATAATAACCCTGATATCCTGACCCATAGCTATAAGCATTTTTCTAAGGCTCTCTGCCTGTTGTTGTTCCTTAGTTGTAAAATTAAGCTGACCGATTTTAGTAACACCATCAACCAAGAGGGCTACCTCTTGACCGAAATCGTTTTTGATATCTTCAACTGTTGCATCAGTATCCTCAACAACATCGTGAAGCAAAGAAGCAGCGATTGACTGACTATCAAGTCCCAAAGAAACGATGATTTTGGCAACATTAAAAGGATGGATATAATAATCCTCTTGGCTTCTTCTCTTTTGACCCTCATGGGCAGAAACACAGACCTTAAAGGCCCTTTCAACCAAATCATAATCATAATTTCCGCCAAAGCTTTTCATACATTCTTTCAGCTCATTAAAATCACGCATTTGTTGCTCATTCATAAACACCGCTCCTTTCACTTAAAGTTTTAAAGGTTTTAGAATTCATAAGGCTTGTTTTTACAGCCCCATAAACGCCACTAAGCCTTCCCGATATATTTTCAATAAGACCTAATTCCTCTAGTGTTTTAATTGCAACTAAGGTTTTTCCAAAACCAATTTTATTTCGGAATAAATATTTAACTCTTTCTTCCAAAACACTTTTTTCTAAAATATATCTATAAACCTCGCCAACCTCTTCACGTGTTGGTAACAAGGAATTAGCATCTTGCAGGTTGCCGGACATAAAATCATTATAATCTTTTAAATCATTAAATAACTTTTCATCATCAGTTGCGCTCAATCTGATAGCCTTTATTTGAACCGAAACCGAATATTCGCCCTTGAAATAGTTAGCATCGATATTAACCGCCAAATCAAGAACATCGCCGATTTCAAAACAAAACTCCTCACTCTTAACTCCAAAAAGCAAGGCTTGGAAAGAATTTGAGCCTTTTGAAAACAAAAGTCTTAAATGCTTGTTATTTCCAATAGGGGTGATTCTATCAAGTCTAGCTCCGAAAACTCCAAAAAGCGGAATTTGGTTTGCGTTGCCATAAGGTTCTAAAACATTTAGGGCAAATGCCAAATCAAGTGATAAAGCCGAAGGATTGAGTTTGCAATCAAGACTTAATTTAGGAGTTGCAAATTCACAACCTCTTGCATATTCATTTATACGCTTTCTAAACTCGTCAATATCCTCAGTTTTAAGAGTAATACCTGCCGCCTGCTCATGACCGCCAAACTTAACAGTTAAATCCTTAACAGCGTTTATAGCATTATAAAGCGAAAAGCCTTCAAAGCTTCTTCCCGAGCCGCAAGAAATATCACCCTCGGAAGAAAGGATAATACAAGGAACTCCATATCTCTCGCTAATTCTTGAAGCAACAATACCAACAACGCCGTGATGCCAACCTTCACCCACTACAACGATAACTCTATCGTGTTTATAGCCCTTGGCTTCAACAATATCTATAACCTCTTCGCAAATCTTTCTCTCAATTTGCTGACGGGCGGAATTTTCGGCATCAATTTCATTTGCAATATTTAAAGCTTCCATCATATTTTGGCAAAGCAATAACTGAACTGCTCTATCAGCCTTACCCATTCTTCCTGCCGCATTAATTCTTGGAGATAAACCGAATGCAATTCTGGCAGAATTAACGCTATCCTGAGCAATTCCCGCAACACTTAAAAGTGCTGAAAGTCCAATATTTGGAGAATTTAAAAGCTTTTGAACGCCGCATTTAACAATGGTGCGGTTTTCAAGTGTTAAAGGCATAACATCGGCAACGGTTGCCAATGCCAACAAATCGGCATACTGGAAAATCAATTCCTCAGGCTCCTTGTTTTCCATGACACAAACAAGGCGAAAAGCCACCTCAGCTCCGCAAACTGTTTTATAGTCACTAAGGCAATCCTTTCTATGAGGATTAACCACCGCCTCAGCTTCAGGCAATACTTCCCCAGGTAAATGATGGTCAGTAACAACAGTTTTTATTCCAAGACTGTTAGCCAAAGCTATTTCTTCAATGCTTGAGATTCCATTATCAACCGTTACAATGAGTTCAACATTTTGCTCTTTAAGATAACGAACGGCCTGCTCGTTCATACCGTATCCCTCTTCAAAACGGTCGGGAATATAGTAAATACAATTTGCATTTTTGCTTTTTAGGTAACCGAAAAGCAAAGCAGTAGCCGATACTCCATCGCAATCATAATCACCGTAAATTGCAATCTTTTCATTATTCTTTATTGCTTCATTAACAATCTCAGCGGCTTTTATAATATCGGCGCACTGATAAAAATCCGAAAAATAGGGTTCATCAGATATAAACTGTTCAAGCTCAGTTGGGTCCTCATAACCCCTGGCAGAAGCAATTAGTGCAACAATGGGGTCTACCTCGCATTCATATGCTAATGACTTGGCAAGCTCCTTATTATACTCTGAAACGCACCATTTTTTAAGTCCCATTATTACACCTCCTGAAAATATACAATATATTTATATAATTTTATCACTATTTAAGCGGTTTTGCAACAATTTTTGCAAAATAAAACTCCTCCCAAACGGGAGGAGATAATTTATACTAATTTTTCAAGAGTTTTCATAACATAATCGCCAAACTCGGCACAGGTTGCGCCATCTTTATCGCCTGTAACTATTACCTTTTTCTCGGTTTCGGTGCAAATGCTTAAAGCCTTTGCAAGCTTTTCAGCTTTATCACTCATACCGATATGGCGAAGCATCATCTCAACTGCCTTGAAAATGCTTGTCGGGTTAGCATAATCGCCTATTCCCTGTTCAATCATACGGGGTGCTGAGCCGTGAATCGCCTCAAACATAGCATATTTATCACCCATATTAGCGCTTCCTGCAGTTCCAACACCGCCCTGAATTTGAGCCGCTTCATCAGTGATAATATCACCATAAAGATTAGGAAGCAAAACAACCTGAAACTTTGAGCGAATTTGCTCGTTAACAAGGTTTGCGGTCATAATATCAATATACCATTCCTCAACCTCAATTTCGGGGTATTCTAAAGCCACCTTATGAGCTATTTCAGAGAATTTACCATCAGTCTTTTTCATAATATTTGCTTTAGTAACAATGGCAACATTGGTTTTTCCGTTAGCACGAGCATATTCGAAAGCTTTACGGGCAATTCTCTCGGTTCCTGCATTGGTTGTAACCTTAAAATCAAAAGCTAAGGTATCAGGAATTTCAACCCCTCGGCTACCGAGAACATATTCACCCTCAGTATTCTCACGGAAGAAAATCCAATCAATATTTTCATCAGGAACCTGAACAGGACGAACATTGGCATAAAGGTCAAGTTCTCTTCTCATAGCAACGTTTGCACTTTCAAGAGTGCCGCCTTTTAAAGTGGTTGTAGGACCCTTTAAAATAACATTACAAGCCTTAATTTCTGCTAAAACATCATCGGGAATTGCCTTGTTTTTCTCAATTCGGTTTTCGATAGTTAAGCCTTCAATATTTCGAAGCTCAACCCTACCGTTTGCAACTTCATCTTTAAGAATAAATCTTAAAAGTCTTTCGGATTCCTTAGAGATAATAGGGCCTATTCCATCTCCGCCGCAAATGCCGATAACTATCTTATCAAGTGAATTAAAATCGGTTGCGCCCGATTCTTTTTCCATTCTTTGCTGACGGGCAATTTGCTCCTCTAAAAGAGTGCGAAACTGCTCAACAGCGCTATCTATATACTGTTTCATATTATTTGCCTTCCTTTGTATAAGCTAAAAGTCCGCCTGCTTTAAGAATTGCTTTTTGTCTTTCAGTGAAGGAGCAAGTAAGCTCTATTTCCTTGCCTGTTGTTTCATTCTTAAGGATAATTTCGCCCTTATCCATACCCTCGAAAACATTTGAAAGGGTTAGCTTGTCCGACTGATTGAGCTTATCATAATCATCGGCATTTTTAAAGGTTAAAGGCATAATTCCCGCATTAATAAGGTTTGCAATATGTATTCTGGCAAAGCTCTTGGTTATAACTGCACGAACCCCTAAATACATAGGAACCAAAGCGGCGTGTTCTCTCGAAGAGCCTTGACCATAGTTACTGCCACCAACGATAATGCTTTGACCTAACGCCTTTGCTCTTTCGGGGAAGGAAGTATCACAAACGCCAAAGCAAAACTGAGATAAATGCGGAATATTTGAACGATAAGGCAAAATCTTAGCGCCTGCAGGCATAATATGGTCGGTTGTTATATTATCGCCAACCTTTAAAGCAATCTCTGCTGAAAGAGTATCTTCCTGAGGCATAGATTTTGGGAAAGGCTTAATGTTAGGACCTCTCATAACCTCAAGGCTTTCAGCCTCCTCAGGTGAAGCGGGTGCGATAACAGCACTATCATCTATCACAAAGCTTTCAGGCATCTTTATCTCGGGCATATCACCCAAAAGTCTTGGGTCGGTTATTTCTCCTGTGAGCGCTGCCGCTACTGCAGTTTCGGGAGAAACGAGGTAAACACTTGCATCCTTAGTTCCGCTTCTACCCTCAAAGTTTCTGTTGAATGTTCTAAGTGAAACACCTGCTGAATTAGGAGAAAAGCCCATACCGATACAAGGTCCGCAAGCACATTCCAAAAGCCTTGCGCCTGAAGCTAGAATATCGGTTAAAGCACCGCTATCAGCAAGCATTTTAAGCACCTGCTTAGAACCTGGCGATATAGAAAGGCTAACCGATGGGTCAATAACTTTGCCCTTTAAAAGTGCCGCAACCTTCAACATATCCAAAAGTGAAGAGTTGGTGCAAGAGCCGATGCAAACCTGGTCTACCTTAGTGCCTTTTAAGGACTCAACAGTTACAATGTTATCAGGACTATGAGGACAAGCAATAAGGGGTTTTAGCTCTGAAAGGTTAATATCAATAACCTTGTCATAAACGGCATCTTCATCGCTCTTAAGCTCGATATAATCCTCACCTCTACCCTCAGCCTCTAAAAACTTTTTGGTTACTTCATCGGATGGGAAAATTGAGGTTGTAGCTCCAAGCTCGGTTCCCATATTTGTAATGGTTGCTCTTTCGGGAACAGAAAGGTTTTTAATACCCTCACCGCCCCATTCAATTATAGCGCCAACACCGCCCTTAACCGATAAAATACGAAGTATTTCAAGGCTTATATCCTTAGCAGTTACAAAGGGATTGAGCTTTCCTGTTAAATTAACCTTATACATTTTGGGCATTGTTATATAATATGCGCCGCCACCCATAGCAACAGCAACATCAAGACCTCCCGCACCCATAGCAAGCATACCGATACCACCGCCTGTTGGGGTATGGCTATCAGAGCCTATAAGGGTTTTGCCGGGTTTTCCAAAGCGCTCAAGATGAACCTGATGGCAAATACCGTTACCGGGACGGGAAAAATAAATTCCGTGCTTTTTGGCAACCGACTGAATATATCTATGGTCATCGGCATTTTCAAAGCCCGACTGAAGTGTATTATGGTCGATATAAGCAACACTTTTTTCAGTTTTAACTCTATCTAATCCCATAGTTTCAAATTCAAGGTATGCCATAGTTCCTGTGGCATCCTGTGTTAAGGTTTGGTCGATTTTGAGGGCCACCTCACTGCCAACAGTCATATCCCCGCTCAGCATATGAGCTTTTATAATTTTTTGTGCTATTGTTAAACCCATTTTAATCCCTTCCCATTATGTGATTATATGCATTTTCAACGTGTTCTTTAGCATATTTTGCTGCTAGCTCGCTATTTTTCTCGGCTATTGCCTCAAAAATTTTGCGATGCTCTAAAACCGAAGCATTAGCCCTGCTTTTACTTTCAACCGAGGCTCTTCTATATTTTTGAATCTTCTTATGAAGAGGAACCAAGGTATCATAAAAGGTCATACTTCCTGTAAGACGATATAAAGTTCTATGGAATTTATTATCCATCAATTTTATATGCTCAGCATCCTGTTTCGAAAGATAAAACTCTTGAAATTCCAAGGTTTCTTTAAGCTCTGCTAATTGTTCCTCGGTGCATCTTTCGGCCGCCAAAGAAGCCGCCATACATTCAAGCTTTTCTCTGATTAAAAAGATATCAATAAGGTCGTTTTCAGTAATGCCTATAACAATCGAGCCCTTGCCCGATTCCTCAATTATATGTTCTTGCTCAAGTCTTCTGAGCGCCTCTCTTATAGGAGTTCTGCTAACTCCTAATTCAGCACTTAACTTGCTTTCGGTTAAAATTTCACCTCTTGCATATTTTCCGCTTAAAATATCAGTTTCGAGATGTTCAAAAACCTGGTCAGCAAGGGAAACTGTTTTATGCTGCATCATTAAAACTTACCTCCAAATTCGGCAATTTTATTTTCAAGCTCTCCATTCGAAATGGCAGTTTGTCTGCCATCCTCATACTCTTTATCAACCCATTCTTTGATAGCAATAACCAACGGGTCTCTCTTATCTATAGCTTTATCTCCGCTTAAACGGTAATTGGTATTTATCCAATAAGCAATTCCTGCGAGACCGCTGGTTTTACCAATTGATACTGAAGCCGGACGATTAAGAATTTTATCGGTATTAAAAATATTATAAATTTCTTCATCCTTTAAAAGTCCGTCAGCGTGAATACCTGCCCTTGTAACGTTGAAATTTCTTCCAACAAAGGGAGTCATAGGCGGAATTTTATATCCCATTTCATTTTGGAAATATTCGGCAATTTCAGTGATAACAGAGGTATCCATTCCGTCAAGCGAGCCTCTGAGAGATGCATACTCCATAATCATAGCCTCAAGCGGAACGTTACCTGTTCTTTCACCTATTCCAAGTAATGAGCAGTTAACTGCAGATGCGCCATAAAGCCAAGCGGTTGAAGCATTGGCAACAGCCTTATAGAAATCATTATGACCGTGCCATTCAAGCATTTCACTCGGAACATCGGAATAATGCTGTAAACCATATATAATACCGGGAACACTACGAGGAAGCGCCACTTCACTGAAAGGAACGCCATAACCCATAGTATCGCAAGCCCTTATTCTAACAGGAATACCTGCATCTCTTGACATCTTCATAAGCTCATTAACAAAAGGAACAACAAAGCCATAAAAATCCGCTCTTGTTATATCTTCAAGATGGCATCTTGGCATTACACCCGCCTCAAAAGCCTCAGCAACGGTGGCAAGATATGAATCCATAGCTTCTTTTCTGGTTTTCTTGAGCTTCTTAAAAATATGGTAATCACTGCAAGATACCAAAATTCCCGTTTCTCTAATTCCTAAATCCTTAACAAGCTTGAAGTCTTCCTTGCTTGCTCTAATCCAGGTTGTAATCTCAGGGAATTTAAGCCCTAATTCCTGACATTTTGTAATAGCTTCCCTATCCTTTTTGCTATAAACAAAAAATTCTGTTTGACGGATAATTCCGTAAGGTCCGCCAAGCTTGGACATAAGCTTATAAAGGTCAACTATTTGCTTAACTGTATAAGGCTCAACCGATTGCTGACCATCCCTTAAAGAAGTATCGGTTATCCAAATATCCTTAGGCATACCCATCGGCACTCTGCGATGGTTAAAAGCAATCTTCGGAATATCCTCATAGCTATAAAAATCCCTATATAAATTAGGGTCTTTAACATCTTGAAGAGAATACTTATATGTATCCTGCTCTAATAAATTCGTAGTGTTAGAAAGTTCTAGCATAGTATCACCTCTTGTATAATTGTATACAATTATACTGCTATAATTTCCCTTTGTCAATACAATTTATAAATATTTATAAAAAAAATAGAACCCTTGCTAAAAATTTAGCAAAGGTTCTTTATTAAAGTATTTCCATGCTTGTTTGAACACCAAAACTATCGGCGCCCTTACCGTTAACATTAAAGATATATCTTCCCTTTTCAGCGGCATAATCAAGGGTGTTTCTTGTTCCCCCAAACTTACCATCATACCAGGTTAAAACATAATCACTGTTATCAACCATATAAACATTACGTTTTTGATAGCAACCCTGACTATATTCTTTATCTAAAACAATAACCTCATCGGCTCTTCTTAGAATTTTCTCATAGCGTTTGCGCCAATAAGAAGTATATGCCTCACTTTGATTTTCAAAAGGCAAAACGCAAATAAGCTTTAATGGGGTTTCATAGGTATCCTTAAGCATTAAAACAATTTCAGCCGCTATTATATCAAAACCCATAGCCATACCGCTATAAAAAACACGGCAGTTATCACGAGCCAATGACATAATGCCATCAATAAGGGAATTTTCAAACCTTTTATAATCCTTATCTTCCCTATCTAAGCTGAAAGGAAATTTAGATGGTCTATACCCCGTGAAACAACATTTTCTTCCAAAATCATCGCTAAACATTTAATCACCACCGCAAAAAGCTTACATTCATTATACCGAACAAATGTTTATTTGTCAAGTTCCTTTAGAATTTTAGCCCTTATATATTCCTTATCACCCTGATAATCCGAGCGGTATTTAAGATAATGCATATCTGAAAAATCATGTCTATGATAAACAAAGGAACAAGGCTCAAAGCATGATACTATCTCCCCCGAAGCTCTAAGAAAAAACTCGTGGTGGTCTATCATTCTGATATTTTTATCATAACCAACCTTTCTTAAAGAATCAGTTCTTGCAATAAAAATATTTGGCGGTTTGCCAACAACAAAATAATCCTCTATCTTGGTTTTATGAGGTATTATAAGAGGTTTATATGCATTTCGCATATCCTGTTTATAAAAGCTTTCAGCAGTTTCCTCAAGGCTTCTGCTTCTTAATGCCTGGCGGAAAGAAACCGCAACTAAATCAACCCTATCTTCCCTTTCAAGAAAGCTTAAATGCTTATGAAAATTTGAAAAAGGGGTTAAAAGCTCATCATCATCAAGCCTTATAACATAAGGGGTTTTCACCCTTTCAAGAGCCTTAATGATACCATAGGATAAACCACTATTAAAGGGCAGATTTATAACCTCTAGATTTTCACCCTCAAGCTCTAAAGGTTTCTCACTATCATCAGCAATAATAATCTTTATATCAGGATAATAGCTTCTGATATTTTTATATAACTGTCTGGCAAATTTTTGGCGTTCAAAGGACTTAAAAATAACAGTAACCTTTTCGGCCATATTCTTTTGGCTTTGCCTATCAGGCTTTCTTCCGCCCTTCAAAAACCAAAAAGCACTCAAAACTGAATATTCAAAAGCCATTAAAAATCTTATAACAAGGCGAAACAAAGGGTTTAGCCTGCCATAAAGCAATTTTCTTAAAACTTTTTTCATTTTATATACCTATAATTTCAAAAGAAATTTCGGTTTTATATTCTTTATTTTTTTCTAATTTCAAAAGACCTTCTTGTTTTTCAAAATCCTCAATTATTCCCTTTCTTGAAGGAAGCGAGAACCAAGGCTCAATGCAAACATAAGGAGCATCACTTCTCTCCCTATGCCAAAAACCGATATATCTCATATCGGGGAAATAAGCTTTGATAGCTTTTTTACCATTCTTTGATTTGAGGGTAACGGTTTGTCCCGCATTTTCCAAAACAATAGCATCGTTATCGAAAAGACTATGATATAACGGGAGTTTATTACCACCATCAAGCTTATAAGGCTGCTTGCCCAAAACATAGCAATCATCCGAAAATACAACCTGTAAAGGCACTTCTTTATTTTCAAACTCAAGATAATAATCTTCAAACTCGGTGTTATCTTCGAATGGCACATTAAAACCGGGATGACCGCCAAGACCGCAATACATAACCTTTTCATCGTTATTTTTAACATAGAATGTATTTACAAGTCGGTTACATTCAAGTTTAAAACCAACCTTAAAGCAAAAATTATAGGGGTATTGTTTTAAGGTTTCAGGCGTTTCGCAAAGTGTAAAAATTACCTCTGTATCAGAAATTTGCTCAGCCTCAAAAACTGAATTTCTTGCAAAGCCATGAGTTCCCATACTATATGTATTGCCGAAAAGGGTATATTTCTTTTCGGTTAGTCTTGCAACATAAGGGAAAATATTCGGAGCTTTGCCATCCCAATATTTTTCATCCCCCTGCCAAAGATATTCGTTGCCCTCGTTATCTTTGATAGACTGAAGCTCAGCACCAAGTTCACTAATTTCAACGGTTAAAAACTCATTTTTAATTATATTGTTCATAATTTAACTCCTTAGAAATTTATATAATCATTTTATCATATATACTGAAAATTAGCAAGTTTTAGCATATTAAAAAGCTTTATTCAGTATATTTTAAAAGGACGGTGAAATCAAATGGAAAATATTTTAGTTTATGCTATTTCAATCGGAATTGCCTTATTGGTAGGCGGGCTTTCAGCTTTAGTTACAGGCGGTAGTATGGGAATATATGAGGAGATTATAACCCCGCCTCTTGCTCCTCCATCTTGGCTTTTCCCTGTTGTTTGGACTATTCTTTTTATCCTTATGGGAATAAGTGCCGCTATGATTTATAACGATAGAAAAGCTTCAATGGCGCAAAAGAAATCAGCACTCTATACATACGCATTAAGCCTTATTGTAAACTTCTTTTGGAGCATTATTTTCTTTAATTTCAGAGCATTTTTCTTTGCTTTTATATGGCTTGTTTTATTGTTATATCTAATAATAAACACAATTCTAAAATATTATAAAATAAAACCTCTTGCCGCATATCTTCAAATCCCCTATGCTATATGGGTAAGCTTTGCAGGATATCTAACCTTAGCAATTTGGATTTTAAAATAAAAAAGCACTTCAAAAAAGAAGTGCTTTTTTATTTTTAGCTTTAATTTGGAAATAATAAATTGCGGAATATAATATATGTTGAATTATGTCGAAAAATATGGTAATATAACGGTATAAAATTTTAGAGGGTTTTAAAAATGATAGTTTTGAAAAAATATAGCGGTCATATCCGCAATCATAAGTCTTTATGCGAGGAATTAGGAGTTAACCCTTCTCTTCCACGAAGTGAAAAGGAAGAACAAATAATTATTAAGGCTTTTGAAAAATGGGGAAAAACTATGGCAAACCATATTTATGGTATGTTTAGCTTTGCCCTTTTTGATAATGAAACCGATACCCTATTTTGCCTTCGAGACCAATTTGGAACAAAACCCTTTTATTATTATCTTGATGATAGCAATAATCTTTTTTATGGAACAACCATCAGAGAGATTATGGAGGAAGAAAGCTTTAAAAAAGAATTAAACCAAAAAATGCTTCAAATTTACCTCACTATGACCTATACCACAGGTGAGGAAACCTTCTTTAAGGGTGTTAAAAAGCTTTTACCCGGAAGATATTTAATCTTTAAAAATGGTAAAATTGAAATTGGCCGTTATTTCAAACCCGAATTTTGCCCTGACAATTCAAAATCCCTCGAAGAATGGGCTGATGAAATTCATTCAACCCTCAATGATATTATGAAAGAGGTTAAAACCGAGGACGAATATGTTGAGAGCTTTTTATCGGGCGGGGTTGATTCTTCCTATGTTTTAGCCGTTTCGGATGCTAAGGCTTGTAACAGCTGCGGATATGATGACAGCAGGCTTGATGAATCGGGTCTTGCAAAGGAAACCGCAAGCATTTTAAACCGCAAATTCAACCGTTGCCTTATAACTCCTGAGGATTATTTTTCTATTGTTCCTTATGTTATGTATAATATGGAGCAGCCTTTGGGAGATGCTTCGGCAGTAGCTTTTGCGCTTGGCTGCATAGCAACCGCAAAGGGCACTAAGATTTGTTATTCGGGCGAGGGCGCCGATGAATTTTTCGGTGGATACAATATGTATCGCAACGCCGAAAGATATGGCGATAATCTCAAAGATTTCTATGTTGGTAATACCAACATTATGAAAGAGGAAGAAAAGCGCAAAATCCTTAAAAAATATTATGAGAATTTTGAGCCGATTGATTTGGTTCGCGAAATTTATACTGAAAACGAAGGTCTTGACCCACTTTCTAAAATGTCCGATGTTGATATTCAGGTATGGCTCGAGGGAGATATTTATCTCAATGTTGATAAAATGAGCCGTGCCGCAGGACTCGAAGTTAGAATGCCCTTAACAGATATGAGAATTTTTGATATTGCTTCCCGTATGCCCTCATCATTTAAGGTTAACGAGGAGCAAAACAAGGTAGCTTTAAGAACTGCCGCCGCAAAGGTTTTACCCTATGATATTGCCTTTCGCAAAAAGCTTGGCTTCGTAGTTCCTATCCGTATGTGGATGGCGGACGAAAGATATAATGCCGATGTTAGAGAAAAGTTTAATAGCGATATTGCGGACAAGTTCTTTAACAAAGCTGAAATTAACGCAATATTCGATGAATATATCGGCGGAAATTCAGATAACTGGCGCAAGGTTTGGACTATTTATACCTTCCTCGTTTGGTATGAAGAATATTTCGTTAAAAGATAAAAAAGCACCCAAACGGGTGCTTTTAGTATTTCCTGATTTCAAGGCTCTCATCATCAGAGCCTTTTTCTATTTTCTTGATAACTATAAAGTAACTGTCTTGCAAAGAGATTTTAACCTCTACCCTATCACCAACCTTTTTACCCATAAGAGCGCTACCCAAAGGGGATTCTTTACTAATAATTCTATTAAAAGGGTCTCGGCGAAGTGAGGTTGAAATCCTAACGGTTTCTTCTTCTCCATCTTCCTCAGAAAAATAGGTAACTGTATCAAATAAACCAACCTTATCATCATCACTTTTAGTATCAATAATAACGGCGGTTTTTATCATATTTCTTAGATACCTTATTCGGCTTTCGTTCTTGCCTCGCTCTCGCTTAGCGGCGTGATATTCAAAATTCTCAGATAAATCACCAAAGGAACGGGTAAACTTCACTTCCTCAAGAATTTTAGGCCTAACAACTCCGATTCTATATTCAAGTTCTTCTTTCATTTTCTTTATATCAACCCGAGTTAATTCATCATACATTTTATCACCGCCTATTTTAATTATACACAAATATTAACCATAATTCAACAAAAAAACCAAGCTGTTAAAAACAACTTGGTTTTTAAAATTGAAATTATAAAATCCAACCCGGAGTATCATAATCCCCTGTGTTCTTCTCAGACTCGGTTGCCATTTGGTTATTATCCGAAACAGGCTTACTGGAATCATTAGAAGATGGAGTTGATTCACTTGAAGAAGTGGTTGAATTATTGGAAGAAGGTTTGCTTTCTTCACTGTTTTGTTTGTCATCATAATTATCAGGGTTTAGCAAATCGTTAACATCATCCGCATTATCCTGACCTATCACATCGCTACCTTCCTCAACATCTTCAACGCTTGAAGGAAGAGTTGGCATTTGGTTTTCAGAAGGGTCAACAACAGGCTTTTTATCCTTTTTTCCGCAACCCACTGCAAAAACAAAACATAAAACAAGCAAACTAACAGTAACTAACCTTAATAAGTTTTTCATATCAGCTTTCATATCCTAACGAACTATCAAGTAAAGTAGAAGCAGCTTTAACATCAGCATAAGACTTGCTTATCTGTGCGCCGTAATCAATTCCATAAGTTCCATCAGCATTCTTATAAACAACATAAGGTCTTGCAACAATAGCTAAATCTTTAACATATTCTTCGCCCTTATCGGTTGTTGTTTTGCTGGTATCGGTAATGCCGGTTACAGCATATGTATAAATCATATAATCATCAGTGCTTTCTAGGCAATATTTAGCCTGCTTAATAACTGCACCCTTGGAAACAGTGCTGAAAGCGCCTGTTTTACTATCAAAATCGGTTGCAACAACCTGAGTGCCCTTGCCAATTTTAAATTCAAAACCGGCAATAAATCCGCAACGGATAGCAACTTTATTGGTATCTCCCAAGGTGTTATCAGCAATATTTCTATTAAGCTTTGCACCAAAACGCAATGCAGGGTTCTCAGCACGATACTGAGCGCCTAAAGTTCTGAGCTCATTATCAGTGAGTGTTATGGTTGCGCCCTTAACGGACAGGCTATTCTTAACAAGAGTTTCATTAACATCGCAAACATCAACATCGCTAAGAGTAAAGGTTATATCCCCTTTGCTCTTAATGTTGAAATGCAAATCAGCCCAATGCTTATTGCCATTTTGCATATCATTTGCAAGGATAACGAACTTAACGCTTGTATCGCTGAGCTTGTTATATTTAATATCATCGTTCTCTTCAATGAATTTTGAAGCAGCGGCATCAAATTCTACATTTGAAGTGAATGTGATAACGCCCGAAATAGCACCACATTCTTGAGATGTAACAACTGCAGCAATGATTTTTTCGCCATTTTCATCAAAACGAGCACTGATTTTGATTTCGGGATTGAATCCATCAGCAAAAGCAGTTACAGATAAAGCAGTTAAACACATAACAACAGCTAAAGCCAAAACTAAAATCTTCTTAAAGTTTTTCATATCATTTTCCTCCATTTACACCATTTGGTTTAAAGACCTTCCCAGGAATCATCGTTATCGCCGCCGATTATAGGCATGCTGGTAACAATAACATCTGCTTCGATACTATAAATGGAAATCTCCGGAAGTTCAAACTTTTTCTTCATTAGTATACACCTAACCTAAACTTTCTTCTAATATGTAGAACATATTATTCTTTATGTATTATGCCATATATTAGCGCAACTGTCAATAACTATTACTACATTTTAGGTAACGAAAATACTTCAATCGTTTTGTGTATTTTAAACAATACGAATAAAACAGTTTAGGATTTTTCATTTTATTTGTGTTTAAAAAGTATAATTATTTCTCTTTTATCAAATCGGCAAGAAATTTTATAAGTCGTCTTGCTTAAACCTTAACCTTTTTGTTTTCATACATAGCTTTATCGGCACGCTTGAATACGTCATTGAAACATAAGTCCTGCTCCAATTCAAATGCCGCAAAGCCTCTTGCGATGCTAACGGGAATTTCTTCCTTTTCTTTTATATAGGTATTTGAGCATTCTAAATCCAACTGTGCAAATAATTTTTCGCAATTTTCTAAATCTCTATGTTGAAGAACTGCCAAAAACTCATCCCCGCCTATTCTGAAAACAGGGCTTCTTTTG
>JAEIGA010003094.1_pt1 | contig 26184 bp, 14 predicted proteins | sample 9270691 | NCBI WGS metagenome assembly JAEIGA01 (sample SAMN17057246, study PRJNA624740) | gut metagenome | biome: biome; isolation source: fecal sample | host: Bos grunniens | place: China: Xizang | collected 2019 | reverse complement strand
TCCCGACTCAAAGAACCTATTAAGTTCTGCAACTGCTAACGATGTTCCCGATATGTAAGTCGGTTTGAATTGCCTTGCCTCATTTACACTTTGACTGCCGATGTTACCGCTATGGATAAGGTCATATTCTGCATTCCATCCATTATCGGTAACCTTAAACACTCCGTCCCTCTGCAAGAGCCAACAATAGGCATCGTTGGTCTTGAATCCAAGAGAAGCAAAAGCGGTGTTTGTTATCGTTCCGCCACTCACAGGAAGGGCATATTGAGAGATGTTTCCACTATGAAGGATATTATGTACCTCAGTAGCCGAATAATCACTCCAATACTGCGGTACTCCATTATCGGTCACACCTATTCTTGCGGTGCATGATGGATTGTCAGCACCGACATAGGACAAGCCTCTAAAGTGTCCTACCGAACCTTTTTGCCCTGTAATGGTATTAAAGGTTAAATAACAAGACTCCAGCGATGCATAAGTAGCCTTCAACTTCAATACCAAAGAAGAAGCATCATTTGTTAATGTACCGCCACTCAAAGGAAGATAATTGGCAAGTTCGGCTCTATCTGCCTTTCCCGCTATCTGCTCCACGATGTTGCTGTCAATGCCTTCAAGCACCGACTTAATGTCAGCAATATCAGCCTCAATAAGACCCAGGCGAGTGAAGACTTCAGTGAGGTCAGCATTGCTTCCACCTCCACTGCCAGTTCCGCTACCTACACCTCCAGCAGACACCTCGCCTAAAGCATAGAGGTTATTGTGTACCCTAACTTGTCTGTCGGTATAGATCTCTCCAGTGACTTCGTCCAACTTCCAGAGGCATCCTATGATATCATCCTCTTCTTCGTCATCCTCTGTTCCGCTCTCAAGGATGCTTATCCTCTCTCCGAGAGCAACAATCAAATCGTATATCTTCTTCGCAGACAATGCGGATGATGCGAATCTCTTCTCGCTTACCGACTCTGGGGAAATGTCGCTTATGCGAAGGATGTCATCATACGGCACTACCTGAGACTCAACCAAGGTGGAGTTCACTCCGTTGACCATAAAGTTGACATCTATGTCAATGGCTTCGTTCTTCTCTTCGTCAATGTCAACAGACACCACATCCTCAAGGACATCCCCAGCCAGCACGATGTCATTGACCTTGACCTCCTGAATGCTCGCATCCGAATCCTCAATGACGATGTCGCATCCAAGTGACCAAGATCCTGACTGAACTGGACTGACGGTTACATCAAATCCGTTGTCTGTCTTCTCTATGCCGATGTCGCTGATTTGTCCTGAAGCCATTTTCCTGCCTCCCATCTTACGATGTTGATAGTGACGCTTGAGTCCGTTCCCTCCGCAATGATGTCTCCGTCCTTTGTCTTCACTGCAAACTGAATTTCAAACCTCTGGTTATCCGATGCATTGCCGAGCATCTCAACCGTCTGCTTCGGTGTAAGGCTGAAGGTAAGCCTCTTGGTTGTAGCATAGTCCGAACCAGCCGTCAACTGAATAGGTGTACCGTACACCTTGTTAGTGAACTGATACACGAAGAATACATAGATAACCATTCCAGACAACTGCTCAGCAGTAGCCTCAACTCCACCAATCTTTGGGGAGATGGATACCCTCGCACTTGTACCTGATTTTATTGAAATTGTCTGCATACTGATTATATCATTAATGCCGAAGCGTTCTCGTCACAAATCTTACCCTTGTTGATGTCTCCCTGAGCGGCAAACACCTTTCCCGCACATACCCAAGAGACGATGTCTGTCATATACTCGTCAAGGTCGGTGCTCGCTGATGTGTCGGTGTCGTTGTCATACCTCTTCACATAGAGGACCGATGGAGACGGAGTGATGCCTGACTCATACGAATAGCAAGTGATTGTCCTTGCTCCAGAGATATCCCTTCCGATTACCGCAACTGGCTTCGCTGACTTTGCGACAAGGAACTTGTTGTGCTGTCTCTTGTCCACATCATCTCCCTCTACAGCCAAGTCCACGATAGGTCGCTGAAAGGCACTGTCGGTTATTGACACGAGCCTTATGAAGTCCTCTGGGATGACGATTACAGCCACCTTCCTGCTTCCTCCGAACACATCCGCTGGAGTGGAGGCGGCAGAAAGTTTCTGCACCTGACTCTGGATGCGGTAGATTGGAGCCTTCATCAGCACATCGTTGACGGACTCATTAAGCAGATTGTTAATCTGTGTATATAATGGATTGTTGTCTCCAGTACCGACTGGCACGATTACATCATCCGAAGATGATATCTCGTCCATCTTCAGTGCTATCTTCTTAATGAGTTCCTCTCTTGTCATACTATGAGTTCTTTTCTACGGTATAGTTATATCCGTTCTTCTTTGCGATGTTCTCCGCAGCCTTGACATTAGTCACTGCCGACACATCAATTCCCTTATCCTGAAGTGCGTTTCTGAGTTCAACGAGATTCTTGAATGTCTTGGCATCAAGCATATCAACAACCTCCTTCTCCTCCTCTACGATTGGTTTCTCTACGGTTTTAGGAGCCTCAACTGGAGCATCCTCTCCTATGCGCTCTGTTCTTTCCAGATAGAATGTAGGACCGAATGAGCGGAGAGACTCAAGTGCTTTCTGAATCTTTGGGTCAGCGGTAACATAAGTGGCTGTTGAGCCAAGAGTGCATCCGCTCTTGAACACGATGGCTGTCCTTACATCCTCGTTGATGAACACCTGAAGAGTGAGACCTTTGAGTTCTCTTGTCCTATATGTCTTGATAATCATATCTGTGTTAAATTAAAAATGGAGCGGCAGTTATTATCCCACCGCCCCATAGTTTGACCTTAGTCTCGTGATTAGCCGAGAACTGGAGTGATTCTGCGATGAACTGGGAGGTTCTCAAGGAAGAGAGAGTAAGTCTCGTGCATACGCACTGCGTTCTTAACTCGTCTCTGACCAGTCTTGTCAAGTTCAAGAACTGTCGCTGTGAGAGGCTCCATCACGAACTTCTTGAGGTAGTTCACATCAAGCACGATACCGCACTTAGCGAAGTAGCCGTCAAAGAGAGTTCCCATCGGCTTAACGAGGAGTTCTCCGAATGGAGTCTCAATCTTGTAGACACGAACTCCGAGAACCATCTCAGTGTTCTTAGCCTCCAACTGCTTGGCATAAGCAGGAACTCGTGAGATGTGGAGCATAAGTTCTGGACCAGCGAGAAGGAATCTGCGGTCTGAACCGTTGTTGCCCTCAAAGATGTCCTTGCCGAGTGCGTTCCAATCGTCATCGGTCATAGCCTTAGAAAAGTCAATCTGAGACTCTCTGTCCATCTGCCACCAGATACCAGTTGCAAGATGTACGAGTTCGCCCTTGTCATCCTTTGAGAGACCACCGACCTGAAAGAGGTTAGCGAACTCCATACCACGCTTGAAGTCCCAAAGGGTCTGCTCCTTGTAAGTAGAGAAGTCCATAGCGACCTTCTTCTTGTGGAGTGCGTGGATAACTGACTCCTCAACCTGACACATATGAGTCTGATTGAAATACTTGCGGTCAGTAGGCTGGATTGCGAAACCAGTCACAGATGCAGTAAGTTCAGACACCGCACGAGAGAGTCGGAGTGCGTAGACTGGAGCCTCTCCAGAAACGGTTACCGCTGGCATTGTGGTGTTAGCAGTAGCACCTACACGCTGAACAGAGAGGTTGTCTCCGCTCTTCGCAGTAACGAGACAAGAGATAGGCTTGCCTGCTCCGTCAAGAACAGCACCCTTGTCGTTGATGAGCACGAATGTGTCTCCTACGAGCCACATATCACGAGTGCTTACCGCAACGGTAGTAGCACCGTCAGTGATGCTTGACTTGATTGTGTCGGAAACTTCACGGGTTCCGATTTCCCAGCCGCCTGCCTCCCAAGCCTCTGACTTCTCCACATTGCCAATCATACGAGTGATTGTATCAATTGGAGTATCCTGAGGACGAATCTTCACGATTGTGGGATTAAGGTCATCATCAAGATAGTTGGCAGTGTTACCGTCCTTATCAATTGATACAACGGTAGTGCCCGCAGGATTAACTGACTCCGCAGTAATCTCCGCTGCGCCTACTGTAGGCGAAATGGTTTTTTCAACGCTCATAATCTATTACGATTTAAAGTTTTTACACGAAATTGCGCTGTTTGATTCCAGCGAACATAGGGTTTACCTTCTTCTCAGGAGCATCGGTCATAGGAGCACCTCCGCCGTTAGGGACTGGAACTCCGTCTGCGTTTGCCTTGCTTCTGTCTGACGCTCTCGTTGCTGAAATCTTCTCGTTCTTTCCAGCCACGAATCCGCTCTCCTCAGCAGATGTCATATCCTCCTCGTAGTGTCTCGCATTGTCAAGAGTCTGCAAGATCTCTGGAGTAATCTTACGCATAGAGAGTGAGTTGTAGAACTCGTTGATGAAGCCGATGAACTCCTTCTTGTCCTCGTCTGAGTATCCCTTCTTCTCGCAGAAGGCATCAATGTTGTCATAAGCCTCGTCCTCGTTCTTGAGTCGCTCCTGAGCAATCCTCTGGATTTCCTTTCCAGTTGCCACTCGCTCCTCATAACTCTTCTGGTAGTACTCGTAGTCATCGTCTCCCTCCTTTGCGACAAGGTCTTCAGGAGAAAATCTCTTGGCTACGGCTGCTCTGAACGGAATATGGTTAGCCACAATGTCGGCAATGATTGCGGCGAGGTCCTTGTCAGAAGCAATCACTTCGTCAATAATCTTGTTGTTGTCCTTGAAGATATTGATTGACTCCTCGTCCTCCGCATACGCTTCCTCAGCGGCATTGTCCCAATCCTCGTCAGAGTTGAACTCACGGTCAGCGAAACGCTTCTTGAGTCGCTCTCTGTACGCTGGCAATTTAGGAGCATCCGCTACCTCAACACCAGCCTCAATTGTCTTTTCTTTCTCAACCATAACAAAAATCAGTTATTTGTGAACGAAAATATGGTATTTGCATAGATATTGTTTCCCAAAATGGGAAAAATCAATGAATTATGTCTAATTTTGCGGTGAACAATTGTGAATATGAAAGGTTTGAGTAAGAACATTGACAGAGACAAGATGGCTGTGGAGTTATACTTCTCTGTATTGAGGTTAAAGAAGGCAGAAGGTCTTACGCATAGGGAGGCGAAGGACTTGGCATACGATGCCGTAGAACTGCGTTACAACATATCATCCAAGAGGTTGCAGAATATCATATCGGAAAATCACGATGCACTCAACTGCAATAGGAATATGTTTGAGAGCGACAACATCAGGTTGCTTGAGACGCTGAAGGAGTCAAACATCAGTATGCTTGAGCATATTGAGGAAAACAAGAGGCTGATAGAAATTTTGGAGAAAGTTTGCAATGTTTAAGATAGACTATACATATGGCGGTCTTCCTAAGGCTGAATACGAGGCGGTCATAGCGGAGAACCTACGCAGAAAGAGACATTACTACAGAGAGTATGACCCAACGATTGGAGATGCAGACAGCGAGGTCATAAAGAGAAGACCGCTCACTATTGACGGAGTGCTCTACTATGTCCCAGAGCAGATGTGGAAGAGCGACTTCGTGAGGAAATATAGGGCATCAAAGCAGGATGTGGCACAGATGCTCATTGACTGCGGGATACCTGACACGGCAGAGAACGAACTTGAGGTCATAGACGAACTCTTCAGGCTCCGTCTCAAGTATGACTTTGAGTTCTATGCAAAATTGTGCATAAGGATTCAGGACAAGGAGTCAAAGGCAATGATTCCTCTCGTGCTGAACAGAGGTCAGAGGATTCTTCTGAAGCAGTACGAGGAGGACAGACTGGCTGGAAAGCCTTGCAGAGTGGTGCTCGTGAAGTCTCGTCAGTGGGGAGGCTCAACGCTTACCGCTGCATATATGTTCTGGATGATGCGTATGCACTATAACAACTGGCATACGACTATCGTTGCCCTTGACCAGTCTCAGGCGGTCAACATCCGTACAATGATGAAGAAGATGATTAAGGAACTGCCTGAGTTCCACGCACCGACATCGTTCAAGAGACACGAGGGAAGGGAGACATCACGAATCATCCCAGAGACTGGAGCAGTGGTGCAGATTGGTTCTGCCGAGAAGCCTGATGCACTCCGTTCATATGACTTCGCAATGGTACATTTCTCTGAGGTGGGATTGTGGAAGGCAACGAAGACGAAGTCTGGAGCCGACATCGCACAGACGGTCTACTCTACAGTACCTAACAGACCAGGAACTATGATTGTCTACGAGTCAACCGCAAAGGGAGTCGGCAACTTCTTTCACGAGCAGTACCTCGCTGCGAAGCACAACAAGGAGAACGGATATGACGGCTATCAGCCAGTGTTCGTGGCTTGGTTTGACCACAAGATTAATCAGTCCAAGATAAACGAGTTCCCACGATTCGTCAAGACTATGACTCCGTATCAGTGGTGGCAGTGGAGGCAGGGAGCCACGCTTGAGGGAATCAAGTGGTATGCCGAGACGCAGAGGGCACAGAACTGGAACGATTTCCAGATGAAGTCGGAGTACCCTACAACCGCTGACGAGGCATTCCAGACCACTGGAGGAACATACTTCAGCAACGAGATGCTTGAGTCTCTCAAGGCTAACATACGAAAGCCGTCATTCGTGGGGGAGATAAAGGCTGACTCGCTCACTGGAGAGGGTGCTCTTGAGAACATCACTCTCTATCCGAACTCGGCAATAAAGGATGCACTGAAGATATGGATTCATCCAACCGACTTTGCAGACTCAACGAAGACATACAAGAACAGATTCGTGGTCATCGTGGATGTCGGTGGACGAAGCGAGGCATCGGACCGAAGCGTCATATCGGTGTTTGACAGACTCTCGCTCACATACGAGTGCGGAGCGGTGGAGCGTGCCGCACTGTGGTACGGACATACCGACCCAGATATCTTGGCATATAAGGCTGCACAGATAGCCAAGTACTATGACAATGCTCTCCTCGTCATAGAGTCAAACACCTATGACACGAGGTACAAGAAAAAGGACAAGTCATATGTGGCTGAGGGAGACCACTCGTATACGGTGCTTGATACCCTCGGAGAGATATATGACAATATGTATGTGCGAAGATCCACTCCAGACAACACGAGGGACAAGCAGTTGAAGAAGATTGGATGGCATATGAACAAGCAGACAAAGTATCAGGCTTATGACTCATACTCCATCTCAATCCGAAAGGGAGTATATGTGGAGTATTCTCAGGATGCATACAACGAGGCAACTCAGTTGACCGTAAACGCTGACGGACAGATTGAGGCTATGCTCGGTTGCCACGATGATATTCAGGATACCACCGCAGTAGGCAACTACATCGCCATTGAGTCAATGCCACCAGTGAGAATCATAGACAACTCTATAAAGAAACAACACCAAACCAAGACTGGCGGTGTTGCTTCATTCTAAGAGGTGCGATATTTACAGTTATGACAACTGAGAAGACACTGACTTCTTCTTCAACTGGAAGAGTCTCTGTTTCAGTTGCACAAGGCTTGTGATGAACTTGTCCTGAGCGAGCCTATACAAGTCTGCATTGACGCATACCGAATAGAACTCAGCGAGGATGCCGTGCTTCAGACAGTTGAGGAGTGTGGCATCCACGAGGCTGAGGATGTTGTCGTTGTAGGCATCGTTGTTCTGGATGCTGAACTCAATGTATGTGCCCGCATCCCTCTTGAGACCGTTCTGCTCCTTAGTGCTTACGGTGCTCTCGTCCTCAAAGGCATTCTCAACACCAGAGGTAATCTTAATCATAGTCTCGTAGATGTTAGGAAGAGTCTGTCTCACGCACACCTTGTAGATGTCCTTCTCGTCATCCGAGATGTTGAACTCGTCCATCATAGAACCAGCATCGCTCTTGAGGTTCTTAGTCATATAAGCCGACATAAGGCTCACATCGTTGAACAGTTTGTCACTGTCATAGAAAAAGGTAATGCTACCTTCCGTTTTCTTTCCAAACATAACCTATACTTTTTACAAATCTAAATCTTAAAGAATCAAAGAAAATCCCATTTTGGGAAAATCAGAAGAGAGGACCAATCATCCTGCGGACTGGATGCTTCCTATAGTGGAGGCAATGGTTGATTTCAAGTTTCGCCGACTCCGAACCGAGGTCCGCTCCATACCACTGCTCAAGCACCTTCTTGACCACATAGTCATAGCAATGGCTGATGAGTATGGGAAGGATGTTGTCATCGTGGTTGTGGTGCATCAGCAGTTTGAATGTGGTCATATCGTCAAGTCCGCTATCGTCCATCCTCCTCGCAAGAACCATTCGCAGATTCGCAAGTGCGTTGGAGAAGTACAGACTGAACTGACCTCTGTCATCCTCCTGAATGACAACCGCATCCCCTTTTGGATTCTCAGCGGAGCGGTTGTATGCCTGATAGAGCGTCTCGTTGGTGCATCTTGAGAACACCTCGTCCTCACTAATGGTTATAGTCCAAGTCTTTGTAATGTTAGTATACATATCTTACATCATTTGAGGGGTTAACATCTGCTGTAACTGAGCGAGTGCGTCTGGAGAAGACTGAGGCATTCCCTGAGAAAGGGAAGCGAGTTGCTCCTGAGACGGCATCTGCCCGTTTGCAACCTGCTCTTGAGTTGCCTTTACCTTCTGCAAGAGAGAGTCACTGAACGGAGCCGTACTCTCCTCAAGGTACATCTCCAAGGTAATCAGTTTCTGCTGGAGCAACTGAAGCAGGAGAGTGTCAAGATAGAGACGAGCCACTGGAGTGTCGTTACCCTTTGAGATCTCGTTGTAGAAGTCATAGTTCCTCACGATTGAAGGGTCATAGTAGCGTGAGTCCTCCGTAGCACCTTTCTTTGAAGCGTGGACATACATAGGGTCTGTGTAGAACTGCTTTATAATCTGCACCATCTTGTAGTCCCTCTTCATAAGGAGCCAAGCAAATGACTCCATATAGTCAAGCACATTTGTCTGCGAGTTATGCACTGCCTGCTGATAGAGAGATGACGGTGTGCCAGTTCCGAGAGACTTGCCCTGCATAGCATCGTGTACACCACCGATATCGTTCATCAGTTTCATCTGAAGGTTAATCATATCAAACTGACCGACATTGAAATTGCGTGCCACAATCTGCTCTGGCTGTTTGATGCCGTCCTTCGCCCTATACTTGATTACTCCGTTGTACTTGCTCCACTCGTCTGCGATATCCTCCAAGTCCATATCGTCTGGAATAGCCTCCTCAGGAACGAGAAGCACACCTTTCGCAGCCGCAGAAGTGATGAAGTCGTGCATAATGTAGTTTCTGTTGATTGCCTTCTGCTGGTCAATCAAATCGTACACCATACCGTATGCCTGACCTTCGTAAAGAGGATAGTACTTGGCAACATAACTGTGGGAGTTGTGCTCGTAAGGAGAGTCCTGAGTCCAGAGGATATGACCCCAAGGGGAGAGATGGTAGTACACCCAAGATGTCACGAACTTCTCCTCGTACTCAATGAGGAGTCTGTTTGAGCCGTCCTCGTAGTCAACACCGATTTCCTTTGCGATAGCCTTTCTCCTTGAAATCTCAGCCTCAATCTGAGACTTGATGTTGGGATTCTCCTTGAGGTTGTATGTCTCCCACGATGCATCACTGTAATCGTGGACCGCCAAGTCCCAATGACCTTCCTTTCGGCACACCCTGATTACTCTGCACTCTCCGTTTCCAAGAGAGATTCTCGGAGACACATTCTCTGAGTTGGATGACACATACTGAAGGTTTGACACAGCATCCCTTCTTGTGCTCTTTCCGTATATCTCCTCAAGTTCATCCTCCTGCTTCCTTGTCTTGGCATACATTGACTTGATGTCAAGGATTGATGTGTCAAAGAAGTCTCCGCAGAAATCAATGTCCTCGCCACATACATCGGAAGCGGAGATGGTCTGGAAATAACGAGAAGGGTCAACAGCCTTGTAGTAAGGGTACGGCATCTTCCTCTCATCGTCAAACTTGTAGCCAGTGTTGTAGATTGCCGCACCAGACACGAGATATGTCTCAAAGAGTCTTGCATCCCTCTCGTTCTTGTTGTTCATAGAGTGGACACCCTCAAGTGCTGCGGTCATCATATCCGCCGCCTTCTGTCCATCGGCATTGCGGGCAAACACTGTACTCTTGTACGGATTGAGTCGCAACTGACCGATGATGTTTCTCACGAGAGGACGGATGAGGTTCTGCTTGAGAGCAGGCTTTCCCTGACGCTCAATATATTCCTCCTCAGTGAGTGACTCAGATGTTCCGTCACGATGTCTGATGACAACTCTGTCCTTCCACTGGTCTCCCTTGTAGTAGCGTGAACTCCTCTCGGTCTGTCTCCTGAACGGTGCGCCAGCAGACCAAGTGGTGTCTACGGTCTCAAGGATCTCAATGGATTCCCTTGTGATGGGAAAGGACTCTGCCCCTCCCATCACATCAAATCCAACTATGTCCTTCTTGGTCTTGATAGACCTTTTCTTCTTCTTGGATATGTTCTGTATATCCGCTGTGCTTAAAGTCTTCATAGCCTATGTAAGATTTATTCAATTTCGTATTCAAGGAGTTCGTACACCATCTCCCTTTTCTTGTTGAACAAGTTCTGCTCCGCAATCTCCTTGGCTTCCTTGTCCGCTTCAGTATTGGCAGGCATCTTCTTGATGTCCTTGTACATCTTGTCAACCTCCTTGTTGAGTTCGTAGTACCTCTTCATCCAAGGGTATGCCTTCGCATCGTATACCTTTGCGAGATTCGCCTCGCCTTTGCCTTCCTCTGCCTTGAATGCCTCGGTTGCGGTGAGACCATACAACTTGCTCATAACCTGAACCTTCTTGTTGTATATCTCGTCCATCTCCCAATAGATGTTGTTCACGAATCTCTCGTCATCCTTCGCATTAGAACTGAAGATGGTTCGTGCCAATGGGATGTCGTTGAGTCTCTTTTCAGGATATGCCCAAGTCACGAGGTTGGCAACATCATTCATAAGTACTCCAAGTCCTCCAGTACTGCTTGAGATGATATGCTCCACAAAGTAAAGAGGAACATCAAGAGAAGAATCCAAGTTGTCCTCTCCCATCTTGTACAACTTCTTTCCGACACGCTCCTTCCAGTTGTTCTTTCCAACCACCTTAGTGTAATGAGGAGCACCCTCGTTGTAGGTTGTGCGATACTCAAGAGGCATACCCTTGAAGTCCTTGTTGAGAATAGCCTCAACCACTGGGTCAAGGGCATCTGGTGTGGCAAAGAGCAATGCACTCTCGGCAGGAGTGAAACCTGACGCTACTCCCTCAAGAGGATTGGCTGGGATTGCCGCCTTGGCAAGATGACCAGCACACTCCATAGCGACCATTGTTGCATCCTTATCAACAGACTTGTTGAACAAAGCGTCATTGAGAGTCACTCCGACTGCATAGAAGTCTCTGAGTGTAGGAGATATAGGAATGGTCATAGTGACCTTGCCCTTTCCAAATGGGATACATATGTTGTTCTTTCTCTCATACTCAGGAAGGTTCCAGTATGTCTCGTCATCATCGTCCCCCTTGAAGATACTCAGGATAAATGGAATGGCGAATCCAAGACCAGTGTAGAAAGCCAGAGCGGACGCAGTCTTTGCAGGATGCTTGTGGAATGTTCCCTTCACTACCTGAATACCCTGAATCGCAGCATTGTAGAAGAACACCATACTGCCCATAAGGCTTGCAAGTCCTCCTATGACACCTCTTCCACTCTGTGCTCCCTTACGGTTGAAGTTGGTGGTCACCTCCTTCGCATCACTGATTGAACGCTGAATGCTTCTGACCTCTCCATTATTCTCTACAGTAGTACGAGATGTCACATATGTGTTGAATCGTGCCGCCAACTCAATACACTCGTTCACATACTGAATGATATCAAGCAAGACTCTTGCCTTTACTACTGGGTTGGTGTTTGCATTGCCGAACTTAGTCATATGCTTGACGGCATCCTCAATCCTGCTCTTCTGCTTGTGGAGTTCATCAATGAAAACATATCCAGTCTGACCTCCGTTCTCAATGAACTCCTTGAACAGACGATGGTTTTCTTTACTTAGGTCAAGTTTGTCATTCTTGTACATATAAATAAGAGCACCGATTGTGACTGGGTTGTTCTTGAACCAGTTGTGAGCGAAGCGAAGAGCATATCGTGGTCCTTCCTTTATTACAGACATTACCTCTGCGAACATAAAGTCCCTCAGGAAGTTCTTTCCTCCGAACTTGTAGTTGTAGTTTGTGAACAACTGAGAAATCGTTCTGTTGGCAGTCTTCATTGCCTTGACTACTGCTCCAGCATTGTCAGCAAATCCATTCACTCCCTCGGCAAGTCTTGGATTGCCGTTGACGAAGATAGCGTGCTCAACTCCGTTAATCATAAGGTGGATGTAATGCTGATTCTTGTTGACTGGCTTCTGGAATCTGTATTTGACATCAAGAGCCTTTGTTCTCTTGACAGCCTCGTCATTCTCAGCAAGTGCCTCCATCCTATTCTCAAAGTCCTCCCAAGTCTCTCCTCCTGCGACATTAGGATATGCCTCCACGAAATCTCCAGTGTTAGGGTCCTTGACATACCAGCAGTCTCTGATTGTCAAGAGCGAGTTAGGTCTGTTTCCGACATAGTGGTAAAGAGCCTGCTTCACTCTGTTGTTGTTACCGTGAATGACCTCGCTCTGAGCCATATTCATAATGACTGCGATTGGGTCAAAGGCAACAGATGTTCTACCGCTTGTCTTCTGCTGAACTGGCTGGAAACTGTTTCCGTTGTAGTTCGCATACTCGTAGACATCCTCTGCGGTTGTCTCGTCAAATCCACGAAGAGGGATGTAGAACTGGAACATCCTTGACACGCTCTCGTACTGAGCACGAGACATAAGTCCGCTCTCGTAACTATGACGGAGAGTCTTGTGTGTCGCTGCGTTGATTCTATTCCAGAGACCTTCAATTGCCCTGCTCTGAGAGATGATATTTCCAGTAGCAAGGTCATCAACTCTTCCAAGACTCTTTTCAAACTCATCCACAAGTTTCTGTGCCTCATCCTCAGCCATCCTGAAATCCTTTGAATCCATACCGAAGAGGGCAGTGAGACCAGAGTAGTCTCTGACATCAGGAACCTGCCTTGTCTTGATTTCAATTACGGCTGCATCATACGCATCCTTAGCCTCTCTCAACTTGAGTTGTCTCTCAGCATCGGACAATGTGGTGTCAGCGTTGATGGCATCCACCTCGCTGTTGTACTTGTCTTTTGCGTGCTTGATGTAACCTCCCTGCTCACGAGGAGTAAGGTTGCGGGTCTTGTGAGTCTGGTAATACTCGTTACGCTCAAGACCGTGCTTTGCCATAAGATATGTCTTAATCTCGGCATACACCTCCGCTCTCTTCTTCTTGTCCTTCTTATCCAGACCTCTGTTCTCCATTATGGTGTCAATCATAGAATTGATTTCATCCACGATAGGAGCGAAGTATTTCTTGAGATAGTTGTCAATCTCAACTCTTGAGCGGGATGACATCTGGTTCTCGGCACGAAGATAGTTCTCAAAATCCTCAATAGGAATGTTGCCAGTCTCCTTCTGTATAGCCTCAATGCCAGTGATTACAGCCTGCTGAGCATCCTGATTCTCCATCTGGAACTCGTTCCAAATCTTTCTCCATCCGCTCTTGATTGCCTCCAACTTAGCCTTGGCTCCAGTAGCATTCTGAATCTCGTGAAGTATGTCAACGAAACTTGTGAAAGTCAACTCGTCATACACATCCCTTGCAGTGGAGAATGCAACATCGTCAACACCAGTACGAGAGAGGATCTCAGGAGACGAAGCCTTGTTGATTCCCAACTCTTCACGCATAGTGGTGTCCTTCGCCCATCCGCTGATGGTCTCCATACCACGAGGATTGACCATATTGTTGTACGATGCCCTAAGGATGTAACGCAACTCGTTGTCTCCAATCTTGATGTCGTTGCGACCAAGGATGTCATTGATTATCCTCTCAAAGATGGACTTAATCTTATCCCATACAGAGTTGTTCTTGAAGTCCTCTGTCTCTGCAAGAGTAGCCATATACTCCTCCATAGCGACAGCCTTGTTGCCCTTGTAGTGTTTGTCGGCAAGAGCATCAACCTTCGCCTTTGTCTCGGCATCAAGAGAGTCATACACCTTGCTGATGAACTCGTTGAACCTATCTCCCATAAGTTTTCTCAATCCCTTATGAGCGACTGCCTCGTGGAGTATGGTCTGTACTGCATCGACAACTGAAGTAGCGTTCTCGGTGCATACCACAATCTCTCCAGTCTTGGTGTTGTAGTATCCCTTGTCATTCTTATGACCCTTAGGCATCTCCTCACGAGTCTTGTATGTCACACTTACTCCAAGTGTCTTCGCTTCCTTGTCAACTGCACGCTCAATTGCTCTTAGTCTTGGCTCTCCAGTGAGTCTTGCCACAGCATCGTTCTGGAGTTCTCCCTTGCGGTAGCGGATATCCTTCTTCGCAGGATTGAACCTCTGCGAGAGCGGAATGACATTGCCTGCGTCATCGTAGGAAACAGCCTCGGCTGACTTTATTTGGTTAGGGGAGAAGGCAACATAATCAGTTGTGGTCTGCTCCTCTGCAACTTCTGACTCTGCACCGATATCAAGCACATTCTTGACGATGACACCGTCATACTTGCCACTTGCCATTGCTTTTGCGACCACAATGTTAGTCTCTGTCTCTCCTCTCGCCTCTATCATAGACTCGTCAAGACCGTTCTCTCTCACGAAAGCCAAAGCCTCATCTCTTGTGAGGAAGAGTTCATCAATGTCCTTTCCGTCATACACCTCGTACTCGGCAGGGATGTTGCTCCAAGTGTTACCATTGGCATCAATCACTGCTGGGTTCTGAAGATTGAGGAATACATTGGCTGTCCATCCTTCCTCGTTTGAATATGTATCAGCGATCTCTTTGTTGTCAGCAAACCAATGAGTGCCCTTCGGTGCAAATGTATTCTTCAGAGCGTCATTGAATACTGTAAACTTTCCATATGGTGTTCCGTGATACACGACAAGAGGATTGCCATTCTCATCTACCACCTTAGTGTTAGGCATAGCGAGTTTAGCCGCCTCAAGAACCATCCTCTGAGCAGTCTCCATATCCCCTGCTTCAATGGCAGCGAGATACTCTGAGTCCATCTCTGGAGTGATAGGGTTGGATTCGCCACGATAGCGGATGTCTGGGTCATCTGGGTCAAATGTAGTGTTGCCAGTGGCAGACTTTATGTTTGCAGGAGTCTCGTCAAATACCAAGAAGACATCTCCCATAAGTTCATCAAGACCTTCCTCGTGATGGACATCTGCCATATTCTTTGCGATGATGCCATCGTATTTCTGGTCCATCCTTGCAGCACTGTTGTGACCTGCGATAGCCTCAATAGCCTCAACTCCATATTTGATATCATATCCGACATCCTGCTTCAGTTTGTGCCATCCGTCCCATCCGTTAGACTGCTCGGCATCAAAGACCTTTGGATTCCTGATGTTGAGGAAGACCTCATACACCTTCGGTCTCTGAGACTCATTCAACTTATCAAGTTCATCAAAGGCATCAAGAGCGACTCTTGGGTCAGTCTCATCGTTGAAGATTATGGCATCAAGCCTTGCCTTCTCTTCCTCATACTTTTCTATATCTCCCTTCGCCTGCTGTCTTGCATATGCATAGAGTTGTGCCAACTTCTTGTTTGTTCCGAAATATGTTCCGAACTCTCTAAGACCACTGACAGAATGTCCTTTTCTATTAAACTCAGTGATGCTTCCATAAGGACTGCCGTGATATACAACCTGAGGTTCTCCGTTCTCGTCTAAAACCTTTGAGGCATTCTCAGGGTCATTCATCCAGTCTCCAAACCAATTGATGAAGTTGGATGTCCTTACAGTAAGCCACTGCTCTTCTTTGAGGTTGGTAGGCTCTCCGTTAGGAGCCTTCATAAATGTTCCGTCAGCAATAGCCTTAGCCTTGATAGCCTGCTTCTCAGCCTCAACATCGGCAATGTCCTCGCCACTGCGGGAAAGGATTCCGTCATCCTCAGACTCCTCGGCTCTTGCCTTGACCTTTGCCATCCTTTCATCTGCAACACTCGCCATATGACGAGCATATGCCTTGCCCTTGAGTTTAGGCTCCTTGGATATCTCGGTAAGTCTTTCAATGACATCGTCAGTTGCCTTCTCAATATCATTGTCCATCTTAGCCTCAAGGTCAGCATCCTCCTGAAGACCCTGCTGAATCAAGGACTCAACATCTCCGAATGTGCTCTGCTCGGTAGGGAAGGTCATAGTGACCGCACCCTGAGGAGTGTACTCGCCAGAGGTAGTGTCAACAACACTGAAGTCAGCAAGGAGTTTGTAGTAGTTAGGATGATAAGCGAACTGACTGAACTTAGGCTTGTAGTTGTTCTCTCTACACCAGTCAAGATATGCCTGAGCCGCCTGCTGAGGTGTCGCATCCTTGTGCGTGCGGAGATACTCGTTGAAGTTGAAGTCTGGAGTACCCTTGTCAAGTTTAGTTCCGTCAGCCTTTCTCGTATTCTGATAATTGGTATAGTCCTTATACTTGTCAATGTTGGTCATCCTCGCAACGATTGCATTGAGAGATGACTTGTGATAAGGAATGATGTAAGGAATGTTAACATCGTCAAGCATCTTCTCAATGTGCTCATCAGAGATACCGACTGCAATAACACCGCAGTTCCTTGAGTATCCCTCAGCGTTCTGGATAGCCATAGCCTCGTCAAATGGGAATGACTGACCCTGCTGAATGACATTGCCATCCTTGTCCTTGATTGGCTCTGCCCAAGCGTAGTTGCCATCGGCATCAAGACCAGGGGCAATTCCTCCCTCTGCAACGGCAGGCACAAGAGACATATTAATCTTGATTCCTGAAAGTCCGAAGATCTTTGCGAACAACGGCTCCTTCGTATATGCGTGTGCTGGGAGTCTCTTCGCTGCGAGTTCAGCAAACAACTGCATATAGTCAAAGTACATATGAGGCATAAAGTCAGAGAATGACTGAAGTCTCACACCGCCTACCGCATAAGCCTTGTCAACATTGAACGAGCCATCTTTCTTGAGGATATCGTTGAGGTACTGCACATCTCCGAATGATGCCTTAGGACCGCCAGTTCCCTTCTTTGAATTGTAAAGGCTGAGCAATGTAGGATTGTTAGCCATTACCGCTTCAAAGCCTTCCGCTTCAATGAAGTCAGTGGCATCAACAAGTCTTCTCTGCGATGGATTCTCACGAAGGAACCTTGCTACCTTGCCCTCTACGGATGTAGGCTTGTATTTCTTCTCAAGGGCATCAAACGCATCCCAGTTCAACTGCTCATCCGACAGTGTGTCAAGTCCGTTCTCAACTGACTCTATGTTAGGATTGTTGCTGTAGTTGAAGTGGGCAATCTCAACTCCCTCTGGAGCGAGTGCCTTGACAAACTTGTTGTAGAGATTGGCGAAGACATCAGCCACACCTACGACTCTGTATCTCTTCGCATCAACGAAACACAATGCACAAGCGACCTCAAAGCCGTACTCCTGAAGAATCCAGTTTATCTCGGCAATCTCACGCTCTCTGAGAGTGAAGTTCCTGAATGCGTTCCTATTTACAAGGGCACGAAGAATCTTATTGAGCGGTCTTCTCTTCTTGCACACGAGAGAGAAGTCAAGGTTCATAGAGTAGTCTCCGTTCTTCTTGATTACCGACATAAGAGGACTGCCGTTCTCATCATACTTGACAGCCGCCTCGGACCAGTTTCCGAACGGAACATATACATCTGTGTACTTCTGGGCATTCTCGTAGAACTCGTCCATTCGTGCCAAGATATCAGCCTTCTCATCCTCTGCAAGAGTCTTATCGCTCTCAAGCCAGTCTACGAGATAGTCTCTTCCTCCCTCTCTCCAAGTCCTTATAGAGAACTGAATCTGACCTTTGCCGTCAGCATCTGCAACTACATCTCCGTTTGCATTTGTGATTGTACCGACCTTTGGAAGTTTCTTTGCGTTAGCCAAGTCTCTCAACGGCATATTGAGGAAGTCGGTCAAAGTGACTGCTTCAATCTCTGCCTTTGTCCAAGTAGAGAACGCATCCTTGAGCCACTGAGTAGCCTCGTTGAGCCACTCCCTGAGTCTGCCAAGGATAGAAAGTTCCTTTGCTCCCTTAGTGAGTCCTTTCGCTCTCGCTTCCTTTTCAAGTTGATTGAGCCTTTCAGCACCCTTAGTACCAACGAGACGAGAATGCACCTCACTTGCCACGAGATCTTCATTGTCCTTTATGTCTGCATAGTTAGGGTCATTGATTACCTCGTTCCATATTGGAGTCTGCTTGAGAAGAGCCTTACCCTTCTCCCAAAGGGCAGGGTTAAGTTTCATCAATGCGTTGTCCCAAAGGTGGGTATACTCGTGGATAGGTGTGTTAGGATTCATCAACGATGGGTCAAGATATATCACACCATCTTTAACGAAACCATATACTGCCCCATCTGTGCCCTCTAACTTATCTGCTCCGTTCTCGGCAATTTCCTTTTGGATTGTCTTAGCGTCAGTCACAACGAAGTTTCCACCGTTTTCAATCCAACTGGCAACAAGTTCTCCAAGTTCTTTCTTCGCCTCTGAATTAGAAGCCATCTGCTCAGCGATGTGATAGAGAATGGATGTGCCATCCTTCTTGCCATCCTTCTCCTGAAGTACATTGAACAAGTGGTCAAATGCAGGAGAGATAATATCTAATTCGTATTCTGTTGGCTGAACATCAACATCGTCATATTCTGCATTGTCAATATGAATATTTGCTTCTGCAAATTTTCTGTACAAATATGCCTCAAACGCACGAGCAGCCTGCTCATAAGATTCCAAGAAGTACTCTATTGCTTCTGGCTCATACCACAAGTTCTTGATTCTTTCAGGATGATATGATGAATCAATCGCAGAAAGAATATTATAGATAGCATCAAAGACTTCTTTTCTTCCAGTAAACTCACTGCCTTCTAATTCTGTGACTTCTTTTGCACTCTTTCCAGTGTTGTAAAATGACAAAGCGTGTGCCAATGAGTGCCACCATTCGTGTGCGATTCCTGATAGATTACTATATTTGAGCCTTAAGGATGTTGACAGAACAGTCTCATCAGAATCAATATAGTCAAAAATATACTGAGCATCGTTTTCTGACTCTTCTCCCAACGCTTCAATGCTTAGCCATCCTCCATTTCCAATAGACTTAGGGGAGATGCCTAACATTCTGGACATCTCCATAAGGAAGTCATATACTGTATTAAGAATTCCGCTTGATTCAGGAATAGTAACAGAGTCTAAACCAAATGTGTCAACAAGCAACTGCTGAGTAGCATCGCCCTTTCTCTTAGGGTACTTATTTGCTAATCCTTTATTACGACTTTTATTCTTTTCCCTGGTTTTTCTTTCCTCAGTAGCATTATCTTCTCCTCTATCAGATGTGTCATTGGACCCTTTACTATCATTCGCATTTCTATGTCTGGAATTGCGTTCCTTTTGCGAGGTCTTTGATTGTTCTCCATTGTTTTCTACATTTGGTTCATTTCCCAAAGGTACAGAATTTCCCTGAGAATCAGAAGTGTTTGCGAGGTAGTTATTTCTTACATACTCAAGAAAAGCGTCAAGTGCATTGCTTCCTGCTTCTTTGCGTTTATCTCTCCACTGGTTCTCCAAAAAACTAATAGCACCCTTAATAGCATCCTCTCTTGTGTCATACCTTGCTCCTTCAATACGCATCGTAGGAGTCATACCCCACGACCCATTGTCCATTAAAGCCTCTGCGCCATACTCCCACTTACCGTTATACTCTCCAAGAAAGATTCTGTTCGCATCTCCCTCTGGAGTATTTGGCATTTCAATTACCTCTGGGTTGGTAATCACTTTATCCACGATAATAAAGCCGTTCTCCGTTTGAACAGACTCTGCCTGCGCTGGCTCAGCAGTAGGTGCTTCAGTCGCAGAGAGTCTCGCAATCATATCGTTGAGAGAATCAATCTTATTCTGCAACTTCGCCTTGAGTTCCTCGTTTGCGATTCCCTCGTTGAAGTTGCTTGCCTTCTTCTTGTTGAGGGAATCCAACTCCGACTGAGCGGATGCTACGAAACCGTTGAGATAGGGGATTGCCTTGTCTCCAAACTGATTCTGGAACTCAACGAGGAATGTCTCCTTGTCTCGCTCAAACAACTCATCCCAGTTGATGCTCTGAGGCTCAAGCGGTGCTCCCTCCTCTGGCTCGGTTGTAGTCTGCTCGGCAGGGACATCAGCAGTGACTTCTGTCGTGTCGGTTGTCTCGGTTCCTCCGACTTCATCTTCCGTAGTAATCGTATCGGTTGTTGGTGCTGGCTCCGACTTGTAGTCTTTAGCCTTCTGAACGGCATCCTTGAATCCGCTGATTGACATACTGCCAACCTTGGTCTCTCCGTTCTCGTTCACATATCTATATGTGACCATATCGGACGCATCGTCCTGACCGCTAACTTCTACCTCTACTGGAACTCCGTTGACAAGGATTGGACCAGTATAGTCCCTGAAATCATTACCTATCTCATCCTCGTTCTGCACACCGTCAGGCTGAGTGGTCTCATCGGTTGCTTCAGCGTTCTCGGTTCTCTGTGGTAAAGCCTCCACGAAGACTGGATTGCCTTCCTCGTCACGAGAGATTGAGTCATAGAACTTATCCGCAGGCATAATCAACTCCGACTGACCGCCAAGGTCTCCCTTCTTGCCCTTGATGAGAACCATTCCATTCGGCAAGATCTTCTCAACCTCTACCTTTGCGAGTCCGTTTCCAGCGTCAATGAGAATCCTTGTGTTGTTAAACTGCTGGATTGCCTTGAATTTAGCCTTTGGACCCATTGTGGTGCGATTGACTTCCCTGAGTTTCGCATCATTCTCCCTATATGTGTTCTCAATGCCACTAATCCAATCCTCGGCATTCACTGATGCAGCGTTGGTAATGTCCTTGCTGTTGACAGAGAACTTCTCTCCAGTGTTGGCATCAATGACAACAACTGGACCGTCCTTGTCGGTCTTTAACTTGACTGCTCCCTTCTTGTTAACCTTCGCATTTCGTACATATACCTCTCTTCCGTCATATGTTCCAGTAATGACCTTGCCATTCTCTGCGGTATCTTCAACAAGAATCTTGTGTGCATTGATTTCGTTCTCAATCCTTCCGTCAAGTTTCTGAGTCAGTCCCTCCTGAACCGCTTTTGTTGATGCAAGTTTTGAGAGAGCGACTCTCTGCTCTCTTGAGATGTCCGCTCTGCGAGAAAGGTTGAACGCATCCTCTGCCGAAAGGCTTTCAATGAACTCAGCACTGAGCAATGATTCTCCATTCTTGTCAACGAATGACTGAGCAGCGGCATCCAATGACTCCTTAACATCATCGTTCACATCATAGATGTTCTGATAGTCCATAGAGTTGCCAAGGTCACGGTTCTGGTCAAAAGCCTCACGAGCCTTCTTGTCGGCATTATGCTTCACTGCCTCGGATGCAGAACCCATAGTTCCTGACATATATGCACCTGACAAAGCACCACCGATGAACGAATCTGCATACTCCTTTCCTTTCTGCTTTGCGAAATCCCACAAGTCAGCGTCAGGATTGGACTCCTTCAGTTTCTCCCACTGTGCTCGTATACCGTAGTCCTTGTCCCCCTCAATGGCATCAAGAGCCTCTCCTATTGCATCATTGCCAAAGTTCGTGATAATCTCCTCGGTTCCCTCGCCAAGCATATCCTTGCCAGTACTCTTGATTACCTTGAAGATTCTCTTTGCAATGGTATCTGCTCCCTCATCCGATATGTCTTTCAAGAGTTTCTTTACTCCTTCCTCGGTTATCTTCTTACCGCTACCACCGCCAATATACTTGGATATTGGGTCTGCAAGTTTCTCAACAGCCTGCTCAAACGCAGCGGTTCCAATCGCATACGCAGACCTCTTCCACTGCGGAACATCAGGATTGTTGAGCGTCTCGTCAGCATAGTTGCGTCCTGCCATTGAAACGAAGTTGATGAACGCAGTATATGGATTAATCGCAGATAATGTGGTCACTGAAGACTCGGCAGCGGTATACAGACCTTTCTGCAATGCAGTGCCGAACTTGCCGTCCATAAGCAAGTCAACGAAACCTTCCTCTCCTCCAGTAGGGTCTGCCTCTCGGCTGAGCCTTTCCGCAGTCTCTCCCATCTTCCTTGAAAGACCTGCAACATCCGAAGTCTCGTCAGCCATCTCCTTGTCATAGAAATCCTCAGCCTTGATATGCTGTCCAGTCATAGGATGTACATACTGATAGCCAGACAATCCCTGAAGGAATGCATCATAAAGACCTTTTGTCGCACCTACAATACTGCTTCCAACTCCTTTTACGGCTGTCTCTGCCCAAGACGGCTTATCGTCCTCCTTCTTGTTCTCTGATTGGGAATCAAATGTAAAAGATGCATTAGGATATACCTTGAAGAAGTCCTCTTTATTAGACAAAGGAACATCATAATCCCTATCGTCCACTTTCATCTTTATGGTTGATGTCGGATATACTTTCTCAAACTCCGAAACACTTGACTCAGGAACATCATACTCCCTGCCGTCAACATTGTACTTGATGTATTTCTCTGTCATATGTTATTTCTTTGAAAGGAATGCTGCCATTGGGTCGGTGTCTACTGAGTAAGGCTTGTTGTCTGCCTTCGCTGACTCAGTGTTGTTTGTTGCGTATGATTGAGCGACATCGTCTGGCATCATCATAAAGTTCTGATTCTGGAAAGGATATGGAAACTCCACATCGGCAGGATATTCTGCCTTAGACGCATCTGTAGCCTTCGCTGTCTTCGTGTCGGTTTCAGATGGAACCTCAGCAAACAGACTCAAATAATCGTTAACCAACTTAGGGTTTTCCCTGAGGAATGTACTGAAGTTATCCTTGTTTATGGTCTTTCCTCCAATCTCCTTTCCGTTGAAGAAATCAAGCATACCAGCATACTCTGACTTGGTTACCTTTCTTGCAGTTCCGTCATTAAATGCGATAGGCACAGAGTTGTAAAGGTCGTACTGATATTTCATATTCGCCCTACTCTTCTCGCCTTCAGCAGCGGTAAGTTTTGCTCTAAGAGCCATAAGTTCTTTTTCCTGCTGCCCCTTAACCCTAAGTACCTCAGCCTCGTGCGCCTGCTTTGCCTTGAGGAGTTCTTTCTGAAGTTGAGATGAACGCTCAAAGTCTCTGTCGGCATTCGCTTTTGCAATCTGGTTCTGGTAGTCAGCCATCTTCTTCTGCCAGTCCCTATCAAGTTTTTTCTGCTGCTGAGTGTATTTCCTATCCTCGTCTCTCAACGCAAGTTGATAGGTCTTATCATCAAGGGCACGAAGCCTCTCCGTAGCCTTATTTGCCTCCTCAAACGCAGTGACATATCCCTTGCTCGGCTGATATTCCGCAACCGCTGGGGCACTGTCAAGCACATTACCGCCAATGGCACCGCCAATCGCAACACCACCCATCTTACCGAGTGCTCCGAGAGCATCGGTCAAAGCATAGTACTTCTGCATCTTCACTGCATCGGTCTTGTCCTTTACAGCATCCTCCCTCTGCTTTGCAAGGAGGTCCGAGAGCGTAGGACTCTTAGGCATAGCGAGTGAAACGGTTGGATTCTGCGCCACCGCCTTTGCCGTAGGTTCATTGACCTTTGCCACCTTTGAATTGCTGGTATCCATTGGAACTGGAGGTGGAGCCACCTCATCCCCCATAGGTACGAATGAGTTCTCCGCTCCGTTCTTGCCAAGAGACATAGGCTGGTACTCCTGCTCCTGATTATCTTTCTTCTTGTTTGTACTCATCCTTCTCCTATTTGAACTTGAACAAATCCTTGAGCGGAATGCCGTTCTCAAGCATAGTGCCGCCAAGGGTTGTGAAACTTCCTCCTACCGCATTGCCGAGGCTTGCCCAAGCCGCACCAGACTGACGCTTAGCCTCAATCTGCTGAGCGGTCCTCTGAGAGTCAAGGTTAAGCAACTGACCTCTTATCGCATCCTTTCTTGCCTGCTCGCCCTGCATAAGACCAGACACAACATCCGCCATAGCATCGTTGCCTGCCTGCTTTGCCGCAAGCGTATTCTCAAATGTGGCTCCACCAGCCGCCGCCTGATTCTCTATCGCCTCGTTACGCTTCTCAAGCCTTCTATCCATCTGCGAGAGAAGAGCCTTGTTGGCAACGCTGTCAAGCGGATTGGCATACATATCCGTAAGTAGAGAGCCTCTCTGTGCATTGTAGTTCTCTTCGGCTAACTTGTTCGCCTTGGCATTCTGAAAGGCTTGTATGCCTGTTCCGATTGCCGAGACTCCCATACCTATGAGTGGTAAAACTAAAGACATATCCGTTAACTTTTTAGATGGGAATAAAAGTACAACGGAGCGAAATAAATAATTTCCCAAAATGGGAAAAGTTTTCTTTCTCAGTGAGTTATAATTGCAGAATAAAACAAAAACACGACTGATTATGCCAGCAAGACCGATAAGAGAAGAGAGGGAAAGATGGTATGTGTACCTTCTCCTCAAGCATTTCAAGGGAGATACATCAAAGTTCTCAAGGACAATGGACATCTCAAAGAGAAGCATTGAGACTTGGAAAGAACATCATATGGAAGATATGAAGGAATTCATCAAGAAGGAGAGAAAGGCTGACCGAAACGGAGGTCAGGTTCCATATGACGAGAGGGAGACCCCTACACCAGAGGCACTCAAGGACGAATGCCTCAAGAGAATGGAGGACGCAATCAGACTTGAGCAGGACCCTGCCAAACTTGCAAGGGCATTTGACACGCTCAACAAACTGACCGACCCTGCCGACAAGGGAAAAGAGAAGAAGTCAATCGCAGATGCGGTTCTTGAATCAATAAAAAAGTAAGAAGATGCCTCAGAAAGTATTAAGGTTCAGCGGAATCAACAGAAAGATAAACGAGTTTCAGGGAAACGGAGCGTGTGAGGAACTGATTAACCTCAGACCTACGGCATCTGGACTTGAAATAATCAAGCCGAAGAAGAGAAAGTTGACCAATGTTCCGTATGATGTCTACACGCATTCATTCGGAGACAAGTCATTGCTGATAGGTGTGTCTGCTGGGAATCCGTTCCAGATAAAACTCATAGCAGATGACGGAGGAATCAGCAATATCGGCTCGTTCGTTGGAGAGGGAACAGACTACAGCATCGCTTTTCTTGGCAACCAGTTGCTCATAAGCAACGGCTCTTCTATGTATGTATATGCATATAAGGATGGAAAGTATGTGCAGACCGATGCCTCTGTCCCTGATGACCTTGACATACAGTATGCGGTATCCACTGGGTCTGGCTATACTGCCGATGTGGCACTTACGAATACGGACCCTAAGAGTGAAGAATTCAAGGAGGAGGTGCATAAGAACTGGAGTGCTGCGATAGGACAGCACACGAGCAAGAACGAGACATTCGGAGCAGTGCTTGTTGCGTTCAACATATCGCTTGCAGACGGGACCGAATTCTGGACAAACAAGTGGATTCACATCAATCCGTTCCACTATATGCCTAATGCTGACGGCAAGAAGATGATCTACTACGAAAAGGACGGAAACAAGAGATTCACATTCAATTCATATGACATCAACTTTACCATATCCTTAAAGAAGATGTCATCTTCATCGGTAGACAACTTGGTAAGCAAGGTAAATGTCTATGCGACAAGACCAGTATTCCCATATAATCTTGACACGATGGTGTCAATAGTAGATTCAACTCACGATAAGGCTATTCACGCTTATGCGTCTAACCTTGAAGAGAGCGGGGTAACAAAGCAACTCCTTTATTTTCAGAAGAGCATACCGATTTCAAAGATTGAGAATGGAGATGTGTCCTTCAAACTTGAATTCTCGGACACTCAGGCAGGAGAAAAGGTTCTTGAGATAGACAACGGAACCATAAAGCGAAGCGGAAAGATTGCCTCCTACAACAATAGGGCACACATATTTGATTCGTATTCCACAATATATCCGCAGTCGGTGGTGTGCTCGTCAAGCACTGGATATCCTTTCCAGACGCAGGAAGCATATGTCCATATTGAATGCAACGAGAAAACGGTCATACTGAAGACAAAGGCACTCGTACCGTCATTGTCGGGTGCAGGAAACAAGATA
>JAEIGA010003093.1_pt1 | contig 26186 bp, 24 predicted proteins | sample 9270691 | NCBI WGS metagenome assembly JAEIGA01 (sample SAMN17057246, study PRJNA624740) | gut metagenome | biome: biome; isolation source: fecal sample | host: Bos grunniens | place: China: Xizang | collected 2019 | reverse complement strand
CCGTTTCATTGCTGCAATCATTTCATGGAACAAGTCGGAAGCAATTTCCTTATTGGACAGCGGGTCGTGCATGTACTTTTTGATTTCCTGCGCGTCCGAGCATAGCCAATCCATCGGCGTACGTACATTCTGAAATTTCTTATTGTACGTATCAAAGGCAAGCTGGCGAGTCAAATCCGACATAGTGCCGGCAGGGGTCCGCTTTGCCTCTGTTTTTGTGATGAAATTCATCAAGCCCAGCGTTGCCTGCGGCTGGAATCCGGTTCCTACCAGGAATACATCTTCAACCAGCGGGGGTAAATCCCTCATAAGGTCCCGCACCAAGAACGAACCAAGGGAGAATCCCATCAGATAGTATTTTACATTAGGCAGCAGGTGTGCCACCTGGTAAATCTGCAGACGGATGTCCTGTAATACAGTACTCCATCCAAAATCCTTGTTTTTGCCTGAAATGAAGGTAGCGGCTGGATACTCGTTGTCGTTACGACCGTGACCGCGTAAATCGTAGCCGGCCACTGCAATGCCATGCTTGTTCATCTCTTCAGCAAAGTCGTCATACCGTCCCATGTGCTCTGTCATACCGTGCACAACATGGATGATTGCCTTGACATCACCCTCAGGCTTCCACAAGTATCCATGGAAGTGGTAGTATGGTTGAAATTTGTCATTGGTTGTCATAATTTCGACTCTCATGTTTCCTCCTAAGGAAGAGGGCGCTTACGCGCCCAACTTCTCCTGACCCTGCTTGAATTCGAAGACCAAGTCGGGGTAATAAATATTCTTCTTGAAATATGTAACCCAGCATGCGTCATGCAGCGGGCTTGCATAACCGCGGTTGTAGCTGTCTGGCTTCAAGGAAACCGCAATTTTTTCACCGTTCAGCTCCAGATAACCGTCAATGCCCTTTCGCTCGGCATCTTCATCGCTTTCAACGAACTTTCCGCCGAAAATCTCGCGAAGCGCGGCAAACAGAATTAATTCCATCAGATAACCTCTGGGTGAGGTGTAAATGAGATGTTTGATGTAATCCTGACAGCCGGCAATCCAGTTAGCGTCATCAGCAAAAATAGGGATATACTTCTGTTCCAACGCTCGTTCTTCAGGTGTCATAGACATCCGGCGAGTTCTGACGTAATCTTCGAGGACCTGTACACCTTTCCAGTAGTTACGGGAATAATGTTTCATGTAGTATTCCCAGAACTGCTCTTCCAGCGTATTGATGTCAATTTCCATCAGAGACAACGCGTGCAGGTTGTGGCTCAATTCGAATTCCTTCCAGATATTCTTCAAAGAGCCGAGGTTATATGTAGCGTTTGCGTGGGAGGCATCCAGAAAGGGTTGGTAGTTCTGGAATTTTTCACTCCATTCCGCGGATGGCTGATATGGGTTGTTGTATGCCCATTCCATCCAGTTAGTACAGGTTCGGGGCTTATCCGCCCAGAAATCCTTTGCTGGACCGGGAGGAATCTTGCCGTACATGCCGTCGGTATACTGCTTTTCGATATGTGCCAGCTGTTTATAATATCCAGGAATGATAATTTGCAGCTGACCACCATTGAGTTTCCGTGTAGTAACTTGCATATATATGTATCCTTTCGTTGTTATATGTATATTATACCAAAATTACATAGATTTGTCAATAGCAATTGCTCGCTTGCCTCTTGGTCAAGCTCTGACTAAAACGAATAACTCCCTGCCAATTTGACAGGGAGTGTGTTTCTTAGAATGATAATAATCCGGCATTTTCAAACAAAAACATGAATGGCAGACAAATCAATAATGTAGTTATCCACGGCCAAAGCATTCGCAGAACATACAATGTATACTTATCGTGTGTCACGGCGCGCCTTGGGTCGTTATCATAATATAAACGCAGAGTCTTCTCTACTGTTTGATGCGTACGGTACATCCATGTGCGATTGTATTTGTGTCCATCCACATAATATACATATCTCGTGTATCTTGGATGACCCATGCCTTTGGTGTGAGAATGTTCTAACACAGCATCTATCACTCGGCCTTCTTTTTCGGCACGCTCTGCTCGCTCTTCAAGTAATCTTGGTATAATTGCTTGCTTTTTAGCACAGCGAACATATTGCACAATCAATATTGCCAGCGCAACAGTTGTACAAACTGCCACAAATGGTGAGACAGTTGCACCTATCTCTGCAAACAAGGTACTATATTCTTTCAATACAGCTTCCATATTTTCTCCCTATATTTTAAACACCCAGTCATGCCGACTGGGTGTCTTGTTTTAATGCTCCGTATCGCACCAAATACATAAATTGCAATCATAGCAGTAGTCTGGCTCACTAACGCATGTTTCGCATTGTGTGCAATACATATGTGTTTCTTCGATATAGATGCATTGGTCGCATCCACCACAGTGATAATATGTATCTTCCGCTGTATTTTCTGAATGTGCATAGCAGTCTGGACATGTAGGACAACGCGAACAAATGTGCTCACATACACTCCAGGATGAGCATTTACTGCAAATAGTATCCAAATCCATCTCTTTGCCGCATACATAACACAACGGATTATGTTCAATCATTGCGACGCCAATGGTGTATGTCAATATGTCGGTATATGTGCCGGCAATTGTTGGCGTGCCAGCGACCCTAATGACACAGGTCTCTGTCAGCGGCAAATCCAGTAGATATTCCGCTGAGCACCAGAAGTAATCTCCTGGCAAAACATCACCCATTAATGTGGAGGTGATGGTGTATTCTAATTTAGTGGTGCCATCTTCGCCTGTGAGGTACCATTTCTCCCCTTCGGCATTTGCGCTATTGACTTCTAAAATCAAAAACGAGTATTGTGGCAGCCGACATCCGGTAATTGAAATTTCGCCGGTACCAACACCGGTAAACGTGTCCACTTCAATAGAGTCCGGTATTACGACAGTGTATTCTGCATCAACGCCATAAACGACTGTCATGCCGTCGATTTCGAGCGCCTCAGCCGCAAAGACTGCGCTGCTCGACAGCAGACAAAGCGTCAAGAGTGCTGCAATCAGTCTTCGCATGAGCTTCTCCTTACACTAATTTTATATTATTTTGAGGGGCGAACGATGCATGCCGAGTGATTCGGCATGCATCATTTGCAATAGGAAATTATTCCACAGTGACGGTGAAAGTCAGAGTGTCGGAGTAGGTACCAGCAGCAGTGGGGTCTTCAGTCAGTTCGAAGAACAGTTTCTGAGAGCCAGTAGCATTGCCAGCAGCGACAGACAGAACGACCGTGCCATCAACGACGTCAGCAGCGCCCTCAGTCTTACCAATCTTGTAGGACAGAGTTGTGGCACTATCAGCAGTGTTGACCAGCTCGTCGACGCCTGTCACGGTAACCTTCAGAGTCTTGCCTGCAAGCAGCAGAACATCAGCGGCGGACACAGTTGCCTGGCCCTTGCCTTCGTTGTTCAGTGCGACAGTCTCAGGAATGGTCACAGTGTAACCAGCTTCGACACCGTAAGTCACGGTGGTGTTTGCACTCTGAGCAGCGCTCTCCTCAGTGACAGTAGCTGCAAATGCAGTTACGCCCAGGGACAGGCACAGGCACAGAGCCAAAACCAAAGAAAGAATCTTTTTCATGTGGATAGTATCCTCCTTTCTCAAAATTTGAATGAATGGTTATTTAACCACTAATTCCAGCTTCAAATCCGCATTATTGGTCGGACTTTTATCCGACATGCGGTATGGCTGTACATGGAGGATTGCATTATATGTACCGGCAGGAAGTCCGCGTGTTAGGTTGATTTTTTGAATGTGTTTACCTGGGGCAATCAGTCCGGAGGTGTACAGCACTTCGTATCCCGGCTCATTATCTGCGGGGATACGCAGTTCAAACGTCAGATAGTACTTATCTGCATTCTCACTGGGGTTGTAGAAATCAACGACAATATCTTCTGCTGTGTCAATCGGAATTGTCAACCGACCCCATCCAGGAATTGCCACACCATTAGCCACCGGTGTTTCCGGCGTTATGTAATCACCTTGATTTGGGTCAAGTGTCGGTGCAGTACCAGGTTCATTGCCAATGTTAATATCAATGTCACCGTTGCCGCATGATTTCAGACATAGCAGGATAATTAGGATAACGATGACGCCAAGCATCACCCATTTTATCCAGTCGCGCTTCTTGGGACTGTTTGTATTTTGTTGGTTTTGTGTTCTCATGATAGTCTCCTTAACAGTTCTTTACTTACAATATTATGACGGAAAATACGGGATTTTTATAATTTTGTATATGTGTTATTGCCCAATCTCTTACGTTTTGAGGGTAATTCCAAGTTGCTCTTTGAATCCAAACATATGTAACCTCCTGATATTTGCACTTTAATTATGCAAGATACGCGAAACTGGTGCATAAGGGATACTTTTACATCTAATTTGTGATGCCCTTCGGGCACCATCGCTTGCGTTATACAGCGATGTGCACTCGCTCATGATTTATGTTATACAGCAAATTTGTGATATATTGTGTGCATCAAATTTGTGATATAAAAAAGCACGACGACACATCAGATTTGTGATAATAAGCAGCAAGTGTTTCTTGTGTATAAAGAGCGCCATATGAATTTTGTGCATTTATACATCACATTTGTAGTGGTGTGAAATTGCAATAAAAAACACCCGTCTTTGTAGGCGGGTGTATATACATCACATTTGTAATGTAATTGGCGCGATATAAATACCATGGTTTGTATGAACAAGGGTTAACAGACGTGTTAGACGCAGTGTTTACAAACATAAAAGGCATTTCAAAAATGGGGCGCAAAGGCAATTAACACAATATGTAGTGGCGTATGATGAAAATGTCACAAAATGTTGTGTTTGCCGTAGCTTGAGCGCGAAAATTTTGAATGGTTGTAATTAATATGCCGCGGACGTCTATTTATGAGTATTCTCCCCTGCGGACGTGGCATATGTATGAAATTGAGTTACCCACCAGAGAAATAATTGGAATCAGTGTTTATGCCGCGATGCTCAGACAAAGATAGAATAGAAAATGAACTACCGCAATATATTTATGGGAAGGACTTTTGATAGAGATGAATGAACTTTTCGGTGAAAATATTGGGTTAGACTCAATTTGTATTCTGGTACTATGGATGATTCAACAAAATTAGGTCAGTAATGTTCAGTGTTCAATTCGGCTTTTGAATGAGATGAAATGACATAACGGTATAATATTGAGGGTAAGACAAATTTGGGATAAAATAAAGTTGTGAACAACTTATGATGGAATTGGTTTAAGCTGGGTTAAGCTTTGGGTTAAGAAATCTCGACCATGATTTACTGGGCTGCGGACGTAAGGATGATTGGACTTAGTGCCTTCGGCCGTAAACGTTATTCGATTGTGATGCCTAATAGTTCTTTAGCTCGAATTTTAGCAGCCTCTCTTGCTTCCCATTCCTGCATATCACAGCAAGGCCCGATGTTGTATTCGAAGCAGAACTTAATGAGGTCCTCAACAGTCCGGATTTGCTTTGTATAACTGTTGATGAGGGCGTTAGAACGGTCTTTAATCGCTTGATTGCACGCTCTCTCGCTGCGATACAGACTCTTGATGGGCATGATACACGTGGATGGAATATACGTATTACGGAGTCTGACTTTTGTTCCGGAATCACTCTTGATGAGTTCCATAACTTGTGCTTTCTCTATATAACCTGAGTCGTACCAGACCCAGTCTCCAACTTTCAAATTCTTCATGAGAATTAGCTCCTTTGGTAAATTCGCCATAAGTATGACGGACTTGTGTATACTTATACACAATGATGGATTGACTTATGCGAGCAAAATCAGAATTATTGGTTGAATGACCACAAGATGTGGTGGATACTTTTGGATGGAATACTAAATATTGGGTTTTACCCATTATGCATTTTGGATGTATAGGATTAACGTGGTCAAACCACGTCAATCAAGCCTGAAAAGAATAAATCACCTGGTGTAAATCCTCCGGATAGGCAGCTGGCGCTGTTAACTTCGATGTTAGGCTCAACATGCTATTTCACCTAAGCTTGTATGGACATATGTCAGGTAAGAGAGCTTATGGTGGCATGTTCGCGCGTACATACCGGTGCATCGAGTGCACGTACGTGCAGTGGTACCTATGTTACCATTCCTCTTCATCTAACCAGTCTTCGTCTGTACAGATATCAGAGAACTCATCATATTGTGCTTCGTTTTCTACCGGTACCAGTTCAATCTCGCGGAATCGCATGCATTCCGGATTGAATATACAGACACTGTCACAGTCCCATGGCCCCAGGATATTACCTAAGGTTGCATGGTCGTAAGACAGTCCGTCAAAATCTTTCGACATTGCCTCATAGTCTATCATGAGGTGAGGTAAGCCGGCTTCCATGTAATTGCCCCAGGGTAAAACGCCGGATTGCAATTGTGTGGGATAATTCTGCAGCAAGAAAAGAATGTCATCGAGCGTGCTTACATGCATTACTTTTGCCCCGGGCTCGATGGTGAATTCACAACGTATGTTTGGATGGTTCTTACGAAACTGTTCGCGTCCACACCATGCATCCCAGTTGTTCTCTGAATCTTTGGGACTCGCCCAGAACCCACTCTCGGGCTTTACGTCAAATGAGCGGGTGTATGCGCGTTCGAATACATCGATATCAAACTCAGTACTACCGTAATGCACAAACACTCGGTCTGCGGGCACCAATTGCGGCGCATATCCCTCAGGTAACTGTCCCCTGCCATCAGGTGTATATGCTTGTGCAAGCATAGACAAGCGTTCGTTATCGATGTAGTACAAATATTGGCGGTGCCCAAATGTCTGCTTGTCTGCTTCAAAACCTACTGGTGGTATATATACGAATTCTGCCACTTGGTACCCCGGAGCATCACCTGTGCCTATGCATCCATATGGTGCGCGTACCATGGATGACACTGCTGGTTCACTATCAGTCATCCAGAGAAACGCAGCGCCTGGCATGGTTGTTTTCTCTTCTTCATAGAGCTCCGGTATCGCTTTGCGAAATTCTTCTTTTTGCTTAAATTGCGCATCACAATATTGAATTGCAGTCTCTTCTGACCTGAACCACAGAATTTTGGGGTCTGAGACTGCATATAATTTTGCGAGGTTATCCAGTAATACATTTGCGGATGTGATTTTTACTCCATAATAACGGGACATATTATCGCCTCCTCTACATAAATTAAGACTTACGCATAGTAGCCATGACGCGAAGTCAGGGATTGTACCTACGTGCGAATTCGTCTAAAATCAAGAGAATCCTTTGATTTTTCAAAAATCATTCAAATCTCTTGATTAATGAGAAAACCCCGGCACCCGAAGGTACCGAGGTTTCTTTTATTTGAGTGTAGAGCTGGAATTGAGCACCAGCGTGCTGTACAGGAAGAGTACATCCTGGTTGTCGAACTTTACAAAGCTTCCGATGAAATCGCTTTGTATATATCGAATATCAACCAGGGTCACCTTTGCGTAACTGCCCATGAAGAACGGCGCAATACTGCTACCGAAAGAGTCTCTGAAGATTACCAGCTCCCTGTCAGTAGATGCAGCGGGATTCTCAATGGTAATCAGAGCCTTTGCTCCGCCGAGGTAATAGTCGTACAGGTCCTTACTATCCAACATCTCCTTGTTGTACACAACAGTCTTGGTGTTGGTTTCGAAGTCTGTAACGATACATCCATCGAGGACTTGACTATTCATGATATACATATCTTCCGCCGGCATAGGCAGCGCAGCCTGACCGTAGTACACACCGTAGAAAGGCTTCTCTACCTTTTCTTTGGTAAACATGCTGGTATCTGGAGCATTTGCATTCATGCTTGTGCACAAGAACTGTGCAACGTCAAGAATGTTCTCCTGACGCCAGTGGGTGTCAGTCTTGTAATAATCTTCAATGGCAAGCTTGTCGGTGATATCGATATACGTAGCCCACGCATTATTCTCCTGGATATTTGCGAAGAGCTCCTCATAATTCATTACCAGGTAACCGTTTTCTTCGCCAATATAATAGCTCTTATCCGGAATCACGGAGAAGTAAATATTGACATCGGTATTCTTCAAGTACTTGTTGTAAATATTGTCAAAGCGCTTGTTGGCGTAATCCAAAGAATCCTGATTGAGAGGATATTCCAGCTTGGCAGCATAGCCGTCTTCGATATAAATATCATTGTTGTCGCTTTGCTGCATTACGTAGTAGTGAAAAATGGACTTCAGCTGTCGGAACGTATCTCTTCCAGGAAACTGGTCCAGTGTGTAGTCTTCGAATTTGGTAATGAAATCACCGGAGAGTACAGTATCCACAGAAAGCTCTGGGAACTGTGCCAGCGGACGTCTTTCGGATACCGAAATTTCCCCTGCCGGCTTAAACCAGGTGACCAGAGTCAGTACCAGCCACAGTACTGCGACCGCGGAGATACCAACGATACGAATTTTCTTGCTCATGTTGCTACCTCCTTAGAATCTGAAGTACAGGAACGGGTTGAAGGAACCGTCTACCAGGTACGCGCTGCATACTGCAAGCAGCACAAACAGCACGATGGGCTCTACAATAGCAATAATAGTTTCCGTCTTCTTGTGCACAGCAAGCTTGGTGGCAACATTTTTCACCAGAGGAGTTGCGCCAATCAGGCTCAGCACGAACAAGAAGCCAAAGCTACCGAGGTAATACAGCGTTTCAGTGTTACAGAACGGTACGCCTGCGAATCCAAACATACCGGCGATATCCTGACCGGCCTGAGTGATATCTGTGGCGTTAAACAGTACAAAGCCCAGCACTACAATCAGTAGTGTATAAGCATGCCTGAACACCGCGGGAATCTTTTTAATCGCCGGCACAAACTTTTCAATCAGCAGGAACAGTGCATATAGTAGTCCCCACAGGATAAAGTTCCATGCGGCGCCATGCCAGAATCCTGTAAGCATCCATACAACCAGCGTATTGAACAGCCAGCGCCCCTTAGAGACACGATTACCTCCCAGGGGGATATAGATGTAGTCGCGGAACCAACTGCCGAGAGACATGTGCCAGCGGCGCCAGAACTCAGCGATGGATTTGGACATGTAGGGGTAATTGAAGTTTTCAATGAAGTTAAATCCGAAAATCTTGCCCAGGCCAATTGCCATGTCGCTGTATCCGGAGAAGTCGAAGTAAATATGCAGCGCGAAGGCAATTGCATACATCCAGTAGAATACAACGGACTTTTCGCCGGAAAGCCTGAAAATGTTTGTGAGCTCGCCGAGCTGGTTGGCAATGAGGATTTTCTTTGCCAGACCGAAGATGAATCTACGGAGACCTTCCGTAAATTTCTCCATGGAATGGGTTCGGTGATTCAGTTCTTTGGCGACATCAATATAACGGACAATAGGACCAGCAATCAGCTGCGGGAATAGCGCTACGTATGCTCCGAAGTTAATCGGATTCTTTTGCGCCTCTACGTCACCGCGGTATACATCAATGGTATAGCTCAGACACTGGAAGGTATAGAAACTGATACCAATCGGTAGTGCAAGCTTTAAGAGCGGGACGCTTAGTCCGGTGACCGCGTTGAAATTGGTGATAAAGAAGTCGGCGTATTTGAACACACAAAGCAGCGCTACGCTGACTACCACAGATATCGTGAGCCAAACTTTCTTCCACGGCTTCGTCTTCGCTTTTTCAATTGCGAGTCCACATCCATAGAACAGCAGGATGGAAGCCATCATGAGAAATACATATCGCGGCTCTCCCCAGCCATAGAAAATCAGACTGGCGAGCAGCAATACTGTATTCTTCAGCTTCCACGGCACCAGGAAATATACCGCCAGCACCAGCGGTAGGAAATAAAACAAAAATGGAATACTGGAAAATAACATTTATTGTCCCTCTTAGTAAAAGAGGGGCGGAATTACTCCGCCCCGGGTGTGTTGATTATTCGGGCTTGCCAGTCAGGGTGACAGTCAGTGCGCCGAATTCCTGAGCAAACAGGTCAGTAGTGCTCTTTGCAGTTGCATCCGCCTTGTACTCAGAATCCATCATAGCCAGCAGAACATACTCGCCGGTGGCAACAACCATCAGGTCATCCGCGTTAACGCAAATCCACTTGCGGGGATTGACGTTCTCCTGGATAGCCTTAGCCATAGCCTCGACGTTAGCAACGTCGTCGACCTTGACCAGAACCAGGGAGAATGCCTGAGAACCCATAGCAGCCTCACAAACAGCAGCCTCTACAACATGTTCCTTGCTTTCCAAGCCAGTGTAACCGTTCCATGCAAATTCATCAGCCATGTCAATAGGCATGACCATGGTGGGGAACTGCATGGGCTGCTTCGCAATCAGCAGATTCAGCATTGCCTCAGTCTCGGTAGGCTCAACCTCGGGTTCAGTCACGTCGCCAGTGCCTTCGGTAGCGTCACCAGAAGGGTCGGTCGCATCGCCGGTGCCTTCGGGCTCGGTGACATCACCGGTGGGTTCATTGTCAGTGGGCTGGTTCACAGAGGGCTTCTCGGTGGGGTCCTTCACGGGGTCCTTAGTGTTAGAACAGCCGGCGAACACGCCGATTGCCATAACACAAACCAGCAGCAGTGCGATAATCTTCTTCATTTCGTTTTTGTCTCCTTTTAGACAGTTTGTATTTCGTCGGTCGTGGACAATGAGTATGTATTTTGTCCACGCCTTATTGACGTACATATACTATACCATATAGGTATTATAATGTCAATACCATAATTTGGTGTTTTTATGATATTTTAATGGTGATTTTCCATAAAGAAAAAGCGTCAAAAGACGCTTTTCTTGTGCAGTTTGTCACTGGTCCTGATTTTCGTACGTAACGTCGCATTCATCGACGTCAGAAAATTCAACTGAGCCGCCGGAGGCGCCGTCTTTTTCGAATTCATAGCCATTGATGACGCCGGTATATTCTCCGGTTTCTCTGTCGTATGTAAAATCATGGGAATAGATGATGTAATTATGCTCTTCACCGAAGATACGAATCGACTTGATGTCATCCATGGTGTGCACCTTTTCCATGATTGCCTTGATAAAATCATAGGCATCACATGTGGGCAGGTCCTCGGGATTCATGTCACCGTCAAAGAAATCTTCGGGGTCAAAATCCTCGCTGTTATAATCGATGAAGGGTTGAGGATTGGATTTCTCGAAAATCTTCACTTCCTCATCTCCCCACTCACAGCCATCTACGATGCCGTTTGTCAGTAGCTCAATTAGAGCGGCTACGGATTCAGCATTGCCCAGCTGCTTGGGGCTTACGCGGATGATGCAGTCATTCTCAAAGTAATCGATGCGTCCGGATTCGGGCGAGCCGCCCATGCCGTTAAAATCGATACTTTCGCCATTCTTCAGATTGATGTTAATCTGGACAATGAACGAGCTGCTGGAACTGTTGGTAACAAAGTCTGAACGAATTTTCATATGTATCTCCTTCTGAAAGTTTAACGCCCCGGGGTAGCCGGGACGTTATGGCTTAGTCATGGCAGGCGCATTCGCAAGTGTCTTCACACTCGCATGCATCGCCGCACTCGCACTCGTGGTCTTCACCGCAGCCACAGTTGTCGCCGCAGATATGCTCACCCTTGCAGGTACCGACGCAAGAGCAGATAGGCTCTTCGCCGAAGATTTCAGCCATTTCCTCTTCGTCAGGCACATTATTCAGCACCTCTTCGGGCTGTGCACGACGACGGGTGTCAGCAACAGCGCCTTCGGAAGCCATGTTGAAGTAATCGCCATTGGCAACGGAAGCGCAGGTATTGCGGTCTACTTCAACTTCATTGACGCGGTTGAAGCGCTTAACGTACAGATAGAACTTACCGTTCTTGTAACAACGACCGACAACCTTGCCGGTGGGGCTACCCAGCATGTTGTTGCCGAGGTAACGGTCAGCCAGCACCAGAGCACCAGCTGCAGTGAGAATGCCGGCGCCAACGCCGATGGCAATTTTCAGAGTCTTTTTCATGATGTATCCTCCTTAATATTCGCGGGCGCTATCGAAAGCAACCCATGTTTTGTTGTACTTATGTAACGGCAAGTCGACAATCTTCATGCCGTCTTCTGTATACACAACGCCTTGGTTATATACGCTGTTATACAGCATGTCGGTAGTTTCACCCGACTGCAGGTCCTTCATCAGAATAGGCACCTGCGATTTTCTGCGGATGTAATCTTCTCGGATGGCAATTTCCGGAGGCTCGGTAATCATAGCTCTGGGAATCATCGCCAAAATCATAATGCCAAAGCAAATGGCGATGTTCCATAATTCTAAGCTTCCGGAGCCCAGCATGCATGTCAGCATCAACGCGACAAATCCACCGAGTATCATCAGCACGTATACCAGCCCACAGATTCTGTTACGCGTACTTGTTTGGATATGCTCATATTTGTTCGACTCGTCGAACCAGATTGAGTAGACAATTGTGTCAAGTACGTTCATGTAAGCAGTCCTTTCCAGCCAGTAATTCTTCTTTTGTGAGTTTTTGTGCATAAGCTACCCATCCGCGTCCATACTGGTCGAACGGAGCTACGCAAATTTCGGGTCGCTGATTGTGATATCTTACGAATTCTTCTGTATAACCGTAGAACGGCACCCAGTCGTCTTCGTATCCGGTGACGTTATTCAACCAGTGGATGAATACGTATTTACCGCGGTATGTCTTCATTTCCTCGGGGTCTAACGGCTTATGCCTGTATGTTGGAGGACCTATAAAACTACTGGCGACCAACATGCCGGCAACCGCTGCGACACTGAGTGCGATGAACCATAGCCATGCCCATCGTTGTGTACAGACTCCAACGATAATAAAATAAAGCGACGCCACCAATGCTACAATGGAGGCGATATATATGCAGGCGAAAAATAATTTAGCAAGACTCGCGTTTCCTACCACGCGTTCTAAGTTTGGGTCTTCATCGCGTTGGTCTGAGCCGCGAATTGCATCGACAAATTGTGCTTTTGTCATAACTCTCCTCCCTTGCCAACATTATACCACATTTGCGGTTTGGCGTCAAGATAATTATGACTTAGCAGCATTGAATTGCACACGAATCATTCAGTTTGATTTGCTCACCATCGTTAATCCTTTCGTGACAAGCAAAGGGACGGAATACCCGTCCCTTAGAATGCGAATGATTCGTCTGCAGCCGCAGGCTTGGGAGGTTCGAGTGAGGCAAGTTGTTTTTTCACCTGATTTTGCATCGAGAATAACATGCTGCGCATTTTGAAGTCGCCCTGACGGTCTGCCAGTGTCGCTACTTCATTCAACACAGCCTGTACGCCTTTATAAAGTCTAATATCACCGGTGCCTTCATCTGCCGAGAGCAACTCATTTTCATATGCACGGTAGAAGCTTGGTGTGTAATATACGTACTCAATGTTTGCTCGACCCGATTCCATGACGCTTTTCATGGTGGAAGCAAACATAGCAAAAGGACTATTCATGTCCGGATGCGTAATATGACCATTGTCACCATACAGCATGCGCATCGCACTGCGGTGTCTTGCCACCGAGGCGTCAAATGCGTTCAGCTGGTGTGGTTTGGATAGCTTCAGAATCTCATCCAGCGGTATCATATGCTCCCGGCGTTTGCGCACGGTTTTTTGTGCATCTGCCAGCTCAACAATTTGCATCTCATGCAGCGTGTCTTCTGGAATAATCGCGACGATATCCTGTACAGAATCTACCGGCAGGGCTGCCGTGAACAAATATGAAGGGTTGGCGGTTTGTTGACGCTGTTTGTTGATATAGTCCATCAACTCATCCGAAATTGCAACTCTGTACACAACGCCGATGCTTCCAATTGTTAGCGTCCGTTGGTCAGGACCAAACTTGGTGGCGAATGACCAATCGCCTTTACTGCAGTCGATAACGCCTTTCTGCACGCCGTTGATGCTATCAAAGAATCGGACAACATCGCCAGTTTTATCTGGAAGTTTTTCGCGCCAATCCGGTTGCATGACGTCCTCAGGGTGCACGTCAATCAATCCGTAAATATCTTTACTCATGTTCAACCTCCATCGAGAGTTCTTACCTTAATTATGACTTATCGCATTGGTAATGGGCATTACAACCTACCAAAATTATGCTCTTCATCATACTCGTGGTCTTCGTCTGCCTGGGATGGACCATCTGAGGTGTCTTTTGGTTCTGAAGGTTCGGGGCTCGAGAACAGCTTGATTTCTCTTTCACGGTGTTCAAATGGAGCATCCTTCTCTGAGTCCTCTCTGATTTTATCGAGCGCTGCAACACATGCCTCTTGCACCTTGCGATATGCCTCTGTGACATCACTACGCTCCATTTGTGCAGCCTTCTCCCCTGCGATGTATGCGGCGTTATATGCTGCATTATATACCAGCGCCATGTCGCCATTCCAGTTGTAACCGTTGAGCGTTTCGTTCATGTCGTGTATAAATGCGGTTTTGAATTGAGCGGAGAACTCTGCCGGCACAGTCGTAGCAATGTCGGTGTCGCTCCATTCCTGCCATAACGCGTCATTACGTTGTTGCCATAGATTCTCAACACGTTCATTCAGTCCTGCGGAGAAATTTGCCAGCTTGGTAGCATCATCTGCATTGAGATGAGGATGCATTTCCAGGCAGCCCATTTTCATTGCACGCACGATATTCTCTGGACCAACTCCGTCTTTTACTTCCAAGCTTGTGATGAATTTATGCATGAACTGTTCTGCCATGGGTCTCATAGCTGCGCCGGTCATCGTGTCGGAAAAATAATGGAACGCGTCGAACATGACCTCATCGATAAAACTGGTTTTGTTCCAGTTTTGCGCGCAAGCCAGCTGGAATGCGGTACGTGTTACATCATGAGTGAAATCAATTTTCTCTGCTTCATTCAGTGTGCAACGCTCCAGTAACTTATTAGCTTGACGCAGCACATCAATTTGCGCTTCCGCCAACTGCTGACATTCTGTCAGCGTTTCTACTGGGCGTCTAATGACGTCATTCAGTGCAGTGGCGCCAATGCGCAATTCAACTGGCTTATCACCGGCGAATACCACCTCAAAATTAGGAGGCGCTAATCTTTGCGTCAACCCGGGACCATATGGTCTGGCATTCAGTGGCGGTGCACATGCCTCAATCTCTGGCTCAAAAATGTATTCTGTGTCCCTATAAGCATAACCGTGATTATTGGTCACAGGATTGAATTCCGTTAATGCGCCGCGGGCAATAGCGCCCGCAGATACTTTATATGTGCGATACATACATAACCTCCTTATACGAAAATATCTTGTTCATCTTCCGTTGGCACAACCAGGACGCCATCTTCCCTGTCAGGATTTGTTGCTTCCAGGTTGTATGCTTCGACCAGAGGAGTAAATGTTTCATCATGTACTTTTGCATCATTGTATAGCCTGGAAAGTGTTTGCAGGGTCTGCGCCATTTGTTTGGCGGCAGCCGCTGCGGCATACTCTCCGCTATATCCCTGATTGGTTAAACTGTGGTAGGTTTCCTGATATTGGTTCTCCATTTCCAACAGATGGGTAATGTATCCAACGCCGACTTGACCCTTGTGCATAACACGTTCGATGGACATTAAATGGTCTGCGTTAGGGTGAGAGTTGAAAAAGTTCTCATTGATGCGACCAGCTGTTCCATACATAAGTTGTAATGAAGCCAGCTGATTCAAATCATTGAAATCCAATCTTTGGAGCTGCTCCGGAGTGGAATGGCGCAGAGCTTTATCGAGCTCTTGATAATCGCTCCATCTTGCAGCCATTTCGGAACCAACCTCATACAAGCTGAATGGGAAGGAAGTGCTTTGCTCTTTATGCAACGGACCATGCAGCGGGTCGTTTTGAATTCGCATTTCGATATTCTCGATATGCATACCTTCCAGTGTGCCTCGATATACCGGAGCGCCGGCCAATACATCCGCGCGCAGCTCCTTGGTATCCGGGCTAACAACTTGATAAATCGCACCGACACCAGTTAGCTGAATTTTACCCTTGCCATCATGACCAAAAGGCACTGATGTCGCGCGTACTTTATATTGCTTTGCAAACAGTTCGGTTGCTAATACCGCGTCCTGCTTTCTCTGGAAAAAGACGATTTCATCATTTGTCTTATGAGGCATGTGTGCATCTGCCCCGGGTACCATTGCTGTGACCGGGTGCATCATATATACACCATATAATTTCATAACGCTACCTCCTTAATCATCAATCTCAATTTGTTCGTTCTCAGGAATAAATTCTTCGGGATGTTCATGATGAAATTCCGTCCATTTAGCCGTCCACTCGCGAACGGAATCATCTGTATGACGTGTGATGTACTTCAATTCATCGAAGAATCGGTTTACGTGGTTAGATACTTTATCTGGGGCATTGTGATGGTATTCACAAAATGCCATACATTGCTGCATCTCTAATGCAGTTTCAAATTTTGTCTCCAAGGAGCAATCGGTTTGAGCCAGCTCCTGGAACATTTGCTTAAACTGTATTACGTATGGCATATCTTGTTCGGTTGCAGGGCGTGCCACTCCACGGATACCATCGATTGCATCGATTCCTGCTCCAAGCCGATTTATCAGTAATTCTTGTATTTGTTCGTCTGACATATCTCTTACCATTGCAGCGGCTTTATCCATGACGGATAAATGCGCAGCTACATGCTCTACCGCTTGTTCTAACGGTATTCTTTCACTGAAAGTAAAATCTGTCCGACGGATACTCATTTCGGAGCGTACAATCGCTTCTGCTGGGATTGGCATCGGACATAAGTATCCGTACTCTCCCGGTTTTACGCGGTCGGTGATGAATTTGTATATATCCGCTGGCAATTGTATTGTGTGGCACACTGAGACTTCTGTGTCAGTTAAATATTTAGACTCTGGATTATCCAGCTGCTTCGGTCTAAAATGAGAATCTACGAATGCTTGTTGCGCGAAAACATCGTCCCTAACAAATATTCTCATGGCACCCGGAGTATTGGGCGGTAATGACTCTAACCATCCTGGTTGCACAACATCTTGTGGTTTGAAGTGTTGAATTGCATAAACCGTCACAACATCTTGTGTTTGTGCTTCTTGTTTAGGCGCAATTTTAACCTGTTCCGGATTGAGGCATTGTATCATATTCCCGTTAAACATGACGACGCTGTCACAGTCCCATGTGAACAGGGTATCTGATAATTTTGTAAAATCATAATAGACTCCGTCAAAGTCCATTGCTACTGCTGCCCAATCAATGTCGTGACATCCGAATCCTCTGTCAGGCAAATATCCCGACGCATAGTCCATTTGCATTCCGTATTTTTGTATTAAGTATGCAACATCGTCCATTGTGGTGATGGATAGTACCTGTGCGCCAGGTTTCAGCTGCCATTCAAATCGTTGGTCTTGTTCGTAGTGTGCATCCATTTCGCCTGCTCGCCATTTTTCCCAACCTTTATTGGTTTCTACCGGGCTGGCCCACAATCCACCTTCTGGCTTTTGTGAGAGATATGCGCGAACGGGCTTTATGGCATTGGGGTAAAAGACCGAAGAGCCGCAATGTACAAATGTGACGGGATTTTGGGATGCGACAGTTGGTACAAGCTTTGGCTTGTAATCAGCCGGAATCACTGGTATGCCGCCATTCGTCGCTGTTTGTAGACCTCGTGCTATATGCGCAAGGTCAACATTCATCCTTTTCCCGTCTGGGGTAATCACACTTGCATGATACCAAGAGTTCTCAATGATTCCTTGGGTTTGTTCCTCCGGAACACGCCATGAGTATACAACATGTATGGTGTTATCCTGAGGTTGCGGAGTGACGTCATCCTGCAAGGTCACCTGGCCTGCTGGTAGCTCAATTTTTCCAGCGCGTATTGCATCCATATCAAAGCTTTTAATATATACTTTATTGACTTTATTGTCATTTCTGAATCCTGGCATATATGTACCCCCTTTCGCGAGAATTTTCTGTTTTAATTAAGACACTTACAGGATATACAAAAACTCCCCGCCACCGCCGGCGGGGAGTTCTTTTTGATTCAATTCAACAGAGGGTGCGAGTCCCTGTTGTGTTATCTGATAGAAATCTTAAAGCTTGCGCGATTACGACCAATTGAATCCATTGTCTTTGTCATAAATTCGAAACTCATCTGTACCTTGCGACCGTACAGTTCGTGTTCGTAATTCTGATTCAACTTATAGTCTCCGGAGCCATTCCAGTGCACAGCATCAAACTCGAAGTTTGTGCCAAAGACAGCATTGGCTGCCTTTTTAGCCTTTTCTAAGTTTTCAGACAAACGCTTGATAACGGCGGGGTCTTCAGGGTCATTGTTATCCCAGTCTTCTGCGAATGCGGGCATCTCAATAGATGCGCGAACCACATTGACTGCGTCTCCGCGAACTTCAACGTCGTATTCCAGTTCAAACGTCATGGTTTCAATCCATGTCGTATCTTTCTGGCGAACATTCAAATCCGCGTGGAAGCTGATATCGCGGTCACCGTTTTCATATTCAACCGTTTCGTATGTGTACAGCTTATCAATGGAGCTTGGCTCGGTAAATCCGTAATTGTTCAGCTGTTTTGTAACAAATGCAGCACCAATTGTTGGCACATTTGTGAAGTCCAGTTTTCCAACATTCGGGAAGACCAAGTCACAGTACTCGGGTACATTTTGCGGCATGATAGAGGTGTACGTGCCGGCATATTTGTCGACACCACTCTCCTTATTATTATATGCGTACATGGAGAAGTATACACTACGGTCATCCAATTTGCGTCCATATTTTTCGGAACCGATGGTATTGGATTCACTCAGACTCATCTCATTATAACGCTGTTCGGTAACAGGGGCATAAGCCATATATTCGGCAATATCCTTGCCGTACACAACTTCCAGCACCTTCAAAATGAATTCTTGCTGCTCTGCAGACATCTCTTTTGCAGGGGTGCTGTAATTTACAGAAATACCACGCCAGCCATCAAATTCTTCAGTATTACCGGTGAATGTGATGGTAATGGTATCGTTGACATAATCCACTTCTGGTGCATCTGCAATCAGGCGAACAGTGTAATCATATGAGCGTTGCCAGCCAGCGTCTGTATACTCTTCCGCGTATGCTGTTTCGGATGTTTCAATGCTCCATGTCCACTCTTCTACCAGTGGTGCAACTTTTGTCTTGATTTCCTGCGGGTCTACTTTTGACCAGGCTGTCTGGTACAAACCTACCTCGACAGTGGAACCATCCAACAGTTTGAGCTGCTGGCGTACCCACTGGGGCGTATAGAACTGAGGCTTTGCAACGTCCTCTTTAATGACCCACTCACCTTCGGGAGCGGTGGTCTCATCGTCAGGCTCGGACGGTGTGGAATTGTCAGGGGTTTCTGTGGGTTGACTTTCAGAAGGTTTATCGGTGGGCTCGGTCGGAGTTTTATCTCCGCCGCATGCCACCAGGCTCATCATCATAACCACTGCCAGCAGCAGTGCGAACAATTTCTTCATAATGACCTCCTTAGGAAATATTGAAGTAGATATAACCTACCAGGGTACCAAGGAAGGTTTCGCCAATTGTAAAGGAAATGCTTGCATCCTTTTCGAGACCCAGTACATTGGTCTTATAATTGTAGCTTTGATGCTTTCCATCCTCACCCTTCACAATGACCTCAGCTGCGTCAATGTCATCTTTCAGGATACACTTGAACATCTTGACGCCGGTCGCGAAGAATTCATCGCGGGTCTTCTCCAGGTCTTCATCTGCGTGCACCTGACCTACACCGCATTCCATCTTTAATTCGACGTCAGTGATGCTGGTGCCGTTATGCACAACTTCATATTCGATAATCAAGTCCGGAGCAGCGGTACCGCTAAGCTCTTCGGTTCCAATGTTTGCTTCAATCTCGAATTCCTCAACAACGTGACCATTGTCCAATTTGAGTGTGCGGATGCGATATGCATCAGAATCAGGAGTGGTGCGGGAATATTCAGGGAAGTACTGACGCAGCATTTCTGCACAGATATTCTTGTAGTCGCTCAAATCGACGGAGCCGATTTTTTCGTTGAGAACTTCGTAAATATACTCGGGCTGCTTAGCAATGCTTACGTACGAGCCATCGCCAGGGAATTCTCTGTATGCATTGCCGCTCATAATCGGATTCATGTACATATTGAACGTTAAGCCGTATTTAGAAATGCCGCGGCGGAGATAGATAATCGCATTATCCTGCTTCACTTCGAGCAACAAATTCTCGCCTTCGACTACGGGAGCATAGCACAGAGCTTCTGCATATTCGCCAAAGATGACTTGCAGAAGCTTGTATACTTCGTCCTGAATTTCGGATGTAACCTCTTCAGCAGGAATATCAATTTCTAACTTAATTTGCTCATAGCCGTGTACATATTGTGTATCACCGGTGAAGGTCAGTGTTAAATCGGAGGCATATGCCATGGTATCATAAACTTCGCGAGTAGCCACAATACTTTGTTCCCACTCATATCCGAATACCTGACCGATTTCTTCATAATTGGTAAGAGCGCCGTATTCTTTCTCCTCGGTGCCGAATACCCAGTCCTTAAACAGTGGGCTTGTTTTCAGGGCATTCATTGCGGCATCCTTATCAAAGTCTTCAAACTGCCATGGGGACTTCACAACACTGGCTGTCAGCTTACCTTCGCATGCTGTCAGCTTCATTACCTCCACCGTATCAAACGTTGGCAATTCTACATCTTTGGTCTGCCAGCCCTCAGAAGGCTCTGTGGCGTCGTTTCCGCCGGGGGTAGGCTCGGTGTTGGTTGTGGAGTTATCTCCGCTCTGAGAGGGCATAGAGGCATCAGGGGCGGTGTTGTCTGGGTTTTCCGTGTTCGCACATGCAGCCATGGCGAAAACCATGGCGCATGCGAGTAAGATTGCGAGAATCTTTTTCATTATTCGTTACCTCCTGTGGTATCCTCGGGCTCGCCCGTGGTGGGGTCCTGCTCGACGGGACCGGTTGTTTCAGGGGTGGTCTCAACCGGCTCCTTGGGAGCGTATTTGGAGTCGTATTCAATGGAAACTTCGGCCAGCAACGCATTGGTGTACAGGTCCTCTGCGTCCAGGGTGGTCTCGTTTACAGAAATGTCGACATAAACATACCAGACAGACTCCCAGTCTACCAGGTTGCGGTAATTTCTGTCATTCACCTCTGTGGCATTATCGTACTCATGCACGAGCACCAGAGTCTCCGGCAGTGTACCGTTGAAAGTGACGGTATATTCCTCAATGCCGGCTACCGTGTTTTCAGAATGACGGTCGATGACGAATGCATTGATATGCAGAACATCGCCATTTTTCAGCGTGCTCTTATCAAAACCAAGAGCCTTGAAAATGTCGTTGTAATTCAGGGTAATGGTTGCGCCGGTCTCAGTTAGAGCGACAGGTACCTTTGCTGCTGCGTCTTCATTAAACTGATGCTTCAATTCGGGTTCTGCCGTAAAGATAAACACACTGTCGGCTTTATTTTCGCCGTCGTAAGAATCAAAATAACCAACAACGGCTACACGGACGTTGCTATAATATTTAGCATCCAGAGCAGCGATGAACTCGCCGGGCACCATCTCGAAAATTTCGCCAGACTCAGGCTTCTCCCAATTGAGGTTGAAATCTTCGGATGAGAGTAAATCATAATTCAGGTTATCAAATACCAACTGCAGTGCGCCTTCGGGCGCCACGTACTCTTCATTCAGATGAGTTGTTTCATCATTAGCATCGATGAACGTGAATACAAGCTTATTCAGGATTGCTTTATCCACTTTACCATCTGGAGTTTGGGGTTGCTTATATGCGTTCTTCGTTGCCTTATCCAGCTCCATCTTAATCATTTTTGCAGTGATGGCGTCATTTTCAAAGATAATCTGCAACTTCGATTCCATTTCGCCAATCGTGGTGTCACCGGCGTCGGGGTCGACGTTAGGTTCGGTGGCATCCGGCTCAGTAACATAGGGGTCCTTACTGGGCTGAGTTTCGTCGGGCTTTTCAGTGTTACATGCCGCCAAACTGAATACCATCAGCATTGCCAGCAGCAGGGCAAAAATCTTTTTCATATAAATCCTCCTTGCATTTGCATGCATATTATAAATATTGTATACGACTTATAGTGTAGTTCTTTATGTCGTAACGATATTATACCATATTTTCGTGCTTTTGTCAACAACAATGTATAATTATACGTTTACATGTCCGTGATTTGCAACCCAGAATGCTTTAGTGGGGTCTTTTGCGTCATAAGCGATGATAACCATTTGACCACGTTCTGCTTTTGTTACGGGTACCTTCTTTTGACCCACGGTCACATTTCCAACCTTCACATCTTCGCTTTTTAATTTTAGAGTTTCTTTTAGTTCGAAGGTTTGATTCTTTACTGTATATTGAATAACCACTACCGTTGGATTATCGAGTCCCTTGTCCTGAATGGCTATAATCATTCCATTAGCATATAAATAATGCGGCGTTGATTTTTGTGGGTTTGCACATGCTCGTATCAACAAATAAATCATTGTGCCTAAGATGGTTGCAGCCCCCAGGCATATTAAGATAATCATTGCTGTCATCATATACCTCCTTAATCCCTTCAGGTTTCTGCCTTAAGAATGACATTACTCTGCTCTATAATGCACGAATGGCGCCCTGGTGGGCGCCTTTCGTTATATATCTTCGTGGCTGAATTCTTCCAGACAACCGTCTGCATACCATTCCAGCAGTTCTAACGCGTCTTTATTTGGGTCTGTTCGACCTGCTTCCAGGCACGCGTAGAAGATTTTGTATAATTCATCATTGTGTGACATGCTTGGCTCAAATTGCGTATAGTGTTCCGCGTCTTTCAACGCGAACCAACCTTCGGTGCGAACGAATTCTCGCACGGACATGCCGGCACCGAGTTTTTCTTGTGCATTTTTGAGGTAATTCTCTTCGATTAACATCGCAGCGCGAACAGTATCGAATGTTGCATGCTCGCCGCAGAGCAGCTTCTGGATGTTACGTAACGGGACTAATTCGGGTCTGTCTGCAGTAATAGACTCTAACGTGTATCCGGATTGCAGAATACCACCGGGTTCGAAGGCACGCCGAATTTGCTCACCTTCTTTGATGGGGTATTCCAAAATGGACGTGGGGTCGAGTCCATGTTCCTGCGCAAATTCTTTAATTGCGTCCCATGTTCCCAATCGCTTTTCCTGCTCTGTAATCGCACCGGGAACCGTATATGTTGTGGTTCTGAATAAACCATTCCCCAACATATAGACTTCTGTCGAGCTGAGGACAACGTCAGATTTACTCATCATGGGTTTTACCGTTGGTGCATTACCGCGGTATATCATGAAGTAACCTGTGTTCGTTGGGTCCTCTTTTTCCATGCGCGCGACTTGCTGCTGGATATATTGATTCATCTCAGACCAGTTGCTGAAAGCGGGCAGCATTTCCTGTGCACTCGTGCAGTGATTTACAACCTTACCCAGGTCACGGTGCTCCACCAGGAATACAAAAGGCATTGTCGGTGCTTCTACCGATACCTTATGACTAAGGTCCACCAACTCTTGTTTAATTTGGCGAAAATCATTCCACGCTTCAGGCGATGTGCACATTCCCTCCAATTGGACTGTCTTTTCCAGCCAATCCAATGCTGTGCATAACGAATCGATGCAACGCTTATTTATAGAAGTGGGCTTTTCGCTAATCTGCATGCTGTAATTCAGGTGTGCCAGATGTGCATAATCCTGGAATTCTAATAAGTGCATTGAAAATTCCAGAGGCAGTTTTGACGTCAATTTCACAGAGAGGCTCTCTGTTAAATTTGACATCAAATCCTGTTGATGCAGGCGCCATGCACCATCGTGTGCATAAATATCATGCAAACGTATATGGTCTTTGACGGATGTCAAATCAAACATACGACGGCATGCTTCGCTGGTCTTATCCACTGCTTCGGCAAGAGCTTTTAATGCATTATGGCGCTTATGTGCCTCAGCGAGTGCCGGGATGAAATTTAATTTACCATTTTCATCCAGTGGACATTTTCGATATGTACCGCTGTACAATGGGTTATATCCGAAAAGCACTGTTGCGCTTACGATATTTTGTGGTTGAATTTCCCACGTTCCGCTGGGAGGTGAATTCTTTGCCCACATATACAAGGGGCTTACCTGTTCACCGTAAATTACGGATAGGTCAGGAACGCAGATTGGTTGATTCAAATCGGGACCCAATCCTAATGTTGAAAGTTGACGCTCCTTATGTGTTGCATTCATCCACGCATCTAAGTAATCACGGTAATGGGTCGCATCACCATACAGGCGTAGCTCGCCTTGTTTATTGATAAAGTCTGCACTGCTGCGGGGTATCTCGAAATAATACACATGCTTAGCCATACAGCACCTTCTTAATCGTTAATTTCAACTTCGCCGAGACCTTCATTTTCGGCACGCTCCAAAGACTCAAAACTCCTATCGGCTGCATCAGCAATATTGTTAAAGTTGAAACTGGAGCGATGGTCTCCTGCCTCACGTGCTTGTGCAGCAAACTCTTTGGCTGTATCGCGAATGATACCCTCAATCGCCTTTTGGGTCGGTGCGGTATGCTGTTGCAATTCACCAACGCGCTGGTTGACTGTCATTGCGAAGAGCTGGCGCTGTTCATTGCTGAGATATTGACCAAAGTTCTGCAGATATTGCATAACCTGACCACCAGAATACCCGAATGCTTCGGTGCGTTCATGCAAATCCAACTGCGCACATTGTTCTTGCATTGCGCGGCATTGACCGGCGATGCCCATGAATACACCTTGTTGACCCATGAAATTTCCGCAGCGTTCTGTTTGGAATGTCCATGCTGTATTCATCAATGCTGTGTTTTGCATCTCATGACGTCCTGCACCGGGATGCGTTTTTTCAACGCTTTTCAACTGACTCTCATATTCCTTCTGAAACTCAGCAGACATAACAGCAGTGTCAAATCCATGCTCTGCCATTCTGGCAATTGCGGGCTTGATGGCGTCGTGCTGAATACCAACGCCGGCATATGCCATGAGCATTGAATCCTTGTTGTTTGCGGTGAGGTAATCCTCGGGGTAAGATGTTTTTTCGGCAGCTTCTGCAAATGGTTGCAACACTTGGTCACGCATCTTCATTTCAGTGCGCACACCGGTGACCGTGTCACGCACACCCTTATAGCCTTTTGTCATCCAGTCGGATTGCTCATGGAAGTAATCTCGACCGACGATAACATCACGGTCCTGTGAAAGCATGCCTGTGGGGGCTACACGTGCAGGCTCCCCAAGCGAACTTCTTCGGATTGCCTGGTCGACCATCGCACGACGCAGGTCCTCCGGAATAGTCATACGGGAAACTTCGTATACGTTGGGACCACCTACGCGGCTCACATCTTCGTTCTGAATCAATTGGTCACGCAGATTGCTGATTGCCTGTGCATCGGTAGATACGTACACAACAGGCGCCTGAGCACCGTTGTAGCTTGCGGCGGGAGTAACAGACAGTACGTGGTAGCTTGTATGCTTATCGGTTTGTCCTCTCTGAATCATAACATTCTCCTCCTTAAATAGATTCTATTATTATAATGCCTAACATACTTTGTGTATAACAACTTAGAGTTCCTCTTCCATGTCATCGATGAACATCTCGGGGTCTTCGAAGTTGTATTGTACCAGGTCACCGGGCTCGATGGGACCTACATAAGCATCCAATATCGCGGATTTATGCTCCGGAGCCACTTTTTCAATGTGGAGCATATCGACACGAATGCCGGCGTTATCTGGGTGTTGCCCAATAAGCTCTACGGCAGCGCGCTGAACTGCGTTACATGCGATAACGCGAATATCGGTTTCTGGATTGTGGATGTATTCCTGATGCGCAGCCTTGGCTACCAGGCGCTGCAGGTCTTCCAGGATGCGGTTATTACAATGCGGCATGTATCTGCGGTATTCCTCGGCAAATTCATACCAATACATTTCAATCTTTGTATCTACCTCAGCAGCGGCGTTTAATTTATCTACCATGTCCTCTTCCAGATGAGAAAACACTTGCAGCGTATCTGCATCCAGAGACATCAGTCTCATATGCTGACATGCATGCAGCGTTGCGTATACGCCGGTTGTGTATAAACCGGCATTAGGACGTGTGTCGATGTATTTGTCGCATGCAGCGCTGAAGTTTTTGTAGAATGTATTCCAGTTGTTTGCTACAACTTGCTGTTGT
>JAEIGA010003092.1_pt1 | contig 26186 bp, 36 predicted proteins | sample 9270691 | NCBI WGS metagenome assembly JAEIGA01 (sample SAMN17057246, study PRJNA624740) | gut metagenome | biome: biome; isolation source: fecal sample | host: Bos grunniens | place: China: Xizang | collected 2019 | reverse complement strand
AGGCTTCAGGAGGCTACGGGCTTGATAAACTTCGTAATGCAAACTATGGAATCTATCTCTGTAATGACGCTTCTGTAGAGAAACGACAGCAATCAGAGGATAGAGAAGCTAGAGGATTGTATACAGAGAACAAGTTCATCATAGATGTATCAATGGAGGGAACTGTGGAGCAGAGAGTAACAGAGGCACTTAAACAGGGAAAGGAACTCGTAGATTCAGGAACTACAGACGCTTCTCTGTTCTTATTGGAGGAATAATGAAATACTTTTATCATCTTTTAGTTATCTGTCTGTTAATCATTGCCTGCCTGTTTTGGATTGATTCAGCTACAAGGTATAGAGACTTTACAGAAAAGATAGAGGTTGAACTGTCAGCAAAAGAGCTTCGGATTCAGCAGTTAGAAAAAGAAGTAAGGCTTCTTAAAACCGATGTAAATATAAATAAAAATGGTTTTTCTGAAAAATAATGCTTGACATTCTACACTTAGTATATTATACTGAGTGTAATTAAAGGAGGTCACTATGATTTTGGCTTTAGGACTTATTATTTTTGTAATTGGTTGTTGCCTGTCTTCTTATGAAGATGTAAGCTATGACAATCAGGTAAGAGCAGAGAGAAGACATAGAGAACTTATGAGGGAGCTCGAAGAAGCTAGACAGGAGAATGAGGCAAAGAAACTTGTACCTCCTAACTGCGGTACAAATGTTATGCCTAGACAGGAGAGAAGAGCTCGCAGACGGATAGCGAAAGATAAGGACGGAAATGTTCTTGCAGAAGAGATTACGGAGGAAATTATAAATGGCTAAGAAACTTTGGAAACATCAACAGTATGCTTTTGAAAAATACAAGAACAGAGAAAGCTTCGGTCTTCTCTTCCCGACAGGAACAGGAAAGACACTTACTGCCTGCCGTATAGCAGAAGCTAAAGACCGTCCTGTTCTGATTATTGCTCCGAACGCTTTATGTAAACAGTGGGCTGACGAGCTTACAAACAAAGACGAGGAAAGCAGAATATCAGAAAAGGATTGGGAGGTTGTTGTGTGCACCTCGAAGAGTAAGCACACTAAGAAGTTCAAGGAAGCTTTAGAAAAGCTGTGTGAGGAATAATATGTTGGAAGAAAAAATCAGTAAGCACTTAGGACAACCTTATATCTACCTCAAAGACAAGAGAAAACTTCTCTGTGCTAATGGAGTACTTTTCACTCTTGAAGAGTTCAGGAAGGGTATTGATGTAAATGCCGAGTACGAACGACGAGCAAAGGAGGATATGCTTTATGATTACGCTTATGCAAAGAATACAGGACTTCTTCGTAAAAAGAGAGGCTATGCGAAGAAGCAGGAAGATAATGAAAGTAATACGGGGTTGGAAATCAATGTTCAGGCAAGCAAAGCCGTTGAAGGAATTAACAATGACTGTAACATCACCGAACGGAACAGAGACAGTGACGTACAAAGGAGTATCCCTGAAACTGAACTTTCCCGAACTAGTGAAAGAGGACGGGAAGATACATCTTGCAGACGGGTCAGTGGTAGAACTGACAAATCCGAAAAAGCAGAAGGGAAAAATAGAAGTATCTTTCTGATTATCCTGATTCTTGCTTTCGCTTCTATCTGCTCAATGTATGAGTCCACTCTGCATACGGCAACATACCTTTTTGATTACGTAGATGTAATTTCAGCGTGGCTTTTGAGCACTGCGGTCACTGCCTACAACAGCTCGGCTTTTGAAGTATCTGTAATGTTCCACAATATGAAACGTAACTTTATGGCTTTCATCTTTATGCTCCTGTGGGCTATGGTAACTCTGTTCTCAATGGCTACTACTGTCTCTGTGTTCTATGACAGATTCAACTTCAACGAGACTCAGATAGCTCAGGAGAATAAAGCTGTAGATTCAAATAAGCTTGGACTTGAATTGCTTCGTACTAAAGAAAAGGATTTACGTGAAGCTATTGAGTTTAAGAAGAAAGATATTGAATACAGACAGGAACGTGAGTACGCAACAACAGCTGTCCGCCTTGAACTTGAAAACTTACAGAAGGAATTGCAGGAGAACCTTACAGAACAGCAGAAGCTTTTGGAGGAGACACCTGAGGTTATGGAGGAGAAGTTACAGAGAAAGGAAAGTCTCTTTGCTTTCCTTGGAAGACTTATAGGACTTGAGGGAGGTATCCTTGAATTCATTATGTCAGTTATGTCCGCTGTCTTCATCAACCTTATAAGTCCAATGTCTTTATCTGCTGTAATTGAATTGAATAAGAGAAAGGAGAAATAATATGTTTGAAATAAGCAAGGAAAACCACTTCTATGACAGCTGTCAGGTCTGTGGAGTAGACAAGACTGAATCAGCAAACCTTAACATATACTCAATTAAAATTATGAATAAGTACAAGCAGGGAGTAGAGCTACACCTCTGTAGTAACTGCTGTAACACACTAAGCGAGCTTACGAAAGAGCCTGACAGACGTATGCACGGAATTAAAATGATGAGCATTGAGGAGCTCGAAGAGTTGACAAATAATACTAAGTGCAGTATTATATAACAAGGAGTAATAATATGAAAACAATTACTAGTACTGAAACAATAAAGATTAAGGTCAAGAAGGAAGAACTTCTTGAGGGTAAATGGATTCACTTTCAGCTTCTTTCAAAGAAGCTTAGTGAAATTGAGAAAGAAAAGAAGCTTGCTTACAAGAGCCTCCGTAACAAGTTCTACAACTCAAGAGCCTGCAATAAGTACAATATGCAGGACATTGCAGGATTGACCTGTGTTGATACAAAGAACCCGATGAAGGGAAAGGCTTCCCTTGAGCTTGTGTTCGAGGAGGAATAATATGAAAGTACTAAACAAAATGTCTAAAGGATTGTTTTATGCTCTTCTTGGATTATACATCATAGGACAGAGTTACGGCTTATCCCTGCTTGTAAGCGGAGCTCTTCTCTCTGCTGTGTTTGCTATTTGGACAATAATAAAGCCACTGCCTTCTCTTGTTACAGATAAGCTGTGGCTCATATATTTCCTTTCAGGAGTTCCTTTCGGAGTTGGTATTATGATTTCTATGCTCGTTGACCTCATCAAATCTCGTAAGAAATCAGAGCAGGACAATGAGCAGGACAATGGTAATCACTAGAGTCGTAGCAGTAGCACCTGAAGCAAGTATCGTTGCTTCAGTGCTTTTCCTTTTCTCCTCTTTCAATTGCTCCTCGTAAGATTTCTTCTGCTCTTCGTAATCGTTCTTCACATCGTCTAGCTGTGTCTGAAGCTCCGTCAAGTCCTTCTTTGATTCTTGTATCTCGCTCATCAATTCCTGAGCTTCCTTGTCCGTCAGAACTACTTCTGCGTAACAGGAATAAGATAACGGTGAAAAGCACAACAGAGAGAACAGCCCCGATAATAGCAAAAACCTTTTTAATTTTATCCCACACAATTGCTAACCCTCCTTTGAAAACTTTCCTGTAGCTACTAAGCCTGAACCGAAAGCTATTATCCACTGAAAGTCGGATTTCTCTAAAAAGAATCCAACCAAACCTGCCACGATAATACCAAAGCCTAATACCTTGGTAATATCACAATCCCAATCTCTGTCCGTAAACAGAGAAGTAAACCAATTCTTGTGCTTAGTGCACTCGTTCTTCTCTTCTGCCATTTTATTTTACTCCTGCCTGTATGAAGGCTCTCAGAATGAAAGGTATGCTTCCGATTATAAGTCCACCTATGCCTGTCAGAATGAAAGCTATGGTAGTACGCCATTTCTTAGCGTCTTCCTTGTCTTTCTGAGTGCGGAGGGCTTCTGTGTAAGTTGTCAGCAGTTTAATCTGAGCGTCCTGCTGTTTCAGCTTCTCTTCAAAAGCTTCCTTCATTGTCTTTATTTCTTTGTCAAAATCTTCACGTACGTCGTCAATCTTAGCAAGCAGATTCTCTTTTTCATTTTTATATGAGTCTTTGAAGTTCTGCATATCAGTCTTAATGGCTGATACGTCAGAACTTATTTTCAAGAGAAGTTCAGTAAGGTTGATGTTATCCTTGTTCTCACTTCCCATTTTTATACCTCAGTAAATACAGCAGTGTAAATTACTTCTGCTTCTCCCTCAGCAGGCTCATCTGCTTCGGCAGAAAGGATTTTGTTAGTACCAACAGATACACCGTTACGCTCCCAATGGTCGAAAGTATAGTGCTCGCTGTTAACAGCTACGGCTGATACTGTTCCGTCAGCAGGTGTTACACCACTTGCAGGGAATGTAAATGCTCCGTCAGCAGTAGCTTCAGGAGGGTTAACTGCTGTTAACCATTCTACAGGAGCTTTCTCGAAGGTTGCCTTGAATACAGCTGAGGCGTCTCCGTCGAGCTCAGGGAAAGTATATACAAACTCTGCGTTTTCGGAAATGATAATATCATTCATCTTCCAATTCTTGAATACGTAGTTACGGGCAGGAATAGCCTTGAATGAGAGTTGGTCTCCTGCGTGTACTGTACCTGAAAGCGGAGTAGCAATAGAGCCACCTGCTTCATCATTCACTACCGAAGTAAATGGAATCTCAGCAGGCATATCAGCAACGAGAGTACGGATACCTTCTGCTTCCATATAAGTCTGAAGGACAGGAGAAATGATTTCAGCAATTCCCATATTCTTCAAAGCTTCGATAAGATTCTCAGCGTTGATAGTTTCAACGCTACCGTTTTTGTGTGTAATTCTGTAAGAATTATAGAGTTTAGTCTGCATAGAAATACCTCATTGATTTAAGATGTCCGTTTTTAACGGTATTAGATTTCCCGTAGGAATCAAATGTAACCTTCTTTGATTTGTTGAGTAGTACGAAATGTCCGCTTCTCCACCAATACTGTCCGATAACTACAAGCACGTTGGCAGGAATAGGTTCGCTTGCGTCGTGATGTTTTCCGTCGTACTTTACCTTGAGACCAAGCATTTTAGCGACAGCTGTAGCGTCCTGTATCTCTGCTTCTCCGTCGTCGTCAAGGTCTCCGTCGTGATTGATGTCTCCTGAAATGTAACCGAGGTCTGTAGCCTTAGACCATATACCGTTGAGCCTCTGACAGCCTTCGTCTCCCTTGAATACAATAGGAGAAGCTTCTGCGAGGGTGAGGAAGTAACAGCCGTAATGCTGTATGACTACTAAAAGCCTAGAGTCAGCCTGATTTATTCCTTTAAGCATAGGACACTCCTTATAGCTTAATTATAGAGCATAGAAGGCTTATTTGCAAGAACTAATTAGTACTAATCAAAGTAACTTCTAACAGAAAGAACTCTTTCTTTGGCTTTTTCATCTCGGTATTTCTCTGCTACCTTGAGGGCACTAAGTATTCTCTCCTTTCCGAACAGAAAGAGGAGTTTTTCTGCAAAGTAATCCTGCACAGTAGACTTAGCCATAATCTCAAGATAGAAGAGAATGTTTACAGGAGAAAGATATGTAATCTTCTTAGCAAACTCAAAGTACTGCTCCATATAGGCTGTAGCCTGTTCGTACCCTGCAAAAAGAGTATCCACACCTTTTGTGTCTGTAATGCGTTTGAGTGTAGTGGAGTTATCGTTTACAGTGTGTACGTAAATCGGGGCTGACGCAACAACCTTGATGTACTCAGAGAAAAGGAGGCAAGAGAAGAACAAAAGATTGTCCTCACTGTATACACAGAAGAAGTGAGGGATTTTGCTATAGCTCATTTCAAGTGGCTTTCTCCTGAACCATTTATTCCAAAGGATAACATTAGTTGTGTACAGTGTACCAAGAGTGAAGAAATCCTTATTAGGGATAACTCTGTTTCCACTCAGGATTCTGTTCTCTTCCCCAATACGGTGTGAGAATACAAGTATGTCACTTTCTCCGTAATCAACGTTAGGGACATCAAGGATATAGTCGTCAATATCCACAAACCAAATATAATCGTTATGGCTTGCTTCAAAGCCTGCTCGTCTTCCGTCAAGGATACCAACGTTTCCTTCTGTCTTTACGACTACAGCTTCTCCGTAGTAAGACAGAGGAGCTGACTTATCCTCTCTGTTGTCCACAACGACTGTTTCGTACTTAACACAGACCTTGGAAGCTATGGTCTTGGTGAAGTTATAAAGATAATCTACGTTTCCGTCGTATACAAGACAGATAATAGACAATGAATACCTCCACTGTCTAAGGTCGAAGTCTTCCATATTCTCATCAAAATCTATACGTGCACGGAAAGTAACTTCTTCCGTACGTCCGTCTTCCCAAACCATTGTCTCAGTAACAAGAGGATAAGGGTAAGTTTCCCCGTAACGCTCTTGAGCAGACTTGATGATTCTCTGCATTTGTCTTGCTGAGTAGCACCGTGAGTAGGTATCGTGTATAAGCACTTCCTGAAACAAGTCTTTTGGAATTATATCCATAAGTAAGTTCATAGAGTCTTCAATGTCAGGTGTCTTAGTGATGTAAGACATTATGTATCGGTACTGAGCTTCTACAGCCTTGTCAAAGAAAGCCTTGTCCGTAATGTCTTTCATAACCTTTACAGCGTCCGTAAGTCCTGTTGTAAGGGTCTTTATCTGTTCGAAGGTTACAGAGCCTACCTTACTTGAAAGTCCTTCTGTATGAAAATATATTACCTTATCGGTAACTCTTACAGAGGAGGCGTGACACAGAGCTTCATTACACCAAAGGCTGTCTTCGAGAGTATGTATTTTAAGTGTTGAGTACTTTTCAATAAAGTCAGCAGTAAATAGACTTCTCTTTATAAACTTGTTCCAAAGAACAGGCTTGAGCACTTCTGTCATTTCCCAAGTGTAAAGGTCTTTTGTATATAAAGCTTCCTTGAGGTGAACGTCTCCCTCAGGATATGTGTTGTAAGAAAAAGTGATAATGTCAGCGTCAAAATCTATCTCGTCAATATCTCGGATTGTATCGTCTCCGTCGATAAACCATAGATAGTCTCCCTTAGCTAACTCTATACCTTTTGCACGGGCAGAGAATTGAAAAGCATTGTAGCCGAAAGCGTAATCTGCCTTCCAAGCTGTCTTCTCAGAAAGGTGTTCCTCTCTGTTATCAATGATGATAACCTCGTGTGGAATACGAACTCTTTCAGCTATCTGTTTTATGAGATTTTCACAGTTTTCAAAGTCTTTATCGCAGACTGTAATTACTATTGATAACATAGCTAAACTCCCCACTGTGCTTCAGGAATAGAAATATCTACACTACCACTAGAGCTTGTAAGGGTATATGAACTTGTAGTCCAAGAGCCTACCTTTACTCGCCAATAAGGAGAGTAGCGTCTATAGTATGTCGGAGCTGACGCTGAAATACCGCCCTTTGCTATCTGTAGTGCTGTATACCAAGAGCCATTGTCATTTTGATTTTGAAGCTCAACAACAGTGTTAATAGTAACACTGTTACGCATTGCTATAGTCATTGACGCATATAAATACGGATACTCGTAAGGTTTTGGGTCGTAAGAATACGAGTATTCAATCGTAGCAATAGGAGTCAGGTCAAGTGTAGACCGCACACCACCATTTTTTATTACACATATAGTGCCTGTTCTAACTATTGCAGAAATAGGGCAATATAAGTCAGAACCACCAACTCTAACTCTGATATAGCCTGCGACAAATGCGTTGCTAACAGTTGATGTATGCAAGTGGCACACATAATCAGCACCGTTTATTCTAGCTCTGAGACATTTCTTAGTAATCATACAGTCCTCCTACTGCACCCAAATCATACCGTCATTAGTTGCAATAGAAGGTTTTGCTGTAGGGATTTGGGTATAAGTTGTTGTGTTAATCTCACAAGTATTTGCCCAAGATGTTGGTCTGTTAGGTGATGTACCTGCGTCTGCACGCATAGCAAATACTCGCATAGACTGTCTGCATACACCAAGAGCAACAGTACCACCAACGTCAAATCCACTATAACAGTCCAACATCATAAAATCTTTATACTGTGTATTACCGTTAATTGATGTGTTCATCATATTGAAACAAACACGATTTTTTCCAACATATTGAGGGTTCTGCTGTCCACCATTGCCTGTATAATTTCCCTGAACTTTTTCTGTGTATGAAGAATAATTAGCATTACGAGCTTTTGTAACAGCACAACTTGTGTCAATATAATAATTTGTTCCGTTGTATTGACAGATATAGCTTCCTGCATTGAGTGTCTTATTGCTTGAGCTAGATACAGCATTATTAATGTATACGTCTTTAGCCCCTGTGCTGTTTACATTAAGAGTTATCTTTCCGTTATATGAATTTGAGTTAGCAAAAGTGATAGGGAATGTAACACCTGAGTTTAGTACGAAATCCTTCATCGAAGCTACTTTAGCTTGTACGTTTCCTTCTGTATCACACTGAGCTCCGCCTCCACCACCTGCGTTCTGCAAAGCCTCATAAACAGCGTCAGAAGAAACAGGGTTAGAATCTCCGTCCTGTACTGTGTCTGATACCTGAGATATTCCCGAGTTAATTGTAGCCCACTGCTCAGCAGTAAAACTTGAGTTATTTAGTTCGTACTCAAAAAGCCATTCTCCGTCTTCGGCACTATACTTGTAACGGTCATAGACATTGTTTCCTGCTCCGTCAGCTGTTTCCAAGAAAGCATAGTCGTTGTTTGTAGGGTTTGGAATAGCTTCAATCTCAGCAAGTGTTGAGTACGTACCAAGGAAGTTAGCTGTGTTAGTAGCAATAGAAGAGTTTACAAAGTTCTTATCTGCAAGCTGATTCTGTGCTGACGCCTGATTAGGTATCAGAGCACTAAGCTCATTAAGCCGAGACTGTATCGTACCAAGCAATTCTTGAAGAGCACGAACTTCAGCAGACAGAGGAGAGTCTTTAAGGTCGTGTTCTACACCATTGAGGTTGAGTGTATCTACGTACTCTCCCTGTACCGTCTGCTGAGAAGGTTCTTCTGTCTGTTCCTCAGAACTCTGTGGCAGACTCTGAGAAGGAGTTGGTTCAGGCTCTACATATCTGTCTGAGATATGGCTCTCCCCGTTGACCACAATTTCAGGGAAGAGCTCATCTACGTTTTCTATTACCTTAGTTATTTCTTCTGCCATAACTTATACTCCTTTAGCTTATAACATAGCCACGTGTCCTTGAGGAGGAGATACAAGTAGCACCAAATGGTCGTTTATGTTCATTGTCGTAGATAAGGAAGTCCAAGTTGTGGACAAAATACCAAAACCTTGCCCTACTATAGTGTTCCCTCTATATATTTGATATATATAACCTGCTTTTTCAAGCTCGGTAAAGTTACTACCAACTCTAAGCTGTACAGTCACACCGTCATTCGTACCTTTCAACTGATAACTAAGTATTCCCCAACGAGTTAAATTGATACCATAAGTAGTATAGGGGCTAGGGTCTATGGTTTGTTCATAGCCTACATTAGACACAGAATAACTCGTCTTTACGTGTCCGTACTCATTCGCGTATGCCACTCCATAATCTGTTGTTGTTGAAGCGTGATTTGTAGGAGCTTTACCATTAATTGCTTGCTGTAATACGTAAGCTCCTCCTGTTGTAAACTTATTTGTGCCGTTTTCTGTAGGTGTATTGCTGTCTCCTGTATTTACTACATTATTAAGTAAAGCCACTCTTCCATTCTCGTCGAGTGTAGCTAACCCATTAGGCTCACCGATAAAAGCAATAAGCTTAGTAAGCAGAGAAGAGAAATGGTCATTCACCTTATTGAGGTTATATGAACAGCGTCCGAGGAAATGGTCAATAAGCATACGGGTAATAGCTGAAGCTTGTGCTCGCCAACCTTTAGTGAGAATTGTAGGATTTACCTTCAGTATGTTTGCTGTTCCATTAGGTATGTTTTGATGATTGTTTACGTTATAAGTATTAACACCGTTAGCGTCGTCGTGCTCATAAGCATAATCATCATAAGCAAAGTTTGCAACTTTGTTTCCTGTAATTTTATCTTCTGCTGTTTTAAGAGCTGTAAGCTCTTCCAAAAGTGTACTCATATTTTACTCCTCTACTTCAACGAGCATAACCCGTTTGAACTTCAAATTAACTAAATACTCTAACAGAGCAAACCTAGATTCTTTATCTGTAGCAGGACTGTCAGCGTCATACACATAGTATACCTGAATTGCCATGCCGTCGGCACTTACTTCTATATGGTCTATTTTGACAAGACCCTCGGGACACAATACACTTATGATTCGTACTAACGAAGCAATAGAATCTCCATTGTATCTTATCCACTGTAGTGCCTTGAAAAGCTCAATAAATAAACTAGGAGATATGCTTTCATAGACTGTATCCCCTTCTGACAAGTACAAGAACTTGTCTCCGTAATATTCAGAATAAGCCACATTCTCAGGAGGGTTGGCTAAAACCTTCTCAGGTCTGACTTTTCCCTCATCATCAAGAACATCTGTTTCCTCAGAAGAAATATATCCTGTAACCTGTTCGTCTCCAACAAGAGAACTTCTCTTGGTAGAAGTTGCAAGTGTGTTAATATCAGGTGTCTCTATCGAGGGGTCAGTGTGTACAAACTCAAAGCTTTCTGTGTCTGTGTTGAAAAGACCTCTTTCCGAAAACTCCGTTCCGTCTACTACGTGGCTGTCTGTCATATAGAGAGACGTACGTGAATCAGCTACAGGACGACGAGGCAGAAAGACAGAAGCGAACTTTCCAAGGTTGTAGAGTGTCTCGTTTGTAATCATTCCCGACGCAAACTGCTGATTCTTAAACTCTACGAGAAACCTCTTAATGTCTTCGGAATACTCGTTAAGAGAGTTATGCAGACTTGTAATATAAAATCCGTTCAACTCTCCACGAAGAAATCTGAATAACGCCTTAGCCATTAGTTAGCTCCTTCTCTAGTGAAGTCTACATCTTCAAGTCTTGCTATTCTTGAAAGCGGAACAGAAACATAGTCTACAGGTTCGTCATTAACTGTAAGGTTAACTCCGAGGATTGTAACACCTGCAATGTTCAGGCTCTCAAGTACGTTGTAAACATCGTCTTCACGAACATAGTCCTGATGTACTTCAGGAAGGAAGTACTGAAATAAAGCTGTACGCATTTTAGCTTTAGTGTCATAATTTGAGATAAGCTGTTCATCAACTTTGTATATTACATTTACCTTAAAATCTGTAGTACTAAACGAGTTCAGATAGAATGTATGCTTTCCACTTACAAACACATCACTTTCATAGTCGATTGCAACTGAATCCTGTAATTCAACTGTAGGACAGATAATTTTATTTGCTATGATACCTGCCATTTCACTTCTCGGTGAACCTGAATAAAAGATACAGGCAGTAAAAGGAGGAATTGTGATACCGTCGTATGTCTCCGAAACAAGAGTATTATTGAACTTGATTCTACAATCAAAGAGGTACGGAAGATTACGCAGAGTAGTTTCAAGCTCAACTATTGAATCCTGTCCGTCGTATTTATTGAGGATTCTCTTTCTGAACTCCAAATCAGATTCAGGAGCAGTGCCTAGAAGGGCACTGTTATCTGTACAAGAGAACTTAATGTCACTTGGAATAACTCTTGGAGAAGTTACCTCAATCTCGCTCTGTGCTGTTACAGGGTAGCTTCCAATCTGTTCTGACATTGCTATATATGTAATGTAACTTCCTACATTGATTTCAGTATCTTCAAGAACTTCAAAAACAAACTTGGTATCAGCGTCGAACTCATAGGTGTATAGTCCTGCAAGTAAAGTTACAGCCAAGTCTCCGTTGTTGGTAGCAAGAATATGTAACCCTGTAGCCGAACCCTGAAGTCTTTCTGTTCCGACAAGAGAGGCTACGCTGTTAAGGTCAGTGGCGTCACACTTGGCAGGGTCAAACTTATTGCTGAGTACTACACAAACACTGTTAATTATCTCCAAGCCCTTAGAGATAGCCTTGAATATGAGATAAATAATGTTTGTGTTACTGCGTGAGATTTTCTTTGGAGCAATAAGTTCATCAAACTTATCACAGAGTACTGTCAGTATTTCGTCAAAAGAAAGTAAAGTCATTTAAGCCACCTCCAAGAGCCTGTAAGAAAGATACTGCTGTCCACTATCATCTTCTACGGTATCAAATACAACCTTCACAGAAGTAGAAACACTCGCTACAGCTTCTATAATGTCCTGAATCAATTGCAGGCAGGAAAGCTCTTCAAGGATTGCTTCACTCCATCTTACTCCGCTTTCAAGGTCAAGAGGGTCAAGTCCTCTCTGCCAAATGGTAGCAAGAGAGCAAGCTTGTTCCAAGAGCTCATCACTGTCGTCCAAAACCTCACAGCCTACAAGCTGTTCTTCTGTAAGGGTAACATAGAGGTTGCCGTTTTCATAGCGTACCTTATCTGAGTTGATTATAAGCTTTCCGTCTACAATGCTGACGTCAGCAATGTTCTTGAGCTGTTTAAGATTCCATACGTGATTGCGTATATCTCCTGTAGATTCAGCTTCTATAATATCAGGGATAATGTCAATAACGTTCGGAACATATACCCATTCCGAACCCTGTGGTTGAAGCACTTCCTCTTTCTTATATACCTTAACGTCCATAACTAGATTATACTTCGTGTATTCAAAACCGTCAAGTTGCAATTACATCTGTCTGTCCTGCGTCTGTTACTTTTACTATTACTTTAACACCGACCTCGACAGTAGGAGAAGGAGGTGAGGAGGTATTCATAAACTTAAACGTGATAGTCTTACTCCCCTCATCGTCTTTCTGAACAGCTTTCTCATTGGAAGTATTAAGAATATTATCTGCCGTTCCCGATATGCCTATCGTGGTTGCTGTAGCAAGGGGAATAGACGTAGGAGAGCTTGCTCCTGAAGGCTGAGGTGTAAGTGTTACTGTAGTAGTTGCAGGTATCTGTACTGTAATCTTATCAAAGTATATTCCGTTGTCACCTACAAAGTTTTTATCTGAAGGCTGATTGGTTATAGTCAGAGGAGAAGCTGATATTGTCCCCTTTCCTTCCTCCAATGAAGCTTCAATTGTGCACCCTTTTACAGCTAACTCACTCATTTCTTCACCTTCAGATTACCGTTAATCACAATTGCTTCTGAGTTTGAGACAATGTTACATTCGTTCTTATCCTGAATCGTAAATCCGTCCTTAGTGAACTCCACGAGAGTCTTCTCGTCCTTGTTCTCAAACTTAAAGTATCCGTCTTCATCTATAGTAAAAAGATTCTTGTGACTTGCTTCCTTGTACTGATTTATGAGGATAGCAATTCCTGACATAAGGTTATATCCCTTAGCGTCAAAGTTTATTATCGGCTTGAGAGCGTCGTCCCCGTCAGGAACAGTAAACATATCGTCGTCGAAGATACGAGGATATACTACGAGCACTCGGTCTCCTGCTTTCGGCTTTATATTAAGTGTGAAAGATGAACTTGCTATGTTTGCAAGTACACAGGTCATACAGAACATATCCTGTTCCGTACGAGACACAGCAAGAGATACATCAACGACACCGTCTGCAACTACATTCTGTATGATACCGTAGTCTACAATACAACTGCGTTTAATGATTGCTTCTACAACGCTTCCAAAATTAAGTCCTGCTTCCTGAGCAATAAAATTAGGCTCTTTCATATCTTCTCCTTAAACCTGTGCATAAGAATCTCTAGCACTTACGGCTGTTATCTGTACTTCATTTATATCGTCTACAGTAGCAAAAGATATTGTAGCACTGATTACCAAGAAGCGATAGATAGTTGGTTTGTATGAAGCAAAATAAGTTACAACACTTGTAAGAGCGTAACGACTTGCAAACTCTACATATTGGAAAGGCTGAATGAATGTAAAGAAAGGACATACGATTGTCGCTACAGCGTCAATGTTAATGTTATACACAGCAGGCAGTCTTCCGTTGTACAGCTTGGAATTAGCAAGAACAGTATTCTTGTAAAGATTCTGAGAATGGAAAGCTTTTGTCAACCCTTCTGCGTCCTGCATTTCCGTAGGAGTGTAGATAAGAATATCTCCGTCCAAAGAGAAGGTGTACTCAAGCTCCTTATCCATATAGGACATAATACGAGTTACAGTCTGACCCACAGTCCAACCCATTTCAAAATAGACCTTTCTGTCTGTCTCTTCACCCTTACTGTTCTTTATCTTCTTTATGCTTACTTTCTTAGCTTCATCTGACAGGTAGACCTTAATGCCAACCTTCTTGGCGTCGTCTTCACTCATAAAGCCTTCATCATCTATAGTAACCTGCCTGTCAGACTCCTTTATGTCTGACAATGCTATCGTACTACGCAATGCCATTTCAGGATTATTGTTCTTCTCCTTAATGACAGCTACATTATTAATATAGCGTCTTGTTATATTCTCAAAAAGAATCCTCTCAAAAGCTGTCCCCGAAGAAGCTACAGGCTTCTCCAAAGCTTTCGCAGGAGTGTCAGTCTTTGTCACTGCAACAGGACTAGAGTAAATGCTTCCTACATAACCCTTGATGTGAAGGGCAGAGTCAGGAGGAAGCTTTTCCATTGTAACTACTACAGGCTCGGTAATAGTTATCTTGTCTGCTCCATTAATTGCTTCAATCTTGAAATAGTCGTCCATAGCAGTAGGAGAGTCAGGATTGAGAGAACCTTTGAGCTGTCCCCAATATCCCATAACAATTTCAACAGAAGTAATTGTATAGTCTTCTGCATTAAAGCTTCTGAGGTGTTTTCCGTCCTTGGTGAGCATAAAGAAATTGGATACAGTGATACCGAGTGAAGTGCCGACATTGGCTGTTACCATTTTGCACTGTACCTTGATTGAAGGTTTGTAGGTGCATTTACGGATTATCCAACCGCCTTTAGTCATATCTGAGACTGTATCTGAAGTAAAGTTAGCTTTGGTATAAACAATCTCATAGTCACTGCGGATAACAAAAGATTCTGTCTTTCCGTTTTTGTCTCTACAGTTAAACTTGAGATTGATTACCTTATCAAACAAGTCTCCTGCCTGAAGACTCATCTTGCTCTTATCATTAATAAACTCTGCATTATTCATAGACTTCTATTGTGCAGAACTCCATATTCTCAGGTGTCAGCACTTTTCCCTCGTATTCTTTGTATTCTGTATTTATCTGCATAAGGTCATTGCCAAGCCCGATAACACAAGGACAGGAAACGACAGAATCATCTGTTCTCTGAATCTCTATATTTACAGCCTTGACTATGCACTCAGCTCCGTCTGATAAAAAGTCCTCATCAACTTTGTTTAGTACTAACAAGCTTCCGTCAGGAAGCATTGTAGTAAAGAAATCGTTGGTGAAACTAACCTTGGCTAATTCTACTGTCATTGTGCTCCTCCCTTAGTAATTCCGTCACCACCTGCAAAGTCCAAGATACCGATTACTGTCTTTCCACTCTTTTCAAGCAGAGGATTCTTTCTTACGAACCTGTTCTTCTGCTGTCTTGATATGTTCTCGTTGTACATAGCAACAATAGGCATTTCCTGTAAGGTGAGAGTTGCTTCATAAACTCCGTCTTCTGTACCTTCCTTAGAAACGTCTATATCAATGATAGATACATACTTGTAGTCCCAACTGTTCCACATCTTCATCTTGAGTATACGACGGAGCTTCCACATAAGCTCAAGGGACTGCTTGTTGAAGTCAGGCTGTTGTACAGTGTTAGTTACCCAATTCTGATAATCAAAATCATCGGTATAATTCTCCAAGGCAAGCTGACGGAGTATGCTCTTCAAGAATGAGAGATAAGGTGTACTGAGTGTAGCCCAAGAAGAAAGCAGTCGTGAGGCTGTTCCTGACTTCAAGCCGATAAGCGTCTCAGCAATAGCTTGACTTGTATACTTATTGTATACGAAAGACTCGTCAAGCAGAGTGAGATTCTTGTAAGGAAGCACAACATCGAGCTTGTAAACCTTAGGCTTGATTACAATGTTATCTGCTACAACATTGAGAAGACCTGTATTTGCTGAAGGGTCAGCTTCATTCTTATCTATGTCAGAATTGTAGAATAACATCTGCTTCTGACTTACTTCAGAAGTCATAGCCTCGTGACAACTTTTTACGTGGAAGAAAGCTACAGGGAAAGTAGCTTTATCCGAGTTGTTCGGATTCCAATTAGGGTCATATATAAATGTCATATTGTTAAGTCTTTCGAGCATATCCTTGTGATAGCGTATACCCGTGATGAACCTTAACCCCGTTTTTGCTAAATCTAAAGCCATATCTTACTCCTTAGTGTGCCTGCTCACTAGCTGATGTTCCTGTATAGTCAATATAGTAATCTGCCTTACCGTCCACATAGCGTACTCTCATATTACCAATCTTGCCCTCAACACTTTCGTAGCCAAGAATCTCCTGTAAGAGTACCTCTTTCTTTTCTCCATTAACATCAACGTCCACTACAATCTTATGTACTACTTCTCCTGAAGCTGTATCTCTGACGTTCATACCTCTAACAGCATAACTAGAAGAAGTATCCATTTCAAATCCTACAGGAAGATTTCTCTCCCACGCTTCGGGAATATCGCCTTCGAGGTATAAAGCTAACAAAGAGGAAGCTCCAACCTCATTTATACCGTTCTTGGCAAGCTCTTCAATAAACTTGGCTACAACTTTACCAAGAGCAGGATTCTTATTAAGCATATAAGCATATAGCTCAGCTTCATCTACTGTACCTGCTTCCTTACGTATCCTTGCTAGTTCTTCATCAGTCAGCTGTGTATTTTCTGAATAGACATTCTTGTATCCCCAAATAGTCTTCTTAGTACTCTGTGTAACTAAGTCAGGTCTTGTAGCACTAAGATAGCCCATTATGTCTTCTTCCTTCATTCCACTTGCTTTAAGTTTGGCTTTAATTGTAAGAAACTCCTTGTGCTTCTTATCCATAGATTCTTGAAGCAACCGTTGTGTCTCAGAAAAAACCAAATCATCTTTAGCCTGAGCAATCTCCTCAGAAGAATAGTTGCCCTCGATTGTCTTCTTGATTGCTTCTTTCATTCTCGCTGTATCTACTTCGGGGATTGTATCAATCCTCCTTGACGCACTGATACGTATTTCATCGTAGGTACGAGTCAAATCTCCAATATCTTTCTTATCTTTATAGAAAGAATCGAGCGTCTTTTCAACTAAAGCAATCTCCTCATCAATCTCTTTCTTAAATGCTTTCTCATCTAGTGTCAGCTCTTTTCCTTCCATACTCTTAGATGTAGCTCTAAGACCTGCGAGGTACTTTTCATTTGCTTTGGCGTTTTCTCTATTCAAAGCAATATTCTCAGAAGCACTCAAACCTATTCTTGAGTTAGCAATTCTGCGAAGAGCACTAGCAATAGTAGGATTAAGCTCAAGCATAATTCCTTTCTTAATCTGAGCAAGAATTGAATCAACTTTATTTTCCAACTGCCCTGTAGTAACTTCCACGTTGAAGTAAGCCTGAGGGTAATCTCCCCTATTACCGTCTACAGCTTCCTTCCAACTCTGATAATCTCTTACTCCGTGGTATATAGAAGCTACGTGCTTAGTATCCTGCATAGAAGCGAATATATCAGCAAGCTTAGGAAATATCCTCTGAAGATAAGCATACAGCTCTCTACGTGCCTGCTGTTCACCAACGTATTGACCTACAGAGTTATAGCCTGCGTTCGCTCTCTGATTAAAAGCGTCTATAATAGCTCCTGTGAGTTTGTCTGTATCGGATACAGCCATACCCATAGTAACCATATCCTTGATTCCACCACCCATAATCACAGCAAGCTTGGTAAGCTTATCTTCATCTAATTCTGTAATGTTACCGAAGGCTGAAATAAGTTCTGAGTAAGCTTGTGGAATAGTACCTTTAGGCAAGCCATAAGCTTGCTCTATGAATCCTGCCTCTCTTAATGTCTGATAAGAAATACCAAGATTATTAGCTGTTACAAGGTCTTTCGCTGTGTTCTTGGCGTTGTCAAGTACAGAAGACAGTATACGTCTAGCTATATCTGCAATACCTGTAAGTAAAGCTATAATCTTTAGAGAGAGACCTCTGTTTATCCTGTAATCCGCTTCAGAAGAGTTCTTTCTAGCTCTTTCTTCTCTTGCAAGAACTTCTCTCTCTTCCTTACTCACAACCTCTCTTGTGACAGAATAGTTAGCTCCTCCGCCAAACTTCTGTATCTGACTTCCGATAGAAGATTCAGCTATACCTGCCTTATCAGGGTGAACATAAATATCGACTTTAGTTATACCTGAATTAGGGTCGACCCGTCTGTTACTTACATAGTAAAACTCACCTTCATTCAAAGCAGATTTTACTGCATTATTTACAATGCTTCTAAAGTCGCTCTCGTATCTTGATATATCAAGTCCGCCTGAATAAGGGTCGAGATGAGAAGTGACTGTAAGCTTCCTGTAATCTTTCTTAGCCATTTATTTCTCCTGCTTGACTGTATCAGCAACAAGCTTGTTTACAGCTGAGTTAGTATCTAGGTAATTTGTAAACTCCATAAGTTCGTGCCAAGACTTAGGCTCTACGTGAAACTTATCAAGGAAACGGTAATAAGTAAAGACAAAGCTTCCGTAATTGAACTTTTCCTTTACCGTCTTTCTTATAAGTTCGTTGAGGAAGCCTTCACCTTTATTTTGTCTTTCAGGCTCTTCTTCATAAGCTCTTCTTTCTCGCTCACTTGAGCCTGAATATCTTTCAATGAGCGAGGATATTTTTTTCCTAAGTACCCTGCAATAAACTCTACTAGCCAATTCACAGCTATAGGATAAGCATTGATGAACGGTACACCTCTCAAATCCATATACCGTGATGTAACAACGAAACGTGCAACCTCTACTTTCTTACTGCCGTCCATAAAGTAGATGAATACAACCTTGCCGTTTAACATCTGCATTGTAATGTCATACAGCAAGTCAAAATTGTCAGGGTCAGTAATGTCAAGTGCATTAAGAGCACGACACTCTTCAATAAGTCTTATCTCAGAGAAACCCTGAGGAAACTCAAAGCGGATTTTGTGCTGTTGCACATCAATCTTTGCTACCTCATCTTCCTGTTTTGCCTTCAAAACGGAAGCGTCCAAAAATACATTCTGCATACTCTTTTCACCTCTTACACCAATTATAAAACAAAAAGAGCCCATAGTCAAATTGACTATGAGCTCTTTTATTGTTTCGTACTAATTAAGTACTATGGATTTGAGCCACCTGAAGCAGGAGCTCTCAAAGCTGTACCACCACTAATGATGTCTTTGAATGTACCGTTTTCGCTGATTGTGTCTGCCACTTCATCAGTATTGTCAGCACTATTATCAGCACTATCAGAGATAGCTGTTCCTGTGACAGGAGCAAGGTCAGTGCTGTCAAGCATATCACCGCCTGTACCACTATTACCGTCCTGATTCTGAATAGTGTAAGGATTGTAGAAGGCTTCAATTCCTTCCTTGCTACCAACTGCCCAAATTGCTTTCTTGTTGAGGTCGTCTGAGCCTGATTCTGCTTCAATCCAACCTGCATACAAGAGCTGAACGTTGTAAGTAGCTACGTCGTTACCTTCAGATACATCGTCAGGACAACGCTGAACAGTTACACCATAGTATACTTTTGTCAAAGCCTTACCGTTTACGAAGTCAGTCTTAGTGATGATACCACCAACTGAATCACCGATAGAACGGATAAGCTGACAGCCTGCAATGAAGTCCCCTGTTCCAACTTCACCTGTAGTAGGAACGGCAGGAATAGTGATTGTACCGTTAAGCATTTTGTTAGCGATTGTAACAGTAGAACCGTCAATCATAACTACCTGCTTAGCTGAGTCCTGATTCTGATTGGCTTCAAAGAAGCGTCCTTCGAGTTTACAGCAAGCTGAAACGTCGATTTCATCAATAGCAGTCTTATCTCCTGTATCAATCATACCTGCAAAGTATGGGTGACGGAATTTGATAATACTACCACCTGCCAAGCGGAAATGGGCTCTAGGTTGTTTGCCTGCCCTGTTGTTACCGTAAGCCATTTGCCATTACCTCCTTAGAATGAAATCTCACCTGAGATATTTACACCTTCAAGGTCGTCAACATAAGTAGCCGACCAAACTGCTGTTCCTTCAAACCACTGTCCTTTCTTTGCTTTTGCAAAAGGAGGGAACTTAATCTGAATGTTTTCGATTCTTCCTGTTGTAGCAAATATAGCAAGGTTGTTGATAAGGAACGACTGAATCTTTGCATAGGGCTCCCGATTTACAAGTACAGGATTTGTCAAAGTCTGAATTGCTGTTGCATACTTAGCCATATCCTGTGCAGTATTGTAGTCAACCCACTTAGAAATAGCATAAGCTGTAGCAGGCATATTGTTTACACTTCTATCTCTTGTGAGCTCTGCATTGCTGTCAGAGTTGTTAGCAATAGAAATGAAGTAGCCTACATACTTTTCATCGAGAATCTCGTAGATACTCTTTGGAAGGTTAAGGTTTACATCGCTGTTGAGAGGAGAAGGATTACCTGTAGGTTTTACCTTGTTTCCTGTCAAGCGGATTTTGCAGAGCTTGTTACCAACAAACTGTCCTGAAGCGTTACGTGCTTCAAACCAACGACCAAGGATAACAGAAAGAAGGAAGTTACCGTTATGGAAGAAAATCTGTGTATGACTTCCACCCATAAGGTTTACATAACCCCAAAAATATTCTGCTCGGTCAGCAATTGTTGAACCCTCAAGAGTTGTACAATGAGTTGTTTCATCACCTCTTGTAAGAGACTGAATCTTACAAGCATTTGTGTCTGAAGCTCCGTCATAGACTGTACCTTTGATTGGTACGAAACACCAAGAGAGTGTTGATTCAAGTTCACAAAGATATGACAGACAAAGAGCCATATCAAAGTAGTTTGAATCATCATAGTCACCTGCTTCAGCAGGGTCGTGTGTTACTACACTTCCGTCATAATGTTCTGAGAACATTGTCTTGAAGAGAGAAATGAAGTAAAGCTCATTGAAAGCTTTAGACAGCGGAGACCAAGTTAATGCTCCTGCTGTCACTGTAGGAGCAAAGCCTGTATCATCAAAAACGATTACATAGAGCTTTACAGCAAAGTTCGTACCGTCATTGAATACAGGAAGCCACTGTGAAAGCAGTGCTCCTCCTTCTGCTAATACGTCCTTGTAGTTATCTACTGTAACTGCAATTACAGCATAGTTTTCTGCTGTAACGGCTGTAGGGTCATAACTGTCGCTTGCAAGGTTAGCCTCTGCAAGAGATTTTGGAACGTAAATAGATACTGCATTGAAAAGGTCTTCTGCTACGCCCTCTGTCTCAGCAAGACGAGAACGAAAACGCATAAATCTTTCCGCTACTGAACCAACATAGTTAAGATTCATCGCTATTCCTCCATAAGTTATTTATCCTCTACAAGAGGTTTTAACTTGTAGAGCTTACCTTAATTCTAATACAACTCATTTCTTTTTGCAAGTAAAGTATTGACAAAAAAATAAAACTGTGCTCTATACTGAAGTGTGGCTAGGGTAGCTCCCGAAAAGCAGTATTCCGAACTGCCTGCCTTAACCTTTCTCGGAAATCTAAATTAAACTACGGAGGTTTAATTATATGCACACAAGACTCAATGTAATTTATAACGATATGAAACTTAGATGTTTCAACCCAAGAAGTAACAACTTTCATCTTTACGGAGGAAGAGGTATTACTATCTGTCCTGAATGGCTCGACAAAGGACGGTCAGGAATAAAGAACTACACAAAAGGTTATCTTGCCTTCAAAGAGTGGTCTCTAAGTAATGGCTATAATGATAACCTCACTCTTGACCGCATTGACAGCAACAAAGATTACTACCCTGAAAACTGTCGTTGGGTGTCTCCTAAAATACAAAGCAATAATATCAGAACTAATGTACGCTTAACATACAATGGTCAAACAAAGACACTAGCACAGTGGGCTGACTTACTAGGCATAAACTATCATACCTTGTACTCAAGGATATATCAGTATCATTGGTCTGTTCCCGAAGCATTTGAATCAGATTGAATATGTCCTTCAACCTTGATGTTAATTCCTTCAAGAGGAAGCCAACCTGTTCTTATGCACTCGTCGTAATAAAGCTTGAATCGTACGTCGAAAGCCACTTGACTATTCTTTCCAAAGTAATTTATCTTCCTTGGAAGAATCGGCATTGTGTATTCAAGCTTCTCAGCTCCACAAACGCCATACCATATCTCGCCAATTTTATCACGTTTAGTAAGATGTCTAAAAGTTCTTACCCAAGTGTTTGCTTCTTTACCTATGAAACGTAACAGAATTGTCGCTACACATTTCTGACGGTCTACAGCGAAACCGTTCTCGTCTTCAGTATAATCGTCCTGCGTAAGGCTTCTATCCTCACTTATCCAATACTGAATGAATGTATCCTTTGCAAAATCTCCCTGCAAAGGGTTTTCAAAGTTACCCTGCATAGGAATAATGTATTGGTATTTCGGAGAGTCAAAATCATTACACTGTCCTATAATATTTCCATTCTTATCCTTAACAGGATTTCCGTGCTCGTCTTTCATAGGGTCAATCCCAAAGAACATAAGATAAAGAGCTTTCCTCAATGTATCAAAGTTTACACCACTAAACCTTGCTCGGTCTTCCATTTTCCATTTCCTCCTATCTTAACATATAACTGTATATGCTCTATCAGGTCGCCCATAGCAAAAAATAAAGGCTCAGGCTCATAGCCTACCTGAATACGTTTCTTCTTAGTTCCATTTGACATCGTATGTCTCAATGGTATTTCCCCGTTTCCTAATGCTCTAATTATATCGTCTTTTATAATTTCAGCAAGTTCATATCCTTTTTCTTCTTCCCATTCCCTTGCAAAGTCTTCCCATTCCCTTATACGTGAAGCCATTCCTCTATTAGTTTTCGTTGCTCGCTTATCAAGTGTTCCCCTTGTTGTAATTTTCGCTCCCTCAGTGAGGTCTTCCAAATAGTACAGTAACTCGCCTTTAAGGTTATTAAGCTCTACATCTACTGCTTCCTTTGCATAAGAGGAAGGATATACAGAATTGAAATATTCATCTACAAAAAACTCTCCTCCATTAAATCTTTCACAGAGAATAAGATAAAGTCTTCTGTAAGTAACGTGTGCTCCACCGTAAATCTTATTAAATGGAGATATATTATTGTGGATTTCAGAAGGGAAATTATAAGTTATCTGCCAATCAAAATCGTCTGAAATATCAGGTAAATCTTCTTCTGCTTTCTTTACCCATTGTCCTTTTTCATATCTTGGATTTCCATACTCGTCATAACTGCTTGGTCTTTTATTTCGTTTATAAAACTTGGCTATGTCATAACGGTCAGGGAGACGCATACGGTCAAAGTTTATTCCCGTAAAATTATGACCTGCTGTGTCATAATCAATAAGCTCGTTATCGAGCATATAATCAGTTTCTATTACATTTTTTGAGTAGTCAGACTTATGCATAGTCATTCTGTCCGATATTTACATACTCGAAAGGTTTCTGAGCGTCTGAGTTGCCGACAAATGTTTCAAGGCTGTAGCAATAGAAACCGCCTTCAAACTTCCAAGTATAATCACTTGTAATTCTATAAAGCTCATCTTCCATTTCAATAAAATTACCTACTTTAAGTTTTGTCCGAGTCCAAATGGTAGGTACGTTTGTATCTGCTTCTGTATCGTTCTCTCGGATTAAATCACCTCTCTTTACAAACTGAAATACCCCCTTTACTTTACCTAATGGCTCTCTTGTTGAGTACGAACCATTAGGAAGGGGTTTCATTGAGAAGTATTCAAACATACGAAACTGCTCTGCAAAGAAAGCTAAAGAATCACCATACACTCCACCCATTATTTCTTTACCTCCGTTTCCAAAGCTTTTTCGATACTCCAACCAAGATTATAAATCCTGTTATACAGAGTAGGCTTATTCATACCAAATATTTCCGCCCATTCTGCTAAACACTTCTTTTGACCTTTGTATTCAAAATACCGTGTATTAGTCTTATTGAACTGTTGCTCCCGTTTAGTTATCCACCTGCAATTACTAGGCTCGTAATTACTGTTAACATCAATTCTATCAATAGTCAGGTCTTCCTTATAACCACTTGCTTCAGCCCAATCCTTGAAAGCTGTAAATGAATCTCTCCATTCATCACAAACCTTTATACCTCTACCTTCCCATTGCTTATATTTGTCACGATGAACAGAACAGCGTTGTTTCATACTTATCCAAGTCTTATACAACCTTGTCCTGCGTTCTCCGTGTCTATAGTTACGCTCAGCCAATTGTTCTCTATGCAAGCAACCACAAGATTTTGTGTTGCCTGAAATCAAACTACTACCTAGTACTGTGACTGTATTACCACAATCACACTTACAGTAATAGTATCTACAGTTAACTCCTTCCATTCTGTAGAGAGCTGTAAGTCTTCCAAATCTTTGTCCTGATAAATCTTTTGCTGTTCCCATAATCTACTCCTTTTAAGTAGTATATGACAACACAACAAGCTTGTCAAGCACCATAAACCATTAGAAATCCTCTACATTGTCTGCGATTTCTTCAGGAGAAGGAATGATTTCAGCTTCTTCTGCAAGTTCCTTTACATCTTTCACAGGAACTGTTTTTCCTTTCTTAGCCTTTCTGTTTTCCTCACCTACAGGCTTCTTTTCTACCTTTTTGAGAACTCTTCCGTTCTGAAAAGCAACCTTACAATCGTAAATATATGCTTTCTCTTCCTTTTCCATTTTTTCAATGGTTGGCTTGAGTGTATCAGGAAGAGGATAACATACACAAGGAGTGTATACCTTTCCTGCAATCTTAGTTGGTGTCTTAACACTAAAGAACATATCTTCCTCCTAATATCCGTGACTTATGAACAGATTTAATTTACCTGAAGTTTTAATCATTAAATAGGCTTTAGCTCCAAAAACATTGCTCTTGAGAGCCTGAAGCAGGTCAGCATTGTTAACTGCTCCTGTCTTTTTAGAAGCTTCACCAAATATAATCTTAGTACCACCAATCTGTTTTGATTTAAGTGGTATTCCTCCCGTGCTCATTACTCCAAGAGTAAAGTCAGGGAAGAGGTCAGCTATGTACCAAGCTGTCAAAAGCCCGTAGCACAGCTGAGTTTTAAGTACATACTCTTCTCTGTCGAGGTGAGACCAAAGTTCTCCTACACCGTAGAAAAGAGTATATACATCTTCAATACAAGTGTCGAGAATATCGTTTTTGTCTTTTGCAAGAAGGTCGGGAAAGTTCTGTCCGTAGCGAGTACGAAACCAAACTCTCGTAATCTTCTCAGGTCTTCCACTTGTAGTTACTTCCATAATTAGAATCCTTCGTCCTCATCTGCTTTTTCGTCTGAGGCTTTTGTAGGGTCTTCAGCAGGGTCTTTCTTGTCCTTTGTCAAAGCTTCAAGCTGTGCTTTAAGGGAAGCATTTTCGTCTGCAAGCTTCTTTACTGCTTCGGTATCTCCGCCTGCCTTCTTTGCTTCATCTTTTGCTTTCTTCAGCTCTTCCTTGAGCTTCTTGTTTTCTTCTGCAAGCTTGCTTGCCTGTGGGTCAGGTTTACCCATAGCCTGTTCTTCATCAATGAGAGACAGAGCACAAGATTTATCTGCAAAGCGTTTCTTGAAGATTGGGAGCTCTTCAAGGAGCTTATAATCATCATCTTCGATAGCTGTAACTCCTGTAGTAGCTACGTTGCCTGTATCATTGTACAGTCTGCGTCTGTCCAAAACGATAGTCTTTTTAAGACCACCTTTTTCAATTTCAAATGAAAGAGCATATCTGCCTGTGTTCAAGATGTACTTCATATTTTCCTCCTTATGATATACATAGTTTAATTATAAATGCTGTCGTACTAATCGTCAAGTATATAAAACAAAAGCTCCTAGATTAACTAGGAGCTTTTGCTTAGTACTCAAGAGAACTTAGTTACCCTGATAACCGAAACCTGCGATTACCTTTACAGTACCTTCGATTGGAGCGATTACACCACCGATACGCTTGTACATTGTATAAAGCATACCTGTTCTCTGCCAAAGAGCAGGAACTATGTAGCTCTTCAAGAGTTCAGGGTGGATAATAAGTGAATCCTGTTCACCCATAGCGTCCTTGATAGAAGGAACTGTGATTACAAAGTAGTCATAGTTGTTAGGGTTGAATGGATTAGCTTCACCACCTGAGATTGTAGGGTTAAGCATTGTATCAGATACGATTGTGTACTTAACTGAAATCAAGCCACCGTCAAGTTCGTTCTT
>JAEIGA010003091.1_pt1 | contig 26189 bp, 40 predicted proteins | sample 9270691 | NCBI WGS metagenome assembly JAEIGA01 (sample SAMN17057246, study PRJNA624740) | gut metagenome | biome: biome; isolation source: fecal sample | host: Bos grunniens | place: China: Xizang | collected 2019 | reverse complement strand
TCAAAAGAAAGTTTTTGTTGGCGGCAGGGCGCGGAAATTGACCCCGCTTGAATATGAACGACTGCAAGGCTTGCCCGACAATTACACGCAAGGCGTAGCGAAAACGCATCGCTATAACGCCATCGGCAACGGCTGGACGGTAGATGTTATTGCTCACATCTTATTAGGACTAAAAGGCGGTGAAAATAAAATGAACCACCCGGAAATAGAAAACGCCCTCCGTACTGGTTATCCACACGGTGAGCCTACTTATCCACATTGCCCGATTTGTGGCAAAGAGTGCGAAGAAGTTTATATGGATGAAAACAGCGTTATTTTCGCCTGTGACGAATGCGTAAAAACAAAAAGCGCATGGGAAGTTGAAGAATGTTTTTAGGAGGAAAAGCAATGAAGAAAAGTGAGATTTACCACCTGGCACAGATTGCCGTGGTTACATCCCCGACAATCTCCCCGGAGAACAAATTGGAGATTTTGAGGGTTCTTATTGCCGAAGAAAATCTGGCATTGTACTGCGAGAAGGAGGACGAGAGTAATGGCGAATCTGTATGAAATCAACAAGGCAATCTTAGATTGCCTTGATCCCGAAACCGGGGAGATTGTGGATGATCGCATTGGCGAATTATTCATGGAAAGAGAGCAGAAACTGGAAAACATTGCTCTTTGGATCAAGAACCTGCAAGCTGATGCCCATGCGTTCAAGGCTGAAAAGGAAGCATTTGAAAAGCGACAGAAGGCGGCAGAAAAGAAGATTGTTAGCCTGCAGAAGTATTTGACCGACAATCTGCATGGAGAAACATTCAGCACCGCAAAATGTGCTGTCAGCTTCCGAAAGTCGGAGCGAGTGGAAGTGTTCAATGAAGAAATCGTACCGAAAAAGTATCTAGCAAAAAAGGTGACATTCGCGCCGGACAAGGATGCAATCAAGGCTATGTTGAAGGCTGGTCACAAGGTGGGCGGTTGCCGTTTGGTCGAAAAACTGAACCTGCAGATTAAATAAAGGAGAACAGAAGTATGAGCGTTTTTGAAAAGCTGGCGGCGGTGCAGGCTGAATTGAAAGCACCCAAGAGCCAATACAATTCCTTTGGCAAATACAACTACCGCAACTGTGAGGACATTATCGAAGCAGCCAAACCTCTTCTGAAAAAGAATGGTCTTATGTTGGCTATGACAGACCAGATCGTGCTGATTGGTGATCGATTCTATGTGGAAGCTACGGCAACTGTGTATGAAATCGAAACAGGCACTTGTTTCAATGTTAAAGCCTACGCAAGAGAGGAAGCAGAAAAGAAGGGCATGGACGGCAGCCAAGTGACCGGGGCGTCCTCTAGCTATGCCAGAAAATATGCTCTCAATGGTCTGTTTGCCATTGATGACACCAAGGACAGCGACGCCACCAACCACGGCGACGACAAGCCATCTGTGAAACTGGAAACGGTTGATGATGCGTTTAACATTGTTTTCACCTTCGGTAAGCACAGCGGAAAGACGATTGGTGATGTATGGAAGAGTGACTTTGAATACATCAAGTGGCTGAACGGCAACGAGAAAACAGACCCCATCATCAAGCAGGCAATCAGCATGATTAGCGAACACTTAAAGGGGCGAAAGCCAAATGGCTGAGTTCACGGGTAAAATATCGAATATTGCCATTTCCTACGGCACGGGCAAGCCCGTGGTCAGTTTTGAAGCAGATGGGAATACACACGCCCTATTCCAAGAGTTAGAGGAACTGAAAGCCGCCGAAAGGCTGACAATCAAAGTCGGAAAATTCCGAAAGAAACGGTCATTAGACGCGAACGCATACTGCTGGTGCTTGATTTCCAAACTAGCCGAAAAACTGAACATTCCCAAAAGCGAAATTTACCGGGATGCAATTAAGGAAATAGGCGGAAATAGTGACATCGTATGCGTCCAGGATAAGGCTGTCAAATCCCTTTGCGACGGATGGGAAAGAAACGGTCTTGGCTGGCAGACGGACACGATGCCAAGCAAAATCGAGGGCTGCACAAACGTGGTTTTATACTACGGATCGTCAACTTATGATGTTTCGCAAATGTCAAGGCTTATTGACAATGTGGTGCAAGAATGCAAGGCACTAGGGATTGAAACCATGTCGGCGGCAGAACTGGAAAGCCTGTTAGGAGGTTGGCAAGGATGAAATCTAAACGATCCAAGAAGTGTGACATCCCTCCGTGGGTGAAACGAGAGGTTTGGGAGAGGGATGAACACAGATGCGTTATCTGCGGTTCATACAGAGCAATGCCAAATTCCCACTATATCCGCAGATCGCAGGGCGGTTTGGGAATTGCGGAAAACATTGTGACGATGTGCTTACGATGCCACTCAATGTATGACCAAGGCATTGACCGCAAGGCAATGGAAATCTTTGTTGAAAACTATCTAAAAAGCAAATACCCCGATTGGGATAGAGAAAAATTGATTTATAGAAAATGGGAGGACTAATTCATGTTGAATCATATTACTTTGATTGGTCGCCTGGTGGCTGATCCTGTGTTGCGCCGCACAAATAGCGGCGTTGCCGTGACAAGTTTCACAATCGCTGTTGATCGTGATTTCGGCAAGGATGAAAACGGCGAAAAGGCAACTGATTTCTTTGAGATTGTGGCATGGCGACAGACTGGCGAATTTGTTTCCAAGTATTTCTCTAAGGGTCGCATGATTGTGGTTGATGGCAAGCTGCAATCCCGCAGCTGGACTGACAAGGACGGCAACAAGCGCAAGACCGTGGAAGTGGTTGCTGATAACTGTTATTTCGGTGACAGCAAGAAGGAAGAAAACAGCGGCAGCACTTACGGTCAGCAGAACGGCAGCTTTACTGCCCCTGCATATCCCGCAGCCCCGGCACAGGAATTTGCAATGCTGGATGACAATGAACCATTACCCTTCTGATTGGATGTGAAAACACATGGCTGTAAACAGCAAAGCAAAGGGCGCACGGTTTGAACGGACACTTGCCGGGAAGTTCCGTGAATATGGCTATGATGCCAGACGAACCGCCCAATATTGCGGCAACACCGGGGATGCTTCGGATGTTGTCGGGCTTCCTGGAATCCATGTGGAAGCAAAACACGCTGAAGCAATGCGTCTGTATGACTGGATAGACCAGGCGAAACGGGATGCGGCGGCAAATGGGAATGGCAACATTCCCGCCGTGTTCCACAAGAAAAACCACGCAGAAATCCTTGTGACGATGACCCTTGACGGCTTTATGCAGTTATATAGGGAATTTGAAGCGGGGATGGATCGAAAGGAAGGATGAACACCATGAGCAAAGCGACACAAGCGGAAAGGATACTGGAATACATAGAGGAGTTCGGCAGCATTACCCAAATGGATGCCCTGCGCGATCTTGGCGTGATGCGCCTTGCGTCTAGGATTTCCGATTTGAAGAAACAGGGCGTTCCCATCAAAAGCGATGTGGAAGCCGTGAAAAATCGGTATGGCGAAACCTGCCACATCAAGCGATACAGTTTAGGTGGTGAATCGTTATGATCGGCATTGGTATGAAAGTTCAATTTATTCCGGCAATCTTGCCTAGTGGCATTATGACCCCAGCAGAAAAGAAAAAGGCAACCATTGATGGAACTGTGGTCTATATCAACTGGGAAAACCGATATTTCACCGTTGAATATGACTGTGGCAATACAAAGCAGCATGAAAGTTTCAAATTCTGCGATATTGGACAGGCGGTGACGATTTGTGGCTGATGTCAAGTGGATCAAGATAACGACAGACATCTTTGATGACGAAAAAATTGCCCTTATAGACGGAATGCCGGATCGTGATGGAATAATCGTAATTTGGTTCAAACTTCTGTGCATGTCTGGCAGGCTCAACAATGGCGGCGTGTTTATGCTTAACGACAAGATAGCATATACAGACGAAATGCTTGCAACCATATTCCGTAGACCTATAAGCACGGTGCGCTTGGCATTGCAAACCTTTGAACAGTTTGGGATGGTCGATGTTATTAACAACGCTTACACCATCCCAAATTGGGAAAAGCACCAAAGCCTGGACAAGCTGGAAGCAGCAAAAGAGAAGACCCGGCTTCGCGTAGCTGCCTATAGGGAAAAGCAGAAACAGCTTGCCGAATGTAACGATTACAGTAACGTTACTGTAACGCCTTGTAACGCTGTAGAAGAAGATAAAGAAGAAGATAAAGAATTAGAATTAGATATAGATAAAGAAGGGGAGGGCAAGCCCTCTTGTCAACAGATTGTTGACCTGTTCCATTCTATCTGCAAATCATTTCCCAAAATTCGTTCTTTATCCGAAGCTAGAAAAAAGGCAATCAAGGCAAGGCTGAATACATACACCTTGGAAGATTTCCGAACTGTCTTTGAAAATGCGGAAAATTCCTCTTTCTTGAAAGGCAAGAATGACCGCAACTGGACGGCAAGTTTTGATTGGCTGATTGCGGACAAGAACATGGCGAAAGTTCTTGAAGGAAACTACGCAGACAGAGGAAGAAAGGAAGCTGTTCCGGGATGGATGCAGCCGACACTTGGAGAAGCAGAAATGGAAGCGATTAGGCAGGTTCTTAGCGATGATCAGCTAAAGGAAGCTGAGAAACTAAAGAAAGAGTTTCAATCATGGAGGGAATAACGATGGCAAAAGAACAGCGACTGATTGATGCCAATGCGTTGCGGGCAGACTTTCTGGCAAAGCGTGATATGAGCGATGCCGCATTCGATAACTGCTATCCGTTTTATCAATTTTCCCTAGCCATTGAGAACGCCACCACCGTGGATGCCGTTCCTGTGGTGCATGGGCGGTGGGATGACTTTGCTGATAAGTACGACAAATCAGCAAAAAAACACGATTTCCGTTGCTCTGTTTGCAATAATCGGGCAAGTATGTTTGTTGGTGGCACAGAAGATTGGTGGGATATGTGGAAGCCAAACTACTGCCCCAACTGTGGCGCAAAGATGGATGGAGGTAATGATAAATGAGTTTTGGAGCAACCATTGGAGCAATTCTTTGTGCAATGATTTTTATGGTGATTTCTATTTATGTCTTTGAAAAACAAACAACGGAAAGCATAAAGGAGATTGATGCTTTTATTGAAAGCCAATGTGCAAAGATGGATGGAGGAACTGACAATGGCTGACAGAGAAACGCTGTATGAGTTAATCGCTCAAGTGCAAGATTGCGGTTGTGATGTGACCGATGTAGTGGAGATGATCTATGTCGAGAACGATGTGCTGGTAGACCACCTTATCGCCAACGGAGTGACCATTCAAAAGTGGATACCCGTGACGGAGAGGTTGCCAGAAGATTATAACGAGCGTGTCCTTGTGAAAATCAAGGATGCCAACAATATCATCGGTCATCCCGATATGGACACAGACCGATATGCGGTTGACCAATGGGTGCGATGGGGTCACAATGTCACCCATTGGATGCCCCTTCCCGAAGCCTGTTATATGGTGGAACATTATGGCGTTGATTTTGCTGAAAATCAGCAAGAGAAAGATTGCGCTATGTACAAAGACAAAACAAAATATGTAGAAGTAATTAGGTGCAAAGAGTGCAAGTGGTATTGGAAAGGAGAGTGCAAAAATCCTTATATACATATGACAAGCCCTTGCAGTATGTACACTTATTCTACTGATTTCTGTTCCTACGGAGAAAGGAGAACCGATGTATAAATCACCGATCGATGTGATGATAGCTGATATTCAGCATCAAATTGCCCAGCAGCAAGATGAGGAAATCTACAAGGCTGTTGTTAGTGTCGGTATCAATGTGGACAAGGACGAGCTGATCCGAGCATTGCAGTATGACCGGTATCAGTATGACAAGGGCTATGCGGACGGCACACGAGATGCAGAGCAGAAGTGGATACCTGTTACGGAGCGGTTGCCGGAAGAAAGCGGTGAATATCTTGCCTACTGCGGGGGGTATGACGGCATTTGTGTCCTCTATTACGAAATTTTGAAAACAAAAGGCAAGTGGAGGAGTAAATGGAAGGAAGTCACCCACTGGATGCCCCTTCCCGAAGCACCGAAAGGAGAATGAGTATGAGCCTTGATATTAGATTTACCCAGCGGAAGAACATTGTTTGCCCCAAGTGCGGTGAGATCGTGACAACCATCGATGTGCTTACTGAAGATAGCGGAGGCAGAGTGTGGTATCCGTTCTTGGAATCAATCGGCTATTATGTTCCATACGAACAGCGAACCGAGGAAAACGATTGGTACGGCAAAGATATGGTTTTGACCGAGGATCAGGTGGTGGATGCGTACAGATTTGTAAAAACACACGATATGTATGGCATGAGCAGAATCCTGCCGATGCTCTCCATGGCGATTGTGGATAAAGACATCGTTGTGGTCAACGCAGATTGGTGAGGGGGATTGAGTATGGCTGAACTGAAATACTGGTTCAAGCGGCTGTGGTGTTGGTTGACTGGCGGATGCCGATTTGCTGCCGATACTCTCCAAAGCCATATTGATGAACGAACCCAGTTGTGTACATTACGCAATCGCTGTGTGAGGTGCGGCATGGAGTACAAATGCACCATCCCAGTTATCGATCTGCTTGAACATGAGCCTATTAGATTGGAGGACTAACCATGTGCAATAACTGTATTCACAAACCTGTCTGCTCCAAGTACATCGCTATGGGCGAAGTGAATAGCTGTGAGCATTATAGAGAGGATCGCAAGGGGCGGTGGAAACCCTATGGATATGATGTTGAGGAATATTGGAAATGCTCCGCTTGCGGCGAATGCTGGTTCTTCCCCTATGACCCGACAGATAAAGATACGATGGTAAGCTATTGCCCCGAATGTGGTGCTGATATGAGAAAACCCGAAAACGATACAAAATGTATCGAAAATGAAGTTAGTGAGGGCAAAAATGGCGAATGTATGTGACAGCTTCTGTAACGGCTGCGTGTATAAGGGGCTGGTGCAAGGTCATGTCCCTAGCTGCAATTACATATTCATGGAAGATAAGCAAAGACCTTGCCCACCGGGAAAAGGATGCACCGTAAAGGTAGAGGGTAATTACAAAGCTACAGTAGAGGAACGCAGATCGAGGGCAACCAGATACCAAAGAGAACGCAGGGCGGCAAACACGCCGGGCAAGACCTGCCAAATTTGCGGAACGGTGTTTCATTCGTACATGAGAAAATATTGTTCCAAAGGGTGCGCTCACAAAGCGGCTCTGATACACCAAAAAGAATACAGGGAGCGGTTAAAGAATGGCAAAAACAGTTGATCACCTTGCCCAGGATGCGGCAAGAGCATTGGCGGCTGGCATGAGTTATGGCAAATGGAAAGCCATGCACCCTCATACTGTTGAGCAGATGCCGGAAAAGGAAGAAGATATTAGGCGTTGTCCGATTTGTGGCAGAGAGATACCCGAAAGCAAACACTTTCAGCGGTACTGTTCCAAAGAATGCGCTTATGAAGCAGTAAAGATCAAAAACAGAGAATTTGCAAGAAAGAAGAGGGAGAAACAAAATGAAGGTAATGCTTGACGAAGGGGCAAAGATGCCAACAAGAAGCCATAAGACGGATGCTGGGCTGGATTTATATTCCACCAGGAGAATGGTTATCCGGGCGAATGATTGGGCAAGCATTGAAACAGGTGTCCATGTGGAAATCCCGGCAGGATATGTGGGAATGCTGACATCTAAAAGCGGATTGATGAAAGAGGGCATCACCAGCCGTGGAACAATCGACTGCGGATATACCGGGAGCATCCAAGCGGTTTTGTTCAATCACAGCGGAAAGACCTATATTGTGGAGAAGGGGCAGAAAATCACGCAGCTTGTGATTATGCCGATCATTACCCCGGAACTGGAACTGGTAAGAAGCCTGGAAGAAACCGAAAGAGGAAACGGCGGTTTCGGGTCTACCGGGAAATTCTAATAAAAGTATAAGAAAACTATAAGAAAACTATAAGTATAGTTTCAATCTTTTGCGGTAGAAATTGATTTTTTGGGGGTGAAACGGTGAGGAAGAAAAGTGAAGCACAAATATTCCTAGAACAGGTTGAAAAGCTGGATGTGCGAATAACAAACAAGCTGATCGAGAAGCAACAATGGCATGATATTGCACTTGGGATCACCGCCAACATGGAGGGTGAAAGAGTGCAATCGTCCGGGTCACAGTCAAAGATGGCTGATGCTATCAATAAATGCGTGGACATGGAAGCGGAGATTGATAGACTGGTAGACATTCTTATTGAAACAAAAAAAGAGGTCATACAGACGATTGAACAGGTTGACAGCCCTATTGAATACAATCTCCTACATTTGCGATACATCCAGTTCAAAGACCTGCAAGAAATCGCAGACCACTATGGAAAAGAATATGGGTGGGCTACTACCACGCATGGACGGGCGTTGAAGAATGTGCAGCGGATCATAGACAAAAAGTTTGTGACTTCCTGTGACTAAATCGTATAGCAAGTGACTTTTTTATTTGCTACTATGTAGAATGAAATAACAGATGAAGCACCTAGCCGGAAACGGTTGGGTGCTTTTTTATTTGGGCTGGCGTTTTTGAGGTGAGAACCAGATGGCAAGACCAAGCAAATATGAAACGCACGTAAAGCCACACTTGGCTGATATTAAAGAAGCGTATGCGCGTGGCGTTGAAGAAAAAGAGATTGCATCAAGCCTGGGCGTGAGCGTGTCCGCATGGTGCGATTATAAAAACAAGTATTCGGAATTTGCGGAAGTCCTAAAAAGGGACGAAACCGAAACCGCAGACATTTTGCGTAAGCTAGACGGCGCGCTGCTGAAAGTGGCTTGCGGCTATGAATACGAAGAAATCACAGTATATACAACAACCGGCGAGGACGGACACGTAAAGACGCACAAAGAAAAGAAAGTGAAGCACCAACCGCCGAATGTGACTGCTATTTTCGGCGCGTACAATCGTTACGATCCGAACTACATAAAAGATAAAGCATATTACGATTTGAAACGAGAAGAACTGGACTTGAAAAAAGCCATCGCAGAAGCGAACAACTTCGATGTGGAGTTTTGATGGAGGGACTGCTAAATGAGCAAAAAATACTATTGCTATTGTGACAGCAACTGCAAATACGAAACCATGACAAAGGAGCAAATCCTTGCTGCCATTGCACAGGCTGCGGCAGGCGGTTTGTCTTTTGATACGGAAGCAGCCATTATTTCCAAGGTCAAGGAAATGAACGCGGGCGGCTTTGTGACGTTCTGGGTCGGCACGCAGGCGCAGTACAACGCGCTTGGTGAAATCGACAAGAATTGTGTTTACGTTATCACGGACAACACTTGGCACAAGGACGTTGAAGCACTTTTCCGAAATCACGTTGACAGCGAAGGCAATCCGCATGGGCTGACTATTGACATGATTGGCGCAGCTTCCGTGAGAGATTTGGAAAGCCTTGCGGGTGAGGTTGTAAGAGTTGAAGGCAAACTAGACGACCATTCGGCACGTGCAGACAATCCGCATGGCGTGACGTATGAACAGACTGGCGCAGCACCTGCGTACACCTACGGCACGGAAGACCTCGAAGCTGGCGCTTCTACCCTTGAAACGGGCAAGCTGCATTTTGTCTATGTAAAGGGGTGATGGTTAATGGCTATTGGCGGTTTTCTCGGTGACGAGAACAAAGCTGCTCAAAGCATCGCAAGTGGCTATATCGGTGACGAGAAGGGCATTGCGCAAAAAATTGTCAAAGCGTACATTGGCGACGAGAACGGCATTGCGCAGCTATGTTATAGCGGCGATGTTTGCGTGACGCTGACGGGATTGAGCGCGAATGCGTATTGTGTGACTGGCGACGGCAAGACATATCAAAGCGACGCCACATTGATGTTGCCAATCGGCACGCGCATCATGGTGCGATTTGTGCGCGATATAGATAGAAGCCGCGGCGTTAAGCTAAACGGCAGCGAAACCATGCAAGTGAGTGGTTATACAACCGCTGACAGTATCCATGGTTTTTGCTATGTCGTTACGGGGGATGTTAGCATCACAGCAACGTCTGAAACAAGCAGCGACATTGTCACTATTGATGAAAGCAACCCCAAATCTGGCTGCTTTACGATGAAAACAAATTACCCGTCTGGCGCATATAACTATAAAGGCTATTCGTATCGCAAGGGAATGACGTGGGGCGAGTTCTTGGACAGCGTATATAATACGCGGGAGTTCAAGCAGCTTACGGATGGATACATCATGTGTTATCCCGTTAGTGGTCTAAAGATGACTTTTGACGATAGCGACGAAGCCGATACTGTTGCGTTAAGTGAGAAAATCATAGACCAGCACCAATATGTTGCTGCTACGTGACAAGTATGTTTACATCATTATCGCAATTCTATTGCTCCGACAAATGGCGACGGCTGCGCGACACGCTGATTGCAGAACGCACAAACCCAGCTGACGGCATCCTGTATTGCCAGCACAGCGGAAAGCCATTGCTGCACAGCTATGACATTGTAGCGCACCACATCAAGCCGCTGACAATGCAGAACGTCAACGACTATTCTATCAGCCTAAATCCCGACAATATTCTGCTGGTATCGCAGCAGGCACACAATGAAATACACGCACGTTTCGGCTACTGTGCGCAGCGCAAAGTGTATATCGTACACGGCGCACCATGCAGCGGCAAAACGTCGTTTGTGAATAGCGTAAAGGGCAACAGCGATTTGATTGTTGACATAGACAACATTTGGGAAGCTGTGACGGGCAAGAGATACTACAAGCCCAATGCCTTGAAAGCGAATGTATTTGCAATGCGCGACGCGCTGCTGGAAACAGTAAAGACAAGGGCTGGTAATTGGGAGCGCGCATTCATAATCGAGGGTCTGCCGTACAAAGCCGAGAGAGAGCGCAGGCGTGACGTTTATGGTGCAGAGTTGATTTATATTGACACAGATAAACAAACCTGTCTGCAGCGTTTGCAAACGGACGAGAGCCGCAGAGAATACGCCGACGAATGGCGCAAATACATTACAGACTATTTCTCAAGATACCAAGCGTAAGGGGACGCGTTTGGTATCGTTCCTCCTTTCCTTTCTTGCATGATGGAACACGGCTGTTGCGCAATGCGCTTTCCTCGGAAACAGCGCGGGTGAAAATCCCGCAACCACGGCAGGGCGTGGAGGGCAGCAGAGTGGGTGGACTGCTGTAAGGGTTCGAATCCTTTCCCTGCCACCTAACATAATTTTTATTGATTGTCAAATGCGGCTGATATTGCGACGATTTGACAAAAGCAGAAAGCTGTGCTTGGCGTATCCCCCCGTCAAGCCGAAAAATATTTTTTGGTTTCAAACTGTGCCGCCCTCCTCTTTTGCACGCAAACCAAAATTTTGAGATTTTCAAAAAAGTTTCGCGCAGATTTTTGAAAATGAGGGCGGTTTGACAAATACGAAAATACTTGAATGTTTTTGAGGTGATATGCCGATGGCAAATGCTGAAATACTTACTGCGGGCGAAAAAGGTGCTGTTTTCGTATTGGGAAAGATGCGCAAATTGAATTTTGAACATCGCCCAAGGCAGGTCGTCGGCATGACACCCGTTGCAAATGTAATTGACGGCGTGCTGATTGTAACGGGCGACTGTGCTGCAGCAATAGTCGGCAATGAACTTGCCGTAACTGGTAGTTGCGGTGCAACAATCGTTAACAACACTTTGGTTACATACTCTTATAGGTAGGTGAACGCATGGACTTTGTAAAAAATCTAAATTTGTTTGGCATAAGCGGCAAAGAAATTCCCTGCATCACGGGGAGAGGTGCGCCGACTGAACAGACGCAGGGTGCTGTCGGTTGCCTTTACATGAACGTCAATAATGGCGAGATGTACAAGTGCGTATCGGCGCAATATGGCATTTATCTGTGGAAACAGGTTGGCAGCCTGTCGTTCAATGGTGGATATGTTGACGATGCAGGCTATTTGCATCTTACGTTGAACGGAGAAGATATTCCGCGGGATATGTTTTCGCCTTTCTATGTTGGCTCTGGCGGTGGCGGTGGTGCAAGCAATAATGCTGTGCTGACAATGACGAACAGCACAGGCTGGTTAAGCACATCCGTCACAGCTGGGGCAAGCTGTGAAGTCAAGGTTGCTTGGAGTTCTTTTGAGGGTGGTCTGTCTACGGGCAACGGCGTGCTGCTGGTGACAGTCAACGGAGTTCAAAAGGTTACAAGGAACGTTGAGCAGGGCGAAGTCAGCGTTGACGTTGGTTCGTACTTGACGAATGGCGCAAATACAGTCGTCGTGAAGATTACCGACGTATACGGCAACATGAAAGCTATCAATTTCAGCGTTACCTCTGTTGCGTTGTCGCTTACATCCAATTTTGATGCTGGCGTGGCGTACACGGGCGACATTGCATATACATATACGCCCGTCGGTGCAACTGCAAAGGTGATGGAGTTCTGGCTGGACAATAAGCAGATTGGAACTGCAGAGGTCACAACATCGGGACGGCAGCAGACTTTCACCATTCCTGCGCAAAGCCACGGAAGCCATCATTTTGAGGTGTTCTTCACAGCCGAAATTGATGGGCAGGATGTGCAGTCCCAGCACTTGCATTATGACTTGATTTGCTTGGAAAGCAATAACACCACGCCTATTATTGCAAGCGCATTTTTACTGGACGAGGTAGAGCAGTTTGAAACTGTGCAGCTGCATTATAGAGTGTATGACCCGTCTAACATGGTTGCAAATGTGCAGCTGAAAGTCAGCGGCGAACAGGTTGCCAGCTTGACAGTAGACCGCACGGAGCAGGTGTGGAGTTGGCGCGGTATGGAGCAGGGCGACGAGGTGCTTGAAATCGTCTGCGGCGACATATCCAAGAAATTCAATTTGACTGTGAAAGAAAGTTCTGTTGACGTGTCTGCAGAAACGCAGGACTTGGAACTTTACTTGTCCAGCTATGGCAGAAGCAACAACGAAGAAAGTCCCAGCGTTTGGGAAAACAATGGTGTTTCTGCTACGCTTACGAATTTCAATTTCGTTTCCGATGGCTGGCAACTGGACGAAAACGGCGCGACTGTGCTGCGAGTGTCTGGCGACGCAAGAGTAAATATTCCCGTCAAGCTGTTTGCGAATGATTTCCGAACCACAGGCAAGACCATTGAGGTCAAGCTGGTTACACGGGATGTATTGAACTACGATGCGCCGATTATCACCTGTTGGTCTAGTGACAGAGGTTTGCAGATTACTGCGCAGAAAGCCCTGTTGAAATCCGAGCAGAGCGAAATTTCTACGCAGTACAAAGAAAACGACGAAGTGCATCTGGCTTTCGTTGTAAGCAAGAAGAGCGAACACCATCTGCTGATGATTTATATTGATGGCGTTTTGAGTGGTGTTGTGCAATATCCAGAGGATGACGACTTTTCGCAGATTGACCCTGTAGAAATCAGCATCGGATCAAATGAATGCACAACGGACTTGTACTGCATCCGAGTGTACAACAACGATTTGAACAGATACCAAATTGTTGACAACTGGAACGCGGAAATGCAGATTGCTTCCGATAGAGTGAACACGTGGCAGCGCAATAATGTGTTTGACGATTACGGGCAAATCGTTATTGATAGACTGCCGAAAGAACTGCCTTATTTGGTTCTTGTGGGTGCTGCGTTGCCTACTTACAAGGGCAACAAGCTGCCGATTGATGGCTACTATGTAGACCCGACAAACAGAAGCAAGAGTTTCACATTTACTGACGCAGAAATTGACGTGCAGGGTACGTCGTCCGCTGGCTACGAAAGAAAGAATTTCAAAGTCAAGTTCAAGGGCGGTTTCAACATTGATGGACGCGCTGCAGAGGAATACGTTTTGGGCGATAACAATTTGCCCGCTGATGTATTTACTTTCAAAGCTGACGTAGCATCCAGCGAAGGCGCAAACAACGTGGAACTGGTAAAGCTGTACAACGACGTTTCTCCCTATCGTACTGCACCGCAGCTGGTTGACAGCAAGGTGCGGCAAGGCATTGACGGCTATCCCATTGTAATTTTCCACGATGACGGCAGCGGCATCAAGTTCATTGGCAAATACAACTTTAACCATGACAAAGCGTCGGACGTGTTCGGCTTTGACGACAACGACGAATGCTGGGAAATCCGAAATAATACGTCCAATCGTTCCCTGTTCAAATCCGCTGACTTTAGCGGCACGGACTGGCTGAATGACTTTGAGGGCAGACACCCCGACGGCAATACAGACCCGACCAACCTTTCTGCTTTGGCGGCGTGGATCGCATCCACGGACAGAGATGCGGTGGACACCGAGGAAGAAAAGGCAGCACGATTGGAGAAGTTCAAGAACGAACTGCCAAACTGGGTGAGCGTCGAAAGTTCTTTGTTCTATTATCTGTTTACAGAACTGTTCCTGCTGGCAGATAGCAGAGCAAAAAACGCATTCCCGACCAAGTACGACAACGGCGTGTGGTGCTGGCTGCCGTACGATATGGACACCGCAATCGGCATCAACAACGAAGGTAAACTGGCGTTTGGTTATGAACTAGAGGACACCGACCTTGTGCATGGTGCGCAGGTGTACACGGGACAGCAGAGCGTTTTCTGGAACAACATCCGCGACGCGTTCCGTGACGAACTGATGGAGATGTACAAGAAGCTGCGCTCCGATGGCGTGCTGACCTATGAGGATGTGGAAAGACGATTTGAGGAGCATCAAAAGCCGTGGTCGGAAGTCATTTTCAACGAGGACGCTTACTACAAATACCTTGCACCGCTGTTTGAAAAGAACAACGGTTCTTACTTGGGTATGCTCCAAGGCAGCAAGGAAGCACAAAGAAAGTGGTGGCTGTATAACCGCTTCCGCTACATCGACAGTAAGTACAATGCTGGCGATGCGCTGAAGGACTTTATCACCCTGCGTGGCTACTCTAAGGGCAATGTGACCGTCACTCCCTATGCAGATATTTACGCAACTGTCAAGTATGGCTCTTATCTTGTACAGGAGAGAGCATTGCGTGGCGGCAGCTATGTGCTGGAATGCCCCGTGGATGATTTGGACGATACCGAAATCTACATCTACTCTGCAAGCCAGATTGCCGACCTTGGCGATTTGAAGGACTTGAAGGTAGGCTATGCAGAATTTGCCGCTGGCACGAAGCTGACGAGCCTAAAGCTGGGTGACAGTAGTGAAAGCTACACCAACCCCAACTTGACACAGCTTTACGCAGGCAACAATGTACTGCTGCGAACCTTGGATGTGCGGAACTGCCCCAACTTGGGCAACACCGCTGTGGATGTAAACGCCACACCTGCTATCAATTTGAGTGGCTGTACCAACATCGAGAATGTGTATTTCGACAACACCGCAATCACGGGTGTTACCTTGCCCAATGGCGGTATTTTGAAGAAGCTGCACCTGCCTAGCACCATTACCAATTTGACCATCCGCAATCAGCCTAATTTGACCGAGTTCGTCATGCCCTCCACGGAGAATGTGACCACTCTGCGTTTGGAGAATGCGGGTTCTGTTGATGCGTTTGCAATCCTCATGGGTATGCCTGCCAACAGCCGTGTGCGACTGATTGGCATTTCCTGTAGTGCAGACAGCTACGAAGGTGTAAAGAGTGTCTTTGACAAGCTGGACACCATGAGAGGTCTGGACGAGAACGGCAACAACATGGACAAGGCACAGGTCAGCGGTACAGTTCATATCGGCACTTTGACGGGTAGTGAACTGGCAAGCCTTAAGGAACGCTATCCGAGCATTACTGTGACCTACGATACGCTGGTGAGCAAGCTGTTATTCTACAACGATGATGGAACGGAACTTCTGTACACCGCAATCGTAGAAAATGGCGGCAATGCCATGTATGTGGGTAGTGAGCCTACCAAGGAAGATACTGCACAGTATGACTATGAGTTCGCTGGTTGGAGTAAGACCATTGGCGGCTCTGTGGACAACGATGCGCTGGCAAATGTGACTGTGGACAGAAATGCCTATGCTGTGTTTACCGCTACTGTAAGAACCTATACAGTTCGGTTCTACAATGACAATGTTCTGTTGCAGACCTTTACTGTGCCTTATGGCGGTAGTGCGACCTACACGGGTGAAACGCCTGTGAAAGATGCGGACGATGCAGAAGATTATGTGTTCACAGGGTTCAGCCCAGACGGAAAGAATATCACCAAGGATACGGATTGCCATGCACAGTATAAATACCTTGGTCTTATTTATCGCAAACTGGTTCATCGTACCATCAGCGGTGCGTATGAGAATGACCGAGTGACAAGTATCGGTAAATATGGTTTATATGGCTGTACTGCCCTTACGAGCGTAAGTTTCCCTGCGGTTACGAGTATCGGTTTCTGTTCCCTCCAGAAGTGTACTGCCCTAACGAGCGCAAACTTCCCTGCGGCTAAGGACATCGGCAACAATGCGTTCCATACCTGCACCGCCCTAACGAGCATAGACCTACCTGCGGCCACATATATTGCCGCCTCTACATTCAGCAGCTGCTCGTCCCTAACAGCCTTCATACTTCGCAACACGGCACAGGTATGTGCGCTGGGTGGTGATATCTTTGGCAACACGCCTATCGCATCTGGCACAGGTTACATTTATGTACCTAAAACTATGGCAGACGGCTCTGATGGCGTTGAGGCATATAAGGCAGCTACGAACTGGAGTGCCTATGCTGCACAGATTAGAGCAATCGAGGACTATCCAGAAATCTGCGGAGGTGAGGAATAATGGCTGAGTTCATTAACACAGTTGATGTTATCGGCGATGATGCGCTCACAGACAGCATTATCGACAGAAGCATTACAGAGTTCAAAGACAATATAATTACAAAACTTGGCGACCGTGCGTTCTGTGATTGCGCCGCCTTGACGGATGTAGACTTGCCTGCTGTTACGAGTATTGGCGAAAGTGCATTTTGGAACTGCACCAATCTAAAGAGTGTTAGCATGGCTGAACTTCCGAGCATTGTGGAATCCATGTTCAAAAGCCTTAAAAATCTATCGAGTGTAGATTTCCCTGCGGCTACGAGCATTCGCGATTATGCGTTCCAAGGCTGTTCCAATCTAACCAGTGTAAATTTCCCCGTGGCTACGAGTATGGGCTATGCTTCGTTCCATAGCTGTTCCAATCTAACCAGTGTAAATTTCCCCGTGGCTACGAGCATTGATGGCGCTGTGTTCTATGGCTGTTCCAATCTAACAGCCGTCATACTTCGTAATACGGCACAGGTTTGTACTCTGGGTCATACGGGTGCCCTTGCCAATACCCCCATCAAATCTGGCACAGGCTATATCTATGTACCTCGTTGCTTGTTGAGTGATGACGATGCAAGCAAGGACTACCGCAGAGCAACCAACTGGTCTACATTCACAACTTTCCGTGCCTTGGAAGACTACACAGTAGACGGCACAACCACAGGCGAACTTGACCCTACTAAGATTTGAGGTGGATAAAATGATTGTAACTGAATATTACATGACCCGTACTGATGGCGTGAAGTTAGTCCGCACCTATTCCGATGCAAACAAAATGATGCTCCAGAACGAAACTGGCATCAAGTATGCCGAAGCTGTGGATGTAGAGAACAGCGGCTACACCTACACCGAAACGGACGAGCCTGTGGGCGGTGAAAGCGACTCCGATGCCGCTACCGAAGCTGACTACCAAGCCGCCCTGCGTGATATGGGGGTTGATGTATGAAGAAAACCGAACTGACTGCCGCCGTTGAAGCGGCAAAGACGGAAACCAAGACAGCCTTGCAGACCGTCTACGATGCGCTGAACCAAGGTCAGCAGAAGAAAATCGTCAAGGACGAAAAGGTAAAGGCTCTGTTTGACCTTTACGGCGTGGAATATAGCGAATAAGAAAAGCCCCACTCCTAGTGGGTGGGGCTACCTTAAAAGGAGTGGAAAAGGGATGGACAGACGAGAGCAGCTGCGCAGCTACTTTGCAAACGTAGACGAGGACAAGCGCAGCATTGCATTTGACACAATCGACGAATACCTGTTCTTCCTTGACCGCATCGAGGAACTGCGAAAGCTGCCATTCATTCGCGTGCATCCGAAAGACCCAGCGCGGCAGGAATTGACACCAGCCGCAAAATTGATCCGCGAATATTCGCAGGCGGTTGACAGCAAGAGAAAAACGCTGCTGATGATTTTGTACCGCGTCGAGAGTTCTGCGGCGGACGACCTGCTGCAGCGGCTGGCAGAATTTGAATAGAGGTGAATTGCATGGAACAAATCCGCATTGACGTTGGCGTTTATACTGCGCTGGAGGTTGATTTGTCGGGCTTTGATTTCACGGGCATTAAAAAGCTGATTATGACCGCAAAGAACAGCCCCGTGGAAACGTCGGAAATTCTGTTTGAGAGAGAATACACAGAAGCCAAAGTGTACACCGAATATATCACGCCAGAGGAAAGCGAAAAAATCGTGAATGGCGCGGTTTATGATTTTGTCAAGGAACTGGCAGACGGCAAGCGTTTGAAAATGGGCGACAACGGAAAAATCGAATTGCGAAGGGGCTGTGGGCAATGCTTGACAACCGAATAATCGTAAAGAACGCAGACGACCAAAGCATTCCAATTCAAAACGATGCTGCGATTTATCTTGTCGGCAGCTATTCTATGCGATATGCGGCGGGACAGGAAGTTATAAGGCTTTCTGGAACAATACAAGCAAGCGCAGAGGAGCATATTGTGTGCAATCCCTTTACTGGTGAAATCAGCTTTGCAGAACCCGTTGAATTTGATGCCGAAGCATACGGAAGAACTGACGCATACAAAGATTACCCGTACTTTTTGCACAACGGCGAATACTACTACGTATTGAGCAGATACATCGTCGGCACGGGATATACAAGAATGACATCAAAAAAGTGCATTGCGGTGCAACAGTAAAGGCTGGATATGCGAATGTATGAGGGAAGCTATTTAATTCAATATCACAATTTAATCAATAATGGCGACGTTGTGGTTGGCTATTGGATTAGAAAAGAAATTGAAAATCTTGTAGCTGACCTTGATAACCCTGCGTATAAATACGAAATGGCGAAAGCGCACAAGCGTATCAAATTTATGCAAACAATGGCGTTGCAGGGCAAAGCCCCCTATTACGGAAAGCCGATAAACCTGCTTCCGTGGCAGCTTGCGTTTTGGGAGGTTGTCTACGGATTTACGATGGCAGACACAGGCTTGCCGCGATTTGTTGAAGTGCTGCTGGAAGTGGCGCGTAAGAATGGCAAATCGACAATGCTTGCCGCCGATGGGCTTTACGACCTTTTCGTTGGTGCGGGTGGCGCAGATATATGCTGTGCCAGCAACGACGACAGACAGGCAAAGCTGATATTTGAAGAAATCGCGGGTATGCGTGCGCGCCTTGACCCGAAGAAAGCAATCACGCGGCAGAACATGGCGCGGCTACACAACGATATGAAAAACATAACTGTTTTTCGTTTGTCAAGCCGAACGCAAAACAAGGACGGCTTCAACATTTCAAAAACCTATCAAGACGAAAGCCACGACGTTGACGAGGAAAACGGAAACTGTGAAATTGCAGAAGCGTGTTGGCGTGGTATGTCGACGAAAGACGACCCGCTTTTCATCAACTGCACGACGCAGGGCTTTTCCCGTGATGGCTGCTATCTTGACAAGAAAATCGCAAGGGCGAAAGCTGTCATTGACGGAGAGATTGACGACATTCATTTCCTGCCGTTCCTGTATGAGCAGGACAGCGAACAGGAAATATGGACAGACGAAAGCAGCTGGGAGAAAAGCAACCCGTCGCTGCGTTATGGCGTGAAGAAAATTGCAAAGCTACGCCGCGACGTTGACACAGCACGCACCGATAAGGAAGCGCGACTGCATTTGCTGTGCAAGGATTTCAACATCAAGCAGAACAGCGCACAAGCATGGCTGCGCGCCGAGGATTATACATACGCGCAAGAGGTCAAGAGCCTTGAAGATTTCCGCGGCTGTTATTGTTTGGCTGCGCTGGACTGTTCGCAGACAACCGACTTGACAAACCTCAAGCTGTTGTTCATGCGTCCCGACGATCCGACGAAATATGTGTTTTCGCATTACTGGATTCCCGAAAGCAAGCTGCAGGACAGCGCGGACAAGGCAGCGGGCGCACGATATGCAGAATGGGCGCAAAAGGGTTACATGACCATTTGCAGCGGCAGCATTATCGACTTGACACAGGTAACGGAATACATTCTGCAGCTAAAAAAGCAGTATGGCATTACAGTTTACAAGTGCGGCTACGATAAAGCGTATGCACGCGAGTTTGAAAAGAGCATTGACGAATTGAGCGAAGGCATCCGCGAACCTATCAACCAAAAGGTTATGTCGTCGCCAATGAAATGGGTCGAAAGAGATTTCGAAGCCCATGTTATCAACTACGGCAGCAATCCCGTCGACAAGTGGTGTTTGGAAAACGCCTGCTGCTATATCGACGGACACGAAAATTATAGCTGCAAGAAATCGCAGGCAAGCAAGCGAATTGACGGCGCGGTGGTGTTCATCATTCTGTATGCAACGCTGATGCGGTTTAATTCCGATTTCCAGCGTTATATCAAATGAGAGGTGTAAAAATGGGATTCTTTGATTTCCTAAAACCGAAGAAAAAGGAAACGTCGCTGCATTACGCACCGACAATGACTGGCGTTGCGCCGTTTTATTCTGCATTCGGTGAAAGCGTCTATGCGTCGGACATTGTGGTGCAGTCAATTCGCTGCAAGGCTAACGAGTTCAAGAAGCTAGACCTGCGTCACATCCGAACCAGCGGCGACAAGCAGCAGACAATCACAGACAGCAGCATTGCAAGGGTCTTGAAACGTCCGAACCCGTTTATGACGGAAGCGGATTTCCTAGAGAAAATCACAATCCTGCTGGAACTGAACAAAAACGTCTTTATTTATCCGACCTACTACATCACAAAGGGCGGCGAAAAGTATTTCACGGGCTTGTACCCGTTGAAGCCGTCCGCTGTGGAATATCTGCAGGACGACAAGGGCGCGCTGTTCATTCATTTTAGTTTTGCAAACGGCTTCGAGAGTGTGCTGCCTGCGGCTGACGTTATCCATTGGCGCAAGGATTATGGCGTAAATGACTATTTCGGTGGCGGCGCATTCGGCGGTGACGACAACGCAGGTTTGATGACGATGTTAAAGCGATACGATATGTTGACGCAGAGCATCGCAAAGGCGTTGGAGTGCAGCTGCCAAATCAATGGTATTGCGCATTACAACACATACATGGACGACGATGCCAAAAAGGCAGAGCGCGAAAAGTTTGAACTTACATTGAAGTCCAACGAAAGCGGCGTGCTGTTCACGGACAACAAAATGGAATACACTCCCCTACCCCGTGACGTAAAGATAGTGGACGCGGAAACGCTGAAATTTTTCCACGACACCATCCTGCGGGCAAACGGCACAAGCCTTGCTATTTTGAATGGCGACTACTCCAAGCAGCAGAAAGAAGCCTACTATGAACACGCATTGGAAGCTGATATTAAGGCATTGGGGCAAGCAATGTCCCGTTGTCTGTTCACAGACCGCGAAGCATCTTTCGGCAATGAGATTGTCGCTTTCCCGAACGACATTGCTTTCATGTCGATGGAAAACAAGATTGCATATATGCAAGTGGCTGTTCCTGCTGGCGCAATGAGCGTCAACCAAATTTTGAAAATGGGCGGCTTCCCGCCTATCGAGGGCGGCGACGATATTCGCCCGCGTGGCTTTAATAGCCTAGACGGATCAAACGAAAACACAAACGAGGAGGAGCAGAACAATGAGCAAGCAAACTGAACTGCTGACCGCGCTGCTGAATGGTGAACCGATTGAAGATTTTAAGCCGAAAAGCAGAATGGAAGCGTATTTGAAAAACTGCTGTCTTGCCTGCGGTTGCGATGGTCTGCCCGAACCGATTTCGGAAAGCGACGTGCTGATGTATCAGCTGGCAGAGAAAATCGCAAACAGCGGCGGCGGTGGCGGCTCTGGTGGCGGCAACGGCGATGATTTCGCTATTGGTGACGGCAACACGCACCTGTGGATTAGTCTGCCAGAGGGCAGAACATCCCCGATGGTTGGCGTTTGTCCTAATGGTACAGTAACTGTGGACTGGGGCGACGGCACAGAACCCGATGTGCTGACTGGCACAAGCACAACTGCTGTGAAATGGACACCCAACCACCAATACGCAAAAGCGGGTGACTATGTTATTACGCTGACGGTCGATGGTGAAATGGGATTTAGTGGCGAAAATGCATCGGATAAGTATAGTTGTATCTTGCGTTACTCTGCGAGTGCGAATAAAACAAATAACGCATATCGAACTGCATTGGAAAAAGTGGAAGTAGGCAGAGGCGTGACTAGCATTGGTAGTTCTGCGTTTAACTGCTGTAATGCGTTAGAAAAAGTTGCCATTCATGCGGGAGCTACTAGCATTGGTAGTTCTGCGTTCATGGAATGCTATGCTCTAAAAAACATTACAATTCCAGAGAGCGTGAATAGTATCGGTGGTTCTGCGTTTAGCGGTTGCTATGTTTTAGAAAACATTACAATTCCAGAGAGTGTGAATAGTATCGGTGATTATGCGTTCAACGACTGCCATGCTCTAAAAAATATTGTCATTCCAGATGGTGTGACCAGTATTGCTGCTCGTGCGTTCAGCTGCTGCTATGCTCTAAAAAACATTACAATTCCAGATAGCGTTACTATCATCAATAGTTATGCGTTCGACGGATGCTATGCTCTAGAAAACATTAACATTCCAGAGGGCGTGACTAAGATTAGTAGTTATGCGTTCAACAAATGTTATGCTCTAAAAAACATTAACATTCCAGAGGGCGTGACTGTTATCGGTGGTAGTTCGTTCTACAACTGTTTCAATCTAGAAAAAATTACCATTCCGAATAGCGTCACCAGTATTGATTATTATGTGTTCAACAACTGCCATGCTCTCGAAAGCGTCGTCATTCACAATAACCTAACTTATATTGGAACTGGCGTGTTCGCTGGCTGTTTCGGCGTAAAAGTCTACGATTTCACAAGTCACACCGCAGTCCCTACGCTGTCTAACACTAACGCATTTCAAAACATTTCACCCGACTGCGAAATCCGTGTCCCTGCAGCATTGTATGACGAATGGATTGCGGCAACGAACTGGGCAACATACGCAAGCAACATCGTGGCGGTATAAGGAGGTCTAACGATGAAAGAAAAGCGAAATGACTATTTCCTGCAACGTGGCTTTACTGCTGAATTTCGTGCAGCTGGTGAGGACGTAGAAAAGCAGGGGCATATCGTTGAGGGTTTGGCTGCTGTGTATGAGCAGGAAACGCGAATTGCAGACGTGTTCGGTGAATTTATCGAGGTAATTCGCAAGGGCGCGTTTGACGATTGCGACTTTTCCGACGTGCGGCTGCTGGTCAATCACGATTTCAACGGCATTGCACTTGCCCGCAGTCGTCGCAACAACAAGAGCGACAAGCCCAACACTATGCAGCTGACTGTTGACGAAAACGGCGTGAACATTAAAGCTGACCTTGACACCGAGAACAACGAGCAGGCACGTGCGCTGTATTCTGCAATCAGCCGCGGCGATATGGATGGAATGTCCTTCTGTTTCTACGTTGAAGAGGACGGACAGCGGTGGACGAAAGAGAATGGCGTTGAACGGCGCGAAATTCTCAAGGTCGCAAAGGTAATTGAAGTATCTGCTGTGAACTTCCCTGCTTATGCAGGGGCGAACATAGATGCAAGGTCGCTGGATAGCGACAAGCGCGCGCTGGAGAGTGCGCGTGCGCTGCTGGATAGCAGAGCAAATCAGCAACCCATCAACTACAAAGCAAGGGCAATCCTTGCACAGTACAAATGAAAAGGAGATTTTCAAAATGACTATGAAGGAAAAACTGACTAAGCTGCTGAACGACAAGAAGGAGCAGCGCAACACCCTCAACAAGTCCATGATTGATAGCGAGAGCAAGGAAGAGCGCGCCGCTATCGGTGAAACCTTGGCGAAGCTGTCCGAGGAAATCCGCAACGTGGAAGAAATGCTGGCAAGCATCGACGAGCCTGCCGACCCCAACGCTGCAAGCGGCAACCCCAACGGCGACGCCCGTGGCATGAACCCTGTCGGCGCAATGCAGATGCGTGGCGTAAAGAACACCGACACCGAAACTGTCGAATATCGCACCGCTTTCAAGAATTTCATTGCTAACGGCAACCGCAACGAACTGCGTGCAGCTGCAGGCAACACTACTACTGGCGATAATGTCGGCTCTGTCATTCCCACTCATCTGCTGAACCAGATTATGGAGAAGATTGAGAGCGTCGGCACTATCTACAAGCTGGTCAACCATACCGCCTATCCTGTCGGTCAGACCATCCCCCGCGAAGCCTTGAAGCCCGTCGCTACTTGGGTCGGCGTTGCTGGCAACAACAGCGGTGAGGGTCTGGGCTCTACTGTTGGCAAGGGCGTTTCTCTGGATACCTCCATCGTGTTTGCCCATTTCAAGCTGCGCTGCGAAGTCGCTATGACCGAGGAAGTCGCAAGCATGGCTCTGTCCTCTTTCGAAGCCCTGTTCGTCAAGAACGTGTCCCTTGCTATGCTGCGTGCCATTGAGTTCGCCATCGTTGAGGGTACTGGCAAGGGTCAGCCTACTGGTATTCTTACCGCTGCCGTTCCCGAAGGTCAGGCTATCAAGCTGGCAAAGGCTGCAAAGCTGGGCTATGCAGACCTGTGCGCTGCCGAGGGTGCTATTCCTGCACGTTATGAAGCTGGCGCAAAGTGGTGCATGACCAAAAAGACCTTTATGTCCTTTGTCGGCATGGTGGACAGCGTTGGTCAGCCCATCGCCCGCGTGAACTACGGCGTGAATGGCAAGCCCGAACGCACCCTGCTGGGTCGTGAGGTCGTTCTGTACGAACCCCAGACCAACAGCAAGCTGGGCAACTACGCTGATACTGTATCTGCCGAAACCCTGTTCGCCTTTATCTTCGATTTCGGCGATTACACTTTGAACAACAACTACGACTTGGGCATCCAGCACAAGATTGACTGGGACAACGAGGATCACCGCACCAAGGCTGTTGCTGCCTATGACGGCAAGGTCGTGGACAACGGCTCTCTCGTTACTCTGTCCAAGCTGTCCGCTTAATTGCGTCGCAACGATACTATTTTGAAATGAGGTAAAACGATATGGCACAGCTGACAGCCGCGCAGCGGCTTGCAAAAGTAAAAATCGCTTTGGGCATTGAACACGAATACCAAGACGAAACACTTACGTTCTACATTGACGAGGTGATTGCCGAACTGGTGGACGCTGGCGTGCAGCAGAGCGTTGCAGAGAGCGCGGCGGCTGTCGGCTGCATTGCCATCGGCGTGAATGACCTCTGGAACTTTTCAAGCGGTGGCGTGAAACATAGCCCCGCTTTCGAAAAGCGATTGGTTCAGCTTTCGACGAAAGTGGTGAAAGAAGATGTACAGACCGATTGAAGCAGCGCAAATGACCACGGCAATGCGTTTGCAAACGCCCACAAGCGACAAAACGCTGGGCGTAAGTAAAAAGACATGGGCAGACGTTTCGGGCGTTCTGCGGGTCAATATGAAGTCCTACGGCGGCACAGAAACGACCATCAATGGCGTGCTGTCTGTCGAGGATACTGCGCAAATCGTCTGCTGGTATCGTCCCGACATTCGCAGCGACTGCAGGCTGGTGCGATTGACTGACGGCGCGGTTTATGAAGTTATCGGAGAACCCGAAAACATCGAAATGCGCAATCAGTTTTTGAAATTCAAAGTCCGCAGAGTGAAGGGCGGCGCGTGATATGTCAAGCAAAGCAATCCTACAACTGAAAGGATTTGACAGCCTTTTTGAGCAAATCCGAAAGGCTGGCGGCAATATTGACAGCGCGGCAAAAATGTGCATACAGCAGTCCGCCAACATCATGCAGGCAGAAATGAAAGCACAAATGCAGGCTGCGGGCGTTGACGGCGACCTTATCAGCAGTATGCCGCCGCCCGTCATTGAAGCAGAGGGCAACCGATACCGCGCAGAGGTTGGCTACAAGAAAGGCAGCTACGACCCGCGCAATCCGAGTGACGGGTATAAAGTGGTTTTCTTGAACTACGGCACACCGCGCAGAACCATGCACGGCAAAGTCGCAGCGCGCGGCTTTATCCAAAAAGC
>JAEIGA010003090.1_pt1 | contig 26190 bp, 21 predicted proteins | sample 9270691 | NCBI WGS metagenome assembly JAEIGA01 (sample SAMN17057246, study PRJNA624740) | gut metagenome | biome: biome; isolation source: fecal sample | host: Bos grunniens | place: China: Xizang | collected 2019 | reverse complement strand
CATTGGGAGCAATGGTTGTTGGATTGGTATTGTACATTTGGCTCAACAAAAAGTATGAATAAGGCATATTGAGCTACATAATGTAAGAATATATGGGCGGGAACATCTTAGATGCTTCCGCCCATGTTTTATTCTCGACCTACGAAGTGTAGTTAATTTTTCTTCCGGTTACGGGTTACGCTTGGCTGAAGTCAAGAAAGAGCAGCGACGAATGAGACAAAGCATAAGTCCTAAGACGTATTAACCATAGCATCTATGATGTATTAGGCTTCGCGCCTATGAAATATTAGCTTCGCCACATATTGTGGCGGAGAAACGCCACAGCCGTGGCGAACGTTCGCCACAACTGTGACAAAGCTTCGCCACAGCTGTGGCGAAGCTAATAGATAAGAGATACTATGGGAATGTCATCAGTGAAAACTAACCGAATTGACAAGCGACAATTGATAAATGATATTTAAGAACGTTGAAGGTTGAAGGTTAAACTCTTACCAAAATCCCGACACGTCGTAGAGCGAGAATAAAACATGAGGGTGTGTCAGTAGTTTTGACACACCCTCATGTTTATGCAATCTTAATGTCTTGGGCTTTGTCCGTTGTAAGTAGTCTTACGATTCTACACCAGGAACGATGAGCTTATATCCCTTTCCGTGGATATTGATAATCTCGAGACTATCATCCTCCTTCAGATGCTTGCGCAACTTGGTGATATATACATCCATGCTACGAGCATTGAAATAGTTGTCGTCGATCCAAATGGTCTTCAGCGCAAAGTCACGTTGTAAGATTTCGTTTGCATGAGCGCATAATAGAGCCAGCAATTCAGACTCCTTTGTAGTGAGTTTCTTGATGTTGCCGTCAATGCTCAATTGCTGCTTCTGTGTATCGAAGGTAAAACGACCCAATTTATATACACTGCTCTCTTTCACTCGCTTTCCATGTATACGACGCATGATGGCTTCGATGCGGAATGTCAGTTCCTCCATACTGAAGGGCTTGGTCAGATAATCATCAGCACCTATCTTGAAACCCTCAAGCACATCCTCCTTCAAGGTCTTAGCAGTGAGGAATACGATAGGAATATCTGTATTTGTCTGACGTATCTCTTGAGCCAAGGTGAAACCATCTTTCTTGGGCATCATGACATCAAGCACACACATATCATATTTATTCGTCAGAAAAGCCTTATAGCCAGCCTCTCCATCGGGATACAGTTCAGCCGCATATCCCTTTGCATTCAAATACTCTCTTAACAGCATGCCAAGATTTTCATCATCTTCGCAAAGCAAAATACTTAACTTTTCGCCCATAGTTACTTACTATTTAATAAAGGTAATACAATTATAAACTTTGTTCCTACTCCAAGTTCACTCTCTACACTTATCGTGCCTCGGTGATCCTGGATGACTTTTTTCACATAGGCCAATCCTAAGCCGAAACCTTTGACATCGTGCACATTGCCTGTATGCACACGGTAGAAACGATCGAATATGCGCTTAAGATTCTCTTTCTTGATACCCAGTCCATTGTCTTGTATCGACAAGCAAAACTTGTCCTGCTCATTCCAAGTCTTAATGGTCAAACGGAGTGATTCATCGTCACGCTTATACTTGACGGCATTGTCCATCAAGTTGAACACAACGTTGGTTATATGCATCTCATCGGCCAGAATGACGGGATCGGAAGCCTCAAGCTGAGTCACTATCGTACCCGCATTCTTCTCTACCTTAAGTGCAAAGGTATTGACCACTCCCGTAACGAGCTCGTTCACATCCAATTCACGAGTTTTCAATGAAGCTTTCTGCTCATCAAACAACGATACTTGCAAGACCTTCTCCACTTGGAAACGAAGACGCCTACTTTCATCACTAATGATGCCCGTAATATGCTGTAGCATCTGCGGTGACTTCGACACAGAATTATCTGTCAGCATCTGTGCTGCCAACGATATGGTCGATATGGGAGTCTTGAACTCGTGCGTCATATTATTGATAAAATCGTTTTTAAGCTCCGTTACCTTTTTCTGCCTGAATATAATGAAAAGGGTATAAATGAAAGTTACACACAACACTATAGTAAAGAACAGAGCAGGTATCACAAAACGAACAGAACTAAATATATAACTGTTCATTGTGGGAAAATGAATTTTCAACACTCCCATTTTATTGGGGGGGTCGTTGCTAAACAAAATTTGTGAATAAGAATGCTCTTCACCTGCCGCCTCATAATCTGAACAACGGTACACCTCTCGTCCATCACTTGTTGACACAGCAAAGTGATATGGGATATCTATCCCATTATTTTGAAGTTCTGCATGCAGTTCTCTATCAAGATTCTGGAAGTTAATTCGTTGTTCCAGAGGCTTATCGCTGGCTGTATACAGCATCTTGTATATCACCTCCTCCATCAACGAGCGTTGGTGCACATAGCGACTACGTATCACTTCTTGAAGCGAACGAGAAGCGTCGGTAATATTATTGTTTTGTTTGGGGCGTTTCGGAACAACAATCGTACGCATCTCAAATGAAGAGACCAATCCATCATTTTTATAATTATACTGATGCGTCACTATCCCCACACCCTGCTTACCCATCTGTGCGGTTTTCTCGGCTTGGGCAATATCCTTCTCCAGGTAAGCCATCGTCTCATTCAGTTCTAACTTATGTGCTGCGTTGTAAAGACTACGCTTCACCGACTCGTCAAACTGCGTACGCCTCATGCTTACCATCTCCTCGAGATACATCAGCTGTAATGCGAGCAAAGCGAGGAAAGAGAATCCCATTATCAAGCCTAAAATAAATACCGTTCTCTTTTTCATACTGCAAATATAAAAGACTTCATAAAGAACCACCAATAAATTAACGAATATTAATGAAGAATATAAGTTTAATTAACATACTAAAACTTTTTAGTTGTTAAATAAACATATTACACTATTTTCTGTTCATTAAAATTCTATCGAGAGGATATCAGCCACATTGCTCCTCGGGATGCTGGGCATAGTACTCGTCCCACTGACGTTGCACCTCCTGCCAATCCACGATTTCTCCATCAGCAACAGCTTCGGCTTGCTTCAAAGCCTCATCATGTTTGAGCTTCTCGGCATGACGTAACTTCATTTGTTCAATGGTAGCCTCATCCAGCACATGTATACATTTACGACGTATACAATCTTTCAAGTCCTCAGGGCCGAAGGCCTTACCTTGCACATTAAAATCGGCAATGTTAAAATCAAATACTGTACGTAATGTATGACGCACCAACTTCTGTTGCGAGCGATTGCCGGCCATTTTCCTACCCAAAAGCTTACCTATAATCGTTATCTCACGTTGTGAAAATTTATTTCTTCCCATATTACTTTTATTTCATCACAAAAACATACTCATAAACGAGCAAGATATATGAAACATATCTTACTGCTGGTATGTATTTCTTTGCCTTTGTTTATAGTGTATCCTGCTTAAGTTTTTCAACAAAATCATCAATTCTTCGGAGCTCACGGGGGATACGTATATTTTGCGGACAATGCTTTACACATTTATTACAACCTACACAATGGTCAGCCTGACGTAGTTGAGGCACAGCACGATCATAACTTACCAAATAGGCACGACGCATCTTGGCATAGGCCTCATCCTGACGATCTTTAGGTATCGAGCCCTCGTTGACACATTTGTTATAATGCAAGAGTATGGCAGGGATATCGATACCATAAGGGCAAGGCATACAATATTTGCAGTCATTACACGGAATGGTTGGATACTTGGATATTAAATCTGCTGTATCGAAAAGGAAGTCGTTCTCTTCTGCCGTCAACGGTTTCAATGGCGAGTAAGTAGAAAGATTATCCTTCAAATGCTCCATATAAGTCATTCCGCTAAGTACGCAAAGAACGTCTTCAGGAGTACCAGCAAAGCGAAATGCCCATGAGGCAACACTGCGCTCGGGTTCACGCATTTTAAGACGCCTAACGATATGATCAGGAAGACGAGACAATCGGCCACCCAACAGAGGCTCCATGATAAGTACAGGAATATGTCGTATTGACAACTGATTATACAAATACTCTGCATCAGACTTTTTCCAATCGAGATAGTTCATCTGTATTTGCACAAAGTCCCAATGCACCGTTCCCTCATCATGTAATTTTAGGTAACGATCAAAGGCCTCGTTATTTCCATGGAAAGAGAAGCCCAAGTGACGTATGCGCCCTGCTTTACGTTCATCTTGCAAGAAAGGAAGCATACCGTTTTCAACGTAACGTTGCTCAAAATTACGAAAATCATTACCCAAAGAATGCAACAGATAATAGTCGATATAATCTATCTGCATTTCACTCATCGACTTATAATACATCTTCATTGAAGCCTCACGACTCCACGTACTCTGAGCAAAATTCGATAATTTTGTCGCCACATAATAACTTTCACGAGGATAACGCTTCAAAGCAATTCCCGTGGCCTGTTCTGATTTTCCACGCAGGTATGCAGGAGACGTATCATAATAATTGATACCATTAGCCATGGCATGATCAACAAGTTGATTCACCATATCTTGATCTATCACCTCTTGCTCCTTACCATCATCACCTTTCACCTTCTTTAAGGGCCAGCGCATACAACCATATCCGAGTAATGAGACTTTATCTCCAGACTCAGGATGTATTCGATATGTCATCTCACCTGAAATCTCAGTTGAGCCTCCGTAGGCTATGACACCCTCCTGCTTCTTTCCCGTGCAACCACTTACAACTGTTGTTGCTAATATGCCACTACCTAACTTCTTAATAAAGCTTCGGCGATGAAATGAATTATTATTGTCTTTCATAGTCGTACATCAAATAAGTTTAGTTGCTAAATGTCCCTCAACATAAATAGCACTATAGGGACGTGCAGGACACAAGTTTTCACACGCTCCACAACCGATACAACGTTCAGTATCTATGACGGGTATACGATGAGAACGTGGGTCATCTGCATTGGAAGGAATCATTTGAATAGCTCCTGTCGGGCAATGTCGTTCACAGTTTCCACAACTCACCCCATCGGTAAGCACCACACAATTATCACGTAACCATACAGCATGTCCTACCTGAGTAGAGGACTTCGTCTCTCGACTGATAGGCTTGATTGCACCTGCAGGACATACCTGGGAACAACGTGTACACTCAGGTCTACAATATCCGCGTTCGTAAGAAAGTTCCGGTTGCATAAAGCGTTCCAGTGATGAAGATGGGCGCAATACCCCATTAGGACAAGCCGACACACACAATTGACAGGCCGTACAATGATCAGCAAAATGTTTGGCCGTAAATGCCCCTGGAGGGAGTATAGCTGTCTGACGTTTAGGAATCTTCTTATCGAGAATCTCTGCCAATCCACCATCGACAGTCTTCTCTTCAGCCTTAAGAGCAATACCGGCTGACATTGCTGTAGCAGTAAGCACAAATGCACGACGTGAGGTATCAGTACAAGAATTATTCGCCTCACTCGAACAATCAACTCTTTTCGCTCCCCACGAAGGTACATATTTTATTGCTCCACGCTTACACTTATCTATGCAATTCATACATGCCACACAACGGCTATAATCTATATTATGCCCCTTGCTATTGATACATGAAGCTTTACAATTGCGTTCACAAAGTCCGCAGCCATTACATTTATCCGTATCAATCACCGGTTTCATCCAAGCAAAGCGAGAAAGCAAGCCCAAGAATGTTCCTACTGGACAAACAGAATTACAATATGTGCGTCCACCTCTCCATGCCAACACGACCAACATAATGAATGTCAAAATAGCGACAAAGAATATAGGCAAACTCTTCATCCATACATCCACTGAATAGAACGCATAACTATCCACCCTTTCAGCTATAAAAGCAAGACCATTATTTAATCCTATATAGATTGGCTGCAGCAATGACGACACCATACGTCCGTAAGCACTATAAGGAGCAAGCAACTTCACAAGAAGAAAGCCTGTCCCACTCAATAATGAAGCAATAAATAACAGCAAAACAATATAACGAAGTTTACTGAACTCCTTCGAATAGCGAAAACGATTTTTATGATACTTGCCGGCCAACCATGACACTACATCCTGAAATACTCCTAACGGACATATGACCGAGCAATACACTCTTCCGAAAATTAAAGTTAGCAAGACAAGACATATGACTACTCCTATATTGAGTGCCAATATCGCAGGCAACAATTGCACCTTGGCCATCCATCCTAACCATAAATGTAATGTACCCGTAAAGTCGAGCAGCAATAATGTCAATAGACCTGCGAAGATTGCAGCTAAGACACGACGAATGTTACTGAGCATCTTATCAAGTATTAATAATTTTGACAATATTTATCAATCCAGTCCTCAACTGGCCAACAAAGTACACACGACATAAACCCCTACCACAACTGCAAGCAAGATGAGAAGAAATCCCATTGAAAAACCTTGAAACCTTTTACGTTTAGGCTTCTGCTCCACATTACTGTCTGCACACTGATTCACTTTCTGAGAATGATTATTTTGCACCATTTTTACGTTCTGTTTTATTATGATGCAAACTTACACAAAAGTTTTGTTTTTATAGCTATCATTTGCGAAATATATAAAAAAAAGAGGATAACCATTACTGATTATCCTCTTTGTACACCCTCAGGGACTCGAACCCTGGACCCATTGATTAAGAGTCAATTGCTCTACCAACTGAGCTAAGAGTGCATCTGTTTCTCAATTGCGATGCAAAGGTATAGCTTTTTTTTTATATCACCAAACGTTCCTCTGTTTTTTTTAGAAAAAACTTACATTTTTACCCTCTCTCAGCCTAAAAACACCTTTCTTATATTCCAAAAATGATTACTGAGGCCTAAATCCTGTAGAAAACGCTTCATTAAACATTCTTGAATAAACACGTATTTTCTTCGATGACTATAATCTTGTGAGGGATTTATTATCGTCAATCTCCTATAAACTCACAAAAACGCTCCATCTGCTTAGTAAACGAGAATGCATCACGTGATGCACTAAGACAATTATTCACGTATGTAGCATACTCCTCATCCGTCATATTTACAAATGCTTGTATATTCTGTGACAAAGCAGCATAATCACCATGAGCAGACACTAAGCCCAACTCATAATCTCTCACGATGCGAGCCCCCTCTCCCTCTCCGCTAAAAAGGATAGGGATACCTTCAGGAAGTAGGTCAAAGATCTTGGAAGGTACTGCTCCATGAATATGTGTCACCAAAGGAATCACAGAAAGATCATATTTCTTTAATTCCTCACCCATCTGCTTCTTTGATACATAGCCATGATAGTATATATTCTTATCACCCTGCTTGATGTATTCCTCTATCGCAGCCATCTGATTGCCGCCACCATAAAGATGCATTTCGACTCCTAACTTCACAAAATCAATACCACGAAGTAATGACAACATATCTTGTGCTACGCCAAAAAGGCCTGCATACACAACTTTCAGAGCTTCACCTCTCGATTTGGGCTGCTGCTCTACTTGAACTGGCTGCAGATTACGATAAAGGATGGTCCGCTTTTCGGGGAACATATTACGCACATGCTCTACAATCTCTCCTGACTGTCCCATTACTGCATCGACAGAACGATACATATAACGCTCAATTCGGCTCATTGCACGGTGTGATAAACTGCCTTCGTTCATAAAGCCTAACTCTACTGCAGACATAGGCCACAAGTCTGACACATTCAAAATTGTATGCTTATTAAAGCATTTCTTAAACAAGGTTATGGCAGAAGCTGCTACCAAGATAGGAGGTGATTGTATTATAATTCGATCGTAACTTTTTATCAGTTTACGCTTGCAAGCGAAAGCCCACAATGTAGTAGCAAAAGCCGTCATAGCAAGCACTCGCTTCAATGGATTCTTGGAAACCGTAGCGTAAGTCCAATAGCGATATACATTAATGCCATCTATATTCTCTTTAACCGAGAAGTGCCCACGATAACCTTTGAATATACGTCCTTGGGGATAATTCGGTAGACAAGTTAACACATCGACATCCATCCCTGAAGTTTTTAGTCCTTTCGCCAAATTTGTAATACGACTTGGCGCAGCCCCCACCTCAGGCTCATAATAGAATGAAACGATGAGTACCTTCATATATCTTGCAATATGTATTATACCATTTTTAAGAAATCTACGATGCGTCCACAAGCTTTACCATCACCATATGGGTTTACAGCTTTACTCATAGTATCGTAATATGCAGCATCATCAAGCAAGAGAGAAACCTCTTTCATTATCTTGGCATAATCTGTACCCACAAGCTTCACCGTACCAGCCTCCAAAGCTTCGGGACGCTCGGTAGTATCGCGCATTACAAGTACAGGCTTACCCAATCCTGGAGCCTCCTCTTGTATTCCTCCACTATCGGTAAGAACAAGCGTAGCCTTCTCCATCAAATAGACAAATGAAAGGTACTCCAACGGCTCGATAAAAAACATATTACCCAATCCGTTCAGATCTTCACCAAACACCTCATGAATAGGTTTACGCACATTAGGATTCAAGTGCATGGGATATACAAAATCCACATTGGGATACTTCTGTGCCAAATCACGGATAGCTGTACACATATTGATAAAGCCATCACCAAAATTTTCACGACGATGTCCTGTGATTAACACAAGCCTACGACCTGAATTCAAGTTTCCTAATCTATCTGTATCGTAACCTGACACGTTCAACGCCTCCTTAAGTTCCTCGCTAAGCACCTCGTCACATTTAATCTTATCCACCACCCAATAAAGGGCATCAATAACTGTATTTCCTGTCACGACAATGCTTTGCTCACTTACATTTTCCTCCAACAGATTATGACGACTAAGTGGTGTGGGGGAGAAATTATAGGTGGCTATACGTCCTGTAATCTGACGATTCATCTCTTCAGGCCATGGACTATATATATTGTGTGTACGTAGGCCCGCTTCTACATGACCTACCGGTATTTGTTGATAAAATGCCGCAAGAGCTGCCGCTGTACTTGTTGTGGTATCGCCATGAACAAGCACCACATCTGGTTTCGCCTCAAAAAACACATCACGCATACCAAGCAGTACACGCGAAGTCACATCATAAAGATCCTGACCCTGCTTCATGATATTGAGGTCGTAATCAGGAGTGATATCAAAAAGACGAAGTACCTGATCAAGCATCTCTCGATGTTGACCAGTAACACACACAATTGTCTTAAAATCTTCGGTATATTGTTCAAACGCTTTAACCAACGGAGCCATCTTGATAGCCTCGGGACGCGTTCCGAATACCAACATCACTTTTTTCATGACACCTTAGCTTTACTTCTTGAACACTCCACAAAAGTCGAGCACTTGTACTTCTGTACGATAATTCAGCTCGGCAAACTCGCGGTGGTTTACTAAGTAAACGACAATATCGGCTTTTTCGTATGCGGTTTTGTAATTTGTCAGTTTAAACACGTTATGCTCGGTAATATTAGGCTCTACCACCATTACATCACCATTATTACATGACTGAAGCACACGCGAAGTGATAAGTTTTGCAGGTGATTCACGCAAGTCATCAATATTGGGTTTGAATGCCAATCCCATCATAGCTACTCTTGGAGAACGATGGTTTTTAAGTTCAAATTCCAACATCATGCTACGCACTTTCTCTGCACACCATTGCGCTTTATAATTATTAATTTCACGTGCTTGATAAATAATGCGCGCCTCATTAGGATAAGCTGATGAGATAAAATAGGGGTCTACAGCTATACAATGACCACCGACACCACATCCTGGTTGCAAAATATTTACACGCGGATGCTTGTTAGCCAACTCTATCAACTCCCAAACATTAATACCAGCCTTATCACAAATGAGCGATAACTCATTTGCAAATGCAATTTGTACATCACGAGAAGCATTCTCTGTGAGTTTACACATCTCAGCTGTACGACTATTGGTAGAGTGCAACTGTCCTTTCACAAAGTGGCTGTAGAATTCTTTAGCCTTTTCGGTAGAAGCTTCATCAATACCACCTATCACACGATCATTGTTAACCAACTCATATATGATATTACCAGGCAATACGCGTTCAGGGCAGTAAGCAATATAAATCTTATTTTTTAGTTCAGGACGATGCTTAAAAATAAGCTCTGCCATCTTCTCAGTGGTACCAACAGGAGATGTCGACTCAATAACATAGAGGTCTCCCTCCTTCAAGAGCGGGAGCACCATCAAGGTAGCAGCCTCTACAAACGAAGTATCAGGCTCATGACTTCCCTTAAAAGGAGTCGGAACAACGATAAAGAAGGCATCAGCCTCTTGTGGTTTTGTATATGCTTTAAAGCTTCCTGCAGTTATCACCTCTTGCAACAAGCCCTCCAATCCATCTTCAACAATATGGAGTTTACCCGCATTAGTCACCTCCACTACATCGGCATTGACATCTACGCCAATAACCTCTACGCCATGCTTTGCCGCTATAATTGCCGTCGGGAGACCAATGTATCCCAACCCCATAAAACATGCTTTCATACAAATTTTCTCTACAATAAACGAGCATTGGGGCGTGCCCCGTTTTATAAACTAGCTGCAAATATACAAATAATACAAGTAAAAACAAAGTTTATCCTCTTGTAAATAAAAAAAGTGGGTTGCTATCACACGACATGAACAACCAAAGAATCGGTAAGTATAAAAAAAGTACTTTGTACGAAACAATTCGTACAAAGTACTAACTTTTTTGCTAAACAAGGGTATTAACCCCAAGCGAGTGCACTTGCACCAAGAACAGCAGCATCTGAATCCTTCAACTCAGACACGAGAAGCTTCACTTTACCCTTCCAGAGGTTGAGCATGCTATTCTCCATAGCCTCCAATGTAGGCTTCATGATGAGATCACCAGCCTTGGTGAGTCCGCCAAAGAGGATGATAGCCTCAGGTGCGCTGAATGCCACGAAGTCTGCCAAAGCTTCACCAAGGATAGAACCTGTAAAGTTGAACACCTCGAGAGCAGCCTTATCACCGCGGATAGCTGCATCATAAACATCCTTAGAAGTGATTTCGCCCTCAATATCACGCAAGAGACTGGGTTCGTTAGTGCAGTCAACAATTTCTCTTGCTGTACGTGCAACACCAGTAGCTGAACAATAGGTTTCAAGACAACCTGTACGTCCACAACCACACTGACGGCCGTTAGTACGACGTGAGATAGTATGACCCAGCTCACCAGCAAAACCATCATGGCCGTATACGAGCTGACCGTTAATAACAATACCGCTACCGACACCTGTACCGAGAGTAATCTCGATAAAGTTCTTCATACCGCGAGCAGCACCATAGGTCATTTCACCGATAGCAGCAGCGTTAGCATCGTTGGTTACAGTTACGGGAACACCGATAGCCTCTTGGAATAGGTCAGCAAGTCTGATAACACCCTTCCAAGGAAGGTTGGGAGCGAACTCAATAGTACCGCTATAGAAGTTGCCATTAGGAGCACCGATACCCATACCCTTAATCTTTGCTTTGCCACCTACGGCCTCAATCATAGGGTTGAGTCTCTCTGCCACTGCATTTACATACTCATCAATTTCTCTGTAAGCTTGAGTCTTGATTGAATCTACACTGAGGATATTTCCACGTGCATCTACGATACCGAAAACAGAATTAGTTCCGCCGATATCCATTCCTACTACATAAGGTTTGTCCATTTTGGTATATCTTTTAAGGTTGATATAAATGTTAGTGCAAATGTAATGATACTTCGTTGACGAAGCAAATAATTTTCACTTTTTTCTTATTTATTATCGTTCATCTACCACTAAACCGTCTCGCAAGCGAATTGTTCGATCCGTTGTCGTTGCTAATGCCTCATCGTGAGTCACAATAATGAAGGTCTGGCCCAATTCTTTGCGAAGATCAAAGAAGAGACGATGCAACTCCTCTTTATTTTGAGTATCAAGACTACCCGATGGTTCATCAGCAAGGATCACTTGAGGATGATTGACCAAGGCACGAGCCACAGCCACACGCTGTTTTTCACCACCTGAAAGTTCGGCAGGCTTGTGTGTCGCACGATCGGTAAGACGCAAATAATCGAGCATTTCCATAGCACGACGACGAGCATCAGTCATACTGGCTCCCTGAATGAGGGCAGGCATCATCACATTTTCCACGGCAGAGAATTCTGGCAGTAGCTGATGAAATTGAAACACAAATCCAATATGATTATTACGAAATGCCGAAAGTTGTTTCTCCTTGTACACCGACACATCAATACCATCAAAGAGCACACGTCCGCTATCGGGACGATCCAAAGTCCCGATAATCTGCAGCAATGTCGTTTTACCAGCTCCACTAGGACCTACAATGCTTACAATCTCACCCTTTCCAATAGTGAGATTAATGCCTTTGAGCACTTCAAGCGAGCCGAAGCTCTTGCGTATATCGCACAATTGTATCATAACTTACGTATTACATATTCAGCAAGGTAACAGCCAAACACGGCAGGCATGTAGCTGATAGTCCCTGCAGTAGACTTCTTGTTTTGTTCACCCTCTACAGTGATAACGGCACTTCGATCTGCCTGTTCAATTGAAAACACAACGGGTAAAGACCGACGCACCCCCTCTTTCTTCAAACGGGTACGTACAGCCTTAGCCAATCCACAATGGTAGGTATCCCAAAGGTCGGCAAAACGTATCTGTGTAATGTCACTCTTAGCACCTGCCCCCATACTACTCACGATAGGCATTCCCCTACGCAACGCCTCACTGATGAGAGCACATTTAGGAGCGATAGTATCAATGGCATCAACGATAAAGCTAAATTGTGCACTACCTAAAAGGCTGCCCACCTCCTCCTCCTTTAGATATATGGGCAATTCGTGTAGACGGATGTCGGGATTGATATCACGAAAACGTTCGCCCAACACCTCTGTCTTAAGGCGCCCCATTGTACCATGAGTAGCAGGTAGTTGACGATTGATATTAGTGACATTTACCGTATCGGCATCAACGATGGTGAGTTCGCCCACACCAGCACGACAAATCATCTCTGCGGCATAGGCTCCTACCCCACCCACGCCTACGACGAGCACATGAGCGTTGGCAAGACGTTGCATCTTATCTTCACCCAGCAATAGCGCTGTACGATCAGTCCATTTGCTCTCCATCGGCTTGTTCTTTTGCTGATTTACTCTTCAAATGAAAGGGGTTCTCAAAGACAGGGCTCTGACTCGATACAGGAAGAGGTTGCACAAACGAAAGTTCATGAGCCTGACCAAACTGCTCAGGATAGATAAGCATGAGGCTATTGTTTGAGAAGTGACGCATAAGTTGCGTGGGTAGATTATCAAATGCAGGTTGCCATGAGATACCACCACGACGAGCACTAACGAGCACAAAGAGATGATCATAGCTGAGATGCTGTGTCACAATGAGCAGGTCGCCCCAATCTTCAAGTTCCGCATACGAAGTACGCGCACTCGGGTGATTATTCTGTATATAAGGTTGTATCAGTTTGATGGTATCAGGATGAGCATGAAAATCAATACGACATCCCAATTGCTCTCCCATACGGCTTACGCGCTCTATCCATTGATAGAAACCCGCTTCCAACTCTGCACGTACAGGAACAGCTACAATGATACGATGCACGACATTGACAGGCATCAAATAATTCACAATGATAACCTGACGATTCGTACGGTCTAGCAGTTCTGACGCCACGGTACCCAGATACGAATCGGTCATCTTACGTTTATGATGCAAGCCAAGAATCAACTCCGAAGCCTCAAACTCCTTCATTGAGTGCATGATACTACCCACCACATTCACACCTACGCGATTATAGGTTGAAAGCTGTACATCGGCGGCAGCGGCAGCCTTGGCAGCGCGTTCAAGATTAATCTTTCCCTGTTTCTTCTGCTGCTCTACATGTTCATTGTCGAGACATACCTGCAAAGCTATCAATTCCTTTTGCGACTTGGGACTCCTCATCATGATGGCCGTGTCGATAAGCTGTTCAACACTATCCGGATTATTTAGCGCCACCATAATATGTTCGCTCTCCTCATCCTTACCTTCACCATTCGAAGCCGAAACCTCCGAGAGCGCAATCTGACGAGCAGCCCTATCTGTCACCAACGAACTGATGATGCAACTCACCAAGATCATCAACACCACACCATTGAGTACATCATCGCCAATGAGGTATTGCCCCGGGGCAATCTCCAGTTGAGTACCCACCATAATCATGGCCAAGGCACCTGCCGCATGTGCATTACTGAGACCAAACAACATTTTACGTTCAGCCTTCTTCATACGTAGCACCAACTGCGTTGCCCATGCTCCCAACCATTTGGTCACGGTAGCCGTCACCACCATTACGAGCACTACAAAGAGTGCTTCCTTATGGTCAAAGAGACTTCTTACATTTATCAGCATACCCACGCTGATAAGGAAGTAAGGGATAAAGAGCGCATTACCCACAAACTCGATACGGTTCATCAAAGGCGACACACGAGGAATATATCTATTGAGCACCAATCCTGCCAAGAAAGCTCCAAAGAGCCCCTCCAAGCCTGCTAATTCAGACATGGCAGCACTCAATACCAGCAACACGAGCACAAAGGTAAACTGTGTTACGTTATCGCTATACTTTTTGAAGAAATATCGTGTGAATCTCGGATAGCAAAAGAAGATAAAGAAGCAATATACCGCACACTTCAGCACAAATCCTGCCCAAAACTTCGCACTGATATCGCCCTCAGCACTTGCCGATATGCCCGCCAAGGTAAACAGCGCCAGCAACAACGCTATCATGGTACCCGCAATAGCGATTGTCACACAATCGTGACGACTCAAGCCATAGCGCCCTACCACAGGATATGCCACCAACGTATGCGAAGATATGATACATGAGAACAGTAGCGAAGCATCCCAACGGAAGCCTAAAACCCATTGCCCCACGCCATAACCCAATGCAAAGGGAATAATAAACGTAAGCAAACCGAATATGATACCACGCGTGCGATTCTTCTTCAACCCCTCAAGATCCATCTCCAAACTGGCAAGGAACATGATATAGTAAAGTCCCATCTTACCGAACAGTTCGAAACTGCTATCGCGTGACAATACATTGAGGCCATGCTCGCCCACCAGCACACCCGCCAAAATCATTCCTACCAGATGCGGCACGCGGATACGGTTAAATATCAACGGTGCAAACAATATGATGACCAACACCACGAGAAATATCCACGTAGGGTTGGTGACAGGAAACAGGTGAGCGATATCGTTAAATAGGGTCATTCCTCTTCGTCATTATGCATAATTGTCGTGCAAAGATAACAAAATTTTGCAATATTCTCTCGAAATACCCTCCTACACATCAACTTTCACACCCCAACATATCTCATTTATTAGATTTTTTGTACTTTTGCGTCCAAATCATATACTCATAACTATAAACGCCTAATTCAAGACATGAAAGTAGCCATTGTAGGAGCCAGCGGTGCTGTAGGACAAGAATTCCTCCGCGTGCTCGAAGAGAGAAACTTCCCCATCGACGAACTCGTACTGTTCGGTTCACCCCGCAGTGCAGGTAGTACATACACCTTCCGTGGTAAGGAGATTACCGTGAAGTTGCTGCAACATAATGACGACTTCAAAGATATCGATATCGCCTTCACCTCAGCAGGAGCCAGTACCTCTAAGGAGTATGCCGATACCATCACCAAGTACGGAGCTATCATGATCGATAATAGTAGCGCTTTCCGTATGGACAATGATGTACCCCTCGTAGTACCCGAGGTAAATGCAGACGATGCCCTTACCCGTCCCCGTGGTATCATCGCCAACCCCAACTGCACTACCATTCAGATGGTAGTAGCCCTCAAGGCTATCGAGCAGCTCTCACATATCAAGACCGTACACGTATCAACCTATCAGGCAGCCAGTGGTGCCGGTGCAGCTGCTATGGCCGAGCTCTATGAGCAGTACCGTCAGGTATTGGCCAACGAGCCCGTTACCGTCGAGAAGTTTGCCTACCAGCTTGCATTCAACCTCATTCCTCAAATCGATGTCTTCACCGATAATGGTTACACCAAGGAAGAGATGAAGATGTATCACGAGACCAAGAAGATTATGCACTCTGACGTTCGCGTGAGTGCTACCTGCGTACGCGTACCCGCTTTGCGTTCACACTCTGAGAGCATCTGGGTAGAGACCGAGCGTCCTATCAGCGTTGACGAAGCTCGCGAAGCATTTGCTAAGGGCGAGGGCCTCGTGCTCATGGACAACCCTGCAGAGAAGGATTATCCCATGCCCCTCTTCCTTGCAGGTAAAGATCCCGTATATGTAGGTCGTATCCGCAAAGACCTTGCTAACGACAACGGCCTCACCTTCTGGATTGTTGGTGACCAGATCAAGAAGGGTGCAGCCCTCAATGCTGTACAGATTGCCGAATATCTCGTAGCACAAGGTGTAGTGAAATAATCATCACACATACTCATACAACTAATCCCTCACAATATTTGTGAGGGATTTTTCTTTTGGTAACCAACACGTCTACTTACTCAAAATCAATCATATAGATATCATATAACTAAACAAGCAACTCAGCGATATTGCCATCCTAACAAGCGTAGCGACGAGGGATTACACGAGGGAGATTGCATGAGACATTTGTAAGATTCTTCACTGCGTTCATAATGTCAAAGCCCAACCTATGAAAACAAAAAAAGGCATCCCTACGGAATGCCTTTTTCATATTTAATCAAGAGAATTACTTCTTGACAACGCGCTTCTTACCATCGATGATGTAGATACCTGTAGTAGCAGGTGTCTCGATACGACGACCGAAGAGGTCGAATGTACCCTTAACAGCAGGTGCTACATATTCGTCAGCAACGTCGATATCCTCGATATCAGTAATCAAGTAAATAACGTCTGAGATGTACTTCTCTGCCTCAACGATATACATTGCAGAAGCAGCATCATTCTTACCCCAAGTAATCATGTGAGCGCCCTTATTACCAGAAGCACCACTACCATGGCTCATAGGATGGAGTGACTGACCACCATCTGCCCAATATGAGTCACCGATAGCAACCTTACCATTGGTGAGGAAGTAGAGGTTGAAGGGTCGAGCCTCTGCTGAATCCGCAACCAAGAACATTGTGTTGTTATCTGTGGTACGTGTAGCATAGCTCTCTGTAGACATATTATTGAGATAGTATGCGGGGAGGTTGTTCTTAAGCTGACCGCAATCGATGAATCTCCAACGATAAGCGGGGTTGGTGAGTGACACGTATGTCCAACGGAGTGACTTCAACTCTGCATCAGCGAAGACAGCCATATCGGTAAGGTGATTGCCTCTGATAGCGTCAAGACCAAGCAAGATAAGGTAGTCTGTGTCTGCCTTCGGGAGGTTGTATACAATACCTTTCTGAGCAGCCTCGAGAGCAGCAATAGCAGCTTTAATCTCCTCATCGCTACCACCAGCAATCAAAATATCCTCTGCAGTTTCAAGTGCCTTGTTGAATGCAGAGAGGTCGCTTACCTGACCGACACCGTCACCCTCAACAAGTGCGAGAGCGAGAGCTGCATTAGAAGCATCCTGAAGAGAAGTGAGGAGTCCTGAGCTTGTAGATTGTGAACCGTTCACTGATACAGAAGCTACACCCTCAGTGTTGGCAAACTCAAATGAGAACGAAGCGATAGACACTACATCCAATTCAACCTTAACAGTAGTTTCGCTCTTGGTTACAACAGTGGGGATAACCTCGCCAAGGTAGTTGCGTACCACGAGGTTCTCGAATGCACACGCCTTATCAGCGGTCAAGACGAGAGTGTTAACACCTTCGTAGAGGTTGATATCCTCAGTCTTGAAGGTTTCCTCAGAGGTGCTCTCTACAGTGCAAGGCAATGTGCTGAGCTCGCGGATGAACCACCATGAAGTACCGAGAGGCTCAGTGTTCCACTTGATAACAGCACCTGACTCGCCCTTACCTGAGCTGTGGCCACCTGCGTGCATTGTATTAACGTCGCCATGATAACCAGCCAAAGGACCTTGTCCGATGGTAAACATACCCTTGTCGTATGAGACAAGTTTCACCTCACCAGGTGTCTCAGACAAGCCGAAGTTGCTTGCAGTTACGTTACCTTCAGCATCAACATAGTCGTTTACGAAGAGGCCTGTAGCCTTATGCTTCAATGCATAGATATACTCACCCTCATCAGCCACCATAGGTTCGAAGGTGAAAATCTGATTGGTGCTATCGGGACATGCGGTCTCCCACCACAAGCGGTAGATACCGTTGCTCTCAAGACGATAACCCAATGCCTTGTTTACGCCCAAGCTCTCAACGAAGGGAACAGCAGACAAGATGCGATACTCCTTGCCGGGAGTGGGAAGTACGAGGCTTTCCATGATAGTAGCCTTAGCTTCGTAGAGTTCATTGATGCATGCAACGATTTCAGAGTCAGACACGAAGTCTTTATTAACCAACTCATCAGCCTTTTCCAAAGCATTATAGTACACGTTTACATCGGTATTATAAAGACCAACAGAGGTACCCTGGATAGGATTGATACCACCTACCTCAGCAATCGCGCTCTTCAACAGGTTGATAGCGTCAGATACGTAACGGATATCGAGCACAGCAGGGCATGAGCGATTGTTAATATCGTTTGATACAGTCGAACGACCTGTCAACTGAAAGCTGAATCCGTAGTACTCCTTATCCTCAGGAAGAGTTACCTCAATATAATGATATTCATTAACAGCATAACTACCGTTATATACTGTATGGAAGTGAGTCTCAATGTTTCCGTCAATCAAACCTTCGAGACCAAGACCATCAGTGCCACCGGTCAAGGTATTATGACAAGCGTTAGAATACAGATTCTCTACAGTGAGCTCAATCTTTTCGCCATTCTCATCGAAGAGTTCAAACTCGCCGACGTGGAAGAAAGGATAGTTACCACACTTACCATTGTTACCAGTCTCCTTCACAGTGAAGCGAATCTTTGTCAAGGGTTCTGTGAAACGATAAGTATTTGAGTTATAAACAGAATAAGTCAAATTATTGTTGCTATTGACTTTCTCAACAGCGCCATCCAACAGATAATAACCGCCAATCTGAGTTGTGGTGCTACGACCGATTGCTATGGGGAATTGAGAGTAGTCGATGGGGTTTGCAAGGATGCGGTCAATCTGTGAGTAGTAGCCTACGCATAAAGTCTTAGCCTCAGCAGCTGTGATGGTACCCTCTTCAGCCTCAGCCAATGCAGTAGAAGCATTCTCCCAAAGAGCTTCAGCTTCAGTTACCTGATTGTCTGTATAATCACCGATTTCGTCACCTCTGTTCATCTCACCAATCTTCTCGGTATAAACGTCAAGCAAGATATACATACTGTCGAGTTCTACAAGAGCAGAAGCCTCACTCAGTGAGTCACCCCATGCAGCCAGAACAAACTTCTCAGCGGTAGCCTCAGCATACATTGTCTCAGCCTCTTCGATAAGTGCCTTCAATGCATCAAGAGCAGCAATAGTAGTTTCAAAGTCGCTCCACTCCTTAGCTGCGGTTTCCTTAGCATTAGCGATGGCAGTAGCAAAAGTAGCGTACTGGCTGATAGACTTCGTTGCCTGACGCTTACCCCAGTAGAGATCAGCATCGATATCCTGAGCGTTCTCAGCGTTTACGGTAGCAGCAGCCTCGATAGCAGACTGTAGGAATGCCAATGTATCGACATTCATCTTACCAGCCTCGAGATAGGGAGAAACCTTTGCTACGGTAGCAGCAATGTCAATCTTAGCCATTTCGTTGAGAGCCTCAGCATGGCTCATATCCTCGAAGTACCAGAGTGTCACATTATCCATTGCCACGAAGCTTGCTGTGGTCTCCTCGGTCTTCATACCCATCTTCAGAGTACCATCAGTAACGGTAGTAGCTACATTAAATTTCATTGAGTAAGCCCATCTCTCGTCCATACCCTCTACACGATGGGTAGCAACGGGAATAGAATGCTCGTTAGCGAAGATTGATACACCCTCGATTTCATCGATTGAGGGTTCCCAAGAGTCTCTGGTGGCCATTGCATAGGCACCGAACACGTAAGTACCGTTGGGAAGGTCACTTACTACCTGAAAGATAGAGCTGTTGGTCAAGCCGGCAGAATTATTGCGCCAGTTCTCAAAGGCCCAATTGTTAAAACCATAGTAACCAGGAGCCTTTTCCTCGCCCTTAGTCTGCTTGTTCCAGATCTGGCCACCATTTACAAACGTAACGTCCCAACCAAGCATACCCAACTCTGCATCAGGGTTAAGCACCTTACTGGTAACATTCGTCTGAGCAAAGCTTACTGCTGAAATAGCAGCAAGAACGCCCACACACAACATACGTAATGTTTTTCTCATGCTGTAAAATGTTTAATAGTTGATAATCAATTATTTTAATGTTTTATTTTTCACTAATCAACTGCAAAATTACGAAAAAAATTAACTAATATCAGTACTTGAAAGCAAGATTTTAACACTTTACACTACCGAAGAGAACAATCCTTGCAAGATATCCTCTTCGGCACAGAGATATCACCATCGAGAAGTACAGAGACTAAAAAACTTAAAGAAGCTCATCACGGGAGGGAATTTGGGTTATCATTAGAGACTACAAGCTTCCTTCAAGGAGAATTCAAAGGCATCTGTTATTGCGTTACTACGAGACTTAAGTCAACGTTTCACGCGAGGAAAAACGATGCTCTTTGGCCTGCAAAACATCGCTTTCATTTACACTACAAAGATACAAAGGCATTTTCGCTTGCTCATCCACATCTTTGCTCTGCGTATTAGTAGCAACTGGGGACGACGTTTTCACTGCCAAGAAACGACACTTCCATCCACAAACGTTATCAACGAGGGATGATAGCTCCTATACCGACAAAGACTGGTATATCATAAGAGCAAGCATACTGTATGCTATAGAGTAACCCCACCAACAGGCATACTAAAAGAGGAGAGCCCACGTACAGACAAAATCGGGATGGAAGGCATAGTGTACGTTACAACGGGTTTCAACGGGGAGATAAATGGAAGCTTCGAGCACGCCCTGCTCGGCCAATGGATATGAGGCAATGGCAAAAGCGTTTTGAAAATCGGCAGCAGAAGGGGTATCGAAGAGTTTATAGAGGGTTTCCTTGGCAGACCAATTGACGAGTTGTTGGATGGGGCGTTGGTTGGCAAGAGCAGCTTCAAGGTATGTAGCCTCAGAGGGATGGATAAACCGATGGGCTATGCGCTCGACACGTGGTGAACGGTACTCGATATCGAGCCCCACACGAGCGATAGGATGATAGGCTATAGCAGCATAGCCTCGAGTGTGACTGATGCTTATCTGATAACTGCCATCAGTAAGGTAAGGACGGCCCGTAGGGTGATAGGCTACGACCTTATCTCGCCCCAGAACTTGAGCCACGAGCAGGCGAACGGCAAGCCACTCGGCACGACGCCCCTCATGGGTGATGGTGGCAAGACGAGCATCATAAGCATGAGTATCCAAGAGTGCATAGAGCTCGGAAGCCGACTCGGTGATATGCCAGATGGCTATACCTCCACCATCGAAAGTATGGTGATGATAGTTAGGCATCGGCAGACGTGGGTTGAGGAATGGCATGGACGATGACCTTAATCTTCACGATACGACGTTCGTCCATCTCCATGACCTGGAAGGTGAGATGCTGATAGTCGATGCTCTCGTGCAACTCGGGAAAGTCGCCCTTGAGTTCAAGGAGCAAACCTGCCAGCGAGTCGGCATCGCCCGACACCTCGTCGAAAAGCTCGTCATCAAGGTCGAGTGCCTTGTGAAAGTCGGTAAGCATAGTCTTAGCCTCGAAGAGGTAAGTATTGCTGTTAATCTTCACATAGGGGCGCTCAACCTCATCGTACTCATCGTTAATCTCGCCCACAATCTCCTCGATAACATCCTCGAGGGTAACAAGTCCGAGGGTACCGCCAAACTCGTCGACAACGATGGCAATATGTATCTTGCTGGCCTGGAAGTCGCGCAAGAGGTCGTCAATCTGCTTGGTTTCGGGTACAAAGTAGGCAGGACGGATGAGTGTCTGCCAACGGAAGTTATCGCCCTTGCTCAAATGGGGGAGCAAATCCTTGATATAAAGTATGCCCTTGATGTTATCTATGGTGCCCGAGTAGACGGGGATGCGGGAGTAGATATTCTCCTGAATACAACGAAGGACGGTTTTATAAGAGTCGCGAAGATTGAGAGCCACGATATCAAGACGCGAGGTCATAACATCCTTGGCAGTCTCATCACCAAAGCGGATAATGCCTTCAAGAAGGGTTTGCTCGCCTGTAAGCTCGGCCTTATCGGTAAGTTCGAGAGCCTGCTCCAACTCGTCAACAGAGAGATTGTGAGAGGGTGTGGTATGCAGACGGTCGACCAAACGGGATGAGCGCACCAACAATGCCGACAGAGGGCTGAAGACGTAGGTGAGCACGTTAATTGCAGGGGCACAGAATCGACAAAACTTCAGAGGATCGAGTGACGAATAAAACTTGGGCATAATCTCACCAAAGAGCAACAGCAAGAAGGTGAGCAACACGGTGATAAAGAGGAATTCAAGCCAGATAACACCTCCAAAATCAAGCATTGCCAACATGGCATAGTTGCCCAATACGGTAATGGTAATATTTACAAAATTATTGGTAATTAGAATAGTAGCTAACAACTTCTGCGATTTGCCGAGAAGTTTTCCAATGAGGCGGTCACACACATTCAGTCCCTGCTCAACCTCATTGAGTTCCGACGGGGTAAGCGAGAAGAAGGCTATCTCAGAAGCTGAAACAAAACCCGAACAAAAGAGTAAAAGACACGCCACCACAAGGGCTACAATGACACCTGCAGTGGGAGGAACAAACTGTATAGCAGTAAAGGCATCGGCTATAGGATGCCATAACGATGATATATCCAAAATATATTAAATTAGGTTCTACAAGGCCTCTTAGAAGGGAGGCTGATTCTCGGGAGTTGACGAAGCAACAGGAGCTGAAGGCTGAGCAGCAGAAGCGGTAGGAGCCTGAGTGCGTGAAAGCATCTCCATGTTGTCGACATAGATCTCTACAACGGTGCGACGCACGCCATTCTGGTCGTCATACGAACGGCTATGGAGGCTACCCTCAATATAGAGTTTATCACCCTTATGCACGTATTTCTCCACGGTTTGTGCCAATCCGCGCCAGAAGACGAGGTTGTGCCACTCGGTACGCTCGGGCACCTGAGTACCGTTGGGAAGGGTATATGCACGATCTGATGTAGCAAGCGAGACACTGGCAACAGCAACATCGCGGTCGATATAACGTACGTTGGGCTCACGACCCACATTACCTATCAAAATAACTTTATTTACTGACATATTCGAATACGTTTTGTTTTGAGGGTTCAAAATTAGACAATAATTTTTACATTTGCCGTATCATCAGCCACTTTTTTGATTATCCCTTGAAGTAGCGCTCAATCAATCGGGGAAGGGCATACTGATGCAACTCATCGAGACGGACACGCACAAAGCCCTCGGGACAAGGGAGAGAACTCTGAACCTCAAACTCATGGAAGGTGGCATGAAGCACACGATGAGAGAGCACGTGTTTGATACCCGATACAGCGCCCCTATATATATAGGAAGGCATAAGCGAATGCCAATTCTGAAAGTCGGGATACCGGAAAAGAGCCTCGGTATCGATAGGCTCTGAGGTCTCTATCAGAGGTAGTTCATAGAGATTTTGCCAGATATCGTTGGCTACACGCTTGTGGAGAAGCAGTTCGTCGGCATTATGCACATAAAGATAGGTGAGATAGCGAGTAGTCACCTTGGTTTTATGAGACTTGGCAGGTAGCGATTCTACCCTACCCTCGGCAAAGGCTACACACTTATCAACCAAGGGACAAGAGAGGCAGGCAGGACTCTTGGGTACACATTGCAAAGCGCCAAACTCCATAATAGCCTGATTATACTTGGCTGCATGGGAGGTGGGGAGCAATATCTGGGCAATCTCGGTGATGACGCGCTTGCCCTCGGTAGTATCGATAGGCGTATCAACACCGAACAGACGTGACCACACCCGACACACATTGCCATCGACCGCGGCTATAGGCTCGTCAAACGCAAAGGAGGCAATGGCTGCTGCCGTATAGTCACCCACACCCTTGAGTATGCGTATATCGCTATAAGTGGCGGGAAAAGCCCCACAAGCGACAATAGATTTAGCAGCTGCATGAAGGTTGCGAGCACGCGAGTAATAACCCAAACCTTGCCACATGCGCATGACCTCATCTTCGGGGGCCTCGGCCAAAGCCTCGACCGTAGGAAAGCGTTCAATGAAACGCACGAAATAATCGTACCCCTGAGCAACGCGAGTCTGCTGAAGTATAATCTCGGAAATCCAGATACGGTAAGGGTCGCGTGTGGCACGCCACGGGAGGTCGCGCTTATTCACATCATACCACGCAAGAATACGGCAACTAATGTCGTTCATTTATAACGTAAAGATTTATTTATGGTACAAAAATAGTCAAAAAGCAGAGACAGAACAAACAAAGTGAGCTATTTACAAAAAAAATAAGCCAATATATTTTTTTAGAAACGAGAAAAACTCTATATTTGCAACCCGAAATAAAAAAAGACTATTAGGTATAATTGTACAACAATAAAAAATTAGGAAAATGACAAAATCTGAAGTTGTAAACGAAATCAGCAAGAAGACAGGTGTTGACAAGGCTGATGCTTTGAAGTGTGTTGAGGCTTTCATGGAAGTGGTTAAGGAATCATTGGTAAAGGAGGAGAATGTTTACTTGCGCGGATTCGGTAGCTTCATTTTGAAGAAGAGAGCTCAGAAGACTGCTCGTAACATATCTAAGAACACAACCATCGTTGTTCCCGAGCACAACATTCCCGCTTTCAAGCCTGCTAAGACTTTCGCTGCTGACGTAAAGAAATAATAATAAAACAAAATAAGTATTAATCCATAAAATTTTTCAACTATGCCAAACGGTAAGAAGCATAAGCGTCATAAAATGGCGACTCACAAGAGAAAGAAAAGACTGAGAAAGAACAGACACAAGAGCAAGTAAGCTCTGAGTTTAGTACAAGACAAGGAACAAACTTCAGAATACGAAACACTATTTTGAGTTTGTTCTTTGTCGCATTTTGTAAAGTAATCATTAAGAAGATTTAGCACCCAAGAAAAGTGACAACCGAATTATTCATCGACGTACAACCCAAAGAAATCACCATTGCACTGACAGAAGACAAAGTGCTGATGGAATTTCAACGAGAAGGACGCGAAGCGTCGTTCTCGGTGGGCAATATGTATTTAGGACGGGTCAAGAAGATTATGCCAGGCCTAAATGCATGCTTTGTTGATGTAGGTTCGAGCAAGGAAGCTTTTCTTCACTATCAGGACTTGGGAAACCACTACAATTGTTTCCACAAGTATGTACGACAGGTAATCAGTGACAAGAAAAAACTTGCCCCCTACTCAAAGGCAACCGGCCAGCCCGAACTCCCCAAAGAAGGGAGCATCTCCGACTATCTACAGACTGGCCAGGAGATTATGGTGCAAGTGACCAAGGAACCCATATCGACCAAGGGACCAAGACTCACAGCCGACCTCTCTTTTGCAGGCCGTTTTTTGGTATTGACCCCATTCTCTGACAAAGTATCCGTATCATCAAAAATCAAGTCGGCAGAGGAGCGGGCACGACTCAAGCAACTCATACAAAGCATCAAGCCCAAAAACTTCGGTGTCATCGTACGCACAGTAGCAGAAGGCAAACGCGTGGCGGAGCTTGATACTGAACTCAAAATCCTTGTAAAGCAGTGGGACGAGGCTATCGCCAAAGTACAGAAGGCCGAGAAGCCCCCCGTGCTCATATACGAAGAAAACAGTCGTGCCGTTGCTATGCTACGCGATCTATTCAGTCCCTCATACGAGGCCATATACATTAATGACGATACCATATACCAAGAGATACGCAACTACGTAGCCCTAATCGCCCCCGACAGAGCACACGTCGTAAAGCACTACACGGGCACCCTGCCCTTGTTCGACAATTTCGGTATCACCAAGCAAATAAAGTCTTCGTTCGGTCGCATT
>JAEIGA010003089.1_pt1 | contig 26205 bp, 24 predicted proteins | sample 9270691 | NCBI WGS metagenome assembly JAEIGA01 (sample SAMN17057246, study PRJNA624740) | gut metagenome | biome: biome; isolation source: fecal sample | host: Bos grunniens | place: China: Xizang | collected 2019 | reverse complement strand
GACCAGAGCTACTGGTACTTCATGCACGACAACTTCTTCAACCACATCGACATTCCCGCTGAGAACATCAATATTCTCAACGGTATGGCTGAGGACCTGGAAGCTGAGTGCGCCCGGTATGAGGAGAAGATTGCCTCCTACGGCGGTATCGACCTGTTCCTGGGCGGCAGCGGTGTGGACGGCCACATTGCCTTCAACGAACCCTTCACCAGCCTGACCTCCCGTACCGGTGTCCGTGCGCTGACGGAGGATACCTTGATTGTCAACTCCCGTTTCTTCGGCGGCGACCCCAACAAGGTTCCCAAGACTGCTCTGTCTGTGGGTGTTGGTACTGTCTGCGATTCCAAGCAGGTGCTGCTGGTCATCTCCGGCCACAATAAGGCCCGGGCTCTGCGCCACTGTGTAGAGGGCGGTGTGGACCACGCTTGGACCATCAGCGCTCTGCAGCTCCACCCCGATGGCATCATCGCCTGTGACGAAGCTGCCTGCGGCGAGCTGAAGGTAGATACCTACAAGTACTTCAAGGAAATCTACAAGAACGAAAAATAAGGTAAAATATTCCCGTCCGATTATTCGGACGGGAATATTTTAATTTCTGTTTTATATCTGTTCCCTAAAGATGCTTGCAATCGCCCGGGCGGAGGTGTATAATAAGTGGCAAATATTAGAAAGAAGGAAAAATTATGGATGCTGTGTCGTTAATTGTTCTAATTGCGGTGATTGCCGCTGCCTTTATTTTTAAGGTGAATACCGGTCTTGCCGCCATTATGGCATCGCTGGCGCTGGTATATGCCACGGGAATGCCGGAGAAATTCATCATCAATGCCTTTGACAGCAAGATGTTTTTGATGCTCTTCGGTGTGATGTACCTGTTCTGCATCGCCCAGGAGAATAAGACCCTGGACGTGCTGGCAAGAAAGGTAATTGCTCTGTGTAAAGGTAAGGTAAAGCTGTTCCCGGTGATTGTGTTCCTGCTGGCTGCTGTGCTTTCTGCCGTAGGTCCCGGACTGATTTCCGTCACCGCTCTGATGGCTGCGATCATTGTGGCGCTGGCCAAGCAGACCGGCTGCAGTCCCATCAGCCTGCTGCCCTTCGGTACACTTGGCTCTTTTGCCGGTGGTCTTTCTCCCATCACCCCCTCCGGTATCGTGGCTATGACCAAGGCAAGCGAAGCCGGCATCGAGGGTCTGGCAGGCCCGTTGAACCTGAAAATGGCGCTGGTGAACGTGCTGTTTGCGGCTGTCCTCTATTTCTTTGTATTCAAGTGGCATAAGTTCACTCCCGCCCCTGCCGTTGCAGGCGCTGAGGAGGAAAAAGTGCCTCCCTTCACCGGCAAACAGTGGGCAACCCTGGCCGGTATCGCTGCCGTTGCCGTGATGGCATTTATGGGCATCAATGTGGGTCTGGCAGCTACTTGCGTTGCCGTACTGCTCACCGTATTCCGCTGCGCTGATGAAGGCGCTGCGCTGAAGAAGGTGTCCTGGGGCACTTTGTTGATGATTACCGGCGTGGGTATTCTGATTTCTCTGGTTACCGAGTTGGGCGGCATTGATTTGCTGTGTAACGGCCTGCAGAAGCTGGTTGGTAACAACACCGCTTCGGCCATTATGTGCTTCCTGGCCGGCGTGATGAGTTGGTTCTCCTCTGCTTCCGGTGTAGTTATGCCCACCCTTATCCCCACCGTTCCTGCGTTGGCTGCATCTTTGACCGGCGGCAGCGCGTTGGTCATCACCGTTGGCCTGTGCATCGGCGCCCATATGGCGGCGCTGAGCCCCCTGTCCAGCTGCGGCGGATTGATGCTGGCGGCATACTCCTCTTCCGGTGAGGTCACCGCCAAGGATCGCAACCGCACCTTCCTCCAGCTCTTTGCTATGTCCTCCGGCGGATTGGTATTCGCTACCGTACTGGCGCTGCTGGAAGGCCTGATTCGTGGTTTGATCTAACGTAATACATATCCCCCCGCCTTTAGGCGGGGGGATTTTTTTATACATTTCTATATAGCATTGTGCCGCCCAGTTCACCTGTGGCGGTTGCGTTGACTGCGGCAATCTTGCCGCCTACGATTACGTAATCCAAACCTTCCGCGTGCAAATGGGGGTTGGAAAATTCGGCGCGGTCGATAATGGTCTCCGGGTCAAAAATGCACAGGTCTGCATCAAAGCCCTCCCATACAAGACCCTTGGTTTTCAGTCCGTATACAGCGCAGGGCATAGCAGTCATTTTCCGAATCATCTCCGGCAGAGAAACTACGCCCTTCTCCCGTACATACCGACCCAGCGCCCGGGGGAAGCTGCCCCGCAGACGGGGATGGTACATAGTGGTTTTTGTGGTGGTGACACCGGAATCGGTGCAGATCATCACACGCTTATGGGCTATCACCGTTTCCACATCCTCCTCACACATGGAGAAGAATACGGCAGATGCTTCGTTCTTGGTCAGGCGAATCAGCTCCATAGCGGCAGTGAATTCATCTACGCCCATTTTTTCAGCAATTTCGGGCACACGCATACCTTCGTATTCAGGCGCGCCGGGACAACGGGTGGCCATAACCCATTGGGTGTTGGCGTATTTGCTGTAAAATAGATTTCTCCATTTTGCCACCATTTCCGGGTCTTCCAACCGCTTCAATGTGGCCTCGTTGCCACCGGTCTTGTCAGCGGCAGGGATAAAGGAAGAGGAGAAATTGGTGGAAGCGGCAGCGTAGGGATACACATCAGCGTAAAGCTCCAGGCCTTCTGCATTGGCTTCGTCAATCAGCCGCAGAGTGGTATGTACCTTGCCCCAGTTTTCTGTCAGACCGGCAGCTTTGTGGTGGGAGATCACACCTCGCACACCGCTTTCCCGGACGATGGTGATAAATTCCTGTACCGCCTTGACCAGAGAATCTCCCTCGCTGCGCAGATGGATGGCAGCAATACCGTGATACTCACCCACAACCTTGGCAATCTCGATGAGCTCGTCGGTCTTGGCATAGCAGCCGGGGGTGTAGATCATACCGAAGGATACGCCCAATGCGCCGTGCTCCATGGCAGAGCGCATAATGGCCTTCATTTTTTCCAGTTCCTCAGCGGTAGGCGCCCGGTTTTCCGTGCCGAATACGGCGCGGCGGATAGAGCCGTGACCGATGAGCAGCGCCATATTGGCGCCCAGTTCAACACCCTTGGCCTTATCCAGGAATTCTGCGGCATTTTCGCTGCACACAGAACCACCGCACTGACCGGCAATGGAGGTAGTGATACCCTGCTCAATTTTCTCTGTCTGTACCGGGTTGGCGGAGAACTGATAGTCAGAGTGGCTGTGGGAATCCACAAAGCCGGGGGTAATCACCTTGCCGGCCGCATCGATAACAGTCTTAGCCTCTCCGGGAATATGCCGGGCAATTTTGACAATCTTGCCGTCCTGAATGGCAACTTGCGCCTTCATGGCAGGACTGCCGGTGCCGTCAATGATATGTCCGTTTTTGATTAAAATATCGTACATAGTAATTACAACTCCTTGATTGGCATAAATGCCCGAAAGCTCGCTATACAGGGTTTTCGGGCATTTGTCAGATTTGTGATCAGGTTTTTTACTCACACAACCAGCGGAATAAGCAGAGCAGCTGATCGTCCACCTCGGGATGACCCTGCACACTCAAAATGTTGTTGCCGTATTCTACGCCTTCTACCACACCGTCACCCGATGCAGACCAGGCATTGATGGCCAATATTGATGCCTTTGCGTTTCAAAATAAAACCTCGCTTTATAGACGGTCTTTGCCGAAGGAATGTGTTTCAAAGCAATCTTACCACTTAAAGTGAATCTTTGCAAGCATATATGAAAATAATCGATCGGGAAACTGCCGGTCAAATAAAAATAACAAAAAGCCTTGCGGCATATAGAAAATGTATTGCATTTTGGGAAACGGAGGGCTATACTGTACTTGTTTTGATGATATAAGGGGGATACACATATGCAGATCATTGACAAATCCGTATACACCTTCTCTAAGGATAACCCACCCTTCTGTAACGCCCGGCCTGGCGAGATCCTGCTTTTCCGCTCTATGGATTGCTACAGCGGTCAGCTTACCTCTGAGGATCAGCAGATGGAAGGGGTGGATCTTACCAAGGTCAATCCCGCCGCGGGCCCTGTGTATGTGGAAGGGGCGGAGCCCGGTGATGTGCTGGTGGTGGATGTGCTGGATATCACTGTGGCGGATGTGGGTGTTTCCCGCACCTCCGGAAAAGTAGGTCCTCTCCGGGATATCTGCGAGCCGCGTAACCGCATAATGCCTGTTGTGGACGGCTACGTGCAGTTTAATGATATTCGCTGGCCCATAAATCCTATGGTGGGCGTTATGGGAACTGCGCCTGCCGGTGAGCCGATAGCTACCGGTTATGCAGGTAACCATGGCGGCAATATGGACAGCAAGAAAATCACAAAAGGCGCCAGAGTGTATTTCCCTGTCTGGGTACCCGGTGCCTTGCTGCAGATGGGTGATATCCACGCCACTATGGGCGACGGTGAGATCTGCAGCACCGGTGTGGAGATCGCCGGCGAGACTCTGGTGCGCATCTCTCTGATCAAGCAGTTTGCCCTGAATTGGCCTGTCACCGAGACCAGAGAAAATTGGTATGTAAATGCCAAGGGCAAGGACTATGACGAGGCGCTGATTCTGGGTTGTAAGGAGCTGTGCCGGCTGATGGAGCCGGTATATGGCTGGGATGCTACCGACATCTTCATCTATCTGTCTGCGCAGGGAGATGTGGAGATCAATCAGGCCTGCCGCCCCATGCGTGATGAGATGATAAATCTCCGGGTGGGCATTCCCAAGACTACCGGTAAGGGACCGCTGATCGGCTGAGGGGATCGCATAAAATGCCACATACAGGCTTTTTTAGAAACAACCGAGTATAACAAAAAGAGCTAACTGATTTGATCTGAATCAGTTAGCTCTTTGTTGTTAAATCGTTGACCTTTATTCCCACTCGATGGCAGATTTTTGGCTTTGTAGATATGTAGTGGTTGCTGGTATATTAGCAGTGCAGATGTAGTGCTATTATACCAGTTATTTTGTTTTACCGGACTTTTGTTGGTCAAAAGTTGGTCGCTATTTCAGGGGGAATACGGATCAAATTTTGCGTTGCAGCGCACCAGTAATTTGACCGTGCTTGTACATAAACAACTGCCTAATTTATTTTACCACAAAGCATAAATATGTCAAGGACCACCTGATCGTTTTAATTAAGCTTTCACAAAGGAACAGATGATTCCCAAAAAGACTAGTATGAATACTAAAGCTGTGCAGGTATTTTAAGCGTTCTTGAATACTAGAACCCTACGATCGTATGCTAATTAACGATCAATCTTTTCGAACAGATAAATACCTCCGCGCCTTTTCATTGCATATACCATATCATCGATTTTTACAACTTTGCAGCCATAATTCCGTGGGCCGGGATCATACACCGTGACTTTATCCACCTTTGGATCAATGTTTTCAAGAAGAACAACATGTCCGACATTATTATTTTGTGGCTCGTTATTCAATAATCCATAACAAAAAGCAAAAACAATATATGTACTTCTGCTTTTTTCTTGGATTAAGTTTGTAAATCTCGTTTCATCAAAATAACAAGAAGAAATATATGATAGTTGTAACGGAATCATATTTTCCTTAAAGAAATCGTTAATTTCTTTAATGCTAATACTAGTTCCACAATCTTCTATATTATTGGTATATCGTACATTTTTGATAGATGTATGCTCTCCAATTGGAACAGTTATTCCGAATAATTCCGCAAGATCAGTTTGAGCAAAATGAGCATATGAATTTGCATCGGAAATAATCATTTCCAACAAAGCCATGAAACACAAATAATTTTTAGCAACTATGTAATTTGTCATTTGTTTTCATCCCTATATGCTTCATACTCTTTTTTGCATTGCTTTATAAAATCATCATCAGATTCGCACTTGGACCACCATACCTCCCAAATCACTTGATATAATTGACATTCTTTAGCTACTGCACTATACTCCCGTAATATGTATTTCTTTCCAGATTCTTTCGTGGTAGCAATGGCAACACACTTGGAATGCGAATCTTTATTTGTTACGATTCTGCCTCTTAATGTTGTATCGGGGTTGTAGCAATAATTCTGGCAGTATTTTTTTAGTTTGTCACAATCGGTCTGTGCTTTATTACAAACACCTTTCTGTGTGCAATTGTTGCAATTACAAGTAATGCATTCGCTAAGTTTAGCACAGTCATTACACAAATGGTTCTCGAAGAATTTAATGTGTACTTTTTCACCTAACTTACTTACGATATATCCGATCCTTATTCTTGTGGCGGCATCATCATCGGTATCAGAATATGGCTTAACGCCTAGTATTTTAATCTCTCTAAAGCCCTTTTTTAAAATTTGAGTAAACTGTTCGTTGGTCTCAATATCGTCGTTTAAAGAATGAGGTTTTTCAATTTTTATTCTTGGGGGAATATAATTTCCAAAAAAATTAAGATCTCCTCCAAAAATACATATGGGCATATCTTTATCTGCAGTTTCTGTAAAATTAACAATCAGTTTACCGATTTTTCGTCTGCTAACCTCTTCTCTTTTAAAAACGAGCAAACTTAACAAGCACCAAATTACAGAAAGGATGACAGCTAACACAATTATACCCAGTGATTGATAGCAGAACCCCACAATCACATTGAATACAATTGCAACAATTACTGTTAAGGTTATCTGATATGGTTTCTTCAATGTAGGAAACCACCCTGCCACAATACCAATGATCATTGTAGCAATTGTCATAATAAAATTTTCGTTTTCTGAGAAGAATTTTGGTATGCTCTTTAAGAATTCAACAATTGTCGCCATTTTTTACATCCATCCATACTATTTCTTTTTGATTTGGTTTATACGACATACAAAGTGGGATGTTGTCACCATAATCGCCAATTTGATTATAGCAAACCTGATTTGCTGTTAATGTTCCTATTTTACGTGTTTCGTTTTCTTCCAGTTCAAATAAAATTTCATTTTTGTCATATCTTGCAACGCATTCTTGTGTTCCTATAGTAAATGCACATACTTTAATCTGTCCGTCCGGCATAATCAGAGCTCGCTCTCCCATATCGACTGGACAATAATGATATTTTTCTTTGTTTTGAGCAATTATCTTGCAATCAACAAATCTCATTGGAATTCTAACTTTAATAGAATCATTATCCCATGGGAGAATAGAAAGCATTTGATTGTAAATGGCCTTCCAGTCCGAAACTGAAATATCAGTTGAATCAATCCAATTATCCCTTGGAATGCCAACTTTTAGTATTGGATGAAAATTAATTGATTTTACGCCCAATTCCTGAGCAAAACAAATCATTGCTTTTAGATTCTTTAATCCGATTTCGGTGTTTGGACAACTGTACTTATGTACACAAGAAGTAATTTGGACGTTGTAACCTAATTTAACTGCTGCCTTTAAATTTGTAATACATTTCTGATACGAACCAATTCCTCTAACAGCATCATTGGTTTCTTGATTATGGCCATCCAAACTAAAGGTGATTTCACTTAGTTGCTTAATGCCCTCATCTTCTAAAATCGATGTGTCAAATTGTCCATTAGTATCTATTCGAATATATTTATAACCTATTTCTTTAGACGCAAAAATGACATCAGATAATTTTTTGTTATTAACCTTATCATAATATAAGGTCGGTTCTCCGCCGAGGAAAGATAGTTTATATGCACCCCATTTATGAAATGTTTCAAGCAATACGATTAGTTGATTAAAATCAATATCCGAAGAATCGGGGCATAACAATGGTTTATATAAGCATTGTTTACAATGTAGCTGACAGCGGCTTGTAATGTATACAAAAACTTGTTTTATTCGTTTATCAAAATATGCTTTGACTTTATTGTCAATATTCATTCATTCACCCTCACAGTTCCTTGTATAATTGACTTGGCATTATTCTGTCACTCTTTTGATACTTAGAACTTGAATAGTCTTCATGTTCGCCTACAATATCATGATAGAATATTTGACATATTTTCATATTTGGATAAATGCGGACTTTTTTTACACAAGTTAATTGCAATGTCCAGTAACCGCAAAAACCAACATCTCCAAAACCTGATGTCAAGTGAACTGCAATTCCTAATCTTCCTACCGATGATCGTCCAAGTATCATAGGAACCAGGTTTCTAGTCTCAGTATATTCCAAAGAACGCGCCAAATAAAGTTGTCCAGGCTCAAGCACAAAACCTTCCTCGGGTATTTTTATTGTCTCGGTTTCGTTGTTTGACTTCATATCAAGCACATCTGCTTTGTATACCATTAACTCATCATGCAGTTTTAGATTATAACTGTTTGGATTTAATTGATCTTCACAAAACGGTTCGATTATTATATCGCTTCCCAATCTTTTTTTAATTTCTTTTCCAGTTAATATCATAATTAACATACCTCCATATTTATATCTAATCCTATTGGGCAATGATCGCTACCAAATACATTAGAATAGATTAGAGCATCATTTGTTTTTTGAACTATCTCTTGGGAAATTAAAACATAATCGATCCGCCAACCGATATTTCTCTTTCTAACATCTTTCATGTAAGACCACCATGTATATGCTCCTTCTCTCTGCGGATACAGTAATCTAAATGAATCAACCAAACCTGTTGATAATAGACAGCCAAAATCATCTCTTTCCAGTTGTGTAAATCCTGCATTTCCTTTGTTCGATTTATAGTTTGCTATGTCTATATCTTTGTGCGCTACATTTAAATCTCCACAAAGAATGACTGGTTTTTGGCTATTCAAATGATGGACATAATCGTTAAGTGCACAATTAAATTCGTGCTTATATTCAAGGTGACTCAAATCACGTCTAGAATGAGGTGAATAGCAATTAATTAAATAAAAGTTGGGATATTCTAATGTAATAACCCGTCCCTCATCCAGAAAATGGTTTTCAATGCCTATCAACACATTCATTACGCCAATTCTTGTATATATAGCGGTGCCAGAATATCCTTTTTTATCTGCAGGGTTCCAATACTGTTCATACCCAACTAAATCTAAGTTAGCGGACACTTTATCTGCTTTTGTTTCCTGCAAGCATATTATATCGGGATCAACGCTATTAATAAATTCAACAAAACCTTTTCTGGAACATGATCTGATTCCATTTACATTCCATGATACAATTTTCATAACTTTTTATATTTTTGCTGATTTGATGGTGTTTTTTCAATTGCATCAATTTTGAGTGTACTATCATTATTTACCGCATTTAGAAACAACGTACCAAGCAATAAGCGAGTGTTTCTTGGTATCCGATTCCATATATATCCTTTAAACAAATCCTTCACCAAAAAAGATTCGCCGGTGTTTAAGTTGTTTGTCTCACAAATGGCTTGATTTAAAAGCTGAGTTATATCAATCATATTGTTCTCCTCATTGTTATTGACAATATTGTCAATATTATTATACGAAAAATTCAGCAAAAATCAAGCAATACAGAGAAATGTACACGCAATTTCTTTAATGAAGTGATTAAAAAATGGAAGACAAATTGTCTGCCGTTATTTTTGTGCTATTATAGGAGTTGCAGCTGGTAATATGCATAGAACACACAACGTGGAACGAAGAAGAAAAGCTCAAAATTGTCAAGTCAATGTTGTCCAATACATTAGCGCAATTGCAGGAAAGCACACAGCTACCTACAGTTTGTAGGCGGCTGTGCGTTTGTTGTTTAGTCTCCTATATGTATTTGCTTGCCTGTAGATTAAACAAATATGCATATCTATTATTCGCTTCAAGCAATTCACGGTGTGAACCCTGTTCAATAATATGTCCATCTTCCAACACCAGAATTTTATTACATAGCGTAATACTGGAAAGGCGATGAGAAATCAGCATTGCAGTTCTGCCTTTGGAAATTCCGGCAAAATCTTGGAAAATCTCATGCTCTGCAATGGGGTCAAGGGCGGCCGAGGGTTCGTCAAGGAGAATAATGGGTGCATCTCTAAAAAAAGCGCGTGCGAGTGAAATACGTTGCCACTGACCGCCTGAAAGTTCCTTACCATTCGAATCAAAGCGTCGTGTTAGATTTTCATCAATTCCTTTTTCCCATTCCTTCATATAGTCATCTGCTCTGCTTTCCGTGCATGCTTTACATATCGCATCAGTCTCGTCTATCCTCGGTAAATCAGAAAGCGCAATATTTTTTCGGAGAGAGAAACTGTATTTCACATAATCCTGGAACAGAACACCAAACATTTCTCGGAGTTTTACGATATCATATTCCTTGTTGTCTATTCCATCAATTAGTATTTTGCCCTCGGTAGGATCATAAAAACGGCAGAGCAACTTAACTATTGTGCTCTTTCCGCTACCGTTTAAGCCAACAAGCCCTACTGTTTCTCCGGCATAGAGGGTGAAAGAGCAATCTTTCAGCACATCTTTCTCTCCACCGGGATAACGGAAAGACACATTCTGAAACTCAATTATAGGGTTACTGCTTGGAATTTTTGTGCCGCTTTTTTCAATCATGGGTGGCATTTCCATAAAGGATCGCACATCCTGAATTTCTTTATGGTGTCGCCGGAACGAATTAAAACGATAAAATGTTATAGTAAAATCGCTCCGGAATTGGGTCAGAAGCTGTACATAATATGTCACATCACCCACAGCAATTTTCCCCGCAATCAGCCTTGTCACGGAAAGGATGTAGACAGCCACTTCTCCCAAAGTGAGGAGCACCAGGGACAGGGAATTTATTAGACAGACCCGCTTGTCCTTGCTATGGATTGCCCTATCATACCCTTCCCGCAAATTGCTGTAAAGGGAAGTAAAATACCCGGTAAGATTATAAAGCCGTACCTCCTGTTTTGCTCCCTCAAAAAAGAGATTTTTATAGTAGTCCAATTTCCGCTCAGTTTTATCGTGTTCATTCCGGAAACGGTAGTCTATTTCATTGACCTTTTTATCCCATATGATGGAGGGAATGCAAAGTAAAACGATCAGAAGAACCAGCCAGGGGCTTAAAGTTAGCAACAGCGAGAAGGAGATCACCAACCGGATGCAGCCTTCCATCATCCGAAGGATAATTGCCACCATATTTTCCATAGACCAGGTCAAACGCCAAGCATTTTTTAGTTTATCCTTTAAATCACTGGAATCGAAAAAGGCAAGATCCACAGATGAGGCTTTTTCGATCATCAAATTGTCCATAAAGTATTTGATGGCATCATTGTACTTGAATTTCACAAAGGAGTAGCAGGTACGCAGGAGCTCCTCCCCTAGCAGAGATGCACCGTAACCAAGGGCAAGCATTCCTGCAGCTTTAAGAAAGGGGACGGGGTCACCCTTGACAGCTATAGTCAGACTGTTAATCAATTCTCGCCATAAAAACATTGGCAAATAGGGAATCAGTGCGTAGCCGAGTGACAGAAACATCGTGAGAATAAAATACTTTTTTGACGCAGTGTAAATAATGCCAACGGCATACTTCAAATTGGTGAGATATTCCTTGATTTTATTCATTTGCGTCACCTCCCACATACTTTTCCGCCTGTAAGCGATACATTTCGGCGTATTTCCCGTTCTGCGCCATCAGTGCTTCGTGGGTTCCGGATTCGATGACTGCGCCCTTGTCCAGTAGCACGATGGTATCCACCATCATCACTCCAGACAGCCGGTGGGAGATGAGGATGCCACCACGATTCGCGCACAGTTGCTTAAAAGAGGTAAATATGTAGTCTTCTGCCTCCGGGTCCAGCGCTGACGAGGGCTCATCCAAGATGACAAATCGGGAATCCCGAAAAAAAGCCCGAGCAAGGGCAATTTTCTGCCATTGACCTCCGGACAACTCCAATCCGTTGTTTTCAAACATACGCGTCATCGGGGCATCCACTCCGTTCGGATTAGTGTCAATTATACTATCAGCACCGGCAGCTTTGGCAGCGGCAAGAACGGCAGTATCCTCCTGCTGCCTGCCAATATCTGAGATGGCGATGTTTTCCCGCAGGCTCAGGGCATATTTCTGCACTTGCTGGAAACACACACCAAACAGTCGGTTGCGTTCTTCTTCAGGGTAAGCCTGCATTGGTTTGCCGCCGATGAGAATCTCTCCCGACTCCGGAATATAGAAACCCAGCAACAGCTTGATGAGAGTAGTTTTTCCCGCACCGTTCACACCTAACAGCGCGATCTTTTGGCCACTTTTGATTTTTAGGTTCAGATTTTTCAGTGTGTATTCGTCGTTTCCGGGGTACTTAAAAGACACATTGCGAAATTCAATGTCTGGGCAGACCGGAACTAAGTCTGTGCCGTCGTCTTTGACAGCGTTTTCATACGCCAGAAAATCAAGATAGCTGTGTACCCGAGGAACATCAATCTCAATTTGGGAAACGATTCCGTCCACAAGTGTGGTAAAATTCGCTCCCGAGGCTTTGGCAAGACCAAGGTACAGCGCCAGCGTACCCACAGCCATCGTCCCCGCCACCACGGAACGCACCGACAGAAGCAGTATAACCACCGTGCCAATTTGGGTCAGTATGGATGCAAGGAATGCTTCCCATGAGGATTTCTTGAAAAGTTTTGCACGTTCTGCCCGAATTTTGTCCCAAAGGCGATTATATTCCCCTTTGAAATGGTCAGCTAAATTGTACAGCCGCAGATCCATGGCGGTGGCACTTCCGGTCAGCAGAGACTTGTAGTAGTCCTTTTTCCGGGTTTCTGGAATGTTGTCCAGAGAAAACTGATCCACCTTCTTTTTGTTCCGATAGGACAAAATTGCACCGGGGATATAGGTAGCGATGTAAAACAGACCAAACCAGAGGTTGTAGGACAGGAACATAACAAGGCCCGACAGGAATGTCACTGTTCTGACTGTCACATCCACTGCCCAATACATATTGCCGGTAATATACTGCTCGCTGGTCTGGGCAGCTCGCAACTTGTCGGCGTTTTTGGGGTCATCAAAAAACGCCATATCAATTTTTGCCATTTTCTGCATAATCTGGATGTCCAGTCGGCGTGTCGCTTTCCGGTGGATTTGATTGAATACCACCGATGCGACCCATTCCGAAAGGGAAACGGTGACCTGCAGGGACAGATAGATGCTTAAATACAGCCAAACGATATAATCCGCCGTGCCTTGCTGCCAGATGGCAGTAAATTCGTCTAAAATCAGCTTCCAGACCCAAGCATTGATGAGGGGGATACTGTGGAGCACACCAATCAGTCCCCAGTACAAAAGGCCTCGCCACAGGTCAGTCTCAAACATAAGTTTCGCCAAAAAACACTCGGTTTTTAGAATCTTTTTAATAGTTTCTCTCAACTGGCATCTCCACCTTTCACATAATGAATTTTCCGCATACGGCTGATAAGAGCGTATAGCTCCTGCTTCCGGGGCAGATCCAGGAAACGCTCCGTGGTGGTGAAGTAAGAGGAGTAGAGGATATCCAGACCCTCTGCCTCTATTTTTTCGTACAGTTCGTCAACCCTTCGCTCCAAGTCGATCTTGTGATCCCAGTTGGTGGTCTCCAGCTTTCGTAGCATAAAGCCGAGGGCATCCAGTTGCTGCTTGGACACAATATCGTGGAGTCCACGCACGTCGACCCGCTCGTCGCCGATGAGTATGAAGCCCATATCGGAGACAGCCAGCTTTTCGCTGCCGCACCCCTCGGGATAGGAAGAAAAGCCTTCGGAATATAGGATTCTGCTCTGTGACCAATCTGCATTGCTTGGAAGTTCTGTCGTTACTCCGGAAACTTTACAGATTTCCTTAGACCGATCTGTCACATTGTGAATTTGATAGTCCTCCATCATATAGATCCTGTCGGCAACTGAGAGGTATTCGCCGCTACCGCCAATAACAAGGATCGTGGACACCCCTTGGGTACGGTGCAGCTCATTGACCCTGTCGGTAAAGGGTGTGATGGGTTCTTTCTCAATCAGCTGTTTCATCATTTGATCCCGTATCATAAAGTTGGTGGCGCTTCTGTCCTCGTCAATGAGCAGCAGCTTCGCCCCACAGTCAACCGCTTCCATAATATTAGCAGCTTGCGAGGTGGAGCCGGAGGCGTGGTCGGTGGAAAAATCTGCCGTATCACCACCAGGGAGCCACTTGATAAAGGGGGCAATGTTCACATGCTTCACACTCCGTCCGTCTTCTGCGGAAATGCTGACAGCACTGCTGTCAGTGATGCACAGTTCCCGTCCGTCACCCAGAACATGGTCGTAAATGCCAGCAGAGATGGCGTCCAGCAATGTGGATTTGCCGGAGTAACCGCCACCGGTGATCACTGTGACACCCTTTTTAATGCCCATACCGCGGACACCGCAGACTTCAATCTCATCTTCTGGTGTAGACTGGAAAGGAACAGCATTTTGAAGTGGTAGGTCTGTTCCCTTGGAACGGGGAAGAATACTGCCATTGGCAACAAAGGCGCAGTAGTCGCTTTCCTTAAGCCACGTCCGAATAGCTGCCTGCTTTTCCGCCAAGACAAGGGCTTCATCCAACCGGGTATGATCAAATTCCATCAAAAACCGTTCTACCGCGTCCGGCAGATCCCGGCAGAGCATTTGTATGGTTTTGCGGAGCTTCTTTTTAGGAAGCTGTACCTGCAGGCGGATGCACAGACACATTTTAGGCGGCTGCAGTTGGTCATCGGGCATTAAGTACACAGTAGAGCCGGAGCCATAGTTGTAATCCCGCTGGGGGCACAGGGCAAAATAGGCGGTGTTCCGTTCCAAAATCTCACCGCCAGGGGTATGGAGATAGTATTTGCCGTTTTCGTTGTCCGGGCGGGAGCGGTTGTAAAGTTCAGCGTTGAGGGCATCGATATACTTTCCGAATTCCCGCAGGCAGAAATCCGCAGCGGTAGCGCTACAAATATTAATTCCCAATTTATCAATTGGAATATTCCACTTTAATGTGGGTTTATCTAGAGCAAGCTTGTGAGTCCTCTCGATTTCTAAAGATACATCATTGTAATAGAAGGTGTTAAAATTGACCTCATATTCTTTTTGTTTTGGCCATTGAGCCGGATACATAAGAACTCTACCTTCATACATTTCTGTATAAGTGGTTGTTTCGTTTTGTAGTTGTAGCAGTAAATTTTTCAATAATTTCATAAGATTGTTGAGCTTAGGGGATCCTTTTACATAAATTATGATAGCAACAATACAATTAGCGGTATATAGTTTAATTTACTTAACTAAAGCAACACTTTGATATTGAACAATCAAGCTAAGACAATAGTATAGTTTGTGAATAGACGAATTATTATCGGTGCCAGATATTAGTTGCTGTTTTTTTCTTGTTTTTGATTGGAAACGCGCTTGAATTGATGGGAGTTAGCCTGATAGCTCGGACCATTAGTGTCCGTACATCCACATTCCCAAGGCTTTGTTGAACATAACGCCATAAGGCTGATGCCCCCTTTAGATGTATTACTCTTAATAAATGTCATACTTTTTACCTCCAATATTATCCGCTAATTGTATTGTGCTATACCGCTGTTAGTTTCATTATTATGTCATCACATAATAATGAAATTTTTTCAAATACAGATTCACCTGTACTCTCAGCAACTTTTAAATACCTATTCTGATAATCGGGGTTTAATATGTAATCGGATATATAAAAACTATCTATATTAACAGAGAACTTATGGGCAATGAAGTCACGCGCTTGAGGTATATCACTATTCCATGGTGCACAACATAATATGTAATCAGCATTAAGTGTATCAATCATACATTTAAATAAGTATGTAGTATAGTTATCCATTTTAGCAATTTCTACATAAAATGGCAGCAACAGTACATCCGCATTGTTATAATCATCATAATTAGGCAACCGCGAAATTGTATTCATTAATGTATTTAGATAGTGGTTCATGTTATCTGAATGGTATTCCACTGGTATACAACCTGTTTTTTTAAGCAGCAAATCATTATGTGATATCAAACAAACTTTTACTCCACGTTTTCTTAATTCTGCATTTATCATCAGTTCTGCCCGTAACAATTGAGAGGGCTCTATTACATTTAAAAGCAGAATTGTCGGTTTGATGTTATTAAAAGGAACTTGAGCATTGCGCTGATATTTTGTTTGATCTAAGAGCACATTAGTATTGTTAAATGATTCGATTAATTTAATCGGTTTTTTATGTTTGCAAAAGTAATCTTTCATCCTATTAATAACTGAATCTTCAAAATAGCCATCATTTAATATAACTATAGAGTTTGCATTTAATGTAGCATCTTCGATGTTATTAAACACTTGGACACTTCTGTGCCCCGATCCAGAAAATTGCTCTGCTAAAAGAAAAATAGTCGAATCATTTTGATTACCAAAAGTATTGCTCTCTATAAAAACAGGTAATAGTGTCTCGATCAAATATGGGCTTGCTATCAAGAGCGTGTTTTCCATAAATTCTCACCGTCTTCTTTATAAACTTGTTGATGCATATTGTTTCAAAAATGATAGTACATTCTTTTTAAGGATCGCACATCGTTGTTTCTTTATTGTATCATCCAAATTATTAATCCCATCACATTGGGCGCAACACATTGAACAAAAGTTAATAGCCCAACAGTTTGTGCACCTTTCTTTCGATATTTGTCCAATGTTAAGTAATGTATTTACCTTATCCTTATCAAATCCCGCAAAAACACTTCCAATTATGTACGCAGGATTACTTGTGTTAACTTTTTCACATGGATAAAGATCTCCGTTTGTTGTAACAAATAGTTTTTTCCCTCCAGGTACACACGGACCAGAATGATGACATATGTCAGTAACAACACTTTCTTTGTTTAAAATACTTTCAAAATCTTTTTGATCTCTGTCATCTTCAATCAAAGGGCTCTCAACGCCTTCATTAATGAATTCAATATGTTCAGTATTGGCCATGTTTATTCTTATACATCCTTTGGGAAGATTAAAAGAATCAAAAAATTCTTCTGCTTTTGCACGATCGCTCTTATTCAAGAGAACCGAGTTTATCATAATATTATTTGCAAAAAACTCCGGATGATTGTATTCAATATACTCCAGGTTTTTCTTCACTATATCGAAAGTCGATTTTCCATTAGCCAAAAAACGTCTGTTCTTATCCTGTACTTCCTGCGGCCCATCGTAACTTATTAACAGATCTACATTTTTGTTTACCAGGAAATCAACCACTTCCCCCGATAGCAAGGCCGCATTGGTCGTCATATAGTATTTAATTGGTTTGGAAAAGAAACTTTTTTCTGCATACTCCATAGCATATTTTATTTGTGAAAACGCTAATAATGGTTCTCCTCCATAAAAACTAATGCTCACACTAGGAAAATCAATGCTGCTTTGTTTATATAAATCTATCGCTTTTTGTATGATTTCCTTAGACATATGCGAAGCAGAGTGACTTCTTTCTGCATTTTGGTTTGCAAAACTACAATACCTACATTTAAAATTGCAATTTTGGGTGATTTCCAACGTAAGCGTTTCAACAGATCTTTCTAGAATAAATTCAGAATATTTTGTATATGGATGTTCAATATCACATATCGGATTGTGCAAGAACCCTTGCCGGAACAGTTTCAGAATTTGATTTTTAACTGATGAATCTTCTATCAAATCAATGTATTCGCAACCCAAAGCCATGATTTTATGTAATGTTGCATATAGATCTTGAGATGATATGCTGATTAACTTATTAGGAACTGCATCATACATATAGAATGTTCCATTTACAGCAAAAAGCTTAATTAACGGTCTATTATTCTTCATCATATATCCTTTATTTTTAAATTTTTTCCAGAATCGTCTTTTTCTCGTGAGCAATTCTTCTGATTTCTTCTTTAACTTCAAATTTTATAATTGTTCCAGCCACTTTGCTATAAAATAATTCAGCAATAACACCAATGGTGCTCTGCTTCCAATTGGTTCTGGTATGATCAAACACGACATAACATGTAAGTTTTCTGTTTTTCTCTTCATATACAAACCTATATTGCAGAATAATATCATTAAATTGATTGTTGACCTCTGATATTAGCTCCATTAAAAAGAATGAATTCAATATGGTTTTATCATTAATCTGGATGCTGTTATGTACACGTCCATAAATAATGCTAATTTGTTTTCCCAAATCACTACATAAACAATTTTTAGCATCATCAATTGAAATCATATCGCCTTGTTTGTACCGTATAAGTGGCATTCCATAGGAATGTAAACTTGTTATAATTGTTTCCCCTGTCCCATATGGATGAATGCCTGTATTATTCTCTATCTCCAAATATACATTATCATCTAAAATATTCATTGAATGGTGCGGACATTCATATGCAATTCCGTTCATTTCTTCTGAACCATACATATTAGCTACTTCAACACCAAAGAACCAACTCGCGCTTCTTTTAGTCTCAGCTGTCAGCAACTCACCTATTGACTCAATATACCTAAGATTAGGCGGCCGCGGGATAAAATACTTTTGGTAAATATAAATTAATTCGCTCAATATTGAGGGCTGAACATACAACCAAACAGGATTGAATTCATTAATAATATGTGCAATTTTTTGGTAATCTTCTTCATCTCGCACACTTGTAATATTAATTAATAGAATGCTATCTTTTATTGTGTATAAACAAGCACTTTGAGATTTTAGGGTGTGATTATATGCATTTAATGAAAACACAACATATCGATCTGATGGTTTAATGCCATACCATTTCATTCGTCTTCGCCAGAGTGACAAATTAGAGGCATACAACTCATTGCGAGGCCAATATACATTCACAGGAATCCCTGATGATCCAGATGAAGTTTTCCTAATCATATTTCCTTTATAATATTCTTCAATATATCCGTCCGAAAACATATTATATCGATTTTCCTGTAGTTCTTTTCTTGTGAGGACAGGCCATTGTGTTATATCAAGCGGATCTTTAATTCCATATTCCTTGATTCTGTTCTTATAAAACTCATTATGTTCCGACACATATTTGAGCATTTTCTCAAGTTTTGTCATTATGTTTACCCCCCGCTTCTATTATTTTTCGGCCAGCTGATCAACAACTATTTGGATAACATCTCCCATATTTTTAAAGTTCTCCATCAACAACATATCATCAGGAATCGTTATCTCAAATGCCGCCTCCACTTCAACAAGTAACGTAATAAACGTAAGCGAATCCATTCCAAGGTCGTCTTCGAAATCTACATACTCAAGCAAGTCCGTATTCACACCGGAATCCCGAAAAATTTCCGCACATAGCGCAATTAATTTCTCCTTGATTTCTTCGCGACTCATACATTTATTCTCCCTTCTAACTCTCGTTTTATGGTTTCTTTTACATCCTTTGAAGATATCTTACCGTTCCGTGTTTTGGGAATCGCATCGGCTCGTACAAACAGCTTTGGTATCTCGTATTTCATTAGACTAGCGCCAAGAATGCTCTTTATATCAGCACGCATCTCCTCATCGGACACATACAAACAGCACAACACATCTTCATCTTGGAAGTTCACCATTACAACTACGCATTCATGAACATCTGCAGCCGCTTGAATCAACCGTTCCACCTCTGCGGGATATATCTTGTGTGCACCAATTACAATCATATCGTCAATTCTACCTATAACATGTAATTCGTTGTGCTCGTCCAGATACCCAATATCGCCAGTATTTAGCCAATCTTGGTATAACGACTTGTGCTTTACTTCACCTTGTATATACCCATTAAATCTACTTGGCGTACTGATATGAATAATCCCTCGCTCACCATTTGGTACGACATTGCCGCTTTCATCGACAACTATCAGTTCTACTCCCTTAATTGCTTTACCCGCAGAGTTCCCTTTGCTGCAATTCCTTCTTTGTGCTGTAACCCGCGGCCCCGCTTCTGACAAGCCGTATACATTATACATCTCTTGGTTGCGAAACACCTTATGGGCCGTCTCGTAAGTCTTATCATTTAATATGGCGCCACTAACATATATCTTTTTTAATGTAGATAAATCATATTTTCTATTTTCATATTCTTTACAATACATAGTGAGAAGCAGCGGATTCACTCCAATCATCGTCACACCATACTTGGCAATATTCTGCAATGCGATCCTTGGAGGAACAACAACCGGAGCAATTAGGAGCGGCATCCGCGTTTTTAAAGCAACAAGCAGTTCTCCTGTAATCGAAGATGAATGCGTAATATTCTTCACTATGTACATACGATCACTATCGTCTGGCTGCATATAGTCGATAATTGCATCTGCGTTGGTGTTAATGGCGAAGTGCGACAATATGATTCCCTTGGACTTTCCTGTAGTACCGGAGCTGTATATTACAACCGCCTCATCATTGCTATAGTTTTCCTGAAATCTGTCATATATCTCTGTAGGCAGAAAACGAGCGGATGCATTCTTTTTTTCATACGGAATCAGTTCAATCGTTTCATCGATAACCTTATATAGTTTCTCGTAGTATTTTTTCTCGATATAACACTTTGCAACTTGCGCTTCACGCATCATCTCAACCGCAACCTGTGGGGGTATCTGACAATCCATCAGCACCGCGCAATTACCGCTATTCCAAATATCTACAAGCACATCAATATACTCAACTGAATTTTCTCCAATTAATGCGATTCTTTTCATCATTGCCACCTACGCCCTACAGCAACTCTACAACCTTTTCTATCAAGCATTGTTCTGTTGCATTTATCTCTCGGACAAGCGCCGTCATCCGTTTATGGAGTTCTGCATCCCCTGTCAAAATATACTTAAGACACATATTAAAGAGTCGTGTTGCTTTTTGAAAGACTTTCGCATTGTATACATCACATAATGATTGATCCTGGAGATATCCGTGTTTCAAAAGACATTTTAAGCGTTTGTCCATAATTCCCTTGTGTTCCATATATGTACGCACATACCGCATATCAATTCCGTTATCTCCGGCTTCTTCTATATATGTTGCAAACTTTTCCCAAGCATTCACACCATACACTTCATTTATCTTAGCATTAGCAGATCCACGAGACTCCAAAAAATCTGTCAATTTTTCTCGGATTCTTGCAATATCTATCTGTCCCTCATATTCTGTATTGATTCGAAAATAGTCTAAATGATGCAACCGAGTTTTTTCCCCCTCGGTCACACTGCGATAATAATCCTCATATGTGATGTCAAATTGTTTATAACGTCCACCCGCAAGATATCCTGCAGATTTAAAAACACCTTTCTGATCATCATACCCATAAATTACATACCCGTGAACCAATGGTTGTGCTTGATAGGCAGCCTTACCCGGTATATAAAACTCGTCATAGGATCCTAAAATATAGAATTTTTCTTCCAACATACGCTTGTTTTTTTCAACAAGATCCGGACAAAAAACATGAAAGGCCTCATAATTCATATACCCTCCAGTCTTAATACAAAGACCGTATTTTACCATCCAAACATCTTCTTCGTGCAGAGTAACACCCTTATCGGTAACACAGTTGATAAACTTATTGCAAAGCCACTGGTCATACTGCCGGATATTTGGTTTAATAATGCCCAACGCAAAGGCATGATGTTGATAGGTTATCGTTTCTACTTGCATTTCGTATGGTAATATAACGCTTTTCATTCTAAATACCTCATGCTTTCTTTGTATAGTTCTGGATTGCCGCTCAATATCAAAATTTTTTGTGGAAGCCAACTAATACGAGTTTGCGCTATTATTTAATTCAATCATTAACCTTGGCTTTCGTTTGGGGCATAAGCACAAAACAAAAACCGCACCCTAACGGGTGCGGCAAAATAAAAAACAATAAAAAAACACACCCTTATCGGATGTGCTATACCCTCATATTCAATGAGCTGTACCACCAAAAGGCAAATAACGATATGTATGACATCCGAACAATATTAATCTGATCATAACAATCGCCTCCTTTTGGCTAATTTTTATACCTTTATAATACTATGCTCTTTAGTAAATGTCAACCCCTTCTTAAACAAAAAAACAATTTCATTATTTGTTCTGCCCCACCGCAAGCACAAATCAATACATAATATCGGTAATCACTCGGAAATTCTCACAATCGAACATTTAAGCAAATTATTTGCTAATTTACCTAGTACAAAGGCTTGTCGCCATCTCTCAAAATTGCTATACTAATGCTGATATGCTATATACACCACGTATTTTAGGAGGCAAACAGAATGAATCCCCACATTGATCATTGTAAATACCAAAAGGGACGAACACTCTCAAACAATTAAAGCTTATGAAATTGACTAATAGAAATTCTTACGTTCGACTGTAGCTCTGACAATTTTTATACAAAAGAGAGCTTACAAATATATATATTGCACATGCCAAACGAAGAATAAAGATAGTTTATAAAATATCTCCTAAATTACTAATATCATCGGCCGAACACGGCCGGGGATATTACACATTATTAAACACACACGATTTTATAAAACTAGTATATAGTGGTTTTATTTGGAATCAATTTTGCTGGACACTTTGTCGCGTTCCATTGTTTCTGAAATTGCACGACGGATAAAATCACTCAACGATTCGTTTGTTGCATTTACGTGCTCAGCTATAGCAAGCTTTTCTTCCGGAGATACACGTGCTTGCAAATATTCTTGCTTTTCGCGATACTTCTTGCGGGCACGGATTTGTGCTTCGGTAGGGGACATTTTTCTCACCTCGGATATTAGTATACCATAGAGACGCACAAAAAGGAATATGTGCGCATGTGCATAAGATGCACAAAAATACAGATAAACATTTGTGCAAAATTCCACCTTGATATGCACATGCGTATATAGTATAATACAGATAGAAAATAAAACAACGGCAGTGCAAGGGAGCGGCAACTCCCATGCACCTGCGCAGGTGGAATCAGCACCTACACAACGGGATTACCCCGCACCGCAGGGATATTATATCCTTTTTGCATCTTTTTTGCAAGAGGGAAAGTGCATCTTTGTGAGGTTACTCCCGGCTGTCATATTATGATCTGCACCGTGTAGAGCTATCAGCCCTGCACGGTGTTTTGTTTTCTCTATAACAAACTTAGGAGGAAACACTATGGAAAACAAAAGATTTTTGACAGCCAACGATGTGGCAGAGTACATGGGCATCTCGGTGCCTATGGCCTACAAGATCATTCGTCGCTTAAACGATGAACTGGTGGCGGCAGGCTATATCATCGTTTCCGGTCGTATCAGCCGTAGCTACTTTGAAAAGAAGATCTACGGCGGCATCGCGTAGGGGGTGAGTATATGCCTGCTTATAAGGAAAAAGACAGAAATACCTGGACGGTTAAAATCAAGCATAAAAACTGGAACGATCAAATCAAGTGGGTTACCAAAAGAGGTTTTGCAACCAAACGGGAAGCACTGCAGTATGAGCGTGACTTTCTGGCCCGCAAGAGCGGCAATCTGGATATGTCTTTTGCCGATTTCGTCCAGGTCTATCGGGAAGAGCGGGGTGCCCGGATCAAAGAGAGCACCCTGTCAATGAAAGACAATATTATTGACACCAAACTGATACCTTACTTCGGAAAAAAATGTATGCGTGAAATCACTACAAAAGATATTATGCTTTGGCAGAACGAGCTGCTGAATTACCGGGATCCCAAGGATGGCAAGCCCTACTCCAAATCGTACCTGAAAACGATTCATAATCAGTTGAGCGCGATCTTCAACCATGCGGTCCGTTACCACAAGCTTTCGGAAAACCCTGCCAGAACGGTTGGAAATATGGGCAGCGAAAAGGGCATCGAAATGAAATACTGGACCCGTGAGGAATATCTGAAATTCTCCGAATATATGATGGACGATCCTGTGGGCTACTACTATTTTCAAATGCTCTATTGGTGCGGTCTCCGTGAGGGCGAGGCACTGGCTTTGACCATCGATGACTTTGATTTTGCGAAGAAAACAGTGTCTATTACAAAAACCTTTCAGCATCTGAAAGGAAAAGATGTGATCACCGAGCCGAAAACCCCAAAGAGTAATCGCATCGTGGAAATGCCGGCATTCCTAGTCGAGGAAATTCAGTACTATATTGAGAAGCTGTATGACAAAAAGCCCGATGACCGTCTGTTTCCCTTGTCCAAAAGTTATCTCTATCGCAAGATGGAACAGGGCAGCAAGGAAATGGGTATTCAGCGTATTCGGGTCCATGATCTGCGGCACTCCCATGTGTCCCTGCTCATTCATATGGGATACAGCGCAGTGGCAATTGCAGAGCGAATGGGTCATGAGTCCATCGATATCACTTATCGGTATGCCCATCTGTTCCCTACAGTACAACGGCAAATGGCTACGGATCTGAATGCATTACAGGAAGGGGGTGCTACAGATGTCAGCTAAGGCTCGTGACGGACAGGGGCGCTGGCGCAGCAAGACGGTCGGTGTCCGTATATCCACGGAAGAAAATGCTGAGCTGGACGCATTGGTGGCCTTGTCGGGTATGACCAAGCAGGACTATTGCATCAGCCGCATGCTGCAGCGGGATGTAGTGGTGACCGGCAATCCGCGGGTACACAAGGCCCTTAAGCATCAGATGGAACAGCTCTGCCATGAATTTGAAAGACTGTGCAATGTCGATGAAGTGAGCGCAGAGGCGTTGCACATACTGGAATATTTGGCAAAAATTTATGAGGGTTTGCAATGATGTCCAGAACATTCTCGCTCACATTACAGTCGAAATCCGGTCTCATTTTCTTCGCCGTTATGGCTGTATATAATCTGCTGTTGGGTGTGTATCTGAAAGACTTTCTTGCGCTTTCGCCTATGCTGGTAACATTCTATTTGCTATCCGCATTGCCGACCTTGTTTTTCGTCATTAAAATACGGTCCGCAGCTATGCGTGCAATCGTGTACATCGTTTTGTTTTTAGTTCTTTTACTGAGCACCCTCAACATTGTTCTCTGCAGCAGAATTCTGCCAATGATGACACTGATAACCACTGCCGCCGAAATGATGTATCTGGCGATCTTTGGTAACAGCTCCGGCAAAGACAAACCGCTGACGAAAATATATGTTTTGGCAGTTTCGGCACTTATCGTAGTGACCCTGCTTGTCTCGTATAATTTCGTCAGCAAACCGGAGACCCCGTATCTTCTGAATGGTAGCACAACTCTTTGGGATACGCAGACAGAAGAACTTGCTGACGAAATTTGCGCAGGCTGTGATACTGATGCCGAAAAGGTACAAGCGATCTACAATTGGATGGTAAACAATTTAGAATACGACTATGACTACTATGTGATCTTTCAGTATTTCAATGTTCGCAAAACACTTCGCACCAAGCAAGGTGTTTGCTTTGACTTTTCCCATTTGTTTGCCGCGCTCTGCCGAAGTCAGAACATTCCTTGCTATGCTGTTGATGGAATATCCTACAAGGACAACACTGTTCAGCACACCTGGAACCGTGTGTACTACGATGGTACTTGGTGGAACATGGATGTAACACATGATATCACAGGCACAGCCGAGGGCAAAGAGCTTTATGGTTTCCGCAAACTGGATGGTGCTTTCGGACCCGATGAGGACTTTTTCGTAACAAAAATTTATTGAATTACTCTTGACTATTATACTCCTTTGGGAGTATAATATGCAACAGAAGGGAGATGATACCTATGGCAAGAAAACTCTATCACGGTTCCTGCGACATTATTGAAAAGCCTGTTTTTGGCAAAGGAAAGAAATATAACGACTACGGCCTGGGGTTTTACTGCACCGACAGTTTGGAGATGGCGAAGGAATGGGGCGTGTCCCACGATAAGGACGGCTATGCCAACTGCTATGAATTGGATTGCGACGGCCTGCGCATCTTAGATCTGAACGACCCGCAATACTGCATTCTGCATTGGCTGGCAGTGCTGCTGGAAAACCGGGAGTTTGATGTGCCTTCTGCCCTTGCTCTGGAGGCAAAGGAGTACATCCTAAAGAATTTTGCCGTTGACTATAAGGATTACGATGCCATCATTGGATACCGGGCAGACGACAGCTATTTTTCCTTTGCCCAGGACTTTATCAACGGAACTATTTCCTACCGGCAGTTGAACAACGCTATGCACTTAGGTAAACTGGGTCAGCAATTCGTGCTGAAGAGCAAAAAGGCCTTTGACCGGATCCGCTTTATCGGCGCAGAAGTTGCTGAGCGCGGG